>Ga0105044_10010664_pt1 | contig 12545 bp, 9 predicted proteins | sample MAT01_FD_78092 | JGI IMG/M metagenome (GOLD analysis project Ga0105044, IMG submission 78092) | Freshwater microbial communities from Lake Fryxell liftoff mats and glacier meltwater in Antarctica - MAT-01 | ecosystem: Environmental > Aquatic > Freshwater > Ice > Liftoff microbial mat | place...
CACAGCAGCGAAAGATATGTTTGTTCCCATGATTTTGGGATTGGCATTTATTGAAGCGCTAGCGATTTACGCTTTGATTTTCGTCTTTATTTTCAAAGCAGCTTTTCCTCTTTAATCAGAGGGAAAATTTCTATTTAAAGAGCCCCGGGATTTTTTCTCGGGGCTTTTCGTGGGGAACATAGTAGCGACATAGGAATAACATATTTCCATTTGGAAACATCTCCATACTCGCACGACACTCTTGGAGAGATTTGTATGTTCCCATGATTTTGGAAAGTCTTCTAAATTAATTTCTGACTAATCATAACAGGCCTCTAAATTGGGCGATGTGCGGGGCGGGGACAGAAGCTCCTCTTCGCGCATGAAGCATCTTCGCCCTAAAACTTGGCGAGCCTCGTGAATACGATTAAAGAGCTCACCGCAATTATCCAATAATCCTAGCAAATCAGTCTCGAACTCAAGACAAGCCTCTGACTCACCCATTTTCTCCCGACAGCTATGATATTGATCTTCCAATTCGCAAATGCGGCCGCCTGGAGTGGCACACTCTTGCTGAAAAGTCTCAACCCCAAATACATAAGCATCGTTTATGGCCTTGCATCTATCGGGTGGATATTCGGGAAAGACAATGAGGGGGCGTGGGTGATAGCTATCGCCTGGAAAAGGCTGGGGTTGAGGATAGAATCCGTCAGCTAGACCGCTGGTGAGAGGTAATGCAGAACTGACCAGAACCACAAAAATCAACAACATGACCTCAACGGTTGCAAGATTTAGTCCACAAATATCCAAAGTACTTTTGGACTCTTAGCGTTCATGACGAAACTATTTTCATATATAGAATGGCAAAATAGGGCATTTCGAGATCTTGCCATCAGGCGCGCTCCTAGTATCCAAACAACCTACAGATTCAGAGTAAGCGGATTCCCTCTGGACTGCGCTCAAGACAGGAGTCTCGGGATGTAATGCCTGTACTAAAAAAAATAGCGTTGAAATCGCAAACATCATGGAGAGCTCCTTCCCGGTGAACAATTATCTGAAGGGTCGCGATTAGAAACTTCTTGAAAGTACTCTCGCACGCCTTCCGGTGGCAAAAAGTTTTTTTCTCGAAGTTTTTGATCGAGGCCTTCGATTGCAGCTTTAGTTTCTTGAAGCTTTTTCTCAGTCTGTTTGATTCTAGCCGGCAGATCATTGGCCATCTTTTTGGACACAGCCTTTGATAGGACTTTTAGCCCCTCGGTCATCGCTGACAGCTGCTCCTGCCATACTTTGATTTTCTGAGCGGCAGAGTCACGCGTGACCTCTTGAGCAAAGAGAAATCCCGGAACACAAGTTAATACAAAAATTCGAATCAACATCTGTTTCCTTCCGGAGTTGGATTACAGAGTGCGTCCCAAAGTGCTTCCATAATTCTCAAGTCTTTTTCCCCCTTTTCAATTTGAGCATTGATCTCTGTGAGTTGATTCAACAGGGATATCAAGAGAGAGTGTAGTGCCAGATCAACCAAGGATTTACAAAAGGCGTATGCTGATGGAGTGCAAATGAACGCAGCACAGCCCGCATATCCCAACTGTCGAAGGCGTTCTAAATCATCCAAAGCGGCGAGAACTTGATGTCTGAGATCGTTCAGATCTCGAATCAGGTCTTTCTTAGCTTTCACGGCCCCCTTAAGATCTTGGCATCTTTCAGCCTGTTCTTCCGGGGGAAGGTCACCTCAACCTGACGGTTGAGATCTGAAACACCGAGGTCAAACGCTCTATCACCATCCTGCTCTGCAGAATCCGTCTCATCATTGGTGGGAGCATCGCATTTGGATGGCTCCGATAATGCAATCTGTGCGCCAAGACGGCAGATTCATAGAAACTGAACAAAAATTGTCGGTATTTATAGCAAAGGCGAAAGGTAGGTTCCAGTCTTGGAAGCCTTCACTTTCACAATTTCTTCGGGGCTTCCGGAGGCCACGATTTCTCCGCCTGACGAGCCGCTTCCTGGGCCGAGATCGATAATATGATCAGCCGATTTGATAACGTCGAGTTGGTGTTCAATCATCACAACGGTATTACCCAAATCGACAAGCTTTTGTATGACCGAAAGTAGGCGCTCGATATCCACAAAATGAAGGCCCGTGGTGGGCTCATCCAATATATAAATGGTCTTTCCGGTCGCCTTTTTTGAAAGCTCACGCGCGAGTTTGACTCGTTGGGCCTCACCACCCGAGAGAGTTATTGCAGGCTGACCAAGCTTGAGATATCCCAAACCCACATCGCACATAATTTTAAATTTAGATTGAAGGACTGGGATGACCTCAAAAAATTCGAACGCCTCAGTAAATGACATTTCTAAAACTTCATAAATATTTCGACCCTTAAATGTTACTTCAAGGGTTTGGGAATTATACCTTCGTCCGCTGCAGGCCTCACAGGGGACCGAAACATCCGCCAAAAAATGCATTTCTATATCGAGCTCGCCGGCGCCCTTACAAACCTCGCAGCGGCCGCCCGAAACGTTGAAGCTAAATCTGCCCGGACTATATCCATTCACACGCGACTCGGGAGTCTGTGAGAAAAGCTCACGAATAAATCCAAAGAGACCAATATACGTGGCGGGATTAGATCTGGCCGTGCGACCAATGGGCGATTGATCCACTCGAATCACTTTATCCACCAGATCCAGACCTTTTATTTCTGCGCAGCCGACGGGCGATTTTTTTAAAAGACTTTCGCTCAAGACGTCGAGCACGAGAGTAGACTTTCCGCTTCCCGAAACCCCGGTAACAACATTGAAAACGCCGAGTGGAATTTCCACATCAATATTTCGAAGGTTGTGTTTGTTTGCAGATTTCAATTTGATTCGATCTTTTCGCAAAGGTCTTCGACTTTCTGGGAGCGGAATAGACCTCCTGCCGCTTAAATAATCGGCAGTGATTCCTTTCGAAAGCTTGGCAGGACTAGCTTGATCGATGAGGTAACCTCCGTTTCGACCAGCGCCTGGCCCCAAATCAATGATCTGATCAGCAGCGAGCATGGTCTCAGCATCGTGCTCGACAACCAGAACGGAATTTCCCAAATCTCGCAGCTTCTTGAGAGCATCAATCAGCCGCTGGTTATCAACTTGATGAAGGCCGATGCTGGGCTCATCGAGAACATAGAGTACACCAGTCAGCTTTGTTCCTATTTGAGTTGCAAGGCGGACCCGCTGCTCTTCTCCACCGCTCAAACTCGCCGCCCTTCTTTCCAGCGAAAGATAATCGAGCCCCACCTGAGTTAAAAATTCAATACGTTCGCAGATTTCCTTTAAGACCTTTTCGGCAATGAGGGCGCGCTTACCGTCGAACCTCACATTCGCAAAAAATCCACCCAAATCTCCAATGGAAATGGCGGTAAGGTCTGAGATCGATCGATCATTTATTTTTACGGATCTAGCCTCTTTGTTGAGGCGAGCTCCGCTGCAGAGCTCACAAATTTCGGGCTCATGACTTATCAAGTCTTCTTCATCAGCCTCAGCCTCTTCGTCGCCGTCCTCTGTAATATAACCCAAACCTTTACAAGCTGAACAAGCGCCTACGGGTGAGTTGAAGGAAAATAATCGAGGGCTCATTTCTGGAAAACTACTGTTGCACGAAGGACAACTCAGGCTCTCGTTGAAAAAGAGCGACTTGTTGGTGTCCAGAATTTCAACCAATGTCTGCCCACCAGCACAGGCAGAAGACAAGGCCACCGCTTCAGTAATGCGACCTCGGTTTTCATCTTTTAGAACCAGTCGATCGACATAAACCTCAATTGTATGAGGCTTTTGCTTTTCGAGTTTCATTCCGCGCTCAAGTGAAAGGTCTTCTCCATCAATTCGAACTCGCACTAGGCCGAGTTTCAAGAGTTCGCTCAGTTCTGAAGAAAACTCTCCCTTTTTTCGCCTCGCAATCACTCCTATGACATTAATTTTTGAGTTTTCCGGAATCTCCATGATGGTTTCGACAATTTGCGCCTGTGTTTGTGTTGCAATTCGAGTCCCGCAGTTTGCACAAAACGGCTCGCCCACTCGGCTATAAAGTAGCCGCATAAAATCATAAATTTCCGTGAGCGTTCCAACGGTGGAGCGAGGATTTTTGAGAATTCCTTTTTGCTGAATGGCGATCGACGGCCCAAGTCCTTTGATGCTTTCAACGTCGGGTTTCTTTAACTGATCTACAAATTGCTTCGCATAGGCTGAAAGACTTTCGATATAGCGGCGCTGGCCCTCAGCAAAAATAGTGTCAAAGGCTAAACTCGACTTCCCAGATCCGCTGGGGCCGGTGATGACGATCAGCTGATTGCGCGGAATATTAAGCGAGAGATCTTTGAGATTGTGCTCTCGAGCGCCCTGGATTTGAATATTTAAGTTGGATCCAATCATATGCGTACTCGAGTGCTCGTAAGTAACTCATCGAAGAAGCGCGCCCTGTTCCAACAAGGTCAAACGCTGTTCCATGATCCACTGACGTGCGCAAGAAGGCTAATCCAAGACTGACATTCACGGCATCATAAAAATTCTTCATCTTGAGCGGAATCAGGCCCTGGTCATGGTACATGCAGATGATGGCCGACCAGCCCGCTTGATGAAATAGAGAGTCTGCGGAAAACGGACCCTGAAAAGCGTCTCCGTAAGCCCTCTGGAGCTCTTTGACGGCGGGAGCGATAATCCGCCCCTCTTCGTGACCAATCAGGCCGTTATCTGAGGCGTGCGGATTGAGGCCGCAAACAGCAATTTTTGGACTCCGCTGTAAGCGTTTCAAATGTTCAAACACCCGCTTACCAGTTGCAACGATCTTCGCCTGGGTCAGGGATTTAGAAACTGATGCGAGGGGAATATGCGTTGTGACCAGGGCAATCTGCAGATCTGGACCGGACATGAGCATCGTCGTGCCTTTAGACCTTGTTCTCTTTTCCAAATATCCCGTATGCCCTGTGAATTTTGGATCCGTAAGAGAGCACAAATGTTTATCGACGGGGCCAGTGACCAGTGCCGAATGCTTCTTTGAAATGCAGGCGTCAGTGGCGGCTTGCAAACAATCGAGAGCAATTTTTCCACTGGCCCTTCCTGGGCGAGATACTTTTTTCAGATCAGAAACTTCTGTGGAAAATCGAAGTCTGCCTGAAAGAAAAAACTTCTTAAGCGCGGGGTAATTTTTTGGACTGAGAGCCCAGCTCGGGGCGAAGACTTCTATATTAATATCGGATTTTTTTAAGAAAACAGAAAGTGAGGCCGCAGCCACTTCGGGGCCGATCGAAGTCGGGTCGCCGAGCGTAATGGCAATCGAAGGCATCTTAGATCTGTATATAGGTTGAGGTCCTGAGGTCGGACATCGTTCGCTGAATTTCTTTTTGTACAACTGTAGATTCCAAGCTCTCTCTAATTTTACCCTTCACCGATTCAAAGGAGCGGGCACCGAGATCTTTTTTGTCCAAAACTTTTAAGAGCTGGAGGCCGGCGGGCTGCTCAATGATCGCCACTTGACCCCTGTTTAGCTTAAAAACCTCTTGCTCGATATCTTCTCGCAAGAGTCCAGATTGAAAGGTTCCAATATTTGAATTGTTTGTTTTGCATTGATCAAACTTTTTTGGATTAGATCGAAATTCGTTTGCGGCTTTCTCGGCCGCAGCTTTTCCGCCCTCTCCGATTGGAATAACGCATTCCTGCAGTTCGACTTCGACATTATTTTTAAAATCTTTTTTATGTTCTTGATAGTAAGCTCGGAGATCTTTTTCATCGATCGTCTGTGAGGCCTGGCGCCGCATGATTCCAACGAACTGCATATTCTCCATTTGAAATCGGATTTGGTCGCGAAGCTGTTCGAATGACATTCCCTGAAGAGCAAGCATTTGGCGAAATTGATCATTGTTGGCAATTCCGTTGGATGTACGAATTGAGCTTATCTTTTGTTCAATCTCGCGATCACTCACGCTAAAGCCCAGCTTTTCCAAATACTGTCGCATAAGCGCACGCTCAATCAGCGTATCGAGAGCCGTCTTTTTCAAGGTGTCGGACTTCTCGCCCTTTTTTGAAGTACTGAGAGTTGCGATCATCAGCTGAAGATCGGAAGTAAGAATAATTTCTTTTCCCACCTTTGCTTCGATTTTTTCGGAATGAAGGGTATTCGGTGCTTTCGGTTCAAAAGCACCAATCAACGAAAGCAGGCTGAAGCTCAAAATCATCCGCTTTATATAGCAGAGAATGCGGGCTTTGAGGAGCCCGGTAAGCCCTTAATTTTACGAGGCTTTTAAAATGCAATCCCACTAGAGTCGGGCCAAGAGCTCTCTATTATATCGAATATCAGCCGATCGAATGAGGCGCTCTTCGAACCTCATGAGCCACTCCTGTCGTCTATCTTGTATCAGCCGAGCGATAATTTGTGCTTTCACCTGATGGAAGTCCAAATTGAGAGTTGGCGATCGATTGATGACCTTCAAAATATGAAAGCCATAAGCCGACTGGATGACTTTAGAAATTTCTCCGATGGGGGTTTCGAAGAGGGGCCTGTCAATTTCTTCTGGCATCAAATCTTTCTCAACCGCGATGACCGCGTCGGTTTGTGCCTCGGGGCCAATGGAGTTTTCTCTCGCCAGTTTTAAGAAATCTTTTGGATTCGCCCGGAGGCGCCTTCTTAAATCTTGAGCCAGACTCTCATCTGGCACCACGATATGAAGCGCCTTTGCGAATGTATTTTTAATGAAAAGTCTTCGATTTGATCCGTAAAATGCAAGAGCCTCTTCGGTGGTTGGCTCCGGAATTTTGGGCTTCGAAAGCTCAAACATTTTTTCGATCAAAAGATTCTGCTTAATTTTTTCACGCCAACTCGCCTCATCCACCATTTGTTCCAAGAGGCTCTGCTCAAACGCGCCCGCAGTATAACCGGCTTTAAATTTTTCGATTCCTGATTCGAGTTCTAGGTCGGTAAGAAGAACCTTAGTCCTCTTTGCCTCGGTCAGAATGACTTGTCGGCGAATAAGGGTTTTGATCACCAAATTCTTCAGCTCTCCACGATCCCTTTTGTCCATGCCCATGTCTTTTGGCTTCAGTGTTTCGATTAATCCCAGATATTCACCAACGCTGATTTTCTCGCCATTGACCTCTGCAATGGCCTCTTCCTTATGCGGAAGGTTTGAACATCCGAACAAAAGAGAAATCGCCAGAAAAAGTAGCGATTCGCAAAAAAACCTCATTTCCCGGTCTTTTCCTCTAAATTCCATTTCATGATTTTCGAGGGCTCTTCATTCACAATCGCAGGGAGCGGAGATAGCTCGAGAAGGGGCTTTTCAAAAATCTGAAACTTTGTCGAAGTCTTTAGACGCTCAAGCTCTGCGCTTAATCTGGTCTCCTGCGAGCGGCGCAGTAGCTCGGCGCGGATCATATCCTTTGAGAACGAAAGCTCTCGGCGGTCTCCCGAGAGCTGAATAATATGATAGCCGAATTGCGATTCGACAACGGGAGAGATATCTCCGACCGACTTCAAACTGAATGCAGCATCCGAAAACGGTTTCACCATCATCGATCGATTGAAAAACCCGAGCTCTCCTCCGTTTGATTTGGATGCATCATCGGATTTTAATTCTGCCACTTTAGAAAAATTTCCGGGCTCCTTAACCAGATCATCTCTCAGCTTTTCGAGCTCTGCCTTTCGGCCCCCGTCCTTAAACAAAATATGTTTTGCCGAGACTTGATCGATGCCATTTCTGTTCTGAGCATAAAAGTCCTCAACCTCTTTGTCTGTGATTTTTGCTCGCGCTTCGGCCGAAATCTTCTTCACATAAAGATCTGCGAGTCGGGCTTTAAATTCAAAGGACTGGTCCATCTGCAGTCGCAGAGCTTCCCCTGCAAGTAGCTCCACATTCATCATTTCGCCAAGCAAACTCATTTTCTGTGGGTGCGTGGCAAACTTTCGCGGAAATTCTGCCTCGATCTTCTGAATTTGCTCGAGGAATTCGATATCGGTAAACACTTTCGCGCCAACCACTCCCACGACATTTCCGGACACTCCTTGCGGTGGGGGGGGTGGACTGGGTCTTGGATTGCAGGCGGTGAGAATTGAACCGAAGATCAAGATACATAGGCGTCGTTGCATGAGGGCAGTCTATCAAACATTTTCGATCGAAATCGAGGAAAGCTCACAAAGCTTTTTCAAAAACTCTCGGCATTTCTGAAAGTCAGCTTGTTCCTGCAGCGGGCCCGCAGAGGTAAACGCAAATGAGATTCGCCCCTTTGAATCAAGGGAAACTTGCTTTCCAAGGAGGGGAATAAGCTTTTTGGGTTCCAGCGGAGTCGCGGACCCCATGAGAATTGCCATTCTTCCTGGAAAGACGTCGAGGCTCTCCGCGCGTAGGGCCGCCGCATAAGTACGCAGGCGCAGAATCTGACAAAAGTTTTCGACTTCTCGGGGATAAAGACCAAAGCGATCGAGAAGCTCGGATTCAATTTCTAAAAGATCGGCCGGACTGTGGACTCGATTGAGCTGCTTATAGGTGGCGATACGGATCGCAGGATCTGGAATATAGGTCTCGGGAATAAATGCGGTGTATCCTGTATTGAGATCGGGAAGTGGAAGCGGAGGTTTTTCGTTTTTGAGCTCTGGGACTGTCTCTTGTAGCATCTGCGAATAAAGTTCCAGACCCACTTCTGCAATCACGCCCGACTGCTCCTCGCCCAGAATATTTCCAGAGCCTCTTATCTCCATATCGTGGGTGGCGACATTGAAGCCACTTCCCAGTTCTGTGCAGGTTTGAATAACTTGAAGGCGCTTAGAAGCTTCTTTTGTGAGCTCGGTTGTTTCGTGGATGAGAAAGTAGGCGGTGGCCTGCAAATGACTGCGCCCCACTCGACCTCGGAGCTGATAAAGATTGCTCAAGCCAAAGGTTTCGGCGTGATCGACGAGCAGGGTGTTTGCGGTCGGAATATCGAGCCCGTTTTCGATAATTGTAGTGGCGAGCAGAACGTCAGACTTGCCATCGATGAATTCGAGCATTCTCTCTTCGAGTTCTGTTTCTGGCATTTGACCGTGAGCAACCGTGAACTTCACCTTCGGCATCCAATCGCGCAGCTGCTGGGCGAGCGTTTGAATGCTTTGAACGCGATTGTGTACAAAGAGAACCTGACCACCTCGATCGAGTTCTTTTTGAATCGCAGATTTTATCAATCCAGAATCAAAACTGCCGACAACTGTTTTGACGGCCTCGCGATTCTCCGGAGGAGTTGTGATGAGGCTCAATTCTTTAATGCCCGCTATTGAAAGCTGAAGAGTACGAGGAATGGGAGTCGCAGAAAGAGTGAGCACGTCAACATTGGCCCGAAGCCGCTTCATTTTCTCTTTGTGCTTCACGCCAAATTTTTGCTCTTCGTCCACGATGAGTAGTCCCAAATTCTTGGGCTTCACGTCGGGGCCGAGCAAGCGATGCGTGCCAATAATTAAATCAATTTGCCCGGACTCGAAATCCTCCAGCGTTTTTCGCTGCTCTTGAGATGTGGAGAAGCGAGAGATTTTTGCAATCTGAATTGGGATTTTAGAAAATCTCTTGGTGAAACTTCGGTGATGCTGCTCTACCAAAATCGTTGTCGGGGCCAATACGGCGACTTGGTATCCGCGAAGCAGCGCCATCAGAGCGGCCCGCATGGCCACTTCTGTTTTTCCAAAGCCCACATCTCCGCAGACGAGGCGGTCCATGGGGTAGTCCGCCTTCATGTCTTTTTCAATTTCTAAGATGGCAGAGTCTTGATCGGGCGTGAGCTCATAGGGAAAGTCATCACAAAAAGTTTGATAAGATTTGGCATCGAAATCCAAATTTCGATCGATCGTATTGAGTCTTCTAGCAGCTGCAACCTCAAGAAGCTCGTGGGCAATTTGAAGTATATCGTTTTTGATCTTGAGCTTGCGCTTCGAAAAAACAAGAGAGCCCAGACGGTCGAGTCGCGGCTCTGCAAACCCCTCTCCGACATATCGCGAAAGCTTGTCGATCCGGTAAACGGGAAGATAGAGCTTGTCGCTGTCGGCGTATTCCAGAACCAGAAACTCGGTCGTTCCTTCTTGAATTTGGATTTTATGCAGACCTCGATAGCGAGAAATTCCATGATCCTCATGAATGACATAGTCACCATTGTTGAGGTCCGAAAACTGCCGCAAAAAATCTTCCTTGGATCGGGCTAAATACTTCGCATGCTTTTTCTTCACGCCAAAAATATCGCGCTCTGTAATGAATGACCGCTGCAGTGTGGGCGACCAAAAGCCATCAAAATAGGGACCGGAAATCCAATCGATAGAGGACCCTACTTTTTCAAGAGATTCTGCGAGGGCCTCTTTTCGCTTAGCATTTGGAATCACAAGCGAGGTCCGAATATTCTTATCCTTTATATCGAGCAGAATAGACTCGAGGGGGCCAAATGATTTGGATTTGAGAAGTCGCTCTCGAAGATCTTCGAAGGTGTTCACCTGGTAAGTCATTCCGCGCCCAGAAATTTTGGTCTCGAGCTCGTTCGCGGCTTTGGTTGCAAGCGGCTCAACCGAGGTGATGAGGGATTCGGGAGGAAAGGAAAATCTACGAAGGTTTTTAAACGCCTCTAGATCCTCGCTTTGGGAGGATCGAAAAAGCTCAGCACCGCGTACGCGGTCTACGAATATTTTTGGAATGTCCTCTGGAAGATAGGTCTCGATGGAAACAAGGCTTGAAGAAAATGCGGGCAGTAGCCAGCGTGGCTCTACGACGTCTCGCTGATTTTCGAGGTCGCTGAGGAGTCGCTCTCGTTCATCAAATGAGAGCCCCCGCTCATCACCCGCGTTCTTTATAATTTCTCTCGCCGTCTTCAGTCGCTCGGGGCCAGCAATGACCTCGCGGATGGGGCAGATTTCTAAGCTATCCAAGTCTTCAAGTGATCTCTGAGTCTTTGGATCAAAAGTTCGAAGAGACACAACCTCGTCGCCAAAAAATTCGATTCGATGTGGATGATCTTCGAAGGGAGAAAAAACATCGATCAGATGACCTCGAACACTAAAGAACCCCTGATCTTCTGCCAGCTCATCTCGGCGATAGCCAATACTCTGAAGATAAATCAAAAATTCATCTCGCTGTAGCCAGTCTTTTTTTGCAATCCTTCGTCGGGCGGCCTGAATTTCTTTTTTAGAAATTACAAGCTGTGAGAGGGCCTCCAAATTTGTGATGAAAAAAACAGGACGCTTTTGGTCGGCAAGCTTTAGCTGGGCCTGTACCCGTTGAAAGACAATGGGCATTTCCTGCCGAATGGGTTCAAAGAGACGCTCGAACGCTGGAAATGCGAGGACGTCGCTCTCGCTCTTTAAAAAAAACTTAAGAGCATCTCTTGCTCGAGACACATCTTGGTCGGAAGGAAGGATGATGAGCCCAGATTCAAAATGCTTGGCGACAAAATAAAGATAGCTTGCGCCGGCGAGACCGTTGATTTGATGGAGGTCAGCTTTCATTCAATATTGGCAGATTCCAAAACTAATAAAGGAGGAATTCGGCTCTGGCCTTCTTAAAGTCTTCTTCATCTTTTTTCCACACCGAAAATAGATCTCGAAGATCATGCCCCCCATCCACGCACTCGCGAAGACGCGAGTCCCCAGAGAGGATATCGATGGGCGCCTTTACATACTCATACTCGTAAGGAGGGTTCTTCCAAGACCACTGGGATCCATAGAGGCGGCGGAAAATCCACAGAAGAAGGGCCATATGTCGAACGGGAAGGAACTTTTTGGGACGAGCAACGAACTGAAGCGCCCCGCGGCACATCTCACCTGAATGTTTATGAAAAGTCGGAATGAAGCCCTGTCGATGAAAGATGACCGGCTCAAGTCCGAGGTTTTTTGAAAGCTTCAAATACTCTCGCTCAATTTGATCCCACTCCAAATAGGGAGCGCCGATCAGCTCAAAAGGCCGAGTTGTGCCACGACCCTCCGAGATACTGGTCGCCTCTAATAGACACATCCCTGGATAAACAAGTGACGCCGCGTAGTTCGGCATATTGGGAGACGGCAGCGTCCATGGGAGTCCGGTCTCCGGAAAATGCATCGACCTCTTCCAATTCTTCAATTTTAAAATTCTGAGGTCGGGCTTGGGATCCATTTCAGATGCGAATCTCAGTGCGAGTTCTCCAATAGTAAGCCCATGACAAATGGGAATTCGATACAGCCCAACGAAGCTGCGAAAATCTAAATTGAGATAAGGACCCTCGATGAGTTGACCGCCGAGTGGATTGGGGCGGTCACAAATGACGATGGGAATTCCTTTTTGAGCACAGGCTTCCATCATATAGGCCACCGTATAGATAAACGTATAGTAGCGAGCGCCCACATCGAAGAGATCGATAATCATTAAATCAATATTGTTTAGTGAATCTTGCTTTGGCTTTCGTCTTTCGCCGTAGAGAGAATAGACGGGGCGACCGCGCTCGTCTTTTGAGTCCTGCCACTCAATCATATTGTCTTGAGTCTCGCCGTGAATTCCGTGCTGAGGGCCGAAGAGTGTTGTGAGATTTCCTGCTCGCTCACAAATATTTTGGACGTGTTCAAAATG
>Ga0105044_10010667_pt1 | contig 12544 bp, 9 predicted proteins | sample MAT01_FD_78092 | JGI IMG/M metagenome (GOLD analysis project Ga0105044, IMG submission 78092) | Freshwater microbial communities from Lake Fryxell liftoff mats and glacier meltwater in Antarctica - MAT-01 | ecosystem: Environmental > Aquatic > Freshwater > Ice > Liftoff microbial mat | place...
GACTTCGTCCTCTACTCCAACTACGAGCGCCAGGTCGACGCGCTCCTCGCCGGCCACGTCGACCTCGCGTGGAACACGAACGTCGCGTGGGTGCGGGCCCAGCGCCAGAGCGGCGGACATGCCGTCGCGCTGGCCACCCGGGATACCGACCTCGTCTTCAAGACGCTCATGATCGGGCGGGCGGGATCCGGTCTCGATGGACTCGCCAGCCTCACCGGCAAACGGGTGGCCCTCGGGTCCCGCGACTCGGGACAGGCCCGCATCCTGCCGCTGCACTTCCTGGCCCGCGAGGGCATCAGCACCGACGACATCGAGCTCGTCATCTTCGACTCCGACGTCGGCAAGCACGGCGATACCGGGCGGTCCGACCTCGACGCGATCCGTGCCGTGCTCGACGAGGAGGCCGATGTCGCGGCGGTCGGCATCAACACCTGGCAGAACCTCAACGCCGCGGGGGACGACACCATGTCCGACCTCGAGGTGGTCTGGGAGTCGGAGCCCTACAACCACTGCAACTTCACCGCGCTCGACTCGTTCGATCCGGACCGGGCCGAGGCGTGGGTCGCCACGCTGCTGGCCATGGACTGGGAGAACCCGTCGCACCGGCGGATCCTCGAGCTCGAGGGCCTCCGCAAGTGGGAGCGGGCGGAGCTGACCGGGTACCAGTCGCTGATCCAGGCGATGGACGAGCAAGCCATCTCCGACCACTGGTGAGGCGCCCATGACGACGCGCCTCATGCTCCGACTGGTCGACGAGGTCGGCGCCACCCACGCGGGGGGCACGGTTCGCATCCCCGTGGATGCCGCGGCCGACGTCGACGTCATCGAGCGGTGGTGCGCGGCGACCGGCAACGAGGTCCTGACCGTGCTGCCCGACGCCGTCGAGGTCCATCGGGGCCGCATCGTCGACCCGGTGGCCTCGCTGCCCGAGGATCGGCGTCCCGGCTACCGCCTGTGGATCTACACCAACTTCCACTGCAACCTCGCCTGCGACTACTGCTGCGTCGAGTCGTCCCCCAAGGCGCGTCCGAGGGTGATTCCCGTCGACGAGTTCGCGGCGATCGTCGCCGAGGCGAGCGCGGCCGGTGTCCGCGAGCTGTTCCTCACCGGCGGCGAGCCGTTCATGCTGGTCGACCTGGACGAGCGGTTGCGCATCGCGTCGCAGGCCCTCCCCACGACGGTCCTCACCAACGCCATGGTGTGGAAGGGCGAACGCCTCCGTCGCCTCGAGGCGCTGCCTCGCGAGGGCTTGACCCTCCAGATCAGCCTCGACTCCGCCACCCCGGACCTGCACGACCGACACCGCGGGACGGGGAGCTTCGCCCGCGCGCTCGCCGGGATCCGCACCGCCATCGATCTGGGTTTCGAGGTCCGCGTCGCCGCCACCCTCGGCAACGACGCGGGCGACGCCGAGCGGGAGCTCCTCGACTTCTTCGACGACCTCGGCCTCGACGCGCACCAGCGCGTCGTTCGTCGAGTCGCTCAGCAGGGCTCGGCCAACGCCGGGCTCACCGTGTCGCGCACGTCGCTCATCCCCGAGGTCTGCATCACCGCCGATGGGGTCTTCTGGCATCCCGTGGCGGCCATCGACCCCGCCATGAAGGTCGCCGACGAGTGGTCGCCGTTGGCGGGGGTCATCGATGCCGCGACCCAGGAGTACCGGGACTACCGCGTCAAGGGCGACGTGCTCGCCAGCTCCTTCCCCTGCGCCTGACCGCACCCGATCGCGGCGTGGTTCATCGATGCGCCAGGTGGTGCTGTCTCAACGTCGCCGCACTCGGATCAGGCGAACCGCCACCACCACCAGTGCGACGGCCCAGACGAGTCCAAGGACGATCGCGGCGTTGCGCGGGTAGTCGTGCGGGAGGATCGAGGGGTTCCCCGCTCGGAGGCCGTAGCCCCGCAGCGCGGGCCACGACACGAGCAGCACGATCCCCGAGATGGCGGTGGCGCCGAGCACCGGACCGCGGACCGACACGGGAAGGAACCGGGCCAGGACGAGCCCGATGACCGTCACGACAGGTGCGAGCACGAAGTCGTGGGCGATGGCGGACCCGACGAGCCAACGCGCCAGACCGAGCTGTTCGGTGGTCGAGAAGGCCTGGACGGCGCCCCACACGGCGTAGGCCATGATCGCCCCACCGAGGGCGAGTCCGATCCAGGACCATGGTCCCGGGCGAGGGACAGCCGATTCGGCGCGGTTGTCCGCAGGGGAACCGGACCAGTCGGTCGGGCCGTCCGCCACCGCGGTCACCCGCGCACCTCCATCGTCGAGAGCCACTTCGTCTGCATGACGCCGGGCCGGTTCGGGGCGATCAACCGGACCGGGTAGCCGTGATCGAGCGAGAGCACCTGGCCCTCGACCTCGAGCGCCAGGAGGGTATCGGGGTGGTGGGCCTGCCCGGCGTTCACGTCGGAGGTGCCGAACAAGCCGCGTTCGAGCGACTGCATCGTCACGGACGCGTCCGGTGGTGCGCCGGCCAGTTCGAGCACGTCGGCGAGCCGCACACCGCGCCAGCGCTTGGTGACGCTCCACCCCTCGACACACGCGATCGGGAGCGTGGCTTCGTGCTGCGGGAGCGAGCGCAGGTCGTTGAGCGACAGGGACAGGGCTGCGCCGACCGCGCCGGTCACGGCGAGGCGCCACTCCGGATCCGAGGCCGCGTCGGTGATGCCCGCCTCGCCTGCGGTGTTGTTGACCGGGAAGCCGTCGGTCCCGACATCGGGGTCGCGTGGGGCGAGCAGCGCGAACCGGCGGAGCGGGTAGACGGTCTGGCCGACGGTGGCGACCGTGAGGACGCCCGCCGCCGCGCCGACCATTGCGAGGAAGCGCCGACGGGCGGTCGGGTCAGCCGATTCGGCGACGAGGGGAGTGGTGGTCGGCGCGGTGGTGGTGGTGGTGGTGGTGACCGGGCGATCGGGGGGCGGGGTGGTGGCCGCGGTCGGGCGGGTGAGGGCCCGTCGGGTGAGGGTGAGCTTCGCCCCGATGTGGGTCACCAGCGCCCCGATCGTGAGCCATGCCACCCAGTAGTGCGCGGTGGGGAAGAAGACCGGCAGCGGGTACCAGAGGTACGTGTTGGCGAGGCCGCTGAAGAGCATGAAGATCGACCCGGCGACCAGCGGCACGAGCGTGAGGCGCTCGAGGGCGTGGGCGATGCCCGTGATCGGTGGCCACCGGAACAGGTGGGGGAACACCGCCCACAGCTTGGCCAGCAGCAGCGGGACCGTGGCGATGCCGGCCGCCACGTGCACGCCCTGGGTCACCTGGTACAGGGTGGAGGGCGACGCCGGGAGCTCGAACCACGCCGTGGGGTTCTGGGCCAGGTGCGAGTAGACGCCGGTCAGGAAGCAGACCCCGAACGACACGCCGAGCGCGATCCCGAGCAGTGCCGCCGTGCGCGTGTCCCGACGGGGATCGTCGGTCGCGTCGTCGCGCCACCGCGACAGCGGAGCGGTCACCGCGGCAACCTTCATGTCGTCGCGCCCAGGAACCCACCGGCGAGGAGCGCGTCGATGCCCGTCGCCGTCAGCCCGGCCAACACCACGACGGAACGGGCGCCGATGTCGAAGACCGCGTGCTGCTGGTGGCGCAGCCCGGTCAGGAGCGCCTCGCGGCATGCGCTCGGGGGGTACACGTGCACGAGGTCGAGCCAGACCTCGTTGCGGATCGGGTCGAGCCAACCGCCGAGGTGCAGGTCGTCGCGGTCGCAGCGGCGGTGGTGGCGGTGCACCCAGGAGGCGACGAGGTCGTGGTCCCAGTTGTGCCACGCCACCCGCAGGGTGGCCCGCGGATCGGCCGCGACCGAAACCCCTTCGCCCATCGGCCGATGGGTGCCCCGGTGCAGGGTGAAGCCACCGTCGCGGGCGACGTGGCGCTGCAACGAGTGGGCCAGCGCGTGCTCGGCCCCTCGCATCGGTGCCGTCATGCGCCGGACCGGTTCGCCGCCCGGCGGGCGCGTCGAACCAGGGCATTGGTGGGCCCCATCATGATCTCCCTGTTCCTCTCCGGCTCGGGGCGGCACGCACACGTCGTGCTCCCGATCATCGAACTCCTCGGAGTCCCAACGCCGCCGCGGCGATCGCGGTTCCCTACCCCGCAAGGTCAGCCCGATGCGGGCGCGATCGAGACGGAAGATCCGTCGGTGCACGGGACCGCCCGGCCGGCCTCGCCTCGTTCACGGCGCCAACCGCCGGTCACGGGTCAGATCGCGGTTGCGGGCGGCCGGTGCGCACGCAGCTCCGGGGAGGTCAGCGGCGCTTGCGCCACATGCCGATGGCCTGGCCGAGCCCGGCACCGAGCAGCACCATGATCCCGAGGGCGAGCCACAGCGGCAGGGTGAAGCTCCACACCAGCAGCGTGAGCTCCACCCGCTGGCTGTTCTGCGCCAGCAGCACGCCGACGAGCAGGAGAGCGATGCCGGCGATCACCAGCCGGGGGATCGCCAAGCGGTTGGACTTGTCCGATTGATCCAACATCGTCACCTCGTCGGTCGAGTGGGTGATGGTGACGCTACTGCTGCGCCGAGGTGACCCGAAGGTCTGCGGCGGACGCGCCGTCTCCGTCGAGTCGACGTGGTCTCCGGTGTGGCCGCCCGCCGCGGTCGGAGCGGGCCCGGGGCCCGATCGCGGACCGGTGTTGGGATCAGGCTCGCGGTGGTTCGGTGACGAAGTCGATGAGCTGCTCGACCGCGCCGACCAGCGGCGGTTCGAGGTCGGTCCAGGTCGTGACCGATCCGACCAGGCGCTTCCAGAACAGCCGGGGGTCGGTGTCGGCGCCGGCGCCGAGCGATGGCCCGACGCGGGCGCAGATGCCGTCCTTCCACGATTGCCCCTTGGGGATCTCGGGCCAGGCGGCGATGCCGATGACCGACGGCTTGATGGCCGCCCAGATGTCGACGTAGGGGTGACCCGTGATCAGCACGTCAGGGTGGTCGACCGCCTGGGCCATCCGGGTCTCCTTCGAGTGGTCGACCAGGTGGTCGAGGAGGATGCCCAGCCGGCGGTTGGTGCTCGGCCCGAACGAGCGGACGACCTCGGCGAGGTTGTCGGCGCCGTCGAGGACCTCGACCACCACGCCCTCGATGCGCAGGTCATCGCCCCACACCTTCTCGACCAGCTCGGCGTCGTGGACGCCCTCGACGAGGATGCGGCTGGCGCGCGCGATCCGGGCCTTCGCCCCCGCCACCGCCACCGAACCGGATGCAGTGCGCGCCGGTGCGCTCGACCCGGCGCCGGCAGGGTTCCGCGGGGCCACCAGCGTCACCTGCTTGCCGGCGACCGTGAACGAGCCCTCGCGGAGCTTGGCCACTCGGTCGCGGCCGTCGGTGCCGCGCACCGTGACCAGGCCCTTGGCCAGCGACACGACGACCCCGGCGACGTTCGTGCCGCGCTCGGCGACCTCGAGGCCGGGCCGGGCCTCGACCTTGGGGAACACCTGCGGCGCGGGCCGGCCCCCGTCGAGATCGATCGGACCGCTCAGGATCCCGTTGCCGTAGAAGCGCTCACCCATGGCCCGGCGACGGTAGCCACCCGGCGGGCCCGGGTGGGGGACGGGCGCCGGACGGCCCCGCCCCGGTCACCCCGGAACCGGTTGCGGACGACCGATCAGGTGACCCGATGCGAGGTCACACCCGAGCTCGCGGAGGCGGCCGAGCTGGGCCGGGGTCTCGACGCCACCGACCACGACCTCCTGGTCGGCGGCGTGGGCCTGGGCGATGAGCTCGGCGATGTGGTCGGGATGGGCGTCGAGCTCGGACATCCAGGCCGGGCGCAGCCGCACCTGGTCGAAGAGGCCCGCCATCCCACCGGCGCGGGGGCGTCGGTCGGGTGCGACGGTCGCCTCGTCGCCCGGCGGGGCCGTGTCGAGGACGAGGTGCACCCCCAGGTCCCTCAGGGCGGAGATCGCGTCGCCGATGACGAGCGCCCGCGTGGTCACCAACCGCTCGTCGACGAGCACCGCCAGGCGGTCTGCGGTGACGCCGGCCCGGGCCAGCACCTCGTGGACGAACCGCTCGACGCCGGGGTGGCGCAGGAACCGCGGGCTGACGGGGACGTAGAGCCGACCCAGATCGGTGCGGGCGGCGAGGTCGGTGAGGGCGTGGCGGAGGATCGCGAGGTCGAGCGTGAAGCTGACCCCCGAGTCGTCGGCGATGCCGAGGAACGCCGATGCATCCACGGCGGACCCGTCGGGGCGCAGCCATCGGGCCAGAGCGTGGGCTCCCCGGGTCGAGCCGTCGCCGACGTCGACCACCCGCTGGTAGTAGGGAACGATCTCGTGGCGGGTGACGGCCACCGCCACGTCCTTGAGGGTGACCGAGCGGAGCTCGGCGCCGATCCGCAGCGGGGTTCCGCGCCGGTTCCGCCGATCGGCCTTCACCTCGTACATGGCGGTGTCGGCCCGGCCCAGGAGCTGGTCGCCGAGCTCGCCGTCGCGCGAGAGGACGATCCCGATGCTGGCCGAGACGTTGATGGCCCGGTCCTCGACATCGACGGTGGCCGATTCGAGCGTGGCCTGGATCTGGGTGGTGAGCGCCGCCGCCTCGTCCTCGTCGGCGACGCCGTCGAAGAGCACCACGAACTGGTCGCCGCCGACCCGGGCGACGGTGTCGATCACCCGGACCGAATCCCGGAGCCGGTGCGCGACCTCCACCAACACCCCGTCGCCGACGGTGCTACCGAAGGTGTGGTTCACCGCCGTCATGTCGTCGAGGTCGATGAACGCGACGGCCACGTCCTGCCCGCTCCGGGTGGCACGCGACCGGGCCTTGGCGAGGTGGTCCATGAGCAGCGAGCGCGTCGCCAGGCCCGTCAGCTCGTCGAACGCGGCGTGGCGGTTGACGGCGTCGGGGCTGTGGTGCCAGTCGTTGACGTCACGGGCGGCCAGCACCAACCACTCGACCTCGCCGTCGGGCGTCGCCTCGCCCACGATCGTTGCCCACATCTCGAGTGGCTCGACCGCCCCCCGGATGGGGAGGTAGCCGGTCCACACGTCGCCGCCGACGATGCGCGGCCGGATCTGGTCGAAGTAGACGGCGAAGGCCTCTTGTGGGAACAGGTCCTCGGTGGTGATCGACCGTCGGTCGTCACGGATGCCGAGCCGGGTGCGAGCTGCCCGGTTGAGGTAGACGACCGAGCCGTGCGCGTCGGTGACGCCGACCAGGTCCGACGTGCGGTCCAGGAAGGTGACCAGCCTCGCCAGCACGGGTCCGTCGATGGTGCGCTCGGGTCCCTGCCCGCCGGGAGACGGCGGATCCGATGGGTCCGACGGGCCGGGTCCCGAACGAGGCGGTGTGGTCATGGTGCTTCCCCAACCCTGGTGGCTCCGCCGCAGTGGCCAGCGCCATCCTGCCGGCCCCCAGTCTCGGTCGCTCCGACCCACGCTGTCCACCGACGGTTCCGTGCCGCATCGCGCCCGACGGGCTCATCGCCGTGGCCGAGCGCCGTCGGGGCGGGTGTCCGGGTGAGCGGACCGCATCACGCAGCCGGTTCGCAGCGGCCGACGGGCCCCGCGGTCCCGGGGGGCAGCTAAGAGCCGACGAGCTCGCGGATCTTCTCGGCCGATGCCGGGCCGTCGTAGCTGAGCTCGCCGTCGCGGAGCCCGACACAGCGGGTGGCGATCGGCACCAGGTCGAGCTGGTGGGTCGAGCAGATGACCGATGCCCCCTGCTCGACGATGTCACCCAGGACCTCGACGAGGGTCTCCTGGCCCGGCGTGTCGAGCCCGACGAAGGGCTCGTCGACGAGCAGCAACGAGAACGGTCGGATGAGCCCGAGGATCAAGGCGGTCTTCTGCTTCAGGCCGCGGCTGAACTTCGCGGGGAGGTCGTCGGCGCGGTGCTCGAGGTTGAACATCTCGAGGAGCTCGTCCCCGTACTCCTCCCAGTCCTCGGTGTGGTGCAGGCGGGCGATGTACTCGATGTGCTCGTTGACGCTCAGGTCCTCGTAGAGGATCGGCGCGTCGGGGAGGAACGAGGTCGCAGCTCGGGCTTCGACCGAACCGATCGGGAAGCCCGCCACGAAGGCCGCGCCGGTGCTGGGTTCCACCAGGCCCGAGGTGAGGCCGAGGAAGGTGGACTTCCCGGCGCCGTTCGGTCCGACCAGCATGATGAGCTCGCCGGGGCCGACCTCGAGGTCGAGGGTGACGAGGCCGAGGCCGTCGCCGTAGTCCTTGCCGAGATCACCGGTCTGGAGGAGCAACGACGGGTCGGGATCGATGGTCGCTGTCGGTTCGGCCGTGGCGGGCTCGAAGGACGCGAAGAAGCCCTTCTTCTTCGTCGTCGGTTCGGGCTCGGTGGCCGGTGCGGACTTGGCGCTCATAGACGTGCCGGTTTCTGATAGCGGAGGTAGAGGATCACGCTGGCGGCCACGATGAACGAGTAGCCGATGAAGTTGCTGACCCGCGTGGTGTCGACCGCGGCAGGATCGCCGCCGGCGGCGAGCAGGGGGGCGAGTGCGAGCAGGACCAGCGCGGGCGGGGCGACCAGGCGGAACAGGAGCACCCAACCCATCATGTCGGCGCCGAAGCCGGCCATCATCTTGGCGACGTCGGGCGAGCCCATGGCGGTGCTCAGGGCCGCGGCCATGAGCGAGGCGGTGGCGACGGGGACGATGGCCACCGGGAGCAGCGCGAGCACGACCTCGGCCGGGGCGAACACCAGGGCCGATGCCGCGGCGACGAGGCACAGCAGCACCATCACGACGAACGCCGCGGGGAGGTGCGAGAGGAGCGTCATGCCGTGGTCCTGGGGGATGTCGTCCCAGCGCGACGGGTGGTCGACCTCCTGGGAGAGCGGCTCCACCGCGTCGTAGCCGGCGACGTAGAGCGCCAGGCCGGCGACGATGAACGCCGGGGTGGCGCCCGTCCACGTGAGCCCGAGCGCCAACCCGGCCACGACCGCCAGCACGATCATGCGGGCGAGGCGCACCAGCGGGAACCGGAAGTACCCCCGCCAGTCGCGCCGCCAGATGGCCGGCATGCGTCCGCCCCGCTTCATGGGGATCCACGGCTTGGTCCGCGGCGTCTCCTGGGAGAGCTGGCGGCGCAGCAGCACGACCGTGCGGATGTCCTGGAGCGTCACCGCGAAGCGCAGCTGGGCCACCAGGCCGGCGCGGCGACGGGCATCGTCGATGGAGATGCCGCCGATGCCGACCAGCGCCAACGGCAGCGCGACGAGGGCGATCACGATGCCGACGATCCCCAGCGCGATGAACGACACGCCCCACACCGCGACCGACCCGAGCATGCTCAGCGGGGAGGTCTGGATGCCGGCGTACACGTCCGCGGCGGACCACGCCAGCAGCACGGCGGCGGCGATGTTGGCCGGCCAGATCCCGATGCGGCGGCCGGAGAAGATCATCGCGACCGCCACGGCGAGCGCGAGGGCCAGGGCGAACGCGGCGGCGCAGCCGAGCACGACGATGACGGGGCTGTCCTCGAAGCGGCGCACCCCGAGGATGCCCACGCACGCACCGACGAGGAGGCCGGCGTAGGCCATGAACCGGAGCTGCTTGAACGCCGGCGCCCGCAGCGTGAGGGTGCGGTCGATCGGGGCCTGCAGCTCGTACTGCACGGTGGCGGCTTGGAGGGTGAGCGGGCCGCCGCGGGCGCCCGAGCGCATGCCGATCCCGACCGCCACGGCGAAGGCGAGTCCCAGCCACGCGGGGGCGTGGGTGATGAAGTCGGCCGTCTGCTCCGCCGACAGCTTCTCGTCGCCGAACAGCCCGGATCCGAGGACCACCGCGACCGAGCAGACCAGGCCGATGATGTACACGCGGTACAGCGCATCGATCCAGTGGACGGCGGTTTGGTGGTTGTGCCGGCGGGCCTGTCGGAGCTCGGCGAGGGCGCCCGAGGTGTCCCGCGGCGCCAGGAGTGCGGTCACCCCGCGAATGTAACGGCGGGTGTGGTGGCGACGGCAATCGCGCCATCCCGCCGGGGGGAGCAGACGGACCGTCGTGTCACCGCACTCCGCCTGTTCCTACCGGCAGGTGTGGTGGCATCCGCGGCCGCGAGACCGTCCGGTCCACGCGCTCGGGGCCGGCGTTGTGCGACAGCGGTCGTTCGGCGCACGGCGGGGGTGGTGGGGCGGCGGTGGCGGTGCGTCGCACGCCAGCGGGTTGGGGCAGGCGGCGAGACCGGCGTTACCCTCCGGCCGGTGATCCTCGTCGACGCCCAGCGGGTGGCGGTCTCCCGTCCCGGCAAACCGCTGTTCCGCGACCTGTCGGTCACCATCTCGACCGGCGACCGCCTCGGCATCGTCGGGCTCAACGGGTGCGGCAAGTCGACGCTGCTGCGGGTGCTGGCCGGCCGGGACGATCCCGAGGACGGCCAGGTGGTGCGGGGTCGCGGCGTGCGCATCGCCATGCTCGACCAGAACCCGGTCCTGCCCGAGGGGCCCGCGCTGGCCGCGGTCGGCGAAGGCTGGGAGGCCGAGGCCGTGCTCGACCGCCTCGGCATGGGTGCGTTCGCCGATGCCGACACCACCACCCTGTCGGGCGGCCAGGCCAAGCGGGTGGCGCTGGCGCGCACGCTCGTCACCGAGTGCGACCTCCTGATCCTCGACGAGCCCACCAACCACCTCGACATCGACGCCATCGCCTGGCTGGAGGACCGACTCGCCGCGTTCCGCGGTGGGCTCATCCTGGTGACCCACGATCGCCACGTGCTCGATCGGGTCACGACCAAGGTCCTCGAGCTCGACCGGGGGACCGGGTACCTCCACGACGGCGGGTACGACGCCTACCTCGAGGGCAAGGCCGACCGCGAGGAGCTGGCGGCATCGGACGAGGCGTCGCGCAAGATCCTCGCCCGCCAGGAGCTGGCGTGGCTTCGCCGCGGTGCGCCGGCCCGGACCCGCAAGTCCAAGGCGCGCATCGAGTCCGCCACCAAGATCGTCGAGACCCAGGCGCAGGCGGCGGCGCGGCCGGGTTCGCTCGATCTCGCCGCCGCGGGACCGGCGGGAGGCCGCGGCGACGCAGCGGCCAAGGGCTCGAAGGGGTGGGGGAGCGCCGGCATCGAGAAGAAGTACCCGGGCACGCCCCGCCTGGGCGACCAGGTCGTCGACCTGCACGAGGTCGGGCACCGGTACCCGGCCGACGATGGCCGGGGCGAGGGCCCCTGGTTGTTCGAGCGGGTCGAGCTGCTCCTCGACCCCCGCGAGCGGCTGGGCATCGTCGGACCCAACGGCGGCGGGAAGTCGACGTTGCTCGACATCATCGCCGGCCGCCTCGAACCGGCCGCCGGGTCGGTCTCGCGCGGACCGACCGTGCGCCTCGGCTACTACGACCAGGTCGGGGTCACCCTCGATCTGAAGCAACGGGTCCGTGACGCGGTCGCTGGTCCGACCCGCCAACCCGACTGGCAGGACGCCGCGCTGCTCGAGCAGTTCTGGTTCGAGCCCGACGCGCAGTTCGCGCCGATCGGTCTGCTGTCAGGTGGTGAGCGCCGCCGTCTCCAGCTCCTGCTGGTGCTCGCGCAGAAGCCCAACGTCCTGCTGCTCGACGAGCCCACCAACGACCTCGACATCGACACGCTCCGGGTCATGGAGGACTACCTCGACGAGTGGCCCGGCGCCCTCGTCGTGGTGAGCCACGACCGTGCCTTCCTCGAACGCACCGTCACCGACGTGGTGGTCGTCGACGGCCACGGTTCGGCCCGCCGCCAGGCCGGCGGCTACGCCGGCTGGGAGGAGGCCCGTCGGGCCGCCCGGGCCACGCCCGCCCGCTCTTCGGCCACGACCAAGGCACCCAAGGCGGCCGGTGCCGGTGCCGGGTCCGCATCGTCGGGCTCGAAGGGGCCGGGTTCGGGCCGCGGCAAGGGATCGAAGGGCGGCGCCGGCGGCGGCTCGGCCGGCTCGGTGCCGACGGGTGGCGCAGGCGGGAAGGGCGCAACGACGGCGAGTGCTCCCGGCCCGGGTCGATCCGTCGAGTCCGGCCCGTCGTCGCCCGGTTCCGGGGAGCTCTCGGGTCGGTCGCCCAGCACGCTGCGCCGCCTCATCAAGGACACCGAGAAGGAGACGGCCCGCCTCGACAAGCGCAAGGCCAAGATCGAGGCCGAACTGGCCGACATCGCGGCGACCGCGGACCACACCGTCCTCACCGAGAAGGGCTCCGTCCTCGCGGGCATCCTCACCGAGCTCGCCGCCGCCGAGGAGCGCTGGCTCGAGCTGACCGACGAGCTCGACCAGGTCCTCGCCGCCCGCTGACCCCCTCCGCCGAAATTGCGACGTTGGCGTTCTTGCGAGGCGGAGGCCCGGATCTGGTCGTGAAGCTCGCAAGAGCGTGCACCTCGCCAGAACGCCGGGCCTTCGTGGAAATTGCGGGGTTGGTGTTCTTGCGGGGTTGGCGTTCTTGCGAGGTAGAGGGCGACATCCGGTCGTGAAGCTCGCCAGAACGTGAAAGCCGGAGTTTCGGGGGAGGGTGCGACACTGGGCCGATGGGAGCGGAGCGGGAGCGACTCGAGGGTGACGACCTGGGCGAGTAGCGGCAGTGGGGGGCCCTCGTGTCCGAGCGCTCCTGGGGGGCGGTGCGCGAGGACTACAGCGCC
>Ga0105044_10010668_pt1 | contig 12543 bp, 9 predicted proteins | sample MAT01_FD_78092 | JGI IMG/M metagenome (GOLD analysis project Ga0105044, IMG submission 78092) | Freshwater microbial communities from Lake Fryxell liftoff mats and glacier meltwater in Antarctica - MAT-01 | ecosystem: Environmental > Aquatic > Freshwater > Ice > Liftoff microbial mat | place...
CCGTGGCTCATGATGTAGGACAGCGCGCGGGTGAACATGCCCATCTGGCCATGAAACGCGGTCATGCGGCCAAAGCTCGACGGATGTTCGTCGCCGACATTCTCCTCTTCGACCAGCTTAAAGCCGCCTACGTCGGTCCGCGTCACAAATGGCAGCGGGGCAAAAGGCGCAAGCGCAGCCGACAGCACCACCGGACCCGATCCCGGCCCGCCGCCGCCATGGGGCGTGCTGAATGTCTTGTGCAGGTTGATGTGCATCGCATCGACACCAAGGTCGCCCGGCCGCACCCGGCCAACAATCGCGTTGAAATTCGCTCCATCGCAATAGACATAGCCGCCCGCTGCATGCACCGCGTCTGAAATTTCACGCAAATCCGGCTCGAACAGGCCGCAGGTGTTCGGGTTTGTGATCATCACACCGGCAACATCCGGTCCCAGCCGTGCCTTGAGCGCCGCGACATCAACGCGCCCCGCCGGGGTTGCTGGAATATCCTCGACGGAAAAACCGGCAAAGGCGGCGGTGGCGGGGTTGGTGCCATGCGCGCTTTCAGGCACCAGCATGACGCGCCGGTCCTCGCCGCGCGCTTCCAATGCCGCCTTGATACACAATACCCCGCACAGTTCGCCATGCGCGCCCGCCTTGGGCGACATCGCGACGCTGTGCATCCCGGTCAGGGTCACCAGCCAATGCGCCAGCTGGTCGATTACCGCCAGCGCGCCTTGCACCGTTTCCTGAGGGCTGAGCGGATGAACGTCAGCAAAGCCCGCCATTCGCGCGACTTTTTCATTCAAACGCGGGTTGTGTTTCATCGTGCAACTGCCGAGCGGGAACAGGCCCAGGTCGATGGCATAATTCTGTCGTGACAGACGGGTATAATGTCGTACCGTTTCGGGTTCCGACAGGCCCGGCAAGCCGATGGCGGTGCGGCGTTCAAGATTGGCAAGGCGGCTGTTTATGGTGGGCGCAGGCGCAATATCCACGCCGCATGTCTCGGCCGTGCCAATTTCAAAAATCAGCGCCTCTTCCAGCATCAGCGCGCGGTTTCCGGTGCTGGTCATCGGCGGAGTGCTTCCGTCGTTCGCCGCCATTTCGGGGCGCCAGCCGGTGGGGTTCAGTCCGCTCATGCCGCGCCTCCTGCGCCTAGAATCTCGGTCAGCGCGGTTACCAGCGCCGTCATATCATCATCGCTCACCACCTCGGTCACGGCGACCAGCAAAGCGTTGGCAAGCTGTGGCTGGTCGGCATAAAGCCGCCCTAGCGACACCCCGCCCAGCACGCCCTTGGCGGCCAGCCGGTGGACGACATCGCGCGTCGCAATGGGAAGTTCGAGCGTAAACTCGTTGAAAAAACTATCGTTGACCAACCGAATGCCGGGTATGGCGCTCAGCCGCTCGGCCAGCTCGACCGCGCGGGCATGGTTGAGCGCCGCCAAATCGCGCAGACCCCGTTCACCCAGCAACGTCATATGAATACTGAACGCCAAAGCACACAGCCCGCTGTTGGTACAGATGTTGCTGGTCGCTTTCTCACGCCGGATATGCTGTTCGCGGGTCGACAGGGTCAGCACAAATCCCCGCTTGCCATCTGCATCAACCGTCTGACCGCACAGCCGCCCCGGCATCTGCCGGACATATTTTTCCTTGGTCGCAAACAGGCCGACATATGGCCCGCCAAATTGCAACCCGACGCCAATGGCCTGCCCTTCGCCAACGACAATATCGGCGCCCATTTCGCCAGGGCTGCGGATTGCGCCCAGCGCCACCGGCTCGGTCACCACTGCGATCAGCAGCGCGCCCTTGGCATGCGCGGCCTGTGCCAGCGCGGTCAGGTCGCCGATGCGGCCCAGGATATCGGGATATTGGACGACCACACAACTGACCGTATCGTCAATCTGCGCCACCAGCGCGTCCAGCCCCATATCGGCATCCAGCACGGGCACCGCCGTGTCCAGGACATCGCCAGTAAAGCGCGCCATACTGATGGCGACGCTCACATAATGCGGATGCAGTCCACTGCTCAGCACCGCGCGGGACCGTTTGGTCACCCGCCCGGCCATGCTGATCGCCTCCCAGCATGCCGTTGAGCCATCATACATCGACGCATTGGCCACATCACAACCGAACAGCCGCGCCACCTGCGTCTGGAATTCAAACAGCATCTGGAGCGTGCCCTGTGCGATTTCGGGCTGATAGGGGGTGTAGGCAGTCAGAAATTCGCCGCGCTGGATCAAGTGATCGACGCTGGCGGGAACATGATGCTTATACGCACCTGCACCCAGGAAAAACGGGTGATGCGATGCCGCCATATTCTGCCGCGCAAGCGCACTGAAATGCCGTTCAACTGCCATTTCACTGGCATGCATCGGCAGGCCGGCGATGGGGCCATCCAAATGCGCGACGGCAGGGACATCAACGAACAGGTCGTCAATGCTACCAGCGCCGATGGTCGCCAGCATCGCTTGCCGGTCCGACGGTGTTAGGGGAAGGTAACGCATCAAAACCTCTTTTCTCGGCCCTTAAAGCTCTGTTACAAAAGCCTTATACGCCGCTGCATCCATCAACCCGTCAAGTTGCCCCGTATTGCTCAGCGTCATGCGAAAGAACCAGCCTTCGCCTTCGGGGTCGTTGTTGACGAGTGACGGATCGTCAGCGAGCGCGGCATTGCCCTCGGTCACGGTGCCGTCGACCGGCGCATAAACGTCCGAAGCAGCCTTCACCGATTCAACAACCGCTGCATCGCCGCCCTTGGCGACCACGGAGCCCGTACCAGGCACCTCGACAAACACGATGTCGCCAAGCTGGTTCTGTGCAAAATCGGTAATGCCGACCGTTGCGACATCGCCGTCAACATCGATCCATTCATGCTCTTCAGTAAAATAACGCGGCATTGATTCAGCCTCCCTTGCGAACGTAACGATGGGGAATAAAGGGCATTGTAGTGACCGTGACACCGACACGCTTCCCGCGCACTTCAGCCTCCAGTGCGGTGCCAACGACGGCATTGGCGGCGGCCACATAGCCCATGGCGATGGGGGCGCCGACGCTGGGCGCAAAGCCGCCCGACGTCACCCGGCCAACTGCGTCAGCGCATGAAAACAACAATGCGCCTTCGCGCACCGGCACCTGACCCTGGACGTTTAGCCCGACCAGCTTGCGCGAAGGCCCTTCGGCCAGCGCCGTCAAAATACGGTCTGCACCGGGAAAACCGCCCTCCGCCCGGCGCGCTTTGGAAATCGCAAAGGCGGCATTGGCCTCGACCGGGTCGGTGCTGATGTCCATGTCATGCCCATACAGTGGCAATCCAGCCTCTAATCTCAGCGAATCGCGCGCGCCAAGGCCGATGGGCTTAACCTCGTCCATCGCACACAGCGCAGCGGACAGCCGTTCCGCCGCATCCGCCGCCACCGAAATCTCGAAACCATCCTCGCCGGTATAGCCAGACCGGCTGATCCACAGCGGATCTTCGCCCCACAGGAAAATATCGGACGTCATGAAAGTCAGCGCTGCGACGCCCGGAACAATACGGCTGAGCGCAGCAACTGCCTGTGGCCCCTGGAGCGCCAGCAGCGCACGATCATCCAGATAATTAAGCGTAATGTCATCGGGCAGATGCTCACGCAAATGCGCAATATCATCCCACTTGACGGCACCGTTGACGACCAAAAAATACCCCGTCGGCGTGCGCGTGATCATCAGATCGTCCAACACGCCGCCATCATCGGCAAGCAACAGGGAATACCGCATTCGGCCTTCGGCCAGCGCCGAAATATCGCCTGGCACCAGCGCCTCCAGCGCCGCCGCGGCGCCGTCGCCGCTGACGATCAACTGGCCCATGTGCGATACATCGAACAGCCCGGCATGGGCTCGCGTCCAACCATGTTCGGCCATGATGCCTTCATACTGAATCGGCATCAGATATCCGGCAAAAGGCACCATACGGGCACCCTGTGCACGGTGCCAATCGCCCAGTACCAACTCTTCGGTGGCGATGGCTTCTGGCAGCAATTCGTCGATGTTGTCGCTATCGCTCACGCACTTCGCTTCCGTAGTCAAAAGGGTTGCACAGCAAAGCACCGCCTTGCGGCGCGCCCTACTGCCCCCTCTGTCACGGAACCTGAGAGCTTTCCCCCGGATTTTCCGGAGTTACCCCTTCGGTGGCGCCCGTTGCCGGACGCGCTTTCCAGAGTATCGCTAGTGACGCACGCGGTCCTTTTGCCTGAGAGATTCCGGGGCGGTTGCTCCTTCGGCGGCCGGTGCGAATCCGGCCCTCTCCCGCGCTGTCAGCGAAGACCTTGGCATTGGCCTGCGCGGTGCACCGAGTCAATCGGCGAGTGTGCGGATCGCATCATGTTCGTGAATATACGCGCCCGTTCCGCCAGCCGCCGCCAGCGCAGCGATCGCGCGGGCGACGATGTCCGCCGCAATCGATCGGTACCGCCGCATCCCGCCGTGCAACACAGCGTCCGCAAGCGGCGCGGCCAGCATCGCCAGCGCCTCGCCGGGCCGCGCCGGGCCGCGCCGGTCGCCGGTCAACAGGCCGGGACGTAATATGTCGAGCCGTTGGAACCCAAGCGCCCGCAGCGCGGCTTCGACGTCACCCTTGGTGCGCAGATAAAAATTTCCCGCTGAACTGCTCGCGCCGACGGACGATACGCTGATGCAGTGCCGCGCGCCCGCATCTTTTGCTGCGCGCGCTGCTGCCAGCACCAGATCATGATCGACTGCGTGAAACGCCGCCTGTGACCCGGCCTGCTTGATGGTCGTGCCCAGGCAGTTGATCAGCACAGCGGGCTGCGCGCTGGCAATGATGGTCGACCATTGCTTGGCCGGCGCAACATGTACGGTTACGCCGCGCGCAGTATCAAGCCCGCGCCGCGCCACAATTGTGAGCAAGTTCGCAGGCGCCAGCGCCGCCACTTTCGCCCCGACCATTCCGGTCGCGCCGATCAGCAACAGTTGCTCAGACATGCGCCAACGCTACCGGCACATCGTCGCGCCCGAAAATTGCGGCAAAACGGTCAATGGCAAAACGGTCAGTCATTCCTGCAATATAGTCGCCGATATGCCGCAGCCGCGCAAGCTCATCCGCCGGGCAATTCGCGTCCCAGGCGCCGCCCAAGGCAGCACTGCCGTTGGCATAGGCCGCGAACAACCCCGACACGACCCGCTGCGCACCCTCGGCTGCATCAAGCTGGCTGGCGTGGTGGTAAAGGTGGCGGTACATGAAACGCTTCAACTCACGCTCCGACGCGCCCAGTTCCGGCGAAAAACCCGCCAGCATCCGGCCCGCCGCGCGAACATCGTCAACGCTCGCCACGCCCGCATCGACCACTCGCGCGCGGGTTTCGCTGATGACGTCATTGACCATCAGGCCGATCTGGTCGCGGACTAGTTCGCGCAGTTGGCGATCGCGCGGAACGTCCGGAAAGCGCGCCTCGACCCGGTGAAAATTACGCGCAATCCAAGGCTGCTCCATCAGCATGTCGAGCGTCAAAATGCCCGCACGCAGCCCATCATCAATGTCGTGATTGTCATAAGCGATATCATCGGCAATCGCCGCCACCTGTGCCTCCAGCGCGGCATGGCTGGCAAGGTCCAGCCCCACTTCGGCATTAACCGCTGCCAGCGCCCAGTGCGGTGTCAACACCGGGCCATTGTGCTTGGCCAGCCCCTCTAATGTTTCCCACGTCAGGTTCAGCCCGTCGTGCGTCGGATAAGGGCACTCAATGCGCGTCAGCGTGCGCAGCGTGTGCCCATTGTGGTCAAATCCACCCGCTTCCTCCATCGCTATGCGCAGCGCATCCTCGCCCGCATGTCCGAACGGCGGGTGGCCGATGTCGTGCGCCAGGCACAGCGCCTCGGTCAGATCCTCATTCAGGCCCAGTGCGCGGGCGATGGCCCGGCCAATCTGCGCAACCTCGATACTGTGGGTCAGGCGGACGCGGTAATGATCGCCGTCGGGGGCGATAAATACCTGCGTCTTATGGCGCAGTCGGCGGAACGCGATCGAGTGGATGATGCGGTCGCGGTCGCGCTGAAAAGCATCACGCGGACCGCGCAGCGCATCACCAGGTTCGCAATGAAACCGGCCCCGGCTCGCGGCCGGATCGGCGGCGCAGCGCGCGACGGCGTTCATCGGGCCGGGGCCACCACTTCACCGGCATCGCTTGACCAGACAAATCCGTCACCGCCCGCTTTTTTATACGCTGCCGCCCATGTACTGGCGGCCTTGGCGTTCGGAAACGGCCCAACCAGCAGGCGGCTGGTCCGGCCCCATTCGGCGGTTGCAGCCTTTTGCCCCTTGTATTCAGTCGGGTATTTCTTGGCGAGGCGGCGGAAGTCGCTGGCCAGTGCAGAAACGCCGGCCCCGGTTGCGACCTGAACCCAGCTGCGCGCGGGATGGATCTTTTTCTTGTCGGCCTCGGCCTTTTTCTTGTCCGCTTCGGCTTCGGCTTTGGCTTTGGCGGTATCTTCAGCCTTTTCGCGCGCCACCGCGACCTCGCGCTTGCGGGTTTCGGCAGCGGCAGCGGCGGTTCGGCGTTGCTCGGACTTGAACGCTTCGAGCGCGGCAAGATCAAGCGCACCAGCCGTGGCTTTAAGCTCCGTTTCAGGCACGCGCAGCGACGCCATCACCGCGGCAAGACCCGCTGACGCCTCTGGCGCACGGGTCTGACGCGGCGCCGCTGTCGCCGACACGTCAACCGGTACGCCAACACCCCGCGCAGGGGGCGGGTCTGCTGCGATTGTTACTGGCGGCGGCACCGGGCGGGCGACGGGACGGGGCGGATTGATCGGGCGCGCGCCCGGCTGGGAAATGCCGGGCTTTAACCCGCCGGGCAGCGCGCCGAAATGTGCCGCCGCTGCCTGTTGGGCTGGGGTCAGACTGGCGAGCCGCGACAAAAACGGCGTGATGTTTGCGGCCATCGGTCCCGGCATTGTCGCCTTGACAATCTCCAGCGCCTCGGCCTGCCGTCCGGCAACGGCATAAACCATAGCGCGGGTGCGCCATGCCGCCCGATCCTGCAAGCGCAACTGCGGCGTCAATACCGTGACCGCGCGGTCAACCTGTCCGCTGATACCCAGGGAAAGCGCGTACCGGCGCACGGTTTCGGCATCGTTGGTTTGGGTCAGCGCTGCTTCATAGTCGCGCTGCGCCGCAGCCTGCCGACCAAGCAGATCATTGGCAAGGCCGCGATCCGACAAATAAAGCCTCTCGGACGCGCCCAGTTTGGCGGCACGTGCAAACAGCTCCATCGCCTCGGCGGGCCGCTCCATCTGGACCATCGCCGCACCGGTCAGCGCGGCCACCGCCGGGTCATCGGCACGCAACTGGTTCGCGCGGGTCAAAAAACCAAGCGCTGCCTGCGGATTATCGAGCACCAGGGATGCCCGCCCCGCATCGACCAGCGCAGGGACGTCGGTGCGATCTGTCCCGATCCGTCCCATAGCGGCGGCCAATGAAGCTTCGGCATCGCGGCGCTTTTCCAACGCCGCTCTGGTCGTGGGATCGGGCTCCGCCGGCTGCGCTGCGGCGACCACTGGCAGCAGCATAAGCGCCGCTGCAACCAGCCACGCCAGAGTTTGTTTATGGTCAGGCGGGATTCCCGCACGGTTCGTCATGATCACAATGTGGCCATAGCGCATGGCATGATCAGTTGGAACTGCAATGGTCGCGGCAAAACCCCGGACCATCGCGGATACCGTCTGGGCCTACTGATTATTTTGCCGGTTCAAAAATCGCGGGATGTCGACATTGCCACCATCATCATCGCCGCCGTCATCATCCTTTGCCGCGTTGCCGCGCGACAGGCGTGACATGCGTTCGAACAACGTCCCACCTGTTCCCGGGCGCGCTGCCGGGTCCGCCATATCGGTGAGCGATGCCGCCGGTGCCGGGGCAGGCGAAGCGGTGTAGCCACTTGCGCCGGGCGCATTTGGTTCCACCGGAGTCTCGGGCGCCCCAAGCACGAGTTCGTCTTCGTCCCCGTCACGATCTTCAGACTCTTCGGCATGGTTCAAATGGTCATGCCCACCAGCATCCGTCCCGCCCGATGTGGAAAATCCAGGCGCTACGCCGCCGGCGGTGGTGGCGTCCGTGTCGGCCTGGGCCAAATCATCGTCCGCTTCGTCATGTGCGGTCTCTGGAGTCTCCGGCGCAGCATAGATGGGGGCGGATTGCGGCTGGTACACCGGTTCCGGGGGCGGCGGCGCCGCCGGACGCATGCCGGGCTGGAACGCAAAACTGCGACTCTGCTGCGGCGCGGCGGCGGCGGCGGAAACGGGCCCGCCTTCGATGCCTGTTGCAACAACCGACACGCGGATTTTGCCTTCGAGCGCCGAATTAAACGCGCTGCCCCAGATGATGTTGGCATCGGGATCGACCAGTTCGCGGATATGATTCGCGGCCTCATCGACCTCCATCAGGCGCATATCTTCACCGCCGGTGATCGAAATAATGACGCCCTTTGCGCCCGCCATGCTGACGCCGTCGAGCAACGGGTTGTTGATCGCCTGCTGCGCGGCTTCGAGCGCGCGGCCATCACCTTCGGCCTCACCGGTGCCCATCATCGCCTTGCCCATTTCACGCATCACACTGCGCACATCCGCAAAATCAAGGTTGATCAGGCCCGGCATGACCATCAGGTCGGTGATACCGCGCACACCCTGTTGCAGCACTTCGTCCGCCATGGTGAACGCTTCTTTGAACGTCGTGTTCGGATTGGCGACCAGAAACAGATTCTGGTTGGGAATGATGATCAACGTGTCGACATGTTCTTGCAGTTCAGCAATGCCAGCCTCGGCGGACCGCATCCGGCGCGAACCTTCGAAACTGAACGGCTTGGTAACAACACCGACAGTCAGGATGCCGCGATCGCGTGCAGCCTTGGCAATGACGGGGGCCGCGCCGGTGCCGGTGCCGCCGCCCATGCCAGCCGCGATAAAGCACATGTGCGCGCCCTCCAGCGCTTCTTCAACCGTCGCTATTGTTTCTTCGGCAGCAGCGCGGCCAACCTCGGGCCGCGATCCTGCGCCCAGGCCCTGGGTGATGTGCGTGCCCAGTTGGATCCGCCGCTCAGCCGGTGAGGCATTGAGCGCCTGCGCATCGGTGTTGGCCACAATAAAGTCGACCCCCTCGACCCGTGACGCAATCATGTTGGCGATGGCGTTGCCGCCAGCGCCGCCAACGCCGATCACCGCAATACGCGGTTTCAGTTCGTCAACTTGCGGCGGGCCAATATTGATGCTCATCGTTTCATTCTCCCCACAGCGGTTTTACGGCTGACGACACGCTGACACTTTAACTCTGACAACCAGTATTGCACGATTGTTTCAGGCATTTCACGCAAAAAATTAACCCTTCGGATCGCTTCTCGCTTAAAAACCACTCTTCAGCGCCGCAACTAGCCGTCCCAGCAACGCGCCAGCGGGCGGGCGGTACACATCTTGCGACATTTGGGGCAGGTCGCGCAGGTCAAACGGGTCCGTCGCGGCATAGATTGCCAGACCCGCCAGCGTCGCAAATGCCGGCCCGCTATGCGCCTCGGGCAGCCCGACCAGACCCTGCGGACGCCCGACGCGCGCCGCCCGTCCCAGCGCAACCTGGGCATATTCGGCGATGCCTTTCAAATCCGCACCGCCGCCAGTCAGCACGACCTGGCGTCCGATAGGCCCCACAAAATGCAATTCTTTCAGCGTGCGGCCAATCTCACCCATCATCTGGTCAAGCCGCTGGCGGATTACGGCAACCAACTGCGCCCGCGTGATGCGCGGTCGGTCGGCCCCATCCGGCGCGCCGGGGTCGATGTCGATCACCTCGACATTGTCGCGCGGGCTGGCCAGCGCCGATCCATAATAGCTTTGCGCGCGCTGTGCCTGACTGCGCCTTATCCCGAATGCCGATGCAATGTCATCGGTGATATCCCCCGCGCCAAAGGGCAACGAGGCAAGTTCAACCAGCATGCCCCCGGCAAACAGCGCGACCGTAGTAACCGCGCCGCCAATATCGACCAGCGCCACGCCTAGATCGCGTTCTTCCTCACTCAGGCACGCCAGGCCTGCCGCCATCGGGGCCGCGACCACGGATTTGACGTTCAGATGTGCCGCGCGCACCGCCGCCTCCAGATTGCGGACAGGTGCCCCGTCGGCCATGATGACATGGATATCCACCGCCAAACGGTCGGCATGCAGGCCGATGGGGTTTTTCACCCCCGTCAACCCGTCCAGCGTGTACAGCGCGGGCAGCGCGTGCAGCACCATGCGCCCCTCTGGATCAATCCCGCTGCGGCCCGCCGCCAACAGATCGTCGATATCTTCTTGCTCAATCCGGTGTCCGCCCAGTTCGCTTTCCACCGGTGCGATGTCGCTGGTCAGCCCGCCAGAGGAAAACCCGACCCAGACATCCTCGATATTCAGTTCAGCAATGCGTTCGGCTTGCTCGATCGCCTCGCGCACCACCTGTTCGACTTTGTCCATATCGGCAACATAGCCGCGGCGCACGCCCCGGCTTTCGCGCTGACCGGTGCCAAGGACGTGAAGGCTACCGTCGGCAGCCACCCCGGCAATCAGCGCCGACACTTTCCACGACCCGACATCAAGCGCGGTAATCAGTTTTTCAATGCGCGGCGCAGCCATGGGATCAGGCCTCCGTGTCGCTTGGAGCGGTGACATCAACTTCCGCAGTGTCCGGCGAACTGGCCCCCGGACTGATCTGCCCCTCGGACGGCATGCGCAGCACGAATTTGGCCGGATCGCGCATGTCAAAACGAATAATGCCGCGCCCGAGCAGCCGGTTGCTGCCCTCCATATGGGTAAAGCGCGCAAGCGCACGTTTGGCCGCGCCCTCTCCCATCGGCAGCGACAGCGTTTCACCGCTGTCAAACCGCAGATCCCAGCGGCGGTTGCCCACCCATGTTGCACCGGCGAGCAGCGGACGCAACGAACGGCTGTCGGCGAGCAAAGCGTCCAGCGCACGCGAACGCTGGTTGGCACCGGGGCCGATCAGCAAGGGCAGATCGGGCATGGTCGCGGCCGTAACCGATTCGAGCACGATGCCGTTGGCATCAATCAGCGACAGGCGCTGGTTATGCTGCCACACGGCGGCAGGCGCGCGTTCGTCCACATTGATCACCAGCGTTTCAGGCAAGCGACGCGAAACGCGGGCGTCCTTGATCCAAGCATATTTCAGCAGGTTGCCGCGCACCCCCGCCAAATCGACGGCCGCCATGGACCGGTTCTGTTGACTGAGCGCGATGTCATAAACCTTGATATAGTCAATCCGGTTGGCGCCCACGACCTCAATCCGTTTAACCTGAAAACCCGCGCGGCCAACCGCGCCCGCCCACTGGTCATGCGCCCACGCGGTCGCGCCGCCGAAATGCGCAGTAAAACCAGCAGCGATCACCAGCATACCGCCGATCGCCAGATTGGCGATGCGTTGTAGCGTTGCCGGGCCAAAGGGTAGCGCCGCGACGACCTTGTCGATCCGCGACGGGCCGACGGCGCGGCGGCGCGGGGCGGTGCGCACCGGGCGGCGCACAGGGGGCTTCCCGCGCTTGACCGTCGCCTTGCTCATAATGCTTCCTCCACGATGCGTTCGACCAGTTCGGCATAATCAATACCCAGAAAGCGCGCCTGTTCCGGCACCAGACTAAGCGGCGTCATGCCCGGCTGGGTATTGGTTTCCAGCACGAATATGCCGTCACGGCCCAGTTCATCATCCCAGCGAAAATCGGTCCGCGATGCGCCCTTGCACTCTAGCAGCTGATGACAGCGCAGCGCCAATTCCATCATATATGCCGCAATATCATCGGGCACTTCGGCGGGACAGACATGATCGGTCATCCCGTCGGTATATTTGGCGTCAAAGTCGTAAAAGCCGCTCTTGGGCTTAAGCTCGGTCACCGCCAGCGCCTGTCCGCCAAGGACCGCGACGGTTAGCTCACGCCCCTTGATAAAGGGTTCGGCAAGCAGTTCGGCAAAATCCTGCCACGGCCCCGCAGCGTCGCGCGCGATGGGATTGCCGTAATTTCCGCTGTCCGTGACGATAGCGACCCCGACCGATGACCCCTCGTTCACCGGCTTCAGCACATAGGGGCGCGGCAGCGGATCGCACGCGTACAGGCTCTCGCGGGTGACCACATGGCCGCCGGGCATCGGGATGCCCGCAGGCACCAGCCGTTGCTTGGTCAGCTGTTTGTCAATCGCGATGACCGATGTGACCATGCCCGAATGGGTATAGGGCACCCCCATCAGGTCGAGCATCCCCTGCACCGTCCCATCCTCCCCCGGCGTGCCGTGGAGCGCGTTAAAGACCACATCGGGCGCGGCATCGGCAATCCGCGCTGCGACATCGCGCGCCATATCGATCCGCGTCACCCGGTGCCCGCGCGATTCCAGCGCGTCGGCTACCCCGTTACCGCTCATCAACGACACCGACCGCTCGTTCGACCAGCCGCCCATCAGAACGGCGACATTCCACGGACCGCGGGTCATAACCCCCTCCCCTTCGGGGGAGCGGTTGGGGTGGGGTCTGTCCACCATGCGC
>Ga0105044_10010670_pt1 | contig 12540 bp, 8 predicted proteins | sample MAT01_FD_78092 | JGI IMG/M metagenome (GOLD analysis project Ga0105044, IMG submission 78092) | Freshwater microbial communities from Lake Fryxell liftoff mats and glacier meltwater in Antarctica - MAT-01 | ecosystem: Environmental > Aquatic > Freshwater > Ice > Liftoff microbial mat | place...
TAGAGATGCAAAACCCAACCCATCAGCACCAAGGAGGCACGCCATGAGCGAGCACAATTCGAGTAGTAACAACGGCCGTCGCCAATTTTTAGGTATGGCCGGCACCTTGGCAGGCGGCGCTGCAATCAGCACTTTGGCGCTTGCGCAAACAAACTCAGTAATGCCCGGCATGGATCACAGCCAGCCCCAGAGGCCACCGATTGCGCCGCCACCTGCTACACCGGAGATAGCGCCACAAAAAACCAAACCCGGCCGCGTGCACACGCCCAACGGTTGGACGTTGCCTTACAAAATGGTCGGCGGCGTCAAAGAGTTCCATTTGGTCGCCGAACCGGTCGAGCATGAGTTTTCAACCGGCGCTAAAGGCAACACCAGCCGCGCCAAACTGTGGGGCTATAACGGCAGCGCGCCGGGGCCGACAATTGAAGCGGTAGAAGGCGACCGCGTCCGCATTTTGGTCACCAATCACTTGCCGGAAGCCACGACCATTCACTGGCATGGCCTGCTGCTACCCAGCGGCATGGACGGCGTTGGTGGTTTAAATCAAGCGCATATCCAGCCCGGTGAAACCTACAGCTACGAGTTCACGCTGCGCCAGTCTGGCACGCATATGTATCACCCGCACGCCGATGAAATGACGCAAATGGCGTTGGGCATGATGGGGCTTTTTATTATTCACCCGAAAGCGGGTGATCACATTGACCGCGATTTCGCCATTCTGCTACATAACTTTGCGCTGCATCCCGGCACCTCGAGGCCCGACCCCAGTGTGATGCAAGATTTTGATCTATGGACTTTTAACGGCAAAACCTTTCCTGCCATTGAACCCCTGGTATGCCGCACCGGCGAGCGCGTGCGCATTCGCGTGGGCAATTTGTCGATGTGGAATCACCCGATTCATTTACACGGCCACATCTTTCAAGTCACTGGATCGGACGGCGGGCGTTGGCCAAAATCCCAGTGGCGCAACGAAGTCACCGAGATCATTGGCGTCGGGCAAATGCGCGATATTGAATTTGACGCCATTGCCGGCGACTGGGCCTTTCACTGCCACATGAGCCACCACACGATGGGGCCAATGGGGCATGAAATACCCAACACGATCGGCGTCAAGCAGCGCGATTTAGACGCCGCCATCCGATCACAGCTGCCTGGCTATATGAGCATGGGCGAAAATGGCATGTCCGAGCATCAAGAGCACGTCGATATGGGCCATATGGTGGGGCCAGAAAACACGCTGCCGATGATGACCGGCAAAGGCCCGTTCGGAAATATTGAGATGGGCGGCATGTTTACGACCGTCAAAGTGCGCGACAGCGTTGCTGCTGGTGATTTTCGTGACCCTGGCTGGTATCAAAGCGCCAGTAACAGGGTAGCGTCCAAAATCAGTAGCGATCCAAACTTTGGCAAACCGACCCGCCGAGCGCCGCTACCGGCATCACAAGCAACGCCGATGCAGCCGGTTACGGATCACTCGAAAATGCAGCACGGATCGTAATTGAGGTGATCTGTTTTTGCGTTTGAAAGTGTGGTGTATGGCTGGGTAACTACATGAGAGCCTGGGCGCATTGCATGCGCCCAGGCTCCCGTAGCCTCCTAAATGCGGCTTTATTCAAAGCCGTTGGTCAGCAGCCGCTCAGGGAAAAATGACGGGCCGCCGCGCAACAGAATCGAGTTCGGTTCACCGCGATAAACACCCAATTGGTTCGCGCTTATCGTCAAACCCCACGTTTTGCTGTTGATGCGCTGCGCACCGGCGAATTTATACCAACCGAAACTCGAATCATCGCCGGGCACCGTCGGGCCGTAATTGCGCCATGACCAATTGATCGGATCAATAAAATTGCCATCGGCAAAACGCACAGTGACAATCGCCGCCGAACAGCTGTCCAGTTCTACGTTTACGAGGCCCAAATCAGAAGCGTCGTAAAGAATCCCGGAAGGGTGTTCATCGGGTGGATAAACCTCTGGATCAATTCCGTAGGCATTGTTGAGTTGATCGCAGCCCGCTTGAATAGATTTACCGTCGGCGGCCAGCGCCACGCCCCCCGTTTCATTATTGCCATAATTTGTTCGGCCACGAAGTTCCAGCCCGGGCAGTCCATCGTTGATCGACTTAATCAAAAACGAAGCGGTCTTACTTTGCAAGCTGTCCAAAATGCCGTCGCTATTTAAGTCCCCGCCATTGGGCGCTGCATCCTCTACAGCGGTGGTGACGTTGTCTAAATCAGCATCCGGCCCTTGGAAAAAGTCGTAAACGCCGCTCGGCGTGCCGGCAAACAACTGCGACCCGCGCGCGACCAATGCAAAAGCACCCGCCGCAGGTAGGCCGGTCGAAATAGACTCCCACGTTGCGCCTGCATTTAGACTGCGCACCACCGCACCCGGCCCAGCTGCTGTGCCAGAAAGTGCCACGTACACAATGTTGGCATTGGTCGCACTGACAATGATTTCGCGGATCATCCGGCCACTTAAACCAGCGGCGGCCCAGGTAGCGCCGTTATTGCTGGATTTGTACAAGCCAGAAAGTGCGGATGGTGCAAGTGGGTTATCAAACACGCCCACATAGATCACCGAGCCATTGGTCGGCGTCGTTTCAATTGCGCCGACGTTATAGCCGGTGTTCGCGCCTGTTTGCAGCTGCGGCAGGCCCGTATTCGCCGGGCTCCAAACTCCACCGTTGTTAGTGCTTTTAAATACGCCGTTGCTACTGCCAGCAAAAGCACCGGTGCCCACAAACGCAGTGCCGGCATAAACCAAATTGCGATTGGCATTATTGATCGCGATACTGGTTACCCGCAGCACCTGGGTAGCGCTCAATGGGCGCGGAATGCCGGTAACGGGATTAAAAGTAAGTCCGCCATCGTCTGAGACTTGTAAAGCGCGCGAACTTGCCCCCAATGCAGCCGAAGAATTTTCCGTGCCGCCGATAAATATCGTCTGCAGCGGGCCCGACGTGCAAATGCCGGTGATCGGCACCGGCGTGCAGGAGCGTGGGTCAAGCGTAATCGTGTTGACGCTACTGATGCCGGTCAGATTGACCGCACTCCAGCTAGCACCGGTATTGACGCTGCGTAAAAAATTTGGGCCATCGTTGCCTGCGTAAAGGCGTGTGCCAGTAGTGTAGTCCACTTGCACCGCTGGCACGCCCTGTGCGCCAACTGCGGCAACGGGCAAGTTTGACCACGCGGTCGGTGCCACGATGTCAGACACGCCCCGTACGCCCAAACCATTGGATGTAAATTCGGTTTCGTAACCCGCGTACAGGCGATAGTTGGTGGCATTGACGTTAAAGATCGCCAAAGCCTGCACGGGCGTGGCATTAAAACCAATATTTGCCGGTGCCGAAGAAACGCCGTTATTGCTGGTTTTAAGGATGCCGCGCGTAACTGAGGACGCGTAAAAAGTTGGCGTGCCTGGATAGCCGGGATCGCCTGCAACGTCAAAAAAATAGCCGTCCGTCAGTGGCAAACGTTGAGTAAACCCTGCGCCAGAATTTATGGAGGACGAAATTGAGTTTAACAACGGTTGCAGCAAAACCGCCGCATTGTTGGGGCTAATCCAAGGTTGAAAAATAATGTTTGGGCGCGCTGTCCAGGTGGTGCCACTGTCGGCTGAGATAAATCCGTCATTACACGGATCAATGCACGCAGCTGGAAATAATTCACCAGAGCCATAAATAATTGCAGCGCTGGTTGGCGCGGTGCGTATCCGCAAAGCAGCAAACAGGCCGGTTGGCAACGCAGTCGCAGGTGCCCAATTTAACCCGCCGTTGACGCTTCGGTAAATGCTCGGCGGGCCACCGGTGCCATTGCGCACCGCCGAATACGCCATCGACCCATGTCGAGTGGCGCTAGTGGTAATACTGCTGATTAAAACATAGCCAGCCGTTGGGCCAAAAAAACTTCTACCACCATTGTCACTCATCACTATACCGGCAGGCCCGCCCGCAGAGTTGGTAATGATGATCTGGTCGCTATTGCTTGGACTGACCGAAATATCGACGATTTTTGAGCCGCTTGGCCGAACATAGGGCAAGCGCTGCCAACGTAAGCCACCATTGGTGGTGCGAAATACCCGCTCCAAACTCGAAAATGTCTCTGAACGTATCACGGCATAAACCACATCTGGGTTCGCCGGTGACAGCGCAATCGTGATTTCCGAGCGGCCATCCGGCAGGCCATTCATTACCGGCCGCCAGCTCGCTGCGGCATCATCAGAGCGAAATACCCGACCTGAGCCGACGGCAAATAAGCGACTGGGATTGGTTGGATGCGCCAAAATGTTGCCACCTTTACCGCCCTCCGGGCCGTAAGGTGTCCAGACATTAATTTCGGCGTTAGCCAATTGGGCAAGAACTAGGCAACCCGCGATTACCTTAAGTATTCGGCTAAGCATTTCGTGCATCTCCGTGACCGTGCGACACAAACCCTATATTGCCCGACACTCTAGCGCATGCAAACAAGTCCACAACCCCTGTTTTTTGTTTTGTACCGGCACAAAAACTCACCGAAACGCTTATGACGCATTGATTAAATTTGGCTTACTAGTTTAGCCGCGTTAACAGCTGGCGTGCCAACCAATATTCCTGCCAGGGTTGCAACAACGTTTTCGCCTGAGCACCCGCATCTTGAGCGGCGCTTATTTGGCCTTGGGCTTGCGCGAGCTGCATTTGCACGATACGTGCCTGCGCTTGCTCAAACGCCAAAGACACCGCGTTAGCATCGCTCACTCGATACCCCGCAAGCGCCTTTGTAACAAAGCCTTGTGCAGAGGATGTATTTCCGCGCGCAAACTCGATTTGTGCTGCGCGCCACTGGCAGCCGGCCAAAGTCGGATTCAATTGCGCCACGGGCAATAACGTTGCGGCCTGAACTAAACAAACATCAATGTCGGCAATTGCAAGTTCAGGCTTTTCAAGCGCCAGCCAGACCATTGCGCGCTCGCGTAACAGACTAGTCAAAACCGTTTTAGCTTGCTTATTAGCAAGTGCTGAGGCGCGGCTTAAAAGCATAGCCGCCTCGGCGTTTCGATCTTGCATACGCAGTGAAATACCATGCTCAAGCAGGGTAATCGCCATCGCTGGGTGCGGTGCATCTGGGTTTGGGAATAAAGTTTGAAAGACCGCAAAGATTTCGACCAGCGCGGCATCGGCGCTGGCAAAGCGGCCGAGATCACGTTCAGTGCGGGCAAAATTCAGCCGAGTTACCGCGACTTCGACGTTCAGTGCGCCTAATGCTTTGAGTCGAAGCTGATAGGCCTGCTCAAACAATTTATTGGCGTGCACGAGCTGCCCCAGTTTACTAAAGGAATAGGCAAGATTGCTGGTGCTACCCGCAATTTCAGTCGCTGTTGCGCCATTGTCGAGCCGTAACTTCAAAGCTTGGCTCAGTTTTTCTGCAGCCAAGTTATAGGCGAGTTCGTCATTTAAAATGCTGCCCCATATATTGAGGGTTACCGCTTGTTCCAAAGGCGGTGCTTTGATTGCCTCTTGCAGTGTTTTTGCACGTTCAAGTGCAGCTAAAGCACCTTTGGAATCGTTCGTATCCGCTAGCACGCGCGCCAACTCTAACTCAACTTCCGTCAATTGCTTGCTGTGCGAGGACAGAACGAGGATTTCCTTGGCCTGCAGCAATGCATTTTTTGCCGACTCCATCGCACTCAGTTGTCGGTAAGTCTTTGCAATCGTCAGCAGCAACGTTGCGCGTGCAACCGGGGCATCGCCCAGTTTGCTACCTAGCTGCTTAACACCTACATCCAAAACATCACGCACGCTTAAATCTTTGCCCTTGGACCGGTTCGGGTCAGCGGTTGCGAATAAGTCTTGCCAAAATTCACTCAGAGCACCGGCACTTTTCGCTTCCACGTTGGCGCGCGCCGTTTCCCGCACCAGCGCCTCACTGCGCTTATTGAGCTGATGCGCCTGCCAAAACGCAAAAGCCAAAATCACGGCCAAGCCAGCGACTAGCCAACGCAGGCGAGTGTTGCCGCGCTTTTGAGTAGCAGCACTGGCTTTCGCTAATTCGGCCGCAGCCATTTGTTGTTCGGCCAGCTCTTGCGCTTGTTGCAGCTCGCGCTGTTGCCGCTCACGCTCTAGCTGCTCACGCTGATCTTGCGCAAGGATGGCTTGCTCGAGATAACTCGTTTCAGCTTCGGTGAGTGTTACATCGTGCTGCAGCAACAATGGACGAAATTGCGCAAGCCGATTGCCGCTGATTAGAAAGCTTGGATCCTGCGCATTGTTGCGCCAAAGATTTCCAGCGTCGTTAAGCTGACGCTGCAGCCGCAAATCTGCGCGTGAAGCACTTAGCCAGTCCCGCAAACGCGCCCAACTTCGCAAGAGCGCTTCATGCGCCACTTCAATGGTCGGCTCGTGGGTCGCCGCATCGCGATCAAAAGTCAACAGGCGCGCCTTGGCAAATTCGGCAATCGCCTCGCTACCCGCTGCTCGTGCTTGCGGCGTTTGTTGTAATGCCAAAATTTCGCTCTGACGCGTGCGTCTGCGCGTGTCTTCGCTGCCCTCGCCCAAAGTCGTCAGACGCAGGAAAAGTTGACGCGCAGCGCCATGTGCTGCGCCATCCAATTCAAAGTAAGCACTTTCCGCGCGCCCAGCGAGTGCACCGCGCACGCCACCCATGGCGCGAAACGCGGACAATTTCAGCTCGCGGTCTTTGCGTCGTAAAAACAGCTCGCTCAAGGCATATTGCAGCAGCGGCAAAGCGCCCAGTTGATCGCGTACCTCATCCAAAATCGCCGCCACCAAGCCGGCCTCAAACATCAGCCCAATGCGACGCGCCGGGCCGACAATGGCGCGTTCTAGCTCATCAAGCGACATCGCCGGCACCAGCACCATGCGTTCGCGCGCAATTTCAGCTAAATCCGGATATTGCAGCGGCCTGTCTAAAAAATCGGCGCGCAGCGTAAATACCACGCGCAAGCGGCTATTGGCGTCCATCAACGCGGTAGTGATCGCCGCAATCCAGGCCCGGCGTTGCTTCTCGTCCGTGCACAGGGTAAATAGTTCTTCAAATTGATCGACTACGAGCAGCAGTTCACAATCTGCCTCATTGGGCAAACAGCGATCAATCGCACCGCTCAAGCCAAAGCTATCGCGCCCCAGCATCGCCGCCAAATCAAATTCACGCACCGCAACCCGCTCCAGCGCCGCGATCAAACTAGCGAATGGATCTATGCCAGGCACCAAAGTGGTGATAAACCACTTCTTACTGCCCAAAATTGCGCCCTGGCGCAGGGCCGGAATTAGGCCAGCACGCACCGCCGAGGATTTCCCGCTGCCCGATGCGCCAACGACCATCAACGCACGACTCAATACATTGCGCTCGGTTAACTTTTCAATGAACTGCTCGATTAACGCCTCGCGCCCGAAAAAATTGCGCGCATCGCCCTCGTCAAAGGCGGCCAAGCCCAGATAAGGGTTATCGATGTCGAGAAACTGCATCAAGGTACTCGACGTGGGCGTGGCAAAATCCCCAATTGCCAGCCGCGCACCGCCCATCCAACTGGCTTCACTGCCACGAAATGCTGCTTCTAATTCATTGACAAAGCTCAATGCATCCTGCGGACGCAGTGCCGCATCTTTTTCAAGAGCACGCGCCACCACCGCATTGATGGCCTCCGGCAAGTCCGGCACGTATTCGCTCAAATTGGGCGGCATTTCGTGTAAATGCTGCGCGATCAGGTTAGCCGCCTGCGTCGAAGCAAATGGTCTACGCCCGCTGATTAGCTCAAAAGCCACTAAACCCAGCGCATAAACATCGGTCGCCGCACTTACGGCATCGCCGCGTAACTGCTCAGGCGCGCAATAGGCCAACGAACCGACAACTTCACCAAAGCCGGTGCGGCCACTGTCGTCGTTGAGCTGTTTGGCAACGCCAAAATCGGCCAAACAAGCATTACCCGCTTCATCCAACAGGATATTTGCCGGCTTAAAGTCCCGATGCACCACGCCCGCTCGATGCGCCGCGGTCAGCGCTTGCGCAACTTGATGCAAAATCGGTAATAGCCGCAATGGCGCCGCCTGCGCAACAGGCTTGCCCGGTTGCGCCACCACGCTGTCATGCGCTTTCAAATATTGCGACAGCGAGCCGCGCTTAAGCAGACGCATCACCATAAAAGCCGCACCCGGCTGACGCCAAAAATCGTACAGCGGCACGATGTGCGGATGTTCAAGCCGCGCCACCAGCTCGGCTTCTGCCTCAAAGCGGCGGATAAATTCGGCGTCGTCCGCTAATTCAGGCCGGACTACTTTGATCGCGACATCGCGGCCAACACTCAATTGGCGCGCCCGATATACCGCACCAAAACCGCCCTCGCCTATTTTTTCGATAAATTCATAGCCACGCAGATTGCGGCCAATAAAAGCATCGACTGCGGGCACTGCGGCGTGCGTACGCACCTCGGTATCTAGCCGGGTTTCACAGGTGGCGTCCGGCAATTGCGCGACATCTGCCGATGTTTCGTCTAACGCAAAATCGCTGTAAGCCTGCGCTTGACTCGCTTGCGGGCTGACGACAACGGCGACTGGCATGACGACTCCAAACTCACGCGCCACGGTTGCCAACACGGATTCGTCCGGGCGTAACTCGGCACGCTCAATTTTGCTGAGCACCACCAGCGCAATACCAAGCTGGTTCGCCAACTCCGTTTGATTCAAACCACGCGCCCGCCGCGCGGTTTTGAGCGCATCCGCAAAGGCATCCAAATCGATTTGAGGGCTTTCGAGTATCAAGAGCGCATATCTACCAAGTCAATCATCGAATCTAGCGCACTCATCATCGCCGATTGCCGAGCATTCGTCATCCCCGAGCGCTTTTCTCGGGATCGCGCCTATTTGCGCCTTCAATCCAATAGATTTCTGCCTAAAACATGTGGGAATCACGTTTGCCTGCCGATACGCTCCCGTTGAGAGCCATTAGTCGCGTTTCTGCGCCAGCCGACATTGTAAACGCAGGAACCCCTGATCACGAACGTTCATGGCGGTGTATCCTGGCGAGATTAAAAATACCTTCACTGGCGTGGAAGTCACTCACGATAGCTGGATTCAACCTTTTACCTCACACAAAGCCATCACATGCGGCAACTTTCACATCAATACGTCCTTGCATTCTGGTTCAAGGAGATCAACCCGAAGTCATGGTTCACGGTTCAACAGGATGTCGACGAACTGATTTTCGCACGTTTTGGAGAACTGTTGATATCAGCTGCAGCTGGAGAATGTTTCACTTGGCGTGAGTCGCCGCCTGGTCGACTGGCGGAAATCATCGTGCTCGATCAGTTTTCAAGAAACATTTACAGGAAAACCTCGCGCGCCTTCTCTCAGGATTCCATGGCGCTCGTCTTGGCACAGGAGGCTGTAACTCAAGATGTACTCGCATCGCTCTCACTTGTTGAACGCAGCTTCATGCTCATGCCTTACATGCATAGCGAGTCCAGAGTAATTCATGAGCAGGCAGAAATATTGTTTCGTGAAAACGCACCAGACGAGAGCTACAAATTCGAACTTCAGCACAAAGCCATTATTGACCGGTTTGGCCGCTACCCACATCGCAATGACCTGCTTGGCCGCACATCTACGCAAGAGGAACTTGAATTCTTGCACCAATCTGGTTCGAGTTTTTAGTTTTGCGGGCCACAGGCGATGTCCACTTTAGACCACAAGATTCCACCGCCGATAATCGCAATTGCATGTGCCATTTTAGCCTGGGCATTGGCACTTTACACACCCGCATTGGCTTACACGCCGCCTGGCCGACTCATAATAATGGCGATTCTTGTGCTTGCGGGACTTGCGTTAGACATCTCTGGCATCCTCGTATTTCGACATGCCAAAACAACCGTCAATCCGCTCGCGCCTGGTAAATCAACGGCAATTGTCCAAAATGGGCCCTACAGGTTTACTCGAAACCCCATGTATGTCGGTATGGCAATCTTTTTGCTGAGCTATTGCGTGTACCTAAAAAGCCCGGTGGCCATTATTGCCGTTGTGGTCTTCGTGGCCTATATCACGCGCTTTCAGATCATTCCCGAGGAAAGGTTTCTTCTGGAGAAATTCGGTGAGCACTATGCCCGGTACACAAAGTCTGTTAGACGCTGGCTTTAAGAAAGGCTAAATATGCGACGCGTCGGAGCGGCCTGATTTAACCCAGGATTTAGTTGGTCAAACTTACGAAGAAGGTGAACCTGCGAGGCGAAACGAAGTTTTTGGCAGTTGGTATTTGTCGAAAAACTTCGCCGTTGTCCGACCTGATCCATGAAAAAACGGCTTGGATGCTGCGTAGCTTGTTGGAAGAATAATGGCATCACGCCAACCAATTGAAGTCGTAATACGGGGTGGGCGGAAATGGCAGCCCGTCCGCCAATACTTCAAAGAAATATTTTTACAAGTTTGACGATACTCATTCCATCACAAGCTCAAGCGTGGACATAAATTTCACCATGTTACTTAAGCTTTTTGGTTGCCACGCATTCGCGCTGGAGCCAAGCACCTTTAAGCCGACACTGCCCTGCTTTTTGACTTTAAGAACAAACTGATAGAGCAAGTTAATGCCAGAGCTGTTGAGAAACTTTAATTCACGCAAATCAAGCGTCAAAGTCGGCACGCCGGCATTGGTCGTTTGTAATTGCGCCTGATCCATTAAATCGGATATAGGTTGATATTCCGGCGCTGCATTCAAGCGCAAACTACCCTTCATTACTAAGGTATGCGTATCAGCGGCGAATCGAACTTCATAATCGTTGGTATAAATAGTCATGGTAAAAACTCAAGTGTGTGCGAACTGCTGCGCAAATCGTTTTGATTGGGCCAAGGCAGACAGACCTGCGTCGTTGCCAATACCAAATCGTTAAGCAAATCTTGAAAGCCAAAGCCCAATTCCGCCTGATAGTTCTGCCGCAAACTTACCAAGCCAAGGCCACCGCCGTGTTGAGTGACAGCATCATTTAGGGCGTTGCGTTCGATTATTTCCGCAAATAACTCATCGGGATCGCGCGCAATTAAGTCGTCGGCCATTTCGCGGTAACGCACTGCATGCATGGACGAAACCGGGTGCACCAAACTTACACGCAAACTTTCAACCTCAAACCCGACCGATAACTCAATACTGCCAGCGTGAGCATATTTCACAGCATTTTCCATAAGTTCGTTTACCACGTAATTCAAACTCTCCACGCTACCACTGCGCTCCAATAGTGCCGTTTCCAACCAAGTGTCGAGAAAACCTGCAACGCGGTTCGCGGCATCCCATGGCGCGTAGCTTTTCGGCAAAATCAAACACAATTCAGCGTCTTGCGCAGCGTTAGCTTTGAAATTCCCGAGCACGATAGTAATCATTGCATTCCTTCCGGGGCCGCTGTACGCAGTGGTAAAGTTGCACGCACTTGCAAGAGATCGTTTTCCAGCACCAGTGTTACCACTGCCTGGATATCGGCGACTAGATACCCTAAACCAAAGAATATGCCGGGCGCATTTTGTCCCAGCTGTGTTTCATAGTAGCCAACGGGATCACTGCAAAAAAAAGGCACTTCAGCACCAACTTCAGAGGCGCGCTCCGGTTTAACCTTTAAATCTAAAGCCAAGGCCATAAGCTGACCTGGCGCGACTGTAGTTTGAACCCAACTTTTACTGGCCTTTGCGCCCAATCTAAACGCCAATTCCAATACTTCATTGATTGCCGCTGACGCCAATTGCTTGCTTTGCTGCGTACGAAATACAGTATCAGCCAAAAAATCTGAACCTAACGAGCAATGTCGCCAGTCTGTGCAAAAGCTGTCTAAGCCGTAGCGTAATTCAATTAGTTCATCAGACATTTTCAGGGCATCCTAATAAGCGCTATTGAACACGGTAGCGCGTAAGCGCAAATGAAAAATAGGCGACAGAGGCCAACATCAGTGCGTAAGGGAAACCATCTTCGCCAAAATAGTCCATCGCAAGCCCCATTGTTAGAACCCCAATCAAACCGCCAAAATTGTCCATTATCGAAAACGCGCCGTTGGCAGGCACCAGTTTCTCGCCTTCGAACCGTTCCGAAATTAGCGCTAAACAAATTGAAAATATCGCACCCATCATGCCGCCCCAGACAAAAAGCAAAATTCGCGCTGGCCAGGTCCAGTACACCGCAATCGGTAGATAAATAGCCGACACCAAACTCAGCAAGACCAAAATAATCAGCACATAGCGACGATCAAACCGGTCCGATAGTGACGCGATCGGCACCTCCAAAGTAATAGAGCCAAGCATAAAAGCCGTCATCAAATACGATGCTGCCGTAATATCCAAACCATTTTTCATACCATAAAGCGTAATAAAACTCTGCAAGCCCAAAATTGTAAACCCACACAGCATGACTGCAAAAAAAGCGGCGGGTGAGCTTCGAATAATTTGCGGCACGGTTGCGATCGAAATTTTAGGGCGTGGCGCGCTAAAACGGCATATCAAAGTGGGTATTGCCGCACAGGCCGAAATAATCGCGCTCAGTAGCAAGCCGGTTTTGGTCATCAAGCTGACTTCGACTGGAAACTCAA
>Ga0105044_10010671_pt1 | contig 12539 bp, 9 predicted proteins | sample MAT01_FD_78092 | JGI IMG/M metagenome (GOLD analysis project Ga0105044, IMG submission 78092) | Freshwater microbial communities from Lake Fryxell liftoff mats and glacier meltwater in Antarctica - MAT-01 | ecosystem: Environmental > Aquatic > Freshwater > Ice > Liftoff microbial mat | place...
ACGACCATGCCCCCTGGCCTGCATAGCAACCTCACCCACTTTTAATCACACCCTGGCGACACCGATGTGCCCCAGCGTGCTTGACAGATTGGTTGTCATGAACTAAGTCCACTTCCACATGAGGAGGCTTCGCAAAATTCGCGCTTTGTGGGCGGCTGGCTTTCTCATGCTGGTTGTAGCCCAGTTCCTTCATGCTTATGGCCACTGGGAGCAGATTGCGGGTGGTGATCATTCGAGTTGCTCACATTCTCACAGCCCTGCATCAGACCCGGCCTCACCATCCGATCCTGCGGCCGACCATTGCCATAGCCCGGCTATCATAGTGGCCCAAGTGACCGTGCATCACAGCATCACCGTCGCTTCAAATTCTGTGGTCGAGCCCGGGATGCCCGAGGCTCCCGTGAGATCCATCGATTACCCGCCTCAGTTGTCCTGATATTCAAGGGCGTATTGCGTCCCTGAATAATTCCAAGCGGGCCAGCGCCCCGCAAAGCCTCCGGCCCTTCCGCCAGAGAAACGACGCTTGTTCCGTCCAAGAACGGTTCGCAACTTTAACAGGACAACATGACCAAACATTTCTACCGACCAAAAATTCCAATATTCCTATCCACATGGGCCTTCCTTGCCCTCACCACGCTTCCCGCGGGAGCCCAAATCCCGCTCACGGCTGAGGCCGCTGCAAAAATGGCAGGAGAACAAAATCCTGAGATTGTGGCTGCTAAAAATCTGATAGCCGAGGCTCAAGGCCGGACGCGGGTGACGGGACGACTCCCCAACCCCGAACTTGAGACCGAGGTGGCAGGCGGCCAAGATTTTGAAGGCCGGGTTTCTGTTGGAATCACCCAACGGTTTCCACTCACGGCGAGGCTGCGCATGGAGCGGGAGCTTTCCGCCATTGATGTGGAAATGGCGCGACTGGAAGTGCAAGCCCGGCAACGGCAGATTGCGATCGCCGCTCGCACCGCATGCTATGAACTTGCGGCCGCACGATCTTCCATCGCGCTGGCCCGGCAGCAGACAGCGCTGGCTGACGCCTTTTCAAAGTCGATTGTCGATGGCGTGTCCCAAGGCTTCGGTTCGGGCCTTGACGGCCAACAAGCCGTGCTTGCGGCAGACATCCTCCGCAGCAGCGAGGAGTTCCTGCGCGGTGAAGAGATTCGAGCGGCCGCCCGTTTAAACAGCCTGCTTGGCCGCCCGGCGGATGCGGCTATTTCGGTGGATGAGTCACTCGACCTGCCGAAGGCGATTCCGAGCAGAAAGCTGGTCGGAATGCGCCCGGATCTTCAACTGGCTGAGTTGTCCGTGCGGGCTGGTGCCACAGACGTTTCACTTGCAAAAGCCAATCGGTGGGATGATGTCGGCATCGGCGTGTTTGTGGAGGGCGAGCGGTTCCGGGACGAGCCGGATGGGATCGAGCCCGAAGCGCTCATCGGCGTTCAATTCAGCGTGCCTCTCCCGTTCTGGCAAAACGGAGCCGGGAAGGTTGCTGAAAAAGAAGCCGCTCAAATGCGCAAGACCCAACAAATGGACGCGCTCCGATTCGCTGTGCAAAATGAGGCCATTAGCGCCTACCTCGTGATGTCCGCACGCTATCGGGCCGCCGCGCAGGTTGCCGACAAACTGGTGCCCGCCGCGCGCCAACAGGTGACCGATGCCGAAGGAGCCTATGGGCGGGCTGAACTCGACATTCAGAGGGTGTTTTCCGCCCGGGAACGCCTTTCCCAAATCGAATCCGCTGCCCTTGAAGCCCGAAAAAACTACTTCCTTTCTTACTCCGAGTGGCTTGGAGCTCTCGGAGAACCTTCCACCAAACCATGAAAACCTTTCAATCCATTTCCTTCATTATCTTCGCTTTCTCATCATCGATCTTCGCCGCTGAGGAGCCTGACGCCAAACGCACCGCAAACACTGTCATTCTCAATGAGACCGGCGTGAAAAACCTTCGGATCGAGACTGAACTTGTCGAAGAAACTGTTTTTGAAGAAAGCATTTTTGCACTTGGGCGCATTGAGATCTATCCGGGTCGCAGTGCCGCCATCAGCAGCCGGATTCCCGGACGCGCCCTTGAGGTCTTCGTCAAACTCGATCATCCCATTACGAAGGGTGATGTCGCCGTGATCGTCGAGAGCCGTCAGCCGGGCAATCCACCGCCGACCGTGAAACTCACCGCACCGATTTCGGGACTTGTCAGTGCCACGCACATTATTCCTGGCGAGCCGGTCGATCCCGATGCCGTGCTCGCCGAGATCATCGACCTCACCGAGGTTTACGCATTGGCCCGGGTTCCCGAGAATCTGGCCGGGAAACTTAAGAAGGGACTACGCGCCCGGATCACGGTTCCCGCCGTGCCCGGCAAAGTCTTCGATGCGGACCTCGAGCACCTTGGAGCCATGGCTGACCCGGAAACCGGCACCGTCGAGGCCGCCTTTCACGTCAACAATCCGGAACTCGCCCTGCGTCCGGGCATGAGGGCGGAGTTTTCCATCGTCGTGGACACGAAGGAAAACGTCTTCTCAGTTCCGCGTGCGGCCTTGCAGGGCGACGCGGCGAACCGCTTTGTTTACGTCAAGGATTTCGAGTTGCCTAATGCCTTCGTTAAAACTCCCGTGGTTGTTGGACGGGTCAACGACCGGAGCGCCGAAATCGTGGGCGGACTCTTTCCCGCGGATGAAGTCGTCACACGGGGGGGCTATTCGCTCGCTTTCGCGGGTGAAGGCTCGGTTTCGCTTAAGGACGCACTCGATGCGGCCCATGGCCACGAGCACGCCGCGGATGGTTCGGAGTTAACCCAACAGCCCAAGGCTAATGCCTCAGCCGGGCAAGCGGACGGTGGCGGAGAATCCAGCCCGTTTTGGATGATTGTCAGCGGCGTGCTTTTTGTGCTGCTCGTTGTCGTTGCTGCCCGGAAACGCGGAGGTCGTCATGTTGAATAAACTGATCGCTTGGTCGCTGGCGCATCGCGGTGCCGTGCTTGGCGGCTCCCTGATCGTGATGGTCCTTGGGATTTACACAACGTTCCAACTTCCCGTCGAGGTGCTGCCCGACCTCACGAAACCCACCGTGATCATTCTCACGGAAGCGCCGGGCCTCGCGCCGGAGGAGGTCGAGACCCGCGTCACTCAGCCGCTCGAAAGCGCGCTCATGGGCGTTGCGGGCCTGACCCGGCTGCGATCCAACTCCGACGTTTCGCTCTCGCTGGTTTATGCGGAGTTCGACTGGAATTCGGATATCTATCAGAACCGCATCCTTGTGCAGGAGCGGCTTCAGACTGCCCGTGAGCAGTTGCCTGAGGGCGTGCAGCCGTTCATGACGCCCGTGGCATCGCTCATGGGCGAAATCCTGCTTGTGGGCGTGCGTTCCAACCTTCGCGAAGGCGAGCCCGGTTACCTCCCGCCGAGCGAGGTGCGATCCATCGCCGATTGGGTCATTAAGCGCCGCCTCCAGAGCATCCCCGGCATTGCCGAGATCCTCAACATGGGCGGCGGCATCAAACAAGTGGAGGTCCAGCCCGACCCCTACCGCATGCAGGCTCATGGGGTCAGTTTCGAGGAGTTGGAAACAGCGGTCGCCAGCGCCGCAAATACCACCACGGGCGGATTTCTAAACACCGGCCCGACGGAAATCATGGTCCGTAATCTGGCGATGACAACTGACCTCGACGCCATCGGCCGCACCGCGATCAAGCGCGTCGGCGACCGCCCGGTGAGGATCGCTGATGTCGCGCAGGTCGCTTGGGGAATCGAACCGATGCGCGGCGACGCGACCGTGAGCCAGACACCCGAAAAAACCTCGACTTATGGCGTCATCATGTCCGTGACCAAGGCACCGGGATTCGACACGCGCGCCCTCACCGCACAAGTCGAAGCGGCGCTTGCAGAGCTACAGCCAAGCCTTCCGAAGGGGGTGGAAACCACGCTTCTTTTCCAACAAAAGGACTTCATCGACAACGCCATCGGCAACTTGAAAAAGGCCATCGTCGAGGCGGCCGTTATGGTCACGCTCGTGCTTTTTATTTTCCTACTCAACTTCCGAACGACCTTCATCACGCTCATGGCCATTCCGATGAGTTTTTCGATCACCATGCTTACCTTCGCATGGCTCGGGATTTCGGTGAATTCCATGACCCTTGGCGGTCTTGCCGTCGCCATCGGCATGGTGGTCGATGACGCCATTGTGGATGTGGAAAATGTTTTTCGTCGATTGCGCGAAAACGCGTCACGCCCGGACCCGCTGCCCCGCCTTCAGGTCATCGCCCGCGCCTCGGGAGAAGTCCGCAGCTCGATTTTCTATGCGACCCTGCTGATCGTGTTGGTTTTCGTGCCGCTGCTTGGCCTCAGCGGCGTCGAAGGAAAACTCTTCACGCCTATCGCTGTCGCGACCATCGTGAGCATGATCGCATCGTTTGTTGTGTCGCTGACGCTTATTCCTGTGCTCTGCTCGTTCCTTCTCAACCCGAAGCCTGGCACCGGGCACGCCGACGGCTGGCTGGTGCGAACCATGAAGCAATTGCTGCGCCGAACAGCACTGCGGTGGGGATTGGATTTTCCATTTCCTGTGCTGGCAATTCTGCTAATCGGCGTGCTGGCGGCGTTTTCGCTCTACCCGCAAATGGGCAAGGATTTCCTGCCGTCTTTCAAGGAAGAGACCGCGCTTATTGCCGCGACCTCCGCTCCTGGAACGTCACTCGAAGAAATGAATCGCATCTCTGACGTGATTGAAGAACAGATCCTCTCCGTGCCAGAGGTCCGCAAGCTCGGACGCCGACTCGGAAGAGCCGAACGCGGCGACCATGTGGTGCCCGTTTCGACCGCAGAATTCGACGTGGACTTTCGCGATCTTGAAGGAAGCGGTAAGGACCGCTCGCGCCAGGAAATCCTTGACGATATTCGCGCGAAGGTGAAGTCCGTGCCCGGCGTCTTTGCCATCGTCAGCGGGCCCCTGGCCGACCGCATTGGCCATATGATGAGTGGGGTCTCCGCGCCAGTGGCGATCAAGGTTTTTGGGCCTGACCTCGACGAGATTCGAAACATCGGCACCCAGATCCAGGCCATCGCAAAAACGATTCCCGGCTTCGAGGACGCGAAGCTCGACCAGCAATCCTCCATCCCCCAGCTCCGCATCGAGGCAGACCGGGATCGCAGCGCGGCCTACGGCATTGCCCCCGGCGATCTCAACAACCGGCTCAGCACCCTCATCGGCGGTAAGGCAATCGCCGAACTGCGTGAAGGCGAGCGTGCCATCAACCTTGTCATGCGCCTGCCGCTTGCGTGGCGGGATGCCCCTGAGCGCATTGCGGAGCTTCCCATCCAAGCGGGCCCCGGTTTGTACGTCCCGCTTTCGGCCATTGCTGACGTGCGGGAGGCGAAGGGGCCAAACGTCATCTTCCGCGAGAATGGTCAACGACGCTTCACCATCGCCATCAAACCCACGGTCCGCGACGTGGGAGCCCTGGTGGAAAGTCTCCAGAAAGATGTCGCCGAAAAAGTCACGCTTCCGGAAGGCTACTTCGTGACGTATGAAGGGGAATTCCAAGCACAGCGGGATGCCACCCGGCGCATCGCCATCATGAGCGCCGCCGTGTTTCTCATCATTGTGTTTCTTCTCACCGGTTATTTCCAAAGCTTCTCGCTCGCCTTGCAAGTGTTGCTTAACATCCCGCTCGCGTTTGTTGGCGGGCTCGTTCTCACATGGCTTCTGATCGACAACATTAGCGTCGCGACCTTGGTCGGCTTCATTGCGGTTGGCGGGATCGCTGCCCGCAATGGCATTATGATGATCTCCCATTACTTGCACCTCATGAGGCATGAGGGCGAGGGATTCACGCGCGAAATGGTTGTGCGCGGCACGCTCGAGCGCATGGTGCCCGTGTTAATGACGGCGCTTGCTGCGGGGATTGCTCTTATTCCCTTTGTGCTGGCCGGGGACCAGCCGGGGAAGGAAATCCTGCATCCCGTGGCGGTTGTCATTGTGGGTGGACTTATCTCGTCAACCCTCCTCGATTTTCTTGTGACGCCACTTATCTTTTTCAACTTTGCCAAAAAAGCCGCGCTTGGAGCCTTGGAGCGTAATGCGGCAGCCGCGCAATGAGACTAAGAATTTTAAATGAGAGTCATGGGAATGATGCGATTGATGATGTTAGCCCATGCGATTACCAAACCTTCAAATTTCCCAAAAGACCCTGAAAACCCTTTCCAATAACACCAAAAAAACCATGAAAACAAAACACACACTGGCCCTCGCGGCCGCACTCCTCGCAACTGTCACCTTTCAAGCCGCCGAAGCGGGACCTGGTCACAGCCATGAAAAGAAAGAAGCTGGCCCCAGTGGCGGTCGGCTTATCACCACGATCGATCCCCACGCAGAGTTTTTTGTGACGGCGGACCGCAAGGTTCAGATCACCTTTGTGGGCGAGGACGGAAAGCCCGTGGCGCCGGCAGATCAAGTCATCGCCGTGACAACAGGAGAGCGGGCAGCACCTGTCAAACTCACCTTTGTGAAATCCGGGGAGTTTCTTCTCTCTGAACAGACGATCCCCGAGGGCAATCGCCTTCCCGTTGTTGTCCAATTGAAATCCACGCCGGACAGCAAAGCTGTGGTCGAGAGGTTCACTCTCAACCTCTCAGAATGCCCAGGTTGCAAATTGGCGGAATACGCCTGCATTTGCGATCATGCCCATTGATGGCCAGTCATCCAAAGGAAGCCCGCCAAGGCGGCGCCCATGATCACGGGAATCACCGGCCACCTGAGTCTTAATAATCCAAAAAGGGCAATGACTGTGACGGTCAGCGCAAACCAATCGACGGTTTGTGGGTAGATGACATGCGCTCCAAACCAGAACGCAAGGCTCAGCATGACTCCCACAACCGTCGCGGTGATGGCGGAGAGCGCGGCGGAAAGGTTCTTGTTTCCCCTCAAATTTTCAATATGGGGTGCCCCAAGAAATATCCAAAGAAAGCTCGGGAGAAAGGTCGTCCACGTGGTGATCGCAGCTCCCAAGGTGGCTGCGACCAAAGAGGGGAGACTGCCCGGATGGTGCCAAGCTCCAAGAAATCCCACAAATTGAAGGACGATGATGAGCGGGCCGGGGGTCGTTTCGGCCAACCCCATGCCATCCAACATTTGCCCGGCTGTCAGCCACTCGTAGTTGCCCACAGCCTGCTGCGAGACATAAGGGAGCACCGCATAAGCCCCGCCGAAGGTCACCATCGCGGCTTTGCTGAAGAAGACACCCTGACGGAAGACGGTATCATTCCAGCCCAGCCAAAACCCCGCAGCCAGCACAGGAAGCCACCACAGGGTGAGGCAAGCAGCCGCCACACGAATGGCCCGGCTCCATGTGGGTTTTGTGTGTTCTGCAGCCGCATCATTGTCACCAATCAGCGCCGCCCCCGAATTTTTCGGGGATGTTCCAATGACCAAAAACTGACCTGGCCAAAATTTTCCCCCGATCAAACCGACCAAGCCGCCAGCAATCACGATGACAGGGAATGGCAGGTGCAAGAATGAGATAGCCACGAAGGCAAGGGCCGCCAGAGCCCACATCGCCCCATGCGTGAGAATTTTTCCTCCGATGCGAAAAATGGCTGCAGCTATGATGGCAAGGACCGCAGGCTTTAATCCAAAAAAGAGGGCTGCGACCCAGGGAAGTGTCCCATAAACCACATAGACATAACTCAACCCCCAAAGCAGCAGGGCGGATGGCAGCACAAACAGGGCCCCGGCCACAATGCCTCCCCATGTCTTATGAAGCAGCCATCCCAAGTAGGTCGCCAGTTGCTGCGCCTCGGGCCCTGGCAGGAGCATGCAAAAATTCAGAGCATGCAAAAACCTCGCCTCACTGATCCATTTTCTGCGCTCCACCAGCTCCGCATGCATGATGGCAATCTGGCCGGCAGGTCCTCCAAAGCTTATCAAACCCAGCTTGAGCCAAAATCGGGCAGCCTCGGCAAAAGTGGGGCGTTTGGGTTCTTCTGGTTTCATCTGGTATCCGAGATACAAGCCTGTTCCCGCCTTCGACGAAATGCATTTTTGAGATTGCTTCCTGCACGGGCCGCGTTAGCTTTTTGGAATCCCACCCCCACGGAATGCCAACACCTGCCCCTCCTGTCACCGACGCGTCCGCGAACCGCGCTGACCTCCGCAAAGAACACATCAAAGATGCGGTGATTCGGCTTGCGGGAAATTCGCAAGACGGCATTCAGAGTGCGGGAGCTTTTCTTGCACGGCTTGCCGGGAGGAGCGCCCAAGAGGTCATGACCTATATGACCATTCCTTCCACGATCTCCGGGGGGCCGTCAATTTTTCAGGTCCGCATCGGCACCGGGGAAGTGCTTTCGGCAGGGGACGAAGCCGATTTTCTGGTGGTCTTTTATCAACACAGCTACGAAGAGCATATTGGTTTTCTTAAAGAAGGCGGAATCCTGCTTTATGACTCTGACCATGTGGAGCCCGATACACAGGACAAGCGATTCGTTTATGTGGGCGTGCCCATCACGGGACTAACCGTCGAGGCACTTGGGGGCACGGCCAAAGACAAAGGGAAAAACATTTTTGTCCTCGGGCTCATCGCACGCGTTTTTCATCTCAACACCATCAAATTGGAAAAGCTGATTCAGGAAAAATTTGCTGGCAAGGATGAGAGCGTGGTGAACACAGCGCTCAGCGCCTTCCATGCCGGGTATGCTTATCCGGTGGGGGATGTGCTCGTGCAGCTTTATCATTTCGAACCAAGCGACGAAAGCGGCCCGCCCCAAATCACCATGGATGGCAACCAAGCTCTCGCTTATGGACTGCTTGCCGCCGGCATACGGTATGGAGCCGGGTATCCCATCACTCCGTGGTCCTCGGTGATGGAAACCCTGCGGACGGAGCTTCCAAAATACGGCGGGCTTTTTGTTCAAGCCGAGGACGAGTTGGCGGCTGTTTCGATGGCACTGGGATTTTCTTATGCCGGAAATCTGGCGGTGACCGGAAGTGCCGGCCCTGGCATTTCGTTAAAAACCGAGGCCATCGGTTGGGCCTCCATGGCGGAGATTCCCCTCCTTGTCATCAATGTGCAACGAGGCGGACCCAGCACCGGCCTTCCCACAAATGTGGAGCAAAGCGATTTGTATCAGGCGGTGTTTGGGGGTCATGGCGACAGCCCGCGTGTGGTGCTTGCTCCAAAAACCGTTGAGGACTGCTTTTATATCGCCTTGGAAGCTGCCCGCATTGCCAGGGAATTCAGCACGCCGGTGTTTATCCTTAGTGACGCCTCCTTGGCGACCCGGATTGAGGCTTTTGATGAGCCGGATTTGCCAGCGCTCATGCAGCCCACCGCAGTGGACCTTTCTCCGCGGGGGCCGGACTTCAAACCTTACCCGCTGAACGCTATCACGAAGCACGCCCCGCCAGGAACGCTGATCCCGGAGGGGAGCAAGTATCCGGTTGTTACCGGCCTCGAGCATGATGAATTCGGGCACCCCACGGGCAGCCCGCAATTGCATGTGGATATGACGGCCAAGCGCCGCTCCAAACTTCAAACGCTGGCCACACAAATTCCAACCCCTGCGGTGTATGGCTCGCAGGCTGGAGACACGCTTTTGGTGGGGTGGGGATCAACGTATGGTCCGATCCATGAAGCGGTCAAACTTGCTAATACCGAGGGTTACGAAATCGGCGCGATCCATATCCGTTACCTCAACCCCCTGCCAAATGGTTTGGAAAACCTTTTTGCCAAATTCCGCCGGGTAGTTGTCATCGAAATGAATGATGGCGGACTTTACGGCTACGGCCAACTCGCAAGCATTCTCCGCGCGAGGTATTGCGACCCCAAAATCGAAAGCCTCACCAAAACCGATGGCCTGACGTATCGCGTCCGCGAAATTTTGAACCATGTTCTGAAACCATGAGTACTGAATCCCCCATAGCCCCTACAGCCCCGCCACTCACAAAAAAAGCCCTCACCGCCGACCACCCCACATGGTGTCCGGGTTGTGGGGACTTTGCGGTCTTGGCTTCGTTTTACAAAATGTTGGAGAAGCGCCAACTTCCCCATCAGAATATCGTCACCCTCGCGGGCATTGGGTGTTCCTCCCGTTTTCCTTACTTTGTGAATTCGCATGGCGCGCACTTTATCCATGGCCGCGCGGTTCCGTTTGCTTCCGGCGTCAGCCTCTCCCGCCCGGATGTGCATGTCTTCTTGTTCGGGGGAGATGGAGACGGATTTTCCATCGGGGGAAATCACTTGGAACATGGTGCCCGCAAAAACATCCGCCTCACGTACGTGATCATGGACAACTTTGTTTATGGCCTCACCAAAAAACTAACCTCACCCACATCGCCCATTGGCTACCGCTCAAAAACCGACCCCACAGGCGCCATCGACCAGCCAGTCAACCCGATCAAAAAACTCATCACCGCCGGCGCCACGTTTGTCGCACGGAGTCATGCCACCCAGGTGAACCACATGATTCAAATGATGGAGCGCGCGCATGACCACGATGGGTTTTCGGTGGTGGAAATTCTTTCCGAGTGTGTGGAGTTTTTTCCGGGAGCTTTCGATGCCGCCAACCCGAGAAAAAATGGTCAGTTTCAGATCATCGAAGAAAAAACATGGGATGGTTCCGCAGAGGATGAAGCCCGTCATGATGTGACCGATGAAATTGCCGCCTACAAATTGGCTGGCCTGCCTTTTCCCGGACTCTTCGGCGTGTTTTACGATGCGGCCCGCCCGACCAAAAATGCGTTGGAGCAAAAATGGATCAACAGCAGCCGGGAGAAATCCCGTCACGCCTCCGACCTCGAGCTCCTTCAAGCCTCGTTTGACCGCATCAAATAGCGAGGTCCTCAGCGGCCGCCCGCCCGGAGAGCCAGGCAGACTCCAAATTGGCATGGAGAAAAGCATCTCCGGCGAACCGAAGATTCTCAGCCAAGGTGCGATGGGTTTGTGGCAGCGGGTTCTCGACGCGGGCATAGCGCCAGCGTTGGGCATGAACCAATGTCGCTGAGGCGAAAGCCTCACCCGCGATCTCTGTGGCCGCAGCTTGCAAGATCTGCGCGGAGGCTGCCGGGGCATTCTCCAGATGAGAACGACTAAATTCCGGGGATCCATGCACGACAAAAAATGGGGAGTCCTGGGTTTGGCGGCGGGTGGCATCCCAAGCCATCCAAGAAACATCGCGGTGATGAGTTGCAAGGCCTTTCCATGCTGGAAAAAAGCCCGCCACTTCAAAAATGCCACACACGCATGCGGCATAGGACAAGGCACGGATGGGATCATCATCCCTCACCCATTGGTCAAACAGGGCAATAGTTTGTGGCGCTGGCGCAGTCGAAAGGATTTCCTTTGCCGACCACATTTGGCCTTCCTTCGTCTGCAAAATCCACAGGCCATCCTCCTTGCGACACTCCGAAATGGCGGATTCCCGGAAAACGGTGAGCCCTTGCGATTCATGTTTGGCGAGGGCGGTCATTCCTTCGGGACATGCGAAGCGGGGATGTCCTTCCTGGGGTTCGGTGATGACGCCATTTTCCCAAGTGGGGATTCCATGGCTCCACACGCGACAGAGGCCACGTTCCACCCAGCCCTGCACTTTCGTTTGAAAAAGAGGTTCCCTCGCCGTGAAAAATTGGGCCCCATGATCCACCGGGAACCCGGAAATCCTCCGCGTTGCGGCCCGCCCGCCAACTCCCCGGCTTTTTTCGACAACGGCAACCCTGAGACCTAACTCCGTGGCCCTCACCGCCGCACTCAGCCCGGCCACCCCGGCTCCGATCACCATCAGGTCGTGGGAATCCTCAGTCGGCTTCAAACAAGTTGGTGGCTCTCCGGTTGCATCACCACTTCACTGAGCACCAAACCGGGGGGCGCGTCAATGGCCTGCAACACAAGGTCAGCGGCCGTTTCCACCGGAATCATTTTATCGCGCTGAAAAGATGTCCCCAAATCATCCCAAAACGGACTGTCCACCCCTCCGAGGTGAAAGAGCGAAAACCGAACCCCGGACCTTGCGAACTCTTGGGCAAAACATTTGATGAGCCCGGTGACCGCATATTTGCTTGCGCAGTAGGCGGCGGCATTTTTCATGGGGGCCTTCCCAAGAATTCCCGGGATGGTGATAAACAGGCCCTGCTTCTGGGCCGCCATCAGTTTCGCTGAGGCTTGCGCCACAAGGAATGTTGCGCGGGTATTTACATTCAAAACCTTGGTGAACTCCGCATCGGTCGTCTCAAGGGAGGATTTGATGAGACCAATACCCGCCGAGTGAACCACCACATCCAATCCGCCCAGAGCCTCATTCGCAGAATTCACGGTTGTTTCTGCAACGCCGGCTGATGTCAGATCCCCTGACAGCAATGTGGCTCCCTCAATCCCTAAGGCTTCCAATTTTTCCTGCGAGCGCCCGGCAAGCGCCAAGGCGATCCCACGGGTCGCAAGTTTGACTGCGAGGGCAGCCCCAATTCCGCTTGAAGCTCCGGTGATAAGAATTTTGTTCATTGTTGCTATACGACCATGCGGCGCGGAGGCGCGCATAATTAAATAGCAACAATAGTGGGCA
>Ga0105044_10010673_pt1 | contig 12538 bp, 7 predicted proteins | sample MAT01_FD_78092 | JGI IMG/M metagenome (GOLD analysis project Ga0105044, IMG submission 78092) | Freshwater microbial communities from Lake Fryxell liftoff mats and glacier meltwater in Antarctica - MAT-01 | ecosystem: Environmental > Aquatic > Freshwater > Ice > Liftoff microbial mat | place...
GTCATTAATCGTCATTGGGTCATTGATCGTCATTATGGTCATTGATCGTCATTATGGTCATTTCGCTGATGCACCAATGACCCTAATGGCCCAATGACGACAAATGACCACTAATGACGATTAATGACGACAAATAACGTTCAACCACATTCATCTAATGCCACTACCCAAACCACTTTCAGACCTAAAAAAGGAAATCGAGGAATTGCTTCAAATGTCAGAAGCCTCGAAAGCCCTCAAACACTTGCAAAGCCTGCTCCCGGACGGATCTGAAAAACGAACCCAGACCATCCTGCTTGAAAGCCGTCTGGGCCAGGCCAACAAGGCCCATCAGAACGGGCAGATCGATTTTAAAGACCAGCAATTGGTGAGTGCCAACGTGGTAGCCGCCATTTTAGAGCTGACCAATAGCCTTTCCGAGTCAGATTTTGAGTCCAAAACTTCCGGGGCCGGGAAAACAACCGTAGCGGCAGTGCCAAAATTCGTGGTCATATACGCACCAGAAGACGAGCAACACTGCAAAATGCTCAATCGGCACCTGAACGTGCTGAAGATCATGAAAAAAATCCGTCTCTACAACGTGAACGAAACGCTCGCCACAGATTTAGTGGCGCAGGCAAAAGCAGAAATGGCCGATGCTGATTATCTATTGGTGCTCATCACTGTGAATTTATTCAACTCCGCTGAATGGTTTGAAGTCATGTATAATGCCCTTGGTGAAGGAAGGCGGATGATTCCTCTCCGGATCGAAAAAGCTGATTTTGAGGGCACTGGGCTGGAAAAGCTCAAATCTTTACCCTCTATGGGCAAGGCGGTATCCGATTTTCCGAATGCCGATTCAGCCTATGCCGACATTGTAGGAGAGCTAAAGAAATTGCTGCCAAAGTGACGATTTTTCAATCTCTTGATTTGATTTCCTCCGGGTTCCATACATTTGCGGACTTTTTTCGAGACACCCCAATCCTCAAACACCCGCTCACTCAATAATTCACTTATTTTTTAGAGGTATGCAAAGCAAAGGCGTAGTTCGTTTTTTCCTCATTGCACTCACTATCGTGTGCCTGTACCAGTATCTGCTCGTCCTGCCGACGAACAGCATAGAATCCGATGCGCGAGCTTACGCGAACGATTGTTCTGGCAAAGATGCTAAACTTGGCTGGCAAGGATGCTATGCCCAGTATTTGGATTCACTTTCAACCGAAACGGTTTTTGAAATCCCACTCATTAAAAAATTCACCTACGCCGACCTGAAGAAAAGCCAATTGGCTATGGGTCTTGACCTAAAAGGCGGCATGAGCGTATTGCTTCAGGTGGACTTGAGTGATTTCCTGAAAAGTCTTTCAGGAAATACTTCAGACCCTGCATTTGCAAAAGCACTCACCCGTGCTACCGAATTGCAAAAATCTCAGCAAGGTGACTACATCAGCCTTTTTGCCCAAGCGTGGAAGGAAGTAGGCGAAGGCCGAACTTTGGCCTCCATTTTTGCCCGCAATGAGGCCAGTGGAATCAAATTCGACGCACCAGATGCTGATGCGATCAATACAATCCGCACACTTGCCAATGGCACCGTAGGCGAGACGTATAAGCGCCTCAAACAGCGTATCGACAAACTCGGCGTAGTACAACCCAACGTCAGTCTCGATGCCGCCCGCGATCTTATCCAGGTAGAGCTACCCGGCATCGACAACCCGAAGCGTGCACGCGAAATGCTGCAAGGCCAGGCTAAACTGGAATTTTGGGAAACCTATCGTGTTCAAGACGAAGGCATTATTCAAGGTTTCACTGGCGCTGACGACCTGCTAAAGCTGAATCAAGCTGCGGTGAGCGGACAGGTGTTCGAAAAAGATACCACCTACGATTATCCGAAAGGCACAGATGGCAAAGCAGATAGCACTAAGCCGAAAGTCCAGGTAATCACAGACCGTTTGAACAGGGATTCTGTTGCCGGGCCGATGATTTCCCGGATGAGTCTTAATGGCCAAGGTGGCTCTGTACTCGCTTGGGTGGACAAGAACAAAATGCGTCAACTCGACACGTTCTTTGCTCGTGCGGATGTAAAAGCTAAATTTCCGGCAGATTTGGCCTTTCGTTGGAGCCGCAAACCGGTGGACGACGCCGAAGGTGCTACCTCCAACCTAAATGGCAAATATGAGCTTTATGCGGTCAAAAAACGCTCTGGTTCAGACAATGCACCTCTTGACGGTTCTGTAGTCACTTCTGCACGCGCTGATCCTGACCCTACCAGTGGTGATATTCAGGTAAGCCTGCAAATGAACAATGACGGCGCAAAAGTTTGGGCTGACATGACCACGAAAGCTGCCAACGCAGGTAATCGTGAAGTGGCCATTTTATTGGACGACGAGGTAGTAAGTGCTCCACGGGTAATCAACCCCATTACGGGCGGAAGCACCTCCATTACAGGAGGTTTCAAACTTGAAGAAGCGCAGGATTTGGCGCAAATTCTACAGGTAGGTAAACTCCCGGCTCGTACGCACATCGTACAAGAAAGTCAGGTTGGCCCGTCGCTCGGTGCCGACAATATCAACAAATCATTGACTACGATGATTCTGTGTGTGTTGTTCCTTTGCAGCTTCATGGTAGTGTATTATAATAAGGGTGGCTGGATTAGCGTAATCGCGCTCCTGGCCAACATTTTCTTTATTCTGGGTACTTTGGCATCCATGGGTACGGTACTCACACTACCTGGCATTGCTGGTATCGTGCTTACCCTTGCATCTGCGGTAGATGCAAACGTAATTATCTACGAACGTATTCGAGAAGAATTGCGAAATGGTTTAAGCATGGCAAAAGCCGTTTCGACAGGTTTCACGCGTGCACTTCCAGCCATCGTTGACGCAAACGCCACCTTGATACTCACGGCCTTTGTACTTATTTATTTCGGTCTTGGCCCGATCAAGGGCTTTGGTACCGTACTGTTTATCGGTATCATTTGCTCGATGTTCACTGCAGTATTGGTGGGCCGTTATATCACGGAATGGTGGATCAGCAAGGGTCGCGACATTAACTATAGCCGCCCTTGGTCAGAAAACTGGCTGGTGGGTTTCCACTACGATTGGATTGGAAAACGCAAATATGCTTATGCCTTCTCCATTGCAATTATCACTATCGGCGTGGCTTCATTTTTTATGCGCGGATTCGAATTAGGTGTAGATTTCAAAGGGGGATATTCTTACAACGTTCAGTTTGAGAAACCCGTTGATGTTGAACAATTGCGTGGGCCGCTTACTACTGCTTTGGGTGGCAACCCCGTAATTAAAGCGGTGAATACCGCAAATACTTTCAACATCACCACTTCTTATCTTATTGATGAGCAAGGCGGTGATGTGGTAGATCGGGTATCCGCCAAATTGCATGAGGGTCTCACCGCAGCTGGTGTTTCGTCTGATTTGGAGTCTTTCAAAAACACCAGCAGTGCTGGCACACACATCGTTTCGTCAAGCCAGGTGAGTGCAACCGTTGCAGATGATATTCGGAACTCCTCCTTTATGGCAGGAATTTGGGCCTTAGGACTAATATTCTTGTTCTTATTGATCCGTTTCCGCCGCTGGCAATTCTCGCTCGGCGCCGTACTATCCTTGGTGCACGATGCGCTCATCATGCTTACGTTCTTTACTTTGCTGCATGGCCTTGTACCCTTCTCATTGGAGATTGACCAAGCCATCATTGCATGTATTCTTACGGTAATCGGCTTCTCGGTGAACGATACAGTAATTGTATATGACCGTATCCGTGAATTTATGGGAACTTTTGCCGGTCGGAAAAAAGAGGAAGTGTTTAACATGGCCATCAATACCACCTTAAGCCGGACGCTTATCACGTCAGGCACGGTGTTTATCGTGGTACTCCTGCTCTTCCTCTTTGGCGGTGGTGCAATCAAAGGTTTTGCCTTCGGTATGTTGATCGGTGTTCTATTCGGCACCTACTCTTCCATTTTCGTGGCTTCTGCCTTGGTGGTAGATTTTACTAAGGAAGATATTATCAGTGGCAAAGCGGTTCAAGCAGCTACGCCTGCCGCTGATAAGCCTGCCAAGGTTAAGAAAGAGAAGGCATAATAGATTTCTCCCGCCTACCAAAAGGCATAAATATGACAATGAAAAACCCTTGTTCGCCATGCGAGCAAGGGTTTTTTCTTTTGATAATTGGAGGGGGCAGCATTCCTGAACAATGTTCCTTTGCACCCAAAATTTGACTATTCATTCGCGGTCAAAATAAAGTAACAGCACACAAATACATCATTCAGAAAAAAATCTACCTAAACCTGGCATTTGAAAAAACATCTCTGCTACTTTCGCCAAAGGTTTAGGGCGGGTAAAGACGTCCTTGACATGGTAGCTTTCTTTCACTCAAATCAAAACGTAATTACCGCATGAACGCATTTTTATCGCTTGGTCGCTGGCTTTTCGCCATTCCATTCGCTATTTTAGGGCTGATTAACTTTCTGAGTACAAAAGCAATGGTGGATTCATTTGTACCCAATTACATGCCCGCCCCCATTGCCTGGGTATATCTGGGAGGTGCTGGTCTGGTAGCCGCTTCCATAAGCATGGTCATCGGAAAATACGACAAGCTTGGCTGTACACTCCTTGCAATATACTTGCTTGCTACGGTAGCATTGGTTCACCTACCAGGTGCTATGGCGGGTAGTATTAGCGCACAGTTTCTTTTATTCAAAGACCTCGCGCTGGCTGGAGCAGCCATGATGTACGCCCAACACCTTTCAAAAGATCGCTCAGTGATTGGGTAGTCGCCTAATAGCCTTGGGGCGTATAGCATGAACTACCCGGATTTGGAGCACAAGTACGGGGCATTGTCCCTCGAGAATCATACCACTATTGTGGTAGATATTAATTTTTCACCAATATATTTAAAGGTGGCCAGCTTTTTATTTCGCGCAATTCATTAAATTTTGAAAAGAAAATTTTGCGCTTATCCCTATTGTTTAGACTTTCGCACCAGACTTTTTCTCGAAGTGATCGAGACCGTTAACCAATCAAGATTAGCAATCCATTCTATTGTATGAACAGCGTCGGCTGCTGAAAAGCAGCCGGCGTTTTTTGTTTTTTAAAAAACTGTTATTCGTTGAAACCTTATTTGCCAGTTTTATAGTTACCGTTGACAATCATAAAAATCCTACGAACTATGCTGCAAAGACTATACACCCACTGGATTGAATCGTACAGAGGTATTCCACGCGTCATTTGGTATATTTCAATTGTGAGTCTCGTGAATCGCTGCGGGGCTTTTGTCATTTCTTTCCTGGCGATTTACATGACCAAAAAACTAGGCTATCCATTGGAGCAAGCCGGTTATGTGATGACCGCTTTTGGTGTAGGCGCACTTACGGGTGCATTCATAGGTGGAAAACTCACTGATAAATTGGGCTATTATCCGGTTCAATTTGGAAGTCTGATGCTCAACGGCGTGATCCTTTTGCTCATGATGCAGGTACGTGATATCTGGTGGATGGGAGCGGCAGTATTCGCCATGAGCTTTTCCTCGGAAGTATTCCGTCCGGCCAATTCAGTGGCTATGGCCCAGAATTGTGAACCCGGCACTCGAACACGTTCTATTTCGCTCTACCGCATGGCCGTAAACCTGGGTTGGACCCTCGCGCCAGCCTTGGGGGGTATGCTTGTCGCATTTGGGTGGTCTTGGCTTTTTTGGGTAGATGGCCTGACCTGTATCGCAGCTGCGATGACTCTGCTTTGGCTATTACCGCAAAAAAAAGAGTCCCCTAAAGTGGACGCGATCGAAGAACAGGAAGTAATACCACCAAACAACCTATCGCCATATCGTGACCGTCCTTTCTTAATTTTTACCTTGTTGACCATGTTAGGAGCAGTGGTCTTTATGCAAATTTTATGGACGATACCACTATTTTGGGAAAAGACTTACGCTTGGTCTGAGGGGCAAATAGGGAGAATGCTGGCCCTTAATGGATTGCTGGTGTTTTTTGTCGAAATGCCATTAGTGCATCGTCTCGAAGGGCGTGCATCAACCTTGGGTTATATTCGATTTGGATTGATTTTGTACGCGATTTCCTTCGCCGTGTGTTTGCTTCCGGCAGGCATGATAGCAGCACTACTTTTCACAATAGCCATTTCTTTCGGCGAAATGTTCGTAATGCCGTTCAGCAGCAATTTCGTTTTTGGCCGCTCAGAAGGCAGTAAGCAAGGGCAGTATATGGCACTTTACACCATGTCATATTCTGTAGCCAATATTATTGCGCCCTTATTAGGCACACAAATCATTGCAGCCTGGGGATATCCAACACTTTGGTACTTAGTGGCGGGCTTGGCGCTTGTTACTTTTACTGGTTTTTGGATCCTGGGAAAAGTCAATAAGTTGCAAGTTGCAAGGGGGCAAGTTTCAAATTGGTAAGTTTCAAGGGAACAAGTTACAAGTGGAGGGTTGTGTCAAAAGAGGTAGGACCAAAAATGAGGTAAAATTTTATTTTTTTTCTATTGATACCCTTTTGACACAACTCCACACTGGTAGAAACTTATCTATCCCGATCTGCCTTAAGGTTTAAGAACATCTTGAAACCAAAGTTGACTCCAATGATTTTTGAGTTAACAAAGTAGTTTCCGTCCAGGAAGACTTCAGTGTTTTTGAACACGTCCCGGATGAAAAAATAGCCGAGTTCTACACCTACTGTTACGTCAAATTTTTCAGGTGCAACGCCTTCTGGCTCTAAAGCATCTGTAATAAAAGCATAGCGAACGCCTGCCTTACCCATGGCCGTAAATGCCTTTGACTTGGTTTTGCTGCACTGGTTGCCGTTAGTACGATATTTACCCGCGCCTACTTCGAAAAGGGCGTAGGGCGTGGTAACGAATGTACTCTCTACGTCTTTTGATTGCGGATCCATGCTAAAAACAGCGCCGCCGCCAATTCGGGCTGTACTCCAGTGCGTAGCTACATTCATAGCTGTACCAATGCCTAAGCCAATACGATTAGCCACCAAAGTAACATCAGGTGCTGCCAGGTGTACGATTGGAATGTCAAGAAAAAGACGAGGTCCGGTATTGTTTTGCGCTTGTGCGAGGGTGAAAAATGCCGCAAAAGCGGCGAAGGAGAGGAATGATTTTTTCATAAAATCTGTCAATTTTTCGTGTGAATTTTGGTCTGCAAGATACCGCGTTCTCGCAATTTCGCTGCCCGAAGGAATTGAAATGCGAATATCATATTCTTTTCAAGAGCGGATATTTATTTTAACTAAAAGTTAAAAGTTTTACTTGCTACACTTGCTGGTGGCATGATCGATTGGGTGCTTGGCTATGGCTCAAAATAATTTGAAATAAAAGCCTTCCCAGGTTGTGCATTATCGCCCACAATAATTTCATAGCGCGGCGAGTCTTTTCGGAAGGCTTGCTGCTTTGATTTTCATCCTATTCATACCTTTGCTGCATGAAACAACTCATCGAATGCGTCCCAAACTTCTCTGAGGGGCGTAATCCCGCAATACTTAAACAAATCACGGACACCATTGAATCCGTCGCTGGTGTAAAACTCATCGACGTAGACCCCGGAGCTGCGACGAATCGAACCGTAGTCACCTTTGTAGGCGAACCCGAGGCCGTGATTGAAGCTGCTTTTCAGGCCATTCGTAAAGCTTGCGAGGTCATTGACATGAGCAGGCACAGCGGCGAACACCCGCGCATGGGCGCCACCGATGTCTGCCCGCTTATCCCCATTGCCAACATTTCGATGGAAGAAACTGCGGAATGGGCGCGCCGCCTTGGCGAACGGGTAGGCCGAGAACTTGACCTGCCCATTTACCTCTATGAAGCCGCCGCCAGCAGTCCTGAACGCCAAAATCTAGCTGACATACGGGCAGGTGAGTATGAGGCTTTACGCGAAAAACTGGCTAACCCAATCTGGAAACCTGACTTCGGCCCTGCCAAGTTCAATGCAAAAAGCGGAGCCACGGTCATCGGTGCGCGTGATTTTTTAATCGCCTACAACGTCAATCTGAACACGACCTCTGTGCGTCGCGCCAATTCAGTAGCCTTCGATGTTCGGGAAAAAGGCCGTGTGCTCAACGATCCAGACGGAAAACCTATGAAAGACGCTTTGGGCGAACCGCACCGTCAGCCCGGCACTTTAAAAGGCGTAAAAGCCATTGGCTGGTTCATTGAGGAATACGGCATTGCGCAGATTTCAATGAATATCACTGATGCCCGTGCTACCCCACTCCACCTGGCGTTCGAGGAATGTTGCAAAAGTGCTGACCGCCGTGGCATGCGTGTTACAGGATCTGAATTGGTCGGACTCGTACCGCTTAACTCGATCCTAGAAGCTGGCAGATATTTTTTAAAAAAGCAGCAAAGAAGTGTTGGAGTAAGCGAATCTGAGTTGATAAAAATAGCCGTCAAGAGCATGGGCCTCGACGAGCTCTCCCCCTTCGATCCGCAGCAAAAAATCATTGAATACAATCTGGAAAAAGGCGATTCGGCAAATGCTAAGAAACTGATTAAGTTAGACTTAGTGTCCTTTGCTGATGAGACTGCCAGCGAAAGTCCTGCCCCAGGCGGTGGCTCCATCAGCGCGTATGTGGGTGCTTTGGGGGCCTCACTTGCCACCATGGTAGCCAATCTCAGCAGTCACAAACGGGGTTGGGATGATCAATGGGAGGAATTCTCCAACGCAGCCGAAAGCGGCCAAAAAATCAAAAATGCACTTATTCGAACGGTAGATGAAGACACGGATGCTTTCACTCTGATCATGGAAGCATTCGGATTGCCTAAAAATACGCCGGAAGAAAAAGCCGCGCGCAAAGCCGCAATTCAGGCCGGTACTCGTAAGGCCATAGAAGTACCTTTTAAAGTGATGCAATTAGCTTTTGAGTCCTTCCCGCTGATCAAACAGATGGTCGAAACAGGCAATCCAAATTCAGTGACCGACGCAGGCGTTGGGGCTTTATGCGCTCGTACTGCAGTACGTGGGGCATTTATGAATATTCAAGTTAATGCGACTGGATTGGACGACAAGGCGTTTGCTGTTCAAGTATTAGCCGATGGGCAAAAAATGGTGGAAGCAGCTGATGCCTTGGAGCGGGAAATTTTGGGAATTGTAGCGGGGAAGCTTTAGGTTTTTACCCCTTAATTCTACTTTGTCACATCAGCTGCATAGGGGCCTAACGTCGATAGAAAGTCCAATCAACCGCTCGTTAGGAGGTTCAGCGCACCGAAACTTTGCGCCAAATGTTCCGGTGCGCTGCACCTTGGCACATAAAATAATTGACAATCAACTCATTACCACTGTTTATTGCTGCTAACTTGAGTAATCAAGCTCAATGTGAGTTGTCTTCCTGACGGGATCTGTCCGCATCAATTGCGCTTTGCCCGAGCGCTTGCACTTTTGAGTGTTCGGGTATGCAAGTGCTCGGGCAAAGCGCACTTAACGTGGACGGATCTCGTCAAGAGGACAACTCACGTTTTTTCAGCCGTAGTAGAAAATTATAATTGATTGGTAGTCAACGAAAGGTGAGAACATACCTTATGGAGTGGAACACCATGCAGGGCATAAAGAAGTTTACAATGCCCTTAACAATCCTTCACCAATCCCTAACACCTTATCACCGTTTAGGCTCCAAAATATTTCAAAAATGAAAGTCCAACCCATCCTGCTTACCCTTGCGCTTTGCGCGCTTTCTGCAACTCAAATTTTTGCCCAAAATAACCGAAGCCGTTGGTCTGACGACGATGAGCCTGAACAAAAATGGAGCGTCGGTCTAGCCCCACTCAGTTTGCTGCTGCCGAGCGGCAAGGTCAACGTCCGCGGAGAATGGGCCTATGCTTCCAACAAATCACTCTCCCTGCTCGTGGGTATTCCACGCCCGACCAAGATGCCTAACCTTTTGGAAAATAACTTCGACCTGACTGGCGAAGGCAAAACCGTAAAAAACCGTTACACTTCCTTTGGAGCGGTACTTGAAAATCGTTTTTACCTGGCTGGACGAGCACCCCGTGGGTTCTACCTGGCACCTTATGCTCGTTACAATCATTTTTCGCTTGCTCGGACGACAGAAAACGATAAAAGCAACTACGCAACTACCTTTAAAGGAGCGATAAATGCCGTTGGACTTGGAGGTGCAATGGGGGTGCAATTCCGGCTTGGCGACCATGTAACCATGGATGCGACCATTGTCGGCATTGATTTCAAATGGATGCGCGGAACGCTCACCTACTCCTCAGACGATCCTGCTAATGATGTAGCCGCTTTCCGGGATGAGGTTCAAAAGACGGTAGAAGACATCCCAATCATAGGCTCAAAGCTTTCTGCCGCGATTGATGGTAACAAAATCAAAGTCAATACCCCTGGAGTTGCTTTGCCGGGGTATCGTTTTAACTTGTCGGTGAACTATGTTTTTTAGTAACTAATCAGGCCGTTTGACTTTTGCCACTAATTGCACTAATTTGCACAAATCAATATAAGCTTGTTATCCAAATTAGTGTAAATTAGTGCAATTAGTGGCAAAAAACACTTGGAGGCTAAGTAGTTATGTTTTTAAATTATCATGCGGCACTAAATTAAAATCCTTTCCCTTCTTTGCAAGTAAATTGCAACCCTGAGCAGGCTTGGCTGTTAATTCGCCAAGCCTGCTCTTTTTTTGAGCTTTTAATTCTTTTCAATCCTTCAAAATACCCTCGCAAAAAGTGCAATTTGGAGTACCTTCGCGCCCGTTTTGATGAGGTAATGAAGTGATGGAGTGATAAAGCCATGAAGTGATAAAGAGATTTAAGCGCGCAGCTGGCACTCCATCGATTCATCAATCCATTGCTTTTACCCGCCGTAGCTTTGGCGAAGGCGGGTAACACCTTATTACTTGTAGCCCTAGCAAAGGAGGGCAACACTTTTTTACTCCATGAAGAATATACGCAATTTCTGCATCATTGCCCACATTGACCACGGTAAAAGCACCCTTGCCGACCGCCTGTTGGAGTATACCCATACCATCAGCAAGCGCGATATGCAAGACCAGGCGCTTGACAATATGGATCTCGAGCGCGAGCGCGGCATCACTATCAAAAGCCACGCCATCCAGATGAAATATGTGCACCCGGCAAATGGCATAGAATATATTTTCAATCTTATTGATACCCCCGGCCACGTAGATTTCTCCTACGAAGTAAGCCGTTCCATCGCTGCTTGCGAGGGTGCACTTTTGCTCGTAGATGCCTCGCAAGGAATTCAGGCTCAAACGATTAGCAATCTATATCTTGCAGTTGATCACAATCTGGAAATTATTCCAATTGTGAATAAAGTGGACATGGAAAGTGCAAATGTCGAGGAAGCACAAGATCAAATAATGGATCTGATTGGATGCAAACGGGAAGACATTATTTCCGCTTCGGGCCGAACAGGCATTGGAATTCCAGAAATTTTAGCTGCTGTTGTAGACCGCGTACCAGTGCCTAATGGCGACCCCGATGCACCGCTCCAGACCATGATTTTTGATTCGGTATTCAACTCCTACCGGGGCATTATTGCGTACGTCCGTGTGATGAATGGTTCAATGAAAAAAGGCGACAAAATTAAGTTTTTCAATACCGGAAAAGAAGTTGTGGCCGAAGAAGTGGGTGTGCTGCGAATGGGCCAATTTGAAGCAACTGAAATAAGCACGGGCGATGTTGGCTACGTCATTACAGGCATTAAAGTAAGTAAGGAGATTAAAGTGGGGGATACCATTACCCACGTTGCCAGACCTTGTACGGAAGGTGTAAAAGGTTTTGAAGAGGTAAAACCCATGGTTTTCGCCGGCGTGTACCCACTGGATAATGATGATTTCGAGGATTTGCGCGACGCCCTGGAAAAACTACAACTCAATGACGCATCTTTGGTCTGGGAGCCTGAAACCTCTACCGCCCTTGGTTTTGGTTTCCGGTGTGGATTCTTAGGCATGCTGCACATGGAAATTGTGCAGGAACGCCTTTATCGGGAGTTCGATCAGGATATCATTACGACCGTTCCAAACGTACCCTACAAGGCCACGGACATAAAGGGAAATCAATTTACGGTACACCAGCCCACCGAACTTCCTGAGCCCAATCATTTGCAAAGTGTTCAGGAACCTTACATCTACGCCCAGGTCATTACCAAGCCCGAATACATCGGCAATATCATGACCCTTTGCCTCGAAAAACGAGGCATCCTGATTAAGCAACACTACCTCACGCCTACACGTCTGGAAATCATTTTCCACCTGCCGCTGGCTGAAATTGTATTCGATTTTTACGATAAATTAAAATCCATTACACGCGGTTATGCCTCTTTTGACTATCACATACTCGACTACCGCGACACGGATCTGGTGAAACTAGACATTAAGCTCAACAATGAGCCTGTGGATGCGCTCTCGGCACTCTTTCACCGCTCCAAAGCGGAATATATGGGCCGTAGGATGTGCGCAAAACTCAAAGATCTTCTGCCCCGCAAGCAATTCCAAATTGCCATCCAGGCCGCTATCGGCCAGAAAGTTATTGCCCGGGAAACCATTTCGGCACTTCGCAAA
>Ga0105044_10010675_pt1 | contig 12536 bp, 15 predicted proteins | sample MAT01_FD_78092 | JGI IMG/M metagenome (GOLD analysis project Ga0105044, IMG submission 78092) | Freshwater microbial communities from Lake Fryxell liftoff mats and glacier meltwater in Antarctica - MAT-01 | ecosystem: Environmental > Aquatic > Freshwater > Ice > Liftoff microbial mat | place...
CTAATAATAGTCCTCTGCCACAGCGCCGTCAATAGCTTGTTAAAACAAGTAAGGTGTTGACAAACTATACTACTTGTGCTAATATGATATGCATCCTGAGCACCCTGCCAGGATTGAACCAGGAAGGAACCCATGACTGACCTCATGGACAAAACGGGCCGGCGTATTCCGCCGCCGCCGTTCGCCGACCGAGCGGCACGAATCCCCGCGCACTTGGCTCCTAACGGAGTCGAGATCGTGATACCGGGGAGTCCGCCCAGAAAGGCGGTAATCAAGGTCGACCCCAAGCCGACCATCCCTCCGGCCACCCCCAGGGGCAACAAGACGCCCAGGGAAAAGAGGAAGGGGCCGAAGAAGCTTGACGGTCCCACCGGCACCGGTCTATCCAAAGGCCAGCGGCGGCGCTTGAACGTCAAGCGACGGTCCAATGGGCTCCCGCCCATTGGCGACACCCTCTAACCCTCCTGGTTCGTCCGGCTCCTGCGCATCTCGCGTACGGAGCCGGGCAACCACCTAGCTATAGCAATGAATGCCTGAGGCAACTTAGACATTCGTACCTGTATCTAATATAATCAAAAAGCTCCCTTATTTTGAGGGAGCTTTTTGTTACCCAAGAAATAGACGAGAAACGGTTCTTAGTAATCCATCCCCATGCCGCCGCCCATTGGCATAGCTGGCTTATCTTCTGGAATGTCGACGATCAGGCTACCCATGGTCATCGCCGTACCAGCGATTGAGACGGCATTGGTAATCGCCTCTTTAGTTACCTTGGCAGGATCAATAATGCCAGCTACCTTCATATCAACCAACTTATCAGCATTGTTTACATCAAAGCCCATGCCCTTTTTAGAGCTACCCAGCACTTCGGCCAGTTTAGCCTCACTATTAAGGCCAGCGTTAAGCATTAACTGTCGGAATGGCTGCAGTAAAGCCTCCTTAAGGATTCTACTGCCAACTGAGCCTGACTCGAGAGTCTTGCTCAGATCAACTAAGATTACGCCGCCGCCAGCTACAATACCCTCGGCTACGGCAGCCTTGGTTGCAGCCACGGCATCATCTACACGGAATTTCTTTTCTTCGATCTCGGTCTCGGTAGCCCCACCAACTTTAATGACGGCAACTTTGCCAGCCATAGCAGCCAAACGTTCTTCGAGCTTTTCGGTATCAAAGTCACTTGTAGCATTGCTGGCCTGGGCCTTGATCTGGGTCATGCGGGCCTTAATATCTTTGGCAGCACCATACCCTTCAATAATCGTGGTGTTGTCTTTACCAGCAATTATCTTACGGGCCGAACCAAGTACTTCTAGTCCAGCATTCTCAAAGGTCAAACCTTGCTCATCACTAATCACCGTTGCGCCGGTTAGTATGGCAATATCTTCTAATGTAGCCTTGCGTCGATCGCCAAAGCTCGGAGCTTTAATGGCCAGGGCGCTAAACACACCCTTGAGCTTATTAAGAATCAGAGTTGCCAGGGCTTCGCCGTCTACATCTTCTGCAAAGATGACGAGCTCTTTTTTGCCGCCCTGGGCAATCTTTTCGATCAAAGGGAGAATGTCTTGGATGCTGCTAATCTTCTTGTCGGTAACTAAGATCAAAGGCTTCTCGTAAACAGCTTCCATGCGAGCCATATCGGTGCTCATATAGGCGCTCACATAACCTTTGTCGATCTTAAAGCCTTCGACGATTTCTTTATCTATACCCAACGTCTGACTCTGTTCAACGGTTACCGTACCGTCTTCGCCAACAGCTTCAATAACTTCGGCAATCAGTTTACCAATCTCGCTGTCGCCAGCACTAATGGTAGCAACTTCAGCAATCTTGTCTTTTCTGCCAGCAATCTTAACAACCGACTTCTCGATGTCTGCCAAAACTTGTGCTGAAGCTTTATCCAAATCCTTCTTGAGATCCATGGGGTTATGCCCAGCGGCAATCAGCTTATTAGCTTCTTTAAGAATGCGGTAGGTAAGCACCGTAGAAGTCGTGGTTCCATCGCCAACAACATCATTAGTCTTGCTAGCAGCTTGGCGCACCAAATCAGCCCCAACGCTACGTCCGAGCGTCTCATCGTCCTTGTCGGCAATATCAATGGCCTTGGCCACCGTTACGCCATCGTGAGTTATGGTAGGGCCGCCGTAGCTCTTGCTTATCACCACATTGCGCCCCTTAGGGCCCATGGTCACCTTTACGGCGTCATACAGCTCTTTAGCCCCGGCCAGCACGCGCTCACGGGCATCAGCCTCATAAAATACTTTCTTTGCCATTACTTCTTCCCCTTCATAACGGCCAGCACATCTTCTTCTTTAACGATCAGTAACTCTTGGCCTTCAACCTTAACCTCAGCTGGACCATACTTGGGGTAGAGTACTTGATCCCCAACCTTAATCTCTTTTACATCTTTACCAATAGCCAAGGCTTCGCCAGACTGGGGTTGCTCCTTTGCGCTATCTGGCAGTAAAATACCCGATGAGCTCTTAGTAGCGACTTCGATCTTCTTAATAACGATTCTATCGGCAAGCGGCTGTAACTTCATAAACTATCTCCTCCTTACGCTTATCTTAATTGCTTACGCTTATTTAGCACTCGGCACATATGAGTGCTAACTCAATCATAGCCAACTCATCACGTAACGTCAAACCGCCCTGCTGTAGTAGCCAGGGCGGTTGTGTTCGATCCGCGAACAGATCGGACGATGGTGAGGGCTGCTGCGACCACAGCCAAGCCGATGAGGGGCTTCTTCATGTTCACCTCTCTTCCATGTAATCGGCAGGTGATGGGTTGAAGGTGCACTTCCCGTCAGTTCCGGCTTCGAATCCGGCTTCTGGGCTCCACTTGGGGTACTGGCGCGGCGGTCGGCGCAACTTGCGATAGACAGCGTTGCCCAAGGCAAGAATCGAGACCAAGACGGTGACTTTCTTCCAGTGCTTCAAGTGTCCCCCTTGAGGACTAGACACCCTGTCAGGCAGGGATTGGGCAAATTATAAACCTGTTAGACGTATGTGTCTAGCAGGGACAAGATTTCTTGCTGGTGTGTCTGGAGCAATTCTTGATCATTAGCCTCTATACTCAGGCGTAAGAGAGGCTCGGTGTTGCTAGGACGAGCATTAAACCACCAGTCGGCGTAACGCACTGTCAGGCCATCGAGGCGGTCTTGTGAGCCATCCTGAAACGTGTCAGCCAGCTTCTTTAGGGCTATGTCTACATCAGATGCAGGAATGTTAATTTCACCTGAGTTGGCATAGACATTATACTCATCATGGAGCTCGGCTAATGTTTTGCCATTGCGAGCCAGGATGTCGATGGTGGTTAATGCCCCAATCAGACCACTGCCGGCATAAAAGTTTTCTTTAAAGTACAGGTGGCCGCTATGTTCTCCGCCAAATTCGGCCTGATGCTCGCGCATAGCTGCCTCGATATTAGAATGTCCTACCGGAACACGGATGGCTTTACCGCCCAGTTTTTCGATCGTTTCTGGCACAATGTTGCTCATAGCCGCACTATAGACTATCGAGGCTCCCGGGTGTTTTTGCAGCACATCAGCCGCAATAATCGCCGTTAACAGAGTGCCGTTAACAATCCGACCCTTATTATCAACTAGGATTGCGCGATCGCCATCACCGTCAAAGGCTACGCCAAAGTCGAATTGGTCTTTCTTGATGGTCGCCATCAGCTCGGTCAAATTCTGAGGATTAACCGGATTTGGGGCATGATTGGGGAAGGTGCCATCTAATTCGTAAAATAACTCGGTAACCTTAAGTGGCGTTTTGACTAATGGCAAAATCAGTCCGGCCATGCCGTTACTAGCGTCGATCGCAACCTTGTAGCTCGGCCAGCTACCGGAGTCCACAAAACTGAGAGCGTGATCTACCCACTCGTGCTTCAAGTCTTTTTCTTGGATTGTGCCGTGTTGTAAAATTTCTGTGAAATTATTAGCTTCGACAGCTTTTTTTAGCTCCAGAATTTCGGCGCCAACAATTTTAATTCCATTATACTCGCCGGGATTATGACTGGCGGTTACCACTGCGCCACCCGCCATCTTATACTTACCAACCGCAAAGTAGATCATGTCGGTTGGTATCAGCCCAAGATCCCAGACCTGGCGACCTTGAGCTACCAAACCATTAATAAGTGCCTGTGCGTACTCAGCGCTATCTGGTCGCATGTCACGCCCAACCGCCACAATGCCCTCGTCCAAGATTTCTGACAGTCCTCGACCAACCTGCTCACACAGCTCAGGCGTAATCTCGCTGTCGGCAACACCGCGAATATCATAAGCTTTAAATACATCTGGATTGATCATGCAGACTCCTTTGAACTCATTATATCACCGTCAAGCATTTTCGGGCTTGGCAGCTATGCAGAGTATCAGCTGCCGTCTTCTTAATCGAGGGCGGCTTTTCCTATCATGCTTGACAATGGGATAGCCACATCATAAGATTCAGCTATTGTTCGCTAGCCTGGTTTACCAGGAGACTGGAAGCACCTCATGCTATACTCCTTGATCGCTCTTTGCTTGTTCTTTGCAGCCGCTTTATATCTCCAAAACAGGATGTGGAGGAAATATGTTGCTGGCCTCAAGTTGAGCTGGCGCCAAGTTGGTCACTACCACTTCGTACGCTGCTACGAGGGCATCACTCAGAAAGTCGCGGAAATAGATAACACCCGGCTCGACCAGAGCAATGGTCTTTACCTGTTGCACTACGCCACCATCGATGACAAAGGTGCTGCTGGTGACTGGCTGGTCATTTCTGAAGATCGCTTCTTGCACAACATCTCCAACTTACGTGATGCTAGTGACTGGGTCGCCCACAACAAACCTGGTGAGACCGTACGTGTCCGTCTGGCTCGACGGGGGAAACCCTCCTACCTCGCGGGCATCAACTCCATGGATGAATGGCAAGATTTGGTCTTCTTTGTGGTAAACAAGGCGCAGTTGGCGCTGTACCGCCACCGGAGTCGATCCGAATACCTGCTGATCTGGGCGCAGAACGGCACGAAATGTTACACAATCTGTAACGAGTCGGATCTTTACGAGCGACAGAAAGCGGCTCTGCGGGGTGCCTTCGAGAAACACTTACCGCACGGCTGCATTTGGCACACTGTCGCATAGCGACAGATAGCAGGGCATCGCTCTTTCCGTTGGCTCGGGGGATTCGTCCCCCGAGCTGGCCACCCTTTATAACTACTGCCATAGCTGCTAAACTCATATGGTATGAAAACTATTATTGCAACATCTGGCGTCCCCGGTTCGTTTAGCGAAGAGGCCGCTCAAAAGTTTATGCTCGATCAAGAAATTGAAGGCACACTTAATTATGCGGTGACTTCTGATGCCAGTTTGGCCGCCGTTGCCGATGGCGAGGCCGAATATGCTGTTGTACCGCTCGAAAATCATAATGGCGGAATCGTTTATGAAACTGTTTATGCCACGGCTCGCTATTTATATGAGGTGGTGAGTATCTTTGAAATCGATGTTCAACAGAATCTGCTGGTTAAGCCGGGAGCTAAGAAAGAAGACATTAAACAGATCGTCTCGCACCAACAAGGTATTGCCCAATGCCGTTTTTATCTTAAACGCGAATATCCCAATGCCGAATACGTGGAGTATCCTGATACTGCTCTAGCAACCAAGAATATGATTAGCGGCGAGTTTGCCGACGGAACAGCCACCATTGCAAGCCGCCGGGCTGCCGAATTATACAAAGCCGAGATTCTTGAACCAAGCATACAAGATCTTAAGTTTAACTTTACGGCTTTTCTGGCTGTCAAAAATGTCACTCGTTAATATAATGCTTGTCAAAGCAAATTAACGAGACTATGCTTAGGCTGTAATTAACATGTGGAGTGTGCTCATGGAAATGAACGCTGTAGACAAAGTCTCATATCTTCTGGCCGTAGTCGGTGGTTTAAATTGGGGTCTCGTTGGAGCCTTTCAATACAACTTAGTAGATAGCCTACTGGGTACCGGCTCAACCTTGTCACGTATAGTGTACGTCTTGGTCGGCCTGGCCGCCCTAAACCTATTCTACAAGATGTCTATGATGTCGGGTCGCGACAAAGCCTAGCCCATCCTACTATTTATTAAACGGGGCCTGTCATAGGTCTCGTTTTTTATTATAAAGTCTCGCCGAGGGAGCAGGGCCATCCACGGGCGGCGGAGCCATTCGATTTAGCTGACTCGCCCGACAATTAGTCTTTACATTTATGTTGATAAGATGTATTATTATATTCTTGGTGACCCCAACCCCTAAGGAACCCTGTGAACTTCCAGAAAGCAAGCAATGAGGTCCTCCGCGATCTCTTCCTCGACCACCTCCGACGCATCGCTCGCGAGCTGGGACTTACCGTCCCAACTGCTCTCATCGCTGACGGCTTTGGAGACAAGCCAGAGAAGCTCATCGAGTTGAACCTCTCGGAGGTCTGCGGCGTGAGCGTCACAGCCCACAGTGGGCTGTTGCTGGCACACGAGTCGGTGGCCACCACTGTCCACAAGTTCCTCGGTGAAGGCGACACCTGGGAGGAAGTCCATGACTCCGAGACTCTCAACATCGTCATGGCTCCCTTTTTGAAGGAGCTGTGGCGTCGTCTCCACATGTACGATGCCGAGATGATCAAGATCATCGGCATCGCTGCCTGACACCCGCCCCGGCGAAGCAGAACTTCCACTTCTCATGTGGGCCTCTGCTTCGCCGGGGCGTTCTGCCTTTTATGCTACTTCTTGAGACTTTGCAAAGCCTTGCGCGCAGCACCCATTTCGTCCCAATCTTTCTTGCCAAAGTTGGAAAGAATCGATTTCTCATGACCCTTACCCAACAGCAGCACTGTGTCGCCAGCCTTAGCCATCTCGATAGCCTTGCCAATAGCTCGTTTTCGATCATGCACCAAGAAGAGGTCCTTATTGCGCGTCTTGCCAGCTCGCTCTGATCCCTCTGCAATCTGATTCATAATTTGCTCACCATCCTGATCCCGATCATCTTCTTGGGTAATAATCACGACATCACATAATCGGCCAGCCACTTCGCCCTGCAGCGGGCGCTTGCTCTCGTCGCGTCTACCGGCACTACCAAAGACTACGATCAGCCGGCCTTTAGTGACTGGAAGGATCTCATTAAATATCTTATCGAAGCTGCCAGGGGTATGGGCATAATCAACAATTACGCTAAAATCTTGACCTTCATCAATCGTAGTCATGCGGCCCTCCACGGCATCTAGGCTAGCAATGCCCTTTTCTATCTGTTGGTTACTAAGGCCCAGCGCCTGACCGACAGCAGCGGCGGCCAAAGCGTTATAGATGTTAAAACTACCGGGAAGATTAACCGTAAGACTTAACTCTCCCGCTGGTGTGCGTACTTGTATAGTACTGCCCTTAGTAGTAGTTGTACTTTTTACAGCACGTACCTCTCCTTTTTCTACGCCATAACGAACCGGATTCTGAATCTCCCTGGCAAACAACTCACCGGTAGCATCATCGACGTTAGCAACACCGATCTGGAGACCTTTAATGTTGGCATTACATAACTTAAACAATCTGATCTTTGCTTCTCGGTAGTTCTCGAATGTGCGGTGATAATCCAGGTGTTCATGGCTCATGTTGGTCATGGCGACCACACTATACGGTACACCCCAAACCCGATGCTGAGCCAAGGCATGGCTGGTCGTCTCTAAAATAACCCAGTCAACCTTAGCCTTGGCGAGCTTTTTTAGCCCGCGCTGCAAGCTAAAGCTCGTGACGGTGGTTAGGCGAGTTGGGTTAGGAATCGGGCCATCGCCCAAGTCCAAGCTAATCGTGGTCATCATCCCAACCTTGTAGCCCGAGTCTCGCAGCATTGCGGTAATTAACGTCGAGGTAGTCGTCTTACCATCGGTACCAGTCACGCCAATAACCTTGAGCTTGCGTGCCGGAAAGCCATAGACAATGTTGGCCAGAATAGCTTCGGCCCAATGACCATAGGGCTCAATAGTATGAAAGAGGTTGCGGGGAATGAGTTTTTTAACAAGTTCGCGCATGGCATTAGTTTACCATTAGCCAGGCGTTGACAACTAGTGCCCGCTTGTATCATAGTAAAAGTATGCTGTATCTACTCTTAACCTGCAGTATGTTGCTGATAGCCATTACCGTTCATGGCTTCAGCGCCTGGCTGCAACGACGCCACAACGTCTATAGTCATCTGGGGCCCATGGCCTGGAGCACCCACCAGTTTGTGATTGCACCGGCCTGGATTATCTTTTTTACTCTGTCTACCCAGATAAGTAACTTTATACTGTGGCCAATGCCAATTAATCTGCCGGAGCTAGGCTGGGCACTACTGGTCGTGGCCTTGTTCCTAATGGCTGCTGCTTTAAAAGTTATGGATATACAGGTCCTCACCAATGGCTGGCTGTTTGATCGAGGACCACGACACACCCGTCGTATGGGTATTTATCGCCACTTGGCCAACCCGTTCTACGATGGCATCGCGCTCATCTACCTAGCGGCAGCCTTTATAAGCAACAATGCCGTCTACATTGTTGTTGCGTTTATAATCCATGTCCTGCTCAATCACTTTCAGGCTCGACTCGAGGGTATTACCGACAGCTTAGAAAAATTAATAAAATAGTTCTTTCTTAATACGGTGGGCATAACCGGACACTAAACGTTCGCCATACTTAGTCCAGAGCTTGTATTTATCGGTGATCGGCAGATCATAAGTACCAATATATTCAACTACTTGGTCGTTAAAGCCGGTTTTAAAGCGGGCCAGACCATGCAGCGGGTGCGCCTCGTCATCAAGCTTGTTAGCCGGCGGCGTGCCATGCAAATCGTACTCGGTAACACCATGCGCCTTGAGCCACTGCATAATGCCCCATTGCAAGGCATACGGCGCCTGGACATTGGTGTGCTCACGACCACTGCCACCATCTTTATAAAGAGCTTTGCGCCCCAAGTGCGTAATAAACGCGCCGGCTACAACCGTGTCCTCGTACCGCGCAAAAAACAGCTGGCCACAATTAGCCGCAGCATGTCCACGCCAAAAATCATAAAAATATTTTTTGTCTCGCAAAAATACACCAGCTCGTTTAGCAGTCACGGTCATCAACTCATACATAACGGCTAGATTAGCTTCGGTGGCATCAACCGCCTCAACTACCACCCCTTTGCGCTCAGCTAGACGGATATTGTAGCGGGTCTTTTGGCGAAAGCTGCTAATAATCTCTTCTTCGCTCGGGGCAAGGTCGATTAAAACGGTTGCCCAGTTATATTGAATGTTTCGAACTTTGACCAGGCCAAGACTTTCAAGATCTTCTTCACGAATGGAGCCACTCACAATATCAGGTTCGACCTTCACGGCAAATACGCCCTGAGTATTAGCCTTCAGATCTCGTGCAACCTCTTGCAACTGGTTAATAGTAGCTACGCCGGGGCCTTTGGGTGCATACCACAACTCGCCCAAAAAGTTGATCTTCTTCGACAGGTACAAAGCAGCTACATCAGCCCCATCCAACTCATGAATCACATAGCGAGGATTCCAGCCTGCCTCTTCTTTGACCTTAGCAAAGGCTGCGCACTGCAGCGTATTGCCGCCGTCTGGGTTAGCTACAACTAACTCATCCCACCTAATAATCTCCTCATCAGTCGCAAATCTCATGCATCAATAATAACATGCATTATTTTACTGGACGTTGACAATATTAGTATTTAGCAGTATCATGTCTTTGTCTTATTCCATCGACCCGGAGGACAACATGTCCGCTTCAAACTGGTTCTACCTGACCACCGCGCTGATTGCGCTGCTCCCTTTCATTGGTCTCGCAGTGTTTTTCCTTTGCGTGGCCATCAGAAACGGAGGGATCACCCTTGGCTGGTTCCTGCTGTATATGGCTTCTAGCCTCACAGCGGGTCTGATCGGTCGTGTGGCCTTGACCGACGCCTACTTCGTCGGTGGCCCACTAGGCGTGGCGGCGCTAATCACCTTGACCATCCTGACCGTGTGCTGGGGCATCGGCACCATCCTCTGCCTCATCATAAGCTACTACAACAGGCCGCGTCGTAAGCCCATCCCGATCACCTAACTCAAGTCTCGGCGGCAGTGAAGAGTCCCATCACCAGATGGAACCTCGCCGCTGGCGGGACTCTTTACTTTATAAACAACTACTTTTTAAGGATTTTACTTACTTTTTTACCGATTGGCCAAGCCAGTTGCCAGGCGGCGTAGTGAGTTTTCTTAAGTGGCAAATTATACGAGCCGATCCAATCGGTCTCCGTAGCCCCCCACAGACTCTTAAAGTGACTAACTCCATCGTTAAGACGACCGTTAAAGTCATACTGCGTGTAGCCTTCGGCCTTCATCATCTGCATAGCGTGAGCTTTAAGCGCATAGTTGCCGTGGAGCTTAGCGCCCTCACGTGTCATCCCGCCGTACAATTCAAAGGCTGTACTGCCAGCCGCCACTATCCACACAAAGGCCACTACAGCCCCATCCTTTTCGGCAGCGAGCAGATAGTTATGAGCCCCGCCCTTTTCTAGCAAAGTTCGATAATATTCTTCAGAATGGAGGGCAAATTTAGCCCGTGTAGCCGTATCCCGATAGACTGCCATGACCTTAGGAAGTTCGTTGGGGTTAAGAATCCGCCGAATACTGACCCCCTCGCGCTCAGCTTTACGAATGTACTGGCGGGCCTTACTCTGTATTGCACCCCGAAGCGTCTCCTCATCCTGATTCAAATCAATCGTATAAGTTTCGGCCAGCAATACGCTATCTATGGATTGCTTCCAGCTAGCATCAAGTACAACTCCCTGCCAAGCCGGCTCGATCTTGAGCTGAATAGCACCATGGGCTTTAGCCACCTGGGCGACAGCCTCTAGCAAACCTTTTACGTCATAACTCAACGGATCAATGATCGGCCCGCGCGGCACATACGCCAACTTAAACTTAGTTTTAGGAATGTTCCAGAACAAGATCTGAACAGCCACCTCAAGCTGATCCCCTACCTGCACGCCCAATCGCAAAGGAGTCCAGCCATTCTTTTTCTTAACTTCGCCCCAAGCCCAAAGTTGTAAGGGGTGTCCAAAAGAACTAGTGCCTACAAAGTTGTCCCAGGTAGTCTGATCAGTGATTTCTACTAATTGCATGGTTCTATTGTACCCCAATCTTCCATATGCCTCGCTCTAAAAACGCCTGAACCCTGCCCCACCGGCAGCGAGAGAACCCCATCGGTTCTCCGCCGCTGGTGGGGTTCTCTCGTTTTAACCTAAATCTTGCCGGATTCGAGCTTGTTTATGATTTCTTGTTCTTTGGCGGTGTCTGCGCCGAGGTTTTGCAGAACTGACAGATAGAGTTTATGCACTTCTAGGTTAGTAATATCGAGCTTTAATGAAGACTCAAGAGCGGTTTTGGCCCCTTTATTATCAGATTGGCGTATCAGAGACTTGGCGAGTATCAAGTTATCTTGGGCACTCCTGTTGGCGGCAGGAATTGCCTCAATAACACGCTGTGCGCTGCGTACAAGCCCTCTGGAGAGCAATTCGGCGGCCAGCGCTGTCTGGTTCGAGTTAATAGACATAAGCGGTGTGGCGCCGTCTGGTGCGGTCAGGACGATAGCTAGGTTGCGCTCAATATCACTCCCCCGCTCTATTGCGATGCGAGCTTTAATTATACGCATTTCGGGCGTAATCTGCTGCAACCTGTTAATTTGCTTGGCGGCCGCATCAAACTGCCCCAGTTGGTTAAGGATTGTAACTTGTCGCGCGACAAGTTCTGACGTGGCGCCACTGACGTAATCGGCAGTCTGGTAATACACCAGGGCCCTCTGCGGGTCAGTCTCACGATACACGTCCCCCTTAAGCACAATCCTATTCACGCCCGCACTATAAGCACGACCAGCCACCAGAACCATCAAGATTCCGCCGATGATTGCTAGGCCCCCTATAACCGCTACCAATCGCCTATTACTGGTTGATTGCTTTGATTTGCTCATCTAAAACTAATAGTACCTTCTTTGCCTCATCTAAGCGAGTCTGGCTATCGGCTACTATCTCGGCTGGGGCGTTATCGACATAACTGGCATTGCCGAGGCGTTTTAGTATGGAATCAACGTACTTCTGCTTCTCGGCCTGCTGCTCTTGAAGTTTGGATGCGTAAGATTGGATAGTCTCATTATCAACATCCAGCCATACGTCGTAATCTGGGTGGGCAACTCGCAGGCCACTCCCCTGCTCCACCACACGCAAAGATTCTAGTTGAGCAAGTCGATTCGTAAGATTTGATTGCTCGTGAAGCTCTTTGCTAGTAGTTACGGCCTTAATTTTGCCTATGCCCAGAACCGTCTTGGTGGAGCGAATGGATTGAATAAGCACCTTGAGACTTTCAAACTCCCCTACCTCGTCCTCAAAGTCTGCTTGAAGCTCAGGCCAAGTTGAAACAATAAGATTTTGCTTTTGCCAAGCCATCTTTTGCCATATTGCTTCTGTCACGAACGGTGCGAAAGGGTGGAGAAGAGCCAGTACCTGCTCCAAGACATGTACTAACAGATCTACATTAGCTTCGCCCTTACTGGCCTCAATA
>Ga0105044_10010676_pt1 | contig 12536 bp, 8 predicted proteins | sample MAT01_FD_78092 | JGI IMG/M metagenome (GOLD analysis project Ga0105044, IMG submission 78092) | Freshwater microbial communities from Lake Fryxell liftoff mats and glacier meltwater in Antarctica - MAT-01 | ecosystem: Environmental > Aquatic > Freshwater > Ice > Liftoff microbial mat | place...
CTGCGTGTTGCGGATCGGACCAGTCGATTTCACCCTGATCGAGCATCACGCCTCCTTTGGCGGTGAGATCGTCGTGGCATTCGAAGCACCGCTTAACGAGGATCTCCTGAACAGGTGCGGGAAGGGCCGAGACCGTTTGTTCCTCGGCGATCGCCGTCACGGGGAGGAACGAGGCGGCGGTAATGATGAATACAGAGTTCTTCAAGAGAAAAGGTGATTCAAATTGCGAGACGCATTCGAAAACGAGTCCCGTTCCATGCCGAGGCGCTGCAGCAGCGTGACATAGAGGTCTCCCAGAAGTGGCGCTCCGGCTTGTTTCGGGTTGATTGCGATGTGCTGACCGTGTTGAAAGCCTCCACCGGCGACAAGTGTCGGGAGATTTGCATTGCTGTGGCGGCTGGCGTCTCCCATTCCGGTGCCGAGAAGGACGACCGTGTCTTCAAGTAGTGACTTCCCTTGCGGATTCTTTTTGTCGGAAAGCTGACGAAGAAATCCCGCGAAGCAGTGGATGTGGGCCCGATCGATCGCTACGAGATCATGGATCATGGCCGGATCGTTCCCGTGATGGGAAAGCGCGTGATAACCGGCCTTCAGCATCTCGCCTTCGATGGCAAAGACCTGGCCGAGACCGTCGAGAAACAGGGAGATGACGCGGGTCGATTGGGTCTCGAGTGCCAGCACCATCAGGTCATACATGATGGTCCCGGCTTCCATCTGAAGATTCGGGGTGATCGGGTCGTAGCTCGGCAACTTGTAGCCGGGATCCGGCACGGGCTCATCCAAGGTCTCAAGTTGTCGCCCGATTTTCTTTTCCACCGTGCGGAAGGAGTCAAAATACTCGTCCAGTTTCTGGCGGTCCCGGGCTGGCAGGGAGGCCTGGAGACGTTTCGCATCCGACAAAACACTGTCGAGAGAACTCCGGCCACTCTTGAGAAGATACTCCGTGCGTTCCCGGTCCGATTGGGAGGCGAAAAGCTGTTTGTAGAGCACGCTGGGCCTCATGATAGTCGGGAGTCCGACGCCCTGTTTGGTAAAGCTCATCGATTTCGCCCCCTCGCCGACACCCGTCGCCAGTTCGATGGAAGCAAATCGGGTTTTGCTCCCGATCTCGTCGGCAATCTGTTGATCGACCGAGTAGGAACCGGGAGAATTGCCGCTGAGAAAGTTCGGCCAGGCATTGTGCCCGTTGGGGGCGCGGTGGTCGAGGCCTGAGAAAATCGTGAACTGATTCCGAAACGGTTCGATCGCCTCCAGGGAAAGGGGCGTGGCGTAGTCGGCCCCGGCGGCTTCGGGAAAAAAAGCCTTCTGATGCCATCCAAGGTAGGATCCGATGGCAACAAAGTTTTTCGGGTTAGTGTCGTCCGATGAGGAAGCGCTGAATGCCTCAAGGCTCGGCAAAGCGATCACTGCCGAGGCGCTGCGAAGAAAGCGTCGCCGGTTGATGGAGGAAGTCATGAGGGGAGGTCTGATGGCGGAAAGTTACTGCGGAATCCTGACGAATCCACTCACGCAATCGCCCATGGCATGATTCCGTTTGGGTTGCCGGCATGGACTCGGAAGACGCGTTGTGATGCGGTCGAACGGACCCCGTTCTTCGCATCAAAGGCTGCCGGGGAACGTTCGGCAGCCTCTGGTCACGGACACAAATCCTACCGAGTCGCTGATCCTGTCTCCGGGTCCGTTGACTCAACCGGGAAGCCATTTTATAGAAAGCGATCCATTCCTTTCGGCCAGGGTGTTGTGACGCGAATCTTTCTGCCCAAAGAGCAATTCTTTGACATTTTCCGAATTCAGCCGAATCTAGTGAGGTCAGGCAGACATCACGCGATGTCCGCCGGGTGCTTGGTAACACAATACGTTGAGGCATCCACCCAGATCGGGAAAGAGGACGGACTGCCTCTTTGTGTCATCCCGTGAATTACTCCGGGATCTCTGTGTCTCCGGTTTTGCGTGGGATACTCGCTCATCGAGCTGGGAATCTTCGCGCCTGATCGCTGCGCCGCTGACCTCTTTCACGTCATCAATGAGATGGCGTCATCTCTCGAAACTTATATGTCATTCTCTACTCTCGGCCTCACCGCCGAACTCACTGCCGCGGTAACCGCCAAAGGATACACCACCCCGACTGCGATCCAGGCTCAGGCCATCCCCGCAATTCTGGACGGACGCGACGTCATGGGCGGCTCCCAAACCGGCACCGGCAAGACGGCGGCCTTCACGCTGCCCATCCTGCAACTCCTCACCCAACGGGGCCGTCCCGCTCAGGGAGCTCGTCGCCCCCGTGCGCTCATCCTCACTCCCACCCGTGAGCTCGCTGCTCAAATCGGGGAGAGCGTCACCGCTTACGGGCAGGGCCTGTCCCTCCACTCGACCGTCGTTTTCGGCGGAGTGGGCATTCGTCCGCAAATGGACAAGCTTCGCCGTGGGGTCGATATCCTCGTGGCGACCCCGGGTCGTCTGCTCGACCACTTGGAGCAACGCACGGTCGATCTCAGTGGGGTCGAGATTCTCGTCCTCGATGAGGCCGACCGGATGCTCGACATGGGCTTCATTCACGACATCCGCAAAGTCTTGAAAGTCATCCCTGCTCGTCGTCAAAATCTTTTCTTCTCCGCGACCTACTCGTCGGAGATCAAAAGCCTCGCCGATGGCATGTTGCACAACCCGCTTCTTGTGGAAGTAACGTCACGCAACACCGCCGTCGAACGCATCGCTCAGGTGGTTCACCCTTGTGCCAAGGCGGAGAAGCGCAATTTGCTCTCCCATCTCATCAAAGAAGGCAACTGGAGTCAGGTTCTCGTTTTCACCCGGACCAAACACGGAGCGAACCGTCTCTCGACCCAGCTCGAAAGCGACGGCATCCCTTCCAGTGCGATTCACGGAAACAAAAGCCAAAGCGCCCGGACCAAGGCTCTCGCCGATTTCAAAGCCGGCCAGATTCGGGTGCTTGTTGCCACCGATGTGGCTTCGCGCGGAATCGACATCAGCCGTCTGCCGCACGTGGTGAACTTTGAACTTCCCAACGTGCCCGAAGACTACGTCCACCGGATCGGTCGGACTGGTCGGGCCGGCGAAGAAGGTTGTGCCTGCTCGCTCGTCAGCGCCGAGGAGCGTGGTCTCCTTCGCGATATCGAACGCGTTCTGAAAAGTCCGATTCCCGTGGTCCACATGCCCGGTCACGCCCACGACGAAGCCGACGCCCGTGAGGGACTGCCGGTCCAGGGTCGTGGAGGCAATCGCGGTGGCGGACGTTCCCAGGGTCGCCCTCAAGGCGGCGGTGGCGGACGCGGCCAAGGCAGCGGTCGTCAGGGAGACTCCCGCCAAGGGGGTGCCTCTGGAGGCGGGTATGCTCGTTCCGGTGGAAGCTCTGGCGGAAGTGGCGATGGCCAGCGCCGTCGCAGCTTCGCGGGGCGCGGGTGATTGATCACCGGATCTCTCCGGAGACTCCGGCGAACGTTTTTAGGGGCGTGGACGAAGATCGTTCACGCCCTGTTTCGTGTCCGGTGCCCTCGGCTGGTTGCGGAAAAGCACGCCCCGCTGGACTCGAACCAGCGACCACCGGATTAGAAATCCGATGCTCTATCCAACTGAGCTAAGGGCGCTTTTTGTGGAGAGCAGTATCAGCTCGACCGAGGCTTTGCGCAAGCGCGCGACATCAGGCTGCACTCACACCTTCCGCAACTGCCTACCCAACGCCAGTCTCAACAAAACAAACGCCCCTACCACGAAGCCGACCATGGCGAGGAGATTGAGCTTGAGCGTCTCGAAGCGAATATGAATCAGGGGAGTCTCGCCTTCCGAGGGAAAACGAATGGTCTTCTCCTTCCCAAAAAAGATGTTCGGCGGATCGCCGGTGCGGCGGTAGTCCTGACGTTCGACTTCGGCGCGGGTGAAGAGGTCCTGCACCTTTTCATTGAGGTAGAGACTGGTGGCCGTGGTGCGCGTCTCGGAGGCGGGGCCCTTTTGGTAGAACGGTTCGGGATCAAAGATTCCGTCGGCCAGTTCCGCCCGGATACGGGAGAGACTCTTGGCCACGTCCCGGGGATTTTCGCCGCTGAGACCGTGAACCACCGCGAGCGCCTGCTTGAGCTGATCGAGCCGCGTCTTTTGTTCCGGCGTCAATTCCTGACTCAGTGGAATCAGACTGAAGGCCTGGATCTCGCGATCAAGAAAATTGGTGAGTTCGCTGACCGGATTGTGATTGGCGTGGGCGATGATGACCGACTCGTAACTCCAGCGCAGGGGCATGAGGTGACAGACACCCGGCACCTTGAGTTTGCTGGCTTCCTCCCGTTCATTCTCCGGCACGAACCACTGGCGAATGTTCTGGATGATGTCGAGGCTGCGGTTCATCTCATCGTATTTGATGAGAGCTCCTCCCAGGATGATATTCGGAATGAGGATGAGAGGAATCACATTGATCGCGGTCTTGGGACTGGCGACGATGCTGGAGATGAAGAGGCCGGCCGCGATTCCGACGAAGGCTGTCGAGAACATCCAGAGGAGGTTCGGGAAAAACATGGCTCGGATCCCGAGGATGGCATCGCCGATGAGCAGGTAGATGACGCACTGAATCAACGCGAAAAACCCGAGCGAGATGTATTTTCCAATGATGTAGCCGCCCACCCGGAAGCCGTGATGTCGCTCCCGCTGGAGGATGTTGCGGTCGCGGATGATTTCCTCGGCCGAGTTGGTCATGCCCAGGAACAGGGCGGTGACGAGACTGAGGAACAGATAGGTCGGGATGTGGAAGGCCTTGGCGAAGGTGTAGGTGCCCGACTCCGAGTAGCGCATGACCACTGCGATGAGAATGGCAAGCGCCGGGGCCTCAAGCAGGGTGGTGGCGAGGTTCGACCGGTTGCGCAGCTTGCTGAGGAAGGCGCGTTTGAACTGGTTGGCGAAGCGCACCCAATCGTGCCGGAGGCGACGCGGCGGAGCTTGCGGCGTTTTTTGCAAGGAGACAGTCTGCGAGGTGTCGGAATCGATTTCACGCAGGTTGACCTCCTCAAGCAGGCGGAAGGTCTGGAAACGCTCGGACCAGAAACTTGCATTGAAGCGGCGCGAGGGGATCAGATTGCCGCGTCCGTCGCGCTCGTAGATGACGTCGCCGCCGAGGTCGCGCAGGGGCGTCTCAAGCACGTCGAAGATGAAATCCGGTGTCAGCGCGAGGTGGGCGTTGGCGGCTTCTTCCGGCGGGGCGAGGGGCGTGGCGGAGCAATAGATGCCCTCCTGTTTGCGGGCTTCGTTGAAATACTCAAGCATTTGCCCCGGCGTCCCGAAGAAAGCGAGGCGTCCGCCGTTGTCCAGCAAGATCGCCTTATCGAACATGTGGAAAAGACGGCTGCTCGGCTGGTGGATGGAGACGAGGGTAATTTTGTTGTGGGTCAGGCCGCGGATGATTTCGAGGATGTGCTCGGAGTCCTTCGACGACAAGCCCGAAGTCGGTTCGTCGAAGAGGTACACGTCGGCGATACCGATCATGTCCATGCCGGCATTGAGACGGCTGCGTTGTCCGCCGCTGAGGCTTTTGGTATCGTGATCCCCGGCGAGCCGATGGCGGATCTCGCTGAGACCGAGTTCGATCAGTTTTGAGTCAACCCGGCGGCGGCGTTCGGCGGCGGGGAAATGGGGTGCCCGGATCGCGGCTGCGGTGTCGAGATTTTCTTCGACAGTGAGCAGGGGATCGAAGGTCTCCTCCTGTGGGATCAGGGCAATGTAGGATTTGAGCTGATCGTGGGCTTCGTAGAGGTCCACGCCGTTGAGATCAATCCGGCCGCGCTTCGGTTTGATTTGGCCGCCGAGGGCTTTGAGCAGAGTGCTTTTGCCGCAACCGCTCGGCCCCATGACGCAGACCATTTCTCCGCGTTGGATGGAAAGAGAGATGCCGTCCAGCGCGGACGTGCGCCGTTCATACGAGTGGCTGACATCCCGCACCTTGAGGGTGTGGATGACGTTGCGCTCTTCCTCAATGATGCCGTCGGAAAAGTGGCAGCGCAAATATTGTCCGCCGCCGAGGGAGATGACACTGCCGTCTTTGAGGGCGGCCGATCCGCGCACCGTCACCCCTTCCACCGCGATGCTGCGCTCGGATTCGAGGATCTCGAGAGTGCCTGTTTTGGTGCTGGAGTCGCAGCGGATCCGCAACAAGATGCGGCCCGGAGCACCCGGACTGAGAAGGATGTCGCCCGGGGCGAGCTGACTCGGGTCGCTGGAGACGAGATAGGCGGTGCGGTTGGGCGGCAGGCTAAAACGCCCTCCCAGTTCGCGGGCCTTGCGTCGGAGATCGCCGAAGGAAAGCTCCGTGTGGTCGGGGAAGTCGAGTTTGTCCTGAGCGCGGACCTCGAATTTGTCGCCGGGAGCGAGCCGCCGATCGCCGATGACAGCCGCCGTTTTGTTGAGCACCTCCACGAGGATGCGCAGACCGAACGAGATCCGCAGGTAGGTCTGCTTGGTCCGGCTTTTCTCGATGAACTGCTGGCTATTGCTGTCCTGGGCGAGGTAGAGCTGAACGGTGGAGAGATTCTTTTTGGTATTGAAATAGAAGATCAAATCTTCAAAGGCGAGGAATTCCTCGCCGATGAGGATGCGCTGGCCTTCGTAAACACGACAGAACTCGCCCGCATTGACCTGCCGGCCGCGGGCGAGGATGGGGGCCGGACCAAGGTTTTTGATAAGGACCAGATTGAGGAAGCGGAAGGCCACCACCGCATGATCCAGATCGTCGGTGGCGATGGGGATATCGGCGGTTTCACCGGAGGAAAACACCAGGGACTCAAGACGGTGCGGATCGACCCGACCGATTTCTTCGGCCTCCGCCGCGCTGGTCTGGATCAGTTGGGAAAGTTCGCTGGTATTGAGTTGATAGACGATGTTGATCGCCTCGGACGCCACCCCGAGGGTGGTCATGAATTGGTAGAACGTAATCAGGTTCTCCTTGGGCAGACCGGCTCGGCTGATCAGAACGTAGAGTTGCACGCCGAGGAGAATCTTGTCCTCCAGAGGTAGCTGGCCCGCCAAGCTGAGGGCGATGGCGTCGAGGTCTTGCCTCCGACGCAGGGAGCGGATGAAATACTGGCGTAGTTCCGTGTAAATCGCTTCGGGGAAGTCGTAGCGCAGGAAGCCGAGGATGGAGTCGATCTCCGCCTCGGCGACTTGACCGTCGAGCTTGGTGAACCCGGCAAAGACCTCGATGAGCATGGGCAGCATCGACTCCTCCGTTCGGGGCATCTCGCTGCGCAGAAAGGTCCGTTTGATTCGATCCCAAAGGGGCTGCCGTCCGCGTCCGCTGGCGGGGTCCGGTCGATTTAGTTTGGCCAAGTTACCGAGCTCGGAAGCGGCATCTCGGAACGAAGAAGCGGTCTTGGACATAAAGGCAGGTCGAACGGGAAAAAGGGAGTCTCTATCTATACCATCACTCCGCCCCTTGGAAACCTCAAGGATACCCCGGATTCGGGGCGACGGACAAAGTACGGCACGGTAAATATCCGAAAAAATTATAAAACTCTTTCCAAATGTTGAAATTTAATATAACCTTCATATAAAGATGTCTTTACTAACTTCGCCCAGTCCGACCGAAGACTTTGCCCTTCTGCTGCTTCGAGCACATCGGCAGGGCGTCCTCCAAACCGGTTTCCCCGATTCAACGATGAAGCAGCGGGCCCGCCAACGACGCCTCGGTCATTGGCGCAGCCTTGCGGCGCCTCTGGCCGGACGGGTCAAACGGCGTCGGATCACCTGGGAAAAGATCGGAGAGACCCCTGATCCCGTGCTTTTGGAAGTCCATGGGCGGAGCGGTTGGGTCCTGTTGCGCGGCATGAACCGCGACGGTAGCTACCGGGTGCAATTCGCCGACGAGCGCGAAGCCTGGATCAGCCCCGACCGCCTGCGGGATGCCATGACCGGATGGACGATTGCCGTGGAGGTTTGAGGGGGCAAGTCGCCACTCGCGGATTCACTGCGGACAAATAGCGGAGGGGGTGGGATGATTGGCGTTGCCAATCTCTGCGCTCGCCACGGGCACGCTTCGAGTCAAAAGGCGTTCGAATCCAGCTCCGGTAATTTGGAAAGGCCAGATCCTGCCTCGCTTGTGGTCTGGCCTTTTCTAATGGCGGAGGGGGTGGGATTGACTTCGCTGCGCTCCGTCTTTCTACGCTCGCATTCGCTTGCTCCGAATCGAAGGGCGTTCGAACCCCACCCACGGTTTGGTCCCGCACCGGACCCGCTGCTCAGGCCCGGTGCGGGACCAAAAAACGGAGGGGGTGGGATTCGAACCCACGGAGCCTTGCAGCTCTGCAGTTTTCAAGACTGCCGCGATAGACCACTCTGCCACCCCTCCGATGAGGCAGGATAACGCGAAACCGATGCGGGTGCAACCGGGTGGTTTTTGGAATTTGGGACTAGCCTTGGGGACAAGCGTTCATGGTCGAGAAACATTTCGGACGTGGGGTTTCGCAGGCCTTTTTAGAAGAGGATTCGGACCGCGAGTGAAGCCCGCGTCAGACCCTCGTCTTCATTTAGGTTGGGCTCCTATCGCAGGAGATCTGAACCCGCCTCACACCCGCGAATCCAACTGAAACACCTGTCCTGACACCGCCTCTGTAGTGGTCAGAAACTGCACAAACCTCGCGGCTTCCGTCACCGTATTAAACCTTCCAATTGCATGGCGGGCCAGGGCGGCGGCGCGGGCGGCTTCGCTCAGTCCGGCGGTCATTTTGGTTTCGAGGAACCCGGGCAGCACGCAATTCACCCGAACGTTCCGGCTGCCCAACTCCCGGGCGTAGCTTTTGGTAAGGCCGATCAGACCGGCTTTGGCGGAGGCGTAGGCCACTTGACCGGGCGGAGGAACGACCGCGGAATAGGAGCCGATATTCACGATGTGGCCCGAGCGCTGGCGGATCATGTGTCGTGCGACGGCTTGTGAGCAGAGGTGCGCCCCGCGCAGGTTGACGCGGATCACCTCGTCGAAATCTTCGGGCGATTGCCGCAAGAGCAGTTCGTCGCGAGTGAGGCCGGCATTGTTGATGAGGACATCGACCCTCGGCTGTTGGGAAAAAAAGGCCCCCACTGACTCTCCGCAACGCACGTCAAGCTGATTGCGTCCCGGCGCGAGGACGTCGGCTCCGGCTTCGGTGAAGCGTTCCCGCAGTGCTGCCGCGAGACCTCCCTGGCCTCCGGTTATGATGACTAATAGAGGGTCAGACTTGTTATCAAGAGAATCTACTTGCACCTGACGTATCTAACCGCCTGCGGCTCATTGTGCAAACACGTTGCCGACCGGTGCTCCGGGGACTGTATTCGGCGCGGCGTCAGCAGGGACCACTGTCGCCGGAACTGCCGCGCTGGCCGGCTCGGCGACGACGGCGTGCTCATCGTAGGAAAAGCGGGTGTTGGAGAGCTGGCCGACGTAGCGGATCACTTCGGTCATCGGCACGTTACGTAAGCTCAGGGTGATGCGGGTGTTTTGCCGTTGCTCGCCGCTGCCTTTGTAAATGACGTTCGGCGTGAGTTGTCCGTTGGTCAGTTCCCCGGTGCGGGCCGAGACGTAGTCGAGCACATCGCCGAGCGAGGCATCTTGGAAATTGATCTCAGGAACCACGACTTTCGCAAGTCGGGCTTCGATGGTCTGTTTGACCGAGGCCCCCTGGGCGATGGCGGCCCTGGATTTTCCGAGATAACTCCGGGCGTAGACGTGGTTCGGGCGTTGCTTGAGCACCGCATCGAATCCGATGGCCGCTTCCGCATAGCGACCTTCGTCAAAAAGTTTGACAGACTCCGTGTAGAGGTCCTGGGCGACGAGCGGGGGCGTGATCGTCCCGGCAAAGGTCAGGATGGCGAAGAAAAAACCAAGGAGCAGGTGAGAGGGGCTTTTCATGGGGCGAAGGGTGGGACGAGCTGAGACTATCAATTTTCCTAAGATGTGTAAACGCAAATGCGTTCCAAAGACCGCAAGAGGTTCGATCTCTTTGAAAATCAACGATATCTGTGAAAATTTTAAAACTTTCCCCTTTGTGGCAAACTTTTTCGGTTCCATCGTGGACGGGGAACCGGCCTTGGGGTAGGATTCCTTCGGTTTCGGAAACGCTTTGTATGAACCCTCGATTCTCCTCCGGCAGTTGTGTGGCGGGCGGGCGCCTGTTTTGGACGGCGGCCTTGTTGCTTGGGGGACCTTGTGATCTTTTTTCCCAAACGCCCTCGGCAGCGGCCTATCCGACGACCCCGAGCGCTTCTGCCGGGATGACTTCCGGCGTGCCTTTGGTGAATGCCGCCCAACAACGGCAGATGATGCAGGTGCGCACCGCCGCCCAATCCGCCCAGGGCGACGCCCAACTTGCGGCGATGGCCCGCTCGGCGGATGAGTCGATCGAAGAGCGCAACCAGCGGATTGCTCTCGAAGCGGCTCGCGAGAACAACGCGTTGAAAAAAGAGATGGGGGAACGCATGAAGTGGGAGCGTTCATCCAATGCCTACAACAAAGTGTCCGCCAACGATATGTCCACCTGGCAGACCGGTCAGGGCGGTGTGCGGGTCGAGCGCGACGTCCCCGATGCCTTCATCGCTTCGCTCATCGAGCAAGAGGAACAGCTCGCCGCCCGCCAGGCGGAGCCGGTTGAGCCAGAGGGCTTTCATCCGCTCCGCTCCGCCGGAAATTTCATTACGAAGCCTTTCCAAGGGGGAGGATCGAGCGAACCCAAGCCGCAAGGGGAAGGTTTTCTGAGCAAAGTCAATCCCATGCGCCTACTCCCCTTTGGCAGAGGCAATGACGAGCCGCCCCCGGCCGCGTCTCCGGTTCCTTCGTCCCTTTCCGTTGGTCCTACCTTTGCCCCGACTCCGGTCGTCGCTCGCAATCTCGCGGACATGCCGCCACCGACTCCGGCCGTGGCGATCAAGCCTGGCACCGTTCCTCGCGTCTCCGGTGCGAGCCTTGTCGATGGGGCGGTCCCGATCAACCAGACCATCGTGGGAGCCCCGTCCGCTCCAGCTTCTTCGACCATGGTCGATGGTCGTGGTTTCAACGCGGCGGCTCCTCCCGCAGAGAAAAAAATGTTCGGTCTCTTTTCAAGCAGTCCCAAGCCCGACAACTCGGTTCCTGGCAATGACAGCGAGGGGGGAGGTCTCTTTGGCATCGGGAAGAAAAAAACCGAGGGCGGCAACGGCAGGATCGATGCCAGTCTATTCCCTGACAACGCAATTGCTTCTGCACCCACCGGTGCTCCGCTGGCCAATGAATTTGCATCTGCGTCGACCATCAGCCCCGCCGCGAGCGCAGCAGCCCCTGCCCCCGCTCCCGCCTTTGCCCCCGCCTCGGCTCAAGTGGCCGCAGCTTCCACGGTCGAACTGCCAGGCGAGAGCAGCAATACCCGCAAGCCGGGAGGGTTCTCCTTGCCCAAGCCCAATTTCTCGCTGCCCTCCCTGCCGAGCCTTGGCAAACCAGAGACAGCCCCTGCGGCTCTCACCACCATCAATAAGGCGGGGACCGATTATTATACCGTCTCCAGCACGGCGCAGTTCATGGTCTATGGGGCCGATCCTCTGCAGACCGAGATTCGCGCCCTGCAGGCCGGAACCCTCGTGCGCATGACCAAGCCGGGAGCGGAGTGGGCTTCGATTCGCCTGCCTGACGGCACCGAGGGCGTTGTCCAAGTGAAAAATCTCGCGGCGTCGGCCAGTTCAGGCGGTCTCAGTTTTGCCCCGTCCAACTGATCAGGATTTCCAAGCGGGCTTTGATCGAACTCTCCGATTGCTCTGGTTCCTGCGCCTGAATTTCCGCGCCTAATTGTATCATGAAGTTTCCTCGTTTCGCCATGAGATGTTTTTCCGCCCCGCTCCTCGGTGCGTCGATCGGTTTGGTGTCTGGACTTTCGTCCGCCGGGGAAACGATCACCGTCGCCGGGACAACTCACCGGGACGCTGAAATGGTCGAGATTTGCCGCGAGGGAGCCATCTACCGGGTTGAGGCTGAGACGTACGTGACCTTGCCTTGGGATCAATTGACCGATCCGCAGCGCAGCACGGTGAAAGCGAAATTCGCCGAAGCCATCACCAATGCGCTCTATGAGGCATTCTATGTGGAAGGAACCGTGTTTCAGGTCACGCCTGACGGTGTGGTGATCCAAGTGACCCTTTCCGATGCCTCCCATGGTTCTGGCTACAAGAACGGGGCTCGCATTCTAGCCAACGGCTTGATCATCGTGCGGGATCTGCCCACTTCCGTGCCGCAGGGGGAGGGGGCTGCGGTGAGCTTGACTGGTTTCCAGCAGCGTACCTTCACGTATGACATGGGCATCGCCGTGAAAGAGATACCCTACCTGACCATTGCCAAACCGCTCTGGGCGCTGGAGCAGGAATGGAAAAACACGACCGGCGAGGTGATGCATGCCCGGTTGCTCGGAGTAAAGGACGGCAAAGGCCTCTTTGAAAAAGGTGGCCAGCGCTTCGTCTATGAGCTGGGCAGGCTCGACGAGGAAAGCCGGGGGCGTGCCGACGGGATCGCGAAGAAGCTGGAAGGCTTTCCGATTTTCTAGGATTTTCTAGGAAGA
>Ga0105044_10010678_pt1 | contig 12535 bp, 5 predicted proteins | sample MAT01_FD_78092 | JGI IMG/M metagenome (GOLD analysis project Ga0105044, IMG submission 78092) | Freshwater microbial communities from Lake Fryxell liftoff mats and glacier meltwater in Antarctica - MAT-01 | ecosystem: Environmental > Aquatic > Freshwater > Ice > Liftoff microbial mat | place...
AATTGAAAATCAATGGAAAATTCGGGAGACTTCGACTTATTGAACAGCACAATGGTGGCTTCCTGGAAAACATCTCGGGCATCCTCATCAGTGCCGCCTTGTTCCTGCACCATTTTCCCCACCAGCGGAAACATGGATTGGTACAATTGCCGAAGCACCGTTGGGTCGCCCGCTTTAATCCCGCTCAGATAGTCAGCAGTGGTCATAGTTTCTAAATTCAGGACAAAGAACTGATTTTTTGAAAATTTATTGAAACCTGGTGTAACGTTTTCCGGCATCGACAAACTATTAGAAACCATTTTCTAATAGTTTGTCAAACTTACACTAGAACAATATGGCACGTTACGCTCTTTTTCGTCGCTTGAGCATTTCAAGCCAAAGCCCAAATCGATCCCAGCCTCAGCATCCAGGGTGGCATTTTTATTTTTACAAAAAGAAATGGTCTTAAGAGAAGGGCGTACTTTGACGCTCAAATTGTTCCACAAAGATTCTTATTTGAATCTTCTGCTGAGCATCCACTAAAGTTTTGATACACCTTTTTTGATTATTTTTATCCACCTGACTCGTGAAAAAAATAGTACGTACAGCGCTATCCCTGCTCCTTTTCGCCGCTTTTGCCTTTCAGGCCAAAGCCCAAATCGATCCCACCCTCAGCATCCAGGGCATCCTGAAAAAATCCAATGGTGTTGCCGTAGATGACGGGAACTATAGCGTTACATTCAAACTATATAAAGTAGCAACCGGTGGCACTGCTGTTTGGACGGAAACGCAGTCTGACGTGGAAATAAGCAGCGGAATTTACAGCGCCACCCTTGGCATTGTTAACCCGCTCAACGTTCCTTTCAATCAACTATACTTTCTAGGGGTCACGTTTGGTTCTACTGAGTTGACCCCCCGTGTCCTGCTTACTGCTGCGCCCTATGCACTCTCCCTGATCGGACAAAGCAACAAATTCCCCAGTGCCGGTGTGGTAATTGCCGATAGTCTGGTCGTCAAAGGCGGCATCTTGGCCGATGGCGGAACACCTGGCTTGAATGGCATCAATAAAAACGGTTATGCCTTTTCTGGCAATAACGGTGATAATGACAGCGGGCTTTTTTCAACTGCCGATGGGAAAGTGGCCCTTTATGCCAACAATACGGAAATATTAACTGCCACCCCGAACAATGTTCAAACCACGACCGATCGGGGGGTTAGCGGAAATGTGTCTGCCCACAATTTGACCTTGCCTAACACGGGTTCGGTTATGTATGAAGGCCTCAACGATTGGCGATTGGTTGAATTAAATACTTTCACAAGCAATGCCGAAGGTTGGCAGGTGTACAATAAACTGAGTGGTCAAAATATGGGCTGGAACAATCCAAATCCGGTGGGCCCGTCGGGTAGAGTGTATTGGAACGGCGGCGCAGACTTTGCCCTGTACCCTGGAAACAATGATTATGTTCTCAAGAAAAACTTCAACTTGGCAGGAGTAGGACCGTTCACCCAAATCAAAGTCAAATTCCGGTATTACTTTCTTAATTCCTGGGGTTGGGGTGCTGGTGACCGGTCCTGGGCCGCGTTTGCAACCAATGCATCCGGGAGCGGGATAAGGGTGGGCTGGGATAGAATACCCTCTTTACTCAATGATGGAAATGGAGACTTTAATACGAATGAATATATAGCGGCTGCCAATTTTCAGCCAGGCGATCAAAACTGGCCAGACCACTGGAACAATGTGGAAATGACCGGAAAAGCAAACGGCAGCTCTTTTTGGGTATTTATCGGCGCCGCAGTTGATGATCTTGTTGGCGATGAATCATTTGCCGTGGGCGCCGTAGAAATCTATGTTAGGTGACCTGGCGGTACAAGGTATACATTTCAAAAAACGACCACTCTCTTCTATTTTCAGTAATTATTTTGCTCATGAAAATTATGGTACGCTCCCTGCTCTTTTTAGCCTGCTTTTTGGCATGCGCTGCCCGGTCTTATGCCCAACTCAACCCCAACCTCAGCATTCAAGGTATCCTGAAAAAATCCAATGGAGTCGCGGTAAATGACGGATCCTATAGCATTACTTTCAAATTATATACCGTCCCAACCGGTGGTACTGCCTTATGGACTGAAACGCAGCCTGAAGTGGAAGTCAGCAGCGGCATTTACAGCGCCACGCTTGGCACTGTAACCCCCCTCAATATACCCTTCAATCAGCTTTATTATTTGGGCATCACGGTTGGCTCTACGGAGTTGGCCCCACGTAACCTTCTTACCACCGCGCCTTATGCGCTTTCGCTGCTGGGGCTAAGTAATCAGTTTCCCAGTGCCGGTGCAGTAAAAGCCGATAGCATGGTGGTCAAAGGAGGCGTCCTGGCGAAAGGCGGTGCACCTGGCTTGAATGGTGTCAATAAAAACGGCTATGCTTTTTCTGGCAACAATGGAGATAAGGACAGCGGACTTTTTTCTACAGTGGACGGAAAAGTGGCATTGTACGCCAATAATACAGAGATATTAATGGTCACTGATACCAATGTCCAAACCACTACAACGTTGGGGGTTACCGGAAATTTGAGTCCCAAGAATCTTTCGTTGCCAAAAACAGGGTCCGTCAGCCACAGCGGCAACAAGGGTTGGCGCTTGGTCGATATCGATAATTTCGAAACCAGTGCTGAAGGTTGGGAAGTCTACAATAAACTAAGTGGTGAAAATATGGGCTGGAACAATCCAACCAGTAGTGGCCCTAGTAACATCGTAAACTGGGTTGGCTTTGCCGGCGATGCCCTGTTGCCTGGAAATAATGATTTGGTTTTAAAGAAAAACTTCGACTTATCCGGAGTGGGCAACTTTACCCAGATCAAGGTTAAATTCCGATATTACTTTCTCGATTCCTGGGGTTATGGTGGCGGTGACCGGTCTTGGGCAGCTTTTGCAACCAATGCATCAGGCGGAGGGCTCCGGATTGGTTGGGATAAAATCCCTTCCTTTCTTTCGGCCTCAAATGCAGACTTTAATACCAATGAATTTATAGCGGCTGCTAATTTCCAAGGTTTTAGCCAATTTACTGACAACTGGAATGATGTGGAAATGACTGGAAAAGCAGTCGGAAGCTCCTTTTGGCTATTTATCGGCGCTGCCATCGATCAGGCTACTACCGATGAAACATTTGCCGTTGGAAACGTAGAAATCTACGTTAGATAACCTCGCAGTACGCGGTGCAAATTACAAAAAAATATTACTTACTTCCATATTCAGTAATCATTCTGCTCATGAAAATTATGGTACGCTCTCTGCTCTTTTTAACTTGCTTTTTGGCATACGCTGACCAGGCTTATGCCCAATTTAACCCCAGCCTCAATATTCAGGGCATCCTGAAAAAATCCGCTGGCGTGGCAGTAGAGGACGGAGTTTATAGCCTGACATTCAAATTATATACCGTATCTGCCGGTGTTGATACCGCGGTCTGGACGGAAATTCAACCTGCCGTGGCCGTAAGCAGCGGAATTTACAGCACTACGCTTGGCTCCATTACCCCGCTCACTTTACCTTTCAATCAGCTGTACTACCTGGGCATCACCGTTGGCGCTGGCTCTATGGAGTTGACGCCCCGTAGCCTGCTTACCTCCGCGCCCTATGCACTCTCCTTGATCGGGCAAAGCAATAAATTTCCCAGTGCCGGCGTGGTAAAAGCGGACAGCATCGTGCTCAAAGGCGGCGTCTTAGCCAGGGGCGGTGCACCAGGCCCGAATGGCGTGAACAAAAACGGCTATGCTTTTTCTGGCAATAATGGCGATAACGACAGCGGGCTTTTTTCCACAGCCGACGGTAAAGTCTCCCTTTATGCCAACAATACAGAAGTCCTGACCGTCACCCCTACCAATGTACAAGCCTATACCAATATGGGGGTTACCGGAGATGTAACGGCCAATAATCTGGTATTGCCGAGCAGTGGTTCAGTGATTTATAACGGCCTCAGCGATTGGCGTTTGGTTGAAACAGATAACTTCTCAAGCAGTGCGGAAGGTTGGCAAGTGTATGATAAAGCGGGTAATCAAAGCATGGGCTGGAACAATCCAAATCCGTTAGGGCCTTCTGCTATTAAGAATTGGGGGGGCTTTGCCGGCGATGCCTTGTTGCCTGGAAATAATGATTATGTGCTTAAGAAAAACTTCAACCTGGCCGGGGTGGGCCCGTTCACCCAGATCAAGGTCAAGTTCCGTTATTACTTTATTGATTCCTGGGGTTGGGGTGGCGATGACCGGTCTTGGGCAGCTTTTGCAGAAACTGCATCCGGCTCAGGAATCCGGGTTGCCTGGGATAAACTCCACTCTTTTCTCAATGCTGGGAATGGAGATTTTAATACTGCAGGATTCCAGGCGGCTTCCGATTTCGAAGGCGTAAGCAATTGGATTGACAACTGGAACGATGTGGAGATCACCCAAAAAGCAGCCAGCACCTCTTTTTGGGTATTTATCGGCGCTGCTGTGAGTGAAAATGCTGCCAATGAAACATTTGCAGTAGGCGCTGTAGAAATATATGTTAGATAAGCTTTTTCATTTTTCTTGCTTTCATCTAATAAAAACAAAGTCATGCGATATATCTACCCAATATTTTTACTCGTGCTGTTTTACCTTAGTTTAAATCAGCGCCTAACAGCACAAACCATCTCCTGCGGTCCTGAACCCGTGGTTGACACCTTCGGGTTTGAAGGCTCTGCCTTTTTCAATTTTGGCAGTACGCCCCGTGGTACCAGCCAAAAGTATCGCTCCGCCTTCGCGGTCGGCCAAACCTTTGTCGGCTACATGGATGGGTTGATGAACAACTCCACCCTGGGCTTCTACTCCCGCTTCCTGCTGGCGCCCTTCGCTTTAAAGGTAACGGCCACTCAGGGGGATCTGCTGGATCGCATTCAATTGTCCTGGGAAATTGACGCGCTGGGCCATCACCCAACGACGGTTTCAATATTTATCGCGACGGTATTTTCCTGGCCACGGTGGGCAGTAATATTCGCAACTACAACGATTTCAACGTCATACCCGGACGGCCTTATATCTATACCGTTCGTGGCCTCAACTTGTACGGAGAAGGTGCCGCCAGCACTGCTTTAGGCTTTCAGGTGCCAAACGGCGTGGTAACCGGATGGGTGCAAACCCTCAATGGTAGCCCTGTGCCCGATGCATTGGTCACCCTGACGCCCATGCAAGGCTTCTCCGCCTTGTTTGACCCGCAAGACGGGGCGTTTGCCATGGCTGAAATTGGCCAGACACCTTTTTTGCCCAATGTTGGGCAAGACTGGACCATGACCTTCTGGATAAAAACAGACATCGCCTCCGCCCATGCTGGCGTGATCAGTATGACGCCTTTTCCTTTGTACATCAAAGCGAAAGACAGCGCAAGCGGACATGAAGGCGTGGAGGTCGCCCTGACAGCCACAGGGGCGCCCTTGCTGGCCGGCACATTTCCCGACAGCACCAAAAACGGCTGGCACCACGTTGCGCTGAGTTATGATGGCAATGGCGAGCAAAGCCGTTTGTACATCGATGGCGTATTAGCGGCGCTGTCACCCATGGATGTTATTCCACTGGCTGATTCGATTCTAATTGGCAATAGCACCGGTACAGGCGATTGGACAGGCCGCATAGACGAACTGCGTATGTACACCCGCCAACTGGACGAGCTCGATTTTGGCGAAATCATGATGGGCACCGCTTCTTCGCTGACGCCCAATCTTTCCCACTATTGGAAAATGGACGAGGAGCAAGGGCAAAAATCCTACGACATCTTAAAGCGCCACAAGCTGTACTTCTGTGGCGCAACGTTTGATGCGCAGCGCCCGCCGATTAGTACGGCTGGCAAAACCAATGAAGACGGTTATTACCGCATCGAATCGGCGAGTTATGGTACTGGAACCACCTTTTTGGCCAAGCCCATGAAGGATTTTTACATGTACCGTTCTTTGCGCTTTGTGCGCGATGAAATGGATTACGATACCCTGCCCAATTTTAAACTAGCCCCCAAAGCAACCCTGGAGATTTGGGTGAACAGCGCCGGGCCAGACGGCAATCAATGCCTGTTGTCAAAAAAATGGGGCAGCAATGATTTCAGGCTCATGCTAAGCCCCAATGGCACCACCAGCGACGTCAAATGCTACATCAACGGATCCGAACAAACTTTTGGCACTTTGGGCATGGGCTACCAGCATTTGGCCATCACCCTTGACAGCAGTGCCGGGGGGAACCTGGTCGTTACAGCCTATAAAAACGGGGTGCCGTTTGGCACGCCCAAAATGTTCTCCGGGGTTACGGGCAACTGGTCGGACATCACCCAGCCCTGGGTGCTGGGCGCACGCCGAAGCGGTGGCAGTACTGCCGATCATTTTGGCGGCTTGATTGATGAGTTTGCCGTGTACGACACCACGCTTAGCATCCCAAAGATTTTGACACATTTTCAAGAGCCACGGAATGCACAAGAAAAAGGACTGCGCGTGTATTTTTCGCTTGATGAAGGCAATGGAAACCGCTTGAATAACAGTGGATCCATGTTCCTTTCCTCCGGTACGAATTTTGGCGCTGAGTGGTCCTCGTTTGCTGCGCGGCAGGAAACAGAGCCACATGTATTTACCCCGGCGACCAGGCAGGTCACCCTCAATCCGAGTGTCACTTCGGTAGACCAGGTGGATTTCATCGACCGGTCTACCGTGGCGGTGTCCGGTTTTGTGCGCTATAAAAATACCGACTGTTTCGCTAAAAACGTCGAAATTTTGGTCAATGGCACTTCCTTTTTACCAAAAATCTTCACAGATTCAACCGGCCGATTTGTTGTTGACTTCGATCCCGGGACGACGGCAACATTGACACCCAAGTTTGAAAATCATGTGTTTGTGCCTGCTTTTTGGGACATCACCAATGTGTCAAGCCCCATCGCCGGAATCCTGTTTAACGACATTACTACCCGCAAGGTGAAGGGTAAAGTAGTAGGCGGATTGTGCAAACTGTCCATCATCAAGGCGCCTCCTGGCACCGGACAGGGAACCGTTTGTACGGTGAAAGTGCGCTCGGCAGATGGATGCTTGGAACGTCAGATCACCATCGACAACGTGGAAGGAGATTACGAATTTTTGGAGCTTCCGCCGCTGGAAGGTATGACGGTAGCAGTGGTAGAGCACTCCGATCCAGATATAAAAACTGCATTTCAGGTCTTGGGCGGATCAACCGTGGACCTCACCAAAAAAGACACCATACTCGACTTTATTTATTTTGCGCCTCCAGAGGTGCAACTTGTAAGCGGCCTGGATCCATATAGCCTAACCTGCCCGACAATTGTCTTGGATCAGGACGAAATAAAGACCTTGGTCATACAGCTGGTGGAGCGGTATGAAGGAGGCGACTGCCCTTTGGACACAGCTTCTTTTCGCATCATCAACGGATTCGCCGAAACAGTACTGGACACCACCATGAGCGGCTTAACCTTGGAATATAAGTTCAAGGTTGGCCCTCCAAACCCTTCTCCACCATTTTTAAAAACGCTTCAAATCATTGGCACTTCCTTAGCTGGGCAAGAAGGTAGCCTTGTCAAACAAGGCGTAGTGACGGGTATTCGGAACAAATTGAATACGTTTACAAGCTTGTTACCTGAAGTACCAAGTGTCATTTTACGTGACCCTCCAGGTGACGGTAGTTCTGCATTTTTGGAAAAAAATACGAAGGTCTGCAAAACATATTCCGCCAGCACAGTGGGTTTGGTCGGTGGTGGTGTTGGTGTAGAACTCCATCTTGGCGGCAGTGTCGTTAATGCTATTGGATTGGGTATTGCGGTCATAACAGACACCGGGCCTATTTTTGACGTAAACACTGGATTTCAGGTTACTTATCAGAAAACCAGCGAATCCACTTTTCAGACTTGTACGAGTTTCAACGAAAAACTGTCCACAAGTTCAGAGGAACTTATCGTGGGAGGCGAACGCGGAGGCGACGTATATATGGGGGAGGCGATTAACATTATTTTCGGCTTTGCCGATCAGGTCTCTTTCAATGACACCACTTGCAGTCCCTTTTCAAAAGTTGTGATCAATGTAGAGCCCGGTGATTTTGCAACAGTCTTTGCATATTCGGAGTTTAATATTAACAACAATGTGATTCGCTACCTGGGCGCATTGGAAGCCGATCCGAATACATCCTCACAGGATAGTGCAATATATGCCGAGTCCAAAACCCGTTGGGAAGCCATCGTTGCGAAGAACGCTGCATTGAAAGAAAAGGCAAAGCTTGTAAGGAACATTTCATTTGATGCAGGTATCAACTACGAGTATTCCGAGACCAGCGACACCTCCGCTTCATCTTCAATTGAAGATGTTGTGAATACCCAATCAACCACTGAAGCACATGCGGGATTTCAGTTCAATGATGCGGGTTTCACTGTCATGCTTAATTTTATTGCATCTGCTAGCATCAATAGTAAAGATGAAAATGGCACTGAAACCAGCGTTACAACCGGATATACACTTGCAGACAATGACCCCGGCGATGCCTTCACCGTAGATATCGCCATGGATTCGGTGTACAAGACACCTGTATTCCGCCTCAAAGCAGGCCAATCCTCCTGCCCCTGGGAGCCTGGAACTGCGAACCGGGAAGGGCCCAACCTGGCATTATCGCTCGGATCACAGTTTGTAGCTTCGAATATTCCCGCCAATGAACTGGCTGTTTACAAAATGCAGCTGGGCAACCTCAGTGCGTCCAACGAAGATTGGACGTATAGTTTTACAGCAATAGCTGCCAACAACCCGAATGGAGCCATTATTAAACTCAACGGACAACCGCTGAATAACAACACCATTCAATATATTGTACCGTACGGTACTTCCATTCCCATCACCCTTACGGTTGAGCGCGGGCCCATTGAATACGATTACGACAGTTTGCTGGTCGGCCTCGTTTCTGAATGTGAAATGTCGCGTAACCTGGCCCTGTCTATTCCGCTGACCAGCGATCCGAATTTTTTCTCCGCGCTTTATCTGGGCGCACACTTCATCCGCCCCTGTAGCGAGGTAAACATCAATGTACCGGAACAGGATTGGGTCATTTTCCCGGATCCCCTCACACCGGGGCCGGACGACGAGCGCCGCATTACGGTCTCCGGCTATGATACCTTAGTAACAGATTTCAAACTGATACGGGTGCAATACCGACGATCAGACGGCGATGGTGCCTGGATCAATATTACGACTATTTCGGACCGGTATAATCCGAATTGGTCGGGCTACGATGCGCTGCCAAATCCTAAACCGCCGGTACTGCAGTCAAATTTCACCCAATTCTTTTGGGAAACAACGGGGCTTTCCGACGGCCCTTATGAGATACGGGCCGTAGCCGTTTGTTCCGGTGATGCCACCGATATGCCTGGCTACTCGCAAATCATCAAAGGACGGATCGACCGGGAGCCACCAAGCCTGGTCGGCACGCCCGAACCGTCAGATGGGGTGTTTAATGTGGGCGATGAAGTGTCTTTTACCTTCAATAAACCCATTGATTGCAATAAAATCATTCTTGCTGATTTGACGCAGCCCAACAACGTGGGGCTTTACGACGCCACCACGGGCCTATTGATTGATATTACCGTTACATGCTATGAGAATAAGATCATCATGGTGCCCAATTTTCAAAACGAATACTTTGAAAATCGCATCCTGAGGTCAGAACTGCACAACATCAAAGACCTGACGGGTAACAACAGCACCTTCCTCAAATGGGAGTTTTATGTGGATCGCAACGAGCTGGCCTGGCTCACCGACAGCCTTGGCATCACCAAGTATGAGGATGAAACCGTAAAAGCGGTGGCCAATATCCACAACCGCGGTGGTTATCCTGTGCCTTTTATTATTGAAGACATACCAGCTTGGGTGCATGTGGTGCCGACTCAAGGCACGCTCGCGCCCAATGAGATTCGACCCATCAATTTCACCGTAGATTCTACACTGGCTTTTGGCCCCTGGTCTGACTCAATTGTACTGCATACCGTGACAGGTCAAAACCCATTCTTTATGGGTGGCGATGAAGGCCTGCCTTTGGGCGTAAGGGTGGTTTGCCGACCAACAACTTCCAACATCAACCCTGGCTTGTATGAAAACACGATGAACATGGTGTTGCAACTCAATATCCAGGGTCTTTTGTCCAAGGATGTGGAGGATATTGTGGTGGCTTATATCGGCGATACGCTGGTGGGCCGCGCTAAAATTCAATTTGCACCGCAGGTAAATAAATGGCTGGCTTACCTCACCATTTATGGCAATCCAGATCATGTATTGTTGCCCCTTCGTTTCGAAATCTGGGACGCTTCGGAATGCCTGCGCTATGCCGTGGTGGAGGACTATTTCGTCTTCCAGCCAGATGCTGTCGTCGGCAGCCCACTCACACCGCAAACCTTGCATACCAATGGTTATGTGCTGCGGCAGGTGCCCATCGGTTATGGTTGGAACTGGTTGTCCTTCAACTTGGCGTTCGCCAACCCGGACATCGACTCGGCGCTTATTTCCCTCAAATACCCAGAAAACGACTTGATAAAAGGGCAAAGTGCCTTTTCCATATACCTCAACGGGGGCGGATGGCTGGGTTCACTCGACACCCTGCGCAATCCAACGATGTACATCTACCGGGCCGACCAGGCCGATACCCTGAAAATGAAGGGCAATGTGATCGATCCCGCTACGACGCCGATACCCATGGTTGCGGGTTGGAATTGGATCGGGTACATCCCGAACTATTCCCTGCCCATCAACGAGGCGTTGAGTTCCTTGCCTGCGCAAATTGGTGATTTGGCAAAAAGTCAGATTGCATTTGCCCAGTACATCAACCCAACTTTTGGCTGGGTGGGCAATTTGAAATACCTGCAACCACCCAATGGTTATCAGGTAAAATTGTCGGCGCCCGGCACCCTCCTGTACCCTCCTCCACATTCGGATTTGACTGGAAACGGAAGTGATGCTAAGCCAGGAATGACAGAACAAGCTCGAAAAGAACAAGAGGATGTGCCACTTGCCGCAAACTTCTGGTCGGTAGATCCGACCCAGTTCGAGAACAGTATGACCCTTGTTGGGATGTTCAAAGCCAATGGGGTGAATGCCACTACGGCTACTATGGAGCTTGGCGTTTTTGCCGGAAACGCTGTGCGCGGATCCAGCCAGGCGATTTACATACCACCGCTCCAACAGTACCTGTTTTTCCAGACGGCTTATGCCAATTCAAGCGGTGAACAATTGCGGTACAAGCTGTTTGACAGCAGCGACGGCAGCATCCAGGACTTAGCTGAATTGATGTATTTCTCGGCTGATTTGCACCAGGGCAGCGTCCAAGCACCCATTCCATTCACGCTAAACAGCACCGGAACGGTTGAAACAAAGTTAGAGCAGTCTTTCGATGTACAGCCTAACCCATTCCACAGCGAAACCTGGTTCCGCTTCTCCCTTGATCGCAGTCAGGATATCGCCCTGACCATAACAGATGTGAACGGCAGGATGGTTTCCAGCCAGCGCACAAGCGGCACGCATGGGCTGAACAGTTTGGTTTGGAAAGGCCAGTCGGACAATGGCGCAAAGCTAGCACCAGGGGTGTACTTCGTGCGCCTTCAAAGCGAGCAAGGCAGTGTTGTCCGTAAAGTAGTATTGCAATAAAGGCATTCATCAAAAAAACGAAAGACATGAAATGGAATTCCATCATCATAAGTTGTTCACGTGCTTTTTTGTTGCTTGCGTGGATGCTGCCCAGCCTGGCCATTTGGGCAGGCCCCTACCCTACTGCACCGACACCTTTTGAAGCGGTAGCCCCGCCCAACTGGACGGTCAACCCAGCTGATTTTGAATACAGCATGAACATGGTCGTCCGAATGCGGTACAACGGCGTTGCCAACAATAACCCTGGCAATGTGCTGGGGGTATTTGTAGGTTCATCGCTGCGTGGTGTGGCCACCCCGGTTATCAATGGCGGTTTGGCTTATTATTTTGTTACCGTGTATTCGAATGTGTATTCCGGTGAGACGCTTAACTTCAAGGTGTATTACGCCCCTGACGACCTGGTGTATGCCACGCCAGAGAATGGCACCTTCCGACACCACAAGACCCTTGGCTCGATCCCATCGCCTTTTTGGGTAAACATTGATCCAAATGCTGACTTTCCGCCTGCGTTGTTGCCCATTCCACCCGATACGACCCTTCAAAACATTGCTTTTGACCCGGTGGTACTGGCGAATTACCTGATAAGCCTGGACGGCGATCCGGTGACTTGGTCAGCGCTGCCCGGCCCTAATTTGAATGCTAATATAGTCAATGGTGTATTGACGGTCACGCCTGTTTCAGGTGTCTGGATTGGAACGGATATGGTGCGTATTATCGTAACGGAAAACACACCGAACCAGTTGGCCGACACGGTCATTGCCCTATTCACGGTGCTTCCGGATTACGGGCCGCCGGTGTTGCAACCCATTCCGAACCAGACGATTTTTCAAGGCGGAGCCTTTACGAGCTTTGATCTCGACAATTACCTGGTTTTTAATGGCCCTTGTCGGCAGTTTA
>Ga0105044_10010679_pt1 | contig 12535 bp, 9 predicted proteins | sample MAT01_FD_78092 | JGI IMG/M metagenome (GOLD analysis project Ga0105044, IMG submission 78092) | Freshwater microbial communities from Lake Fryxell liftoff mats and glacier meltwater in Antarctica - MAT-01 | ecosystem: Environmental > Aquatic > Freshwater > Ice > Liftoff microbial mat | place...
AGGACGGCGATTGGTTGGATATGCACGCTCATTTTGTTACCTCCGGCACGATGCCTAAAAGAGTGGTGACTTTGCAGGACAAACCATGAAGTGCTTGCGCCTTTCGGAATAGCTTGTCGTCGCAGGTACAGAAGAAATCGACTTTTGCAATCGACGCCTGGGCTAAATGGGGGCATCCATTGCGCGAATACCCTGCTGTTCGAATAATTGCGCTAAGGACTCGACAGCATCTGTAACTTGCAGATGCTCTGTTGCAAGCGCCAAAACTGCGAGAACCTCAAAGCAACGCGTTTCGTCAGGTATGCGCCCAGCCTCGTAATCGAGTGCCTCAGAGCCAAGGAGCGACAACGCACCTGCTTGGACAGCGGCTAAAATTACAAAAACGGCTTCTGTTTCAACCCTAATACGTGGATGCGTCTGGTCATCCAGAGGGCGCTGCAAGCAACAGTTATCAAGATAGATACGCATGACCAGATTCTATACTCACACTGTTTGTCTTGTGGGCCCAATGTTGAATACAGCGCGACACGCGGCCCGAAAGGCAATGGTAGCGCGATAAACGACAAAGGAGGATACGGCAACAAGGCAACAAACGCAGGCAACAAAGGACACCCACCTTTCACCGTGAGTGACCACCACTAGCATGTCTTAAAACGGCACGCTGCTCACGCAAAGCCGTTGGCAAACACCGGAGGGCGTCTGCATTTCACCTTATCGCGCTTCAAAACTATCGGCGAATAGGCCGCGATAGATTTCTACGGCGCCAGCATCGCAGACTGCTGTGCCATCTCCATCGCCATCTTGCGGCCTGGTTACACCGCGTTGATCAAGTGCAGCGCAATTCTGTGCGCTGCCGTGATCAATCGCGGCAGCACCCGGCAAGTGGCTGCGCGTTGCACCGCCGTTGTCTTGCAGGGGACTGAGCTGCGGATCTACGTCTAATTGGTCGCCCACAGCGGAAACGTAGCGGCAGCGCCCACTATCACCAACAATATTGCCACCGGTGCCAGCGTGGATGTTTAGGCAGTCATCCGCCGTCGTACCTGGGCCATTACCGGCAACAATAGAGTTACTGATATCGACTAAGCCGGGCGTGCCGGGCATGCCGTGGACGTCCATTATTCCGCCAACAATACTCGATCCAGTTGCGGCGCGATTTTTCGTGACCGTGCAATTGCGTAGCGATAGCTGTGAACCGCCGTCATTCAGGATGGCCGCGAGCCCGCCTTGATTGCTGCTTACGGTTACGTTTTCAAATACCACGGTGTTGTTCTGATTGAGTAACAACGCGCCGACGCTACCTACGTTGCCTGCGATCAAGCTATTGCGCATTTGAATTGGCGCATGCGCTTCGGCGTAAATGCCGCCCACATCCTGCGCGACGTTCGCACTGATTTCGCTGCGATCTAAATTGAGACAACTCATGGCACCGTGCGTGGCAATCCCGCCAGCGAGTGCAAACGCTGATGCAATAGGGCTGAGACGATTGCCAATGACGCGCACGCGCGATCCAGTGATGCAGCCAAAATTTTCGATGACAATCGCACCAAGGGTTCCTATTGCTAGGTTGTCTGTGACGTCAACTTCGCTCAGTTGCAATTGCACCGCTACGCCCACGCGCAGTCCGGCACCAGCGTTGCTATCGGCTTGCGCTCCGTCAGCTATGCCGTTGCGCAAAGTTAGTCCAAGCAAGGCGACTTGGTTATCCGCGCCGTGCACATCGAGCACTCGGTCCAAGGTATTTCCATCGATCACACTTTGGGCGGATCCTAAACCTTGCAAAGTAATGCTGCTGGAGATATCCAAATCACCGCTGACATTTTCGTCTTCTGCGGCACCAGCAATGGTCAAAACAAAGTTTCCACTCGGTAAAATAATGGTGTCAGCGCCCGCAAGCGCGTTCGCTTCGCTAATGGCCGCACGCAAGCTACACGCTGCGATCGCAGTGGCGCAAACGCCATCACCAGGGATCAAATCAACGGCATCCAATGTCGTGGTAACGGCAAAACTGCTCGCCATAAGCGGCGTGCTAAGCGATGCCGACAACCCGATAGCGAGCAACGTCAAGCGACTATTCGCAGCGATTCGAAAACTTCGACTCCGCTTTAAAACAGCGCGAAGTGCTAGAAAACATGTGCAAGTTTTTACGCCAAAGAAACGGGGCCCGTGTTTCATTTTTTATGCTTTTTATCGTGCTGGGTACTATAAGAACGTCGAACCACCGCGAAAGCGAAGGCGCTTTCTCTTTTTCGCTTTTTTACTTCTGCGCGGTTTGAGATTTTTAACAACAAAGCATGTTTGCACGCGCCTCGGTGCGCCTTGCGCCCTCTGGCAATAGTGCAATGCCTGCATGAATTTCAGCGACATTGAGGTGGTGGTGGCTAAGCTGCTTGCGGGCTGGCCAGGTGCATATTCTAATTACCCGTCACTTTCGAGCTCGATCAATAGCGCAGCTGCTTGAATGCCGAGTGCGAGCGACCAGGCAATCAGCGCCTCAAAATAAGATGCCAACGGCGCTAGATCGCCTGCGTCCGCGCGCGCAATCGCGATTCAAGCTCGCCACGCAGCCAAACGATAAAATCAGATATCGCCGCTGGAGTTGCCTCGGGTGCCACGAATTGAAAGATTTCGCCGGTTGTGGTCAGCACGTGATTCGCCGCCGTTTTATAGCGGTCAGGCTCGACCCATTTGCGCGTTTGCTCACCGCCTGGAGTTTGCACCACGGGAGTTTGCGCCATGCGCCAGAATCGTTCTTTCAAACCCATGCGATTGAGATCCCGAACGTCGCCCTCAGTGAGCGGCCGCGGTTCTTGCGCAAGGGTTTGAACCAGCTCAATGGCCACGTCGTGACCACGCATTTCTTCATATTCACGCATCAAGTGGTCACCGCGCGTGCGGCCATGAATCGGCAGCAGCCGCGTTTCACCATAAGTCAGGGTGTTGCCTTCGAGGTGATTTGAGTTGTAGTTCCATTCAATACGCAAACGTTGCCATAGCCTGGGTTCGTGCTCAGCTGACAAAAGTTGCGCGGCCTGTCATTGCTTGGCCAGTGCACGAAGGCTTTCGGGAAGTATTTGGTGCCAGTGGCGCATGCGACGAATTCAATCAATCTATCAATTTGACGCGATGTAAGCTGACTTAGGCAATAGTTCTAAAGCAGCGCTGCAGCGGCCGGGCTTACAAAAAAAGCCGCCCGAAGGCGGCGTTTTTCATTCAAAGCCGCTGGGCGCAATTACCAAATAGCGATTTTGCGATTGCCGCTACGCACCATTGGGTCGGTCGCTTTGCAAGAGAACGCGTTGGCGAACACTTCCATATTTTTCGGCGCGCCGTTGGCACGGAAGCGCGCAGGCGCGTGGGAGTCAGTAACTAGACGCACTGAAAGTTCTTTATCGGTATAGTTACGACGCCACACGGTGGCCCAGTTTAGGAAGAAGCGCTGATCTTGACTGAGGCCGTCAACCTGTTTGGCGGCGTCTTCTGGATGCGCTAGTTTCATTGCATCATAGGAAACCGTTAGTCCGCCTAGGTCGGCAATATTTTCGCCTAAGGTCAGCATGCCATTCACTTTCTTACCAGCGGCGGCTTCGTAGGCATTAAATTGTTCAACTAACTGCTGTGTGCGCTTTTTGAAGCCCTCGCTGTCTTTGGGCTGCCACCAATTGACGAAGCTGCCTTTGGAATTAAAGCGGCTGCCTTGATCGTCGTAGCCGTGCAACATTTCATGCCCAATCACCGCGCCTATACCGCCGTAGTTGACGGCGGCGTCCGCTTTAGGATCAAAAAATGGCGGTTGCAAAATTGCGGCCGGGAAAGTGATGTCATTTTGCAGCGGGTTGTACTGGGCGTTGACGGTTTGTGGCGTCATGCCCCATTCGCTACGATCTTTGGCTTTGCCGACTTTGCGCATCGAATCGGCGAATTGGAACGCGACTGCGGCGCGCACATTGCCGACATAGTTATCAGGGGTTGTTTGCAAACCAGTCCAGTCTTGCCATTTATCTGGATAACCAATTTTGGCAACGAATGTGCCCCATTTCTCAATCGCTTTTTCCCTGGTTTCTGGGCTCATCCACGCTAATTTTTCCAGTCGGGCTTTCAACGCAACTTTGAGCGATTCCACCAGTGCTTGCATTTGCGCTTTGGATTCGGCCGGGAACGCCACCTGCACGTATAGCTCACCCATCGCTTCACCGACGTTGCCATTAACGGTGTCTAGCACGCGTTTCCAGCGTGCTTTTTGCTCCTTTTGGCCGCGAAGCGCGGTGCCGTAAAAAGCGAAGTTCTGATCGGCGTAGGCTTTAGACAGATAGGGCGCGGCACTATCAATGCTGTGGAAACGCAAATACGCCTGCCAATCAGCGATCGGCGTGCTGCTTAACATCGCGCTCAATGCCTTAAAGAAATCGGGATTGGAAAGCGAAAGGGTGCCGGGGTCAGCAAGTCCAGCGTCGTTGAAATAGCGTGCCCACTCAAAACCAGGTGCCAGTTCTTGCGCTTGAGCAACGGTAACGGGGTTGTAGTACTTGGAAACGTCGCGTGCCATCTCCTCGCTTGAGAAAGACTTATCAGCCAGCTTGGTTTCGATGGCCAAAACCGTTTTCGCTTGTGCTGCAGCGTCAGTGTCTGAAGCGCCAGCCAATTTCAGCGTAGCGGCAATGTGTTGCTCATAGGCTTGGCGTTCCGCCAGATGCGCATCGCCTTGGTAATAGCTTTTGTCTGGCAAGCCCAGTCCGCCAGGAACGACATAGGCAATCACCAAATCTGGATTTTTGAAATCGGATTCGCCGCCCAAACCAAACAACAAAGATTGGCCTTGCGCTTGCTGGGTGCGCATGAAGTCGAGCATCGACTGCGGCGTGCTGAGCGCGGCAATTCGATCAAGCTCACCTTGGATCGGGCTCAGGCCAGCAGCTTCGATTGCCGCTTCATTCATGCCAGAAGCATAAATATCACCGACAAACTTCGCGACACCAGTGCGCGCTGCAAAACCGGAGCTTTGCTCGGCAATTTGTTTTTGCACCGCCAAAGAGCGCTCTGCAAGCATTTCAAAGCTGCCCCAGGTGGTGCGGTCCGACGGCACTGGGTTTTTGCTCAGCCAATTTTCGTTGACGTAGGCATTTAAGTCCGCGCACGCGCCGGTGCTGGCATTTAAATCGGCCGCATTAAACGCAGCCAAGTTTGGCAGTTGGCTTTCGTCAATGCTGAGCTTAAAAGCTGGTGCGGCAGCTTGCGCACTTGGCTTCGGCGCGTCAGAAGCGGGTGGCGCATCATCGACGCAGCCAACCAAGGCGATGGCTGAAGCCAGTGCGACTGCGAGTAAAGATTTTGAAGAATTCATATTGAAAACATGCTCTTGCTTAAGAAGGGGCGAGGGAACTAAAAGATTGCGGCGCGCGGCACAACAAGGTGCGGGCGCGTGAATGCGGGGCACAGTATCCGCCTAGCGACTGGGCGCGGGTAGTGCCATTGGTTTGGGTGTTCGCCCGCGCGACCACAAATTCGCTGCTCTGCAAAACATAATTCGTGACTAGACTTCCGAAACAACAAAGTCTTTGACGCGGCTGGCCTCGTGATTCTAATCTAAGCCCAATTTATTCAGCACAGCGTGGAAAACTCGAAGGCGGCATGCCAGAATCGCGCTTTCGCGAAATAGCACTGGCAGCCAGGGTACGACACAGCGGCAAGCGCTCGACGCAGCGGGCGGTGTTGATGGAGCTGACTATGAATCTGGTGCAACGCGACGATGCGCTCGCGGACGGGCCGCCCTTGGCGACGTACTACCAAGCGCAATTGGCCCTAGATTTGCGCGGGGCTGTGCATAAAGCCGCTTCACCGTCGGCGGTAGCGCGCACGACTTCAGGTAAGCCAGTAACGCCTGCCAAAGTACCAACGCTTGCGCTAGCATCGCGCGATACTTTTTAAGAGGGAAGCGCGATGCGCAATTGGATCATTCTGCTTATGCTGGCGTTTGTCGGCCAGATTTTTGCCGCTGACAAAGCGCCTGACAAAAAGCCAAACTGGGATGTCAATGCGCCGCACGGCAAGAGCAAAACGGTCACGTTTGACACCGATGAGGGAACTTGGTTGGACGTAGATGTGGCCCCGGATGGCAAGCAGATTGCGTTTTCGATGATGGGCGATATCTACACACTGCCGATTGCGGGCGGGCTGGCCAAGCGTATATTGAGCGGCAAGGCCTTTGAGGTGCAGCCGCGCTTTTCACCCGATGGCAAGCGCATTAGCTTCACTTCTGATCGCGCCGGTGGCGACAATATTTGGACCGCGAATGTGGATGGGTCGGATCTAAAGCAAGTCAGCAAAGAAAGTTTTCGTTTGCTCAATAACGCCGAATGGACGCCCGATGGCGAATTCCTGATTGCGCGCAAACACTTTACGGCAGGGCGCAGCCTAGGTGCTGGGGAAATGTGGCTATATCACCGCAGTGGCGGCGATGGTATTGGGTTGACCAAGCGCAAGAATGATCAACAAGATGCCGGACAGCCAGCGATTTCGCCCGATGGCCGCTACGTTTATTTTAGTGAAGACGTCAGCGCGGGCCCGACTTTCCAATACAACAAAGATCCGCACGGCTTGATTTATGCGATTCGCCGCCTGGATCGTGAAAATGGCGAGATTGATGATTTAATTACCGTGCAAGGTGGCGCAATTTCACCGACACCATCGCCCGACGGTAAGTGGCTGGTTTTTGCGCGTCGGGTGCGGGAAAAAACGGTGCTGTACGCAATGGACTTAGCCAGCGGTGCGATGCGGCCACTGTGGGATGGACTGAGCCATGATCAACAGGAAGCTTGGGCGATCTTTGGGCCCTATCCCAATATGTCATTCACGCCCGATAGCGCCAGTGTCGTGCTTTGGGCCCAGGGTAAACTCTGGCGCGTGCCGGTTGCGCAAGAAAGTCTTGCAGGTGCTACGGAAATCAAATTCACAGCGCAAGTTAGTCAACTGCTTGACCAGCCAGTGCGGGCGACGCACACAATTGATCGTGGCGAGCGCTTCGAGCCGCACATGATTCGAGACGCTGCGACCAGCCCAGATGGCCAGACGCTCGTCTTTCAAGCGGTTGGACATCTTTGGAAGAAAGCCCTGCCCAATGGTGTGCCAGTGCGCCTGAGCGGCGATGACAACGCCTTCGAGTACAGCCCAAGCTTTAGCCCGGACGGCCAGAGCCTGATCTATGTGCGCTGGAACGATCAAGAAATGGGCAGCATCCAAAAAATCGCGCTCAGTGGCGGCCCGGCGAGCGCGCTGGTTAGCGAACCTGCGGTCTATGCCACGCCGCATTATTCGCGCGATGGCAGCCGCATCGTTTACGCCATTTTGGGCGGCGGCAATCTGCTTGACTTTCGTTTCAGCCAAAACGCGGGTGTGTATGTGATGCCAAGTATTGGTGGTGCGGCTAAGCGCATCGCGAAAAACGCCAGTCAGCCATTTTTTGATGCTTCGGGCCAACGCGTGCTTTATCTCAGTGGCGGCGGCCTAGAGAAAAAACTAATGAGCGTGGGACTAAACGGGGAAGAGCTGCGCGAGATCTTTAATCTGAAATACGTGGATTTCGTCGTGCCCAGCCCAGACGGCAAATTTGTTGCATTCACCGAACTATTTGATGCCTATGTCGCACCCATGCCGCAAGTCGGTGCCAGTATTGAGCTGAGCAAAGACAGCACCGCCATGCCCGTGGCGAAAGTAAGCCACGATGTCGGTTCTTACCTGCATTGGGCGGCCGATTCTGCAAGCCTGCACTGGCTAGTGGGGCGCAATTACTACAGCCGCAAGCTTAGCGATACCTTGGCGTATTTGCACGACGCAAAAACGCCGCTGCCGAAGCCGGAGTCGATTGCGGGTTTGAATGTCGGGCTATCGGTGCCGCTGGATCAACCCGCCAGCAGCGAGATTGTTGCGTTCACAAACGCGCGCATTATCACCATGCGCGGCGCTGAGGTCATTGAAGAGGGCACGGTTATTGTTGCTGGCGCAAAGATCTTGGCGGTCGGAAAAGATATCAGCATTCCCAGCGGCGCGCGGATCATTGATGCCAGCGGCAAAACCATCATGCCAGGCATTATTGACGTGCACGCGCACGCCAATCACTTTCACAACGGCCCAAGCCCGCAGGCGAATTGGGCCTACTACGCAAACTTAGCGTTTGGCATTACCACCATGCACGACCCAAGCGCCAATACCCAGGAAGTGTTTGGCCAGTCGGAGCTGCTCAAGGCGGGGCTAAACGTCGGCCCGCGCGTGTACTCGACCGGCACGATTCTGTATGGCGCCGACGGTGATTTTAAGGCGGTGATCAACTCCATTGAGGATGCCCGCGCGCACCTACGCCGGCTCAAAGCTCAGGGCGCTTGGAGCGTGAAAAGCTATAACCAACCGCGCCGTGATCAGCGCCAGCAAATCAACCAAGCCGCGCGCGAGCTAGGTATGACAGTAGTGATGGAAGGCGGCAGCACGTTCAACCACAACCTGACGATGATTTTGGATGGCTCAACCGGCGTCGAACACAATTTGCCAGTGGCGCCCCTCTATGCAGACGTGATCAATACCTGGAAAGCGACCGATGTGCGCAACACGCCAACTTTGGTGGTGAACTATGGCGGCGTGAATGGCGAATACTGGTTTTATGAGCGCGACAAGATTTGGGAAAATGAAAAATTGCTGCGTTTTTTCCCACGTGAAACGCTGGATGCACGCAGCATTCGCCGCCAACTAACCCCGGAGTGGGATTACTACCACGTTGAAGTCAGCAAGGCGGTTAAGCAACTCAGTGAAGCGGGCGTTGGCATTCAAGTCGGCGGCCATGGTCAGCTGCAAGGTTTATCGCCGCATTGGGAAATTTGGCTGCTTACCCAAGGCGGCATGAGTAATTTCAATGCCTTAAAGGCGGCCACCATTAGCGGCGCTGACTACTTAGGCTTGAGCGCGGACATAGGTTCGCTTGAAGCCGGAAAATTGGCGGACTTGATCGTGCTCAATAGCAATCCTATCGAGAATATTCGGGCAACTGCGGATAGCGCCTATGTCATGGTCAACGGCCGTCTATTTGACGCGAATTCGATGCGTGAAGTGGGCGGCTTAGAACGCAAGGAACCTAAGTTCTATTGGCAGCTACACGGCGGTGTTTCAGGTAATGCGCTGGAGCGACTGCTGGGGCCGACTGCGGTATGCCATTGCCCGAAGGGTGCGCACTAGAGCTCGGCCAAAATAAGGTTGAAATTTTGTAGTGATACGTTCGCCCTGAGCTTGTCGAAGCGCAGAGCCGTACAGTTCCTAACGAAGCCTTTTGCATCACGAAGGTTGCTCCCACATGCTTCAACGGGCTCAGCACGAGCGGCTTTCAAGAGAGTTTTTTTCGTCGAATCACCATCAACTTCAATCACGCAGCTCAAACATAACCGGGCCGAATCAATAGGGCAGGTTAAAAAGCCCAGCGCTGACACACGATCAGCTCTGGGCTTTAGCTTCGAATCTTATAGCTTCAAATCTTTAGCTTTGCGCTTTGAAAGTCATCGCAGCACCATTCATGCAATAGCGCAGGCCGGTAGGCTTAGGGCCGTCTTCAAAAACATGGCCTAAATGGCCGCCACAGCGGCGGCAGTGCACCTCGGTGCGTGTCGAGAAAAAGCTTTTATCGACACTGGTGCCAATCGCGTTGGTAATGGGCTGAAAGAAGCTCGGCCAGCCGGTGCCAGAGTCGAACTTCGTGTTTGAGTCGTACAGAGCCAAATCGCAGCCCGCGCAGTGAAACACGCCGACGCGCTTTTCGTGGTCTAGCGGGCTGGTGCCGGAACGCTCAGTGCCGTGTTCGCGCAGCACATAAAATTGCTCCTTACTCAGCCGTTCGCGCCACTGGGCTTCAGTGAATTGCACTTCAAATGTTTCAGTTGTTGCTGCTGCGGCTCGACCGCGGCTAAATAGACTCATTGTGGTAGCTCCGGTGGCTAATGTAAGCAGGGTGTAGCGTATGGCGTCGCGTCTTAGCATGGAATTTCTCCGTGAAGTAGTTATTAGGGCGCAGTGGCGGCAAATCAATGTTGCAAACCAAATTGATTAGCGATTAAGGATGCGCAGGCGCAATGCCCCAAATGGCCTTCAACCGCTGATCTCGGCCGCAGTTCCAACGATAATATTTGTATCGCGTTGGATTTTTCTGCGCGTAATTCTGGTGATATTCCTCAGCCGCATAAAACGCCGACGCCGGTGCTATTTCCGTGTAAATCGTGCGCCCAGCAAAGCGCTTATCGGCTTGCCACTTGGTTTTGCTAGCGGCAGCGGCTGCCGCTTGTTCGGGTGTATGCGTGAAAATGGCGCTGCGGTATTGGTCGCCACGATCACAAAACTGCTGATTGGCAACGGTTGGGTCAATATTGGCCCAGTATATTTCCAGCAGTTTGCCGTAGCTGACTTTCTTGGGGTCAAACACGACTTCGACCGCCTCCGCATGGCCGGTGCCGCCGTTTGATACTTGCTCATAACTGGCATCGACTACCGTGCCGCCTATGTAGCCGGAAGCGACGCTCGCCACGCCTGCCAAGCCGCGAAATGGCGTTTCCATACACCAAAAACAGCCGCCCGCAAAAGTGGCCTTTTCTAAGCCAGCCGGTGCAGCAGGCGTCGGTGCTGCGAAAGAAACTGCGCTAAAAACGAATAGTGCAAACGCAATCAATGATTTTAAGTAGGTTTTGTGCAACATAAGAATTTCCCGACCTCGCGTTGAAAGTTTGGCTGAACTGAGAAAAATGGCAAAAAGGCTGCCAAGCGTTGGATTGACCGACTGAGCGTTGCGTTTCTTTCGCTTGCGCCTAGTTTTCAAAAATGCGATGCAAAATCATTCAGAAAAGTGCTCGTAGCCGCGCCGTGAAATTGCAACTGGCAAGCCATCTGCATTTAGTACCCGCACGCGTTCTGGATTCGCGTGGCGCGCATCGATGGTGCCAATGCGGGTAAGCGCCAAAGCGTGCGTACTTGCAAATTTGGCGAGCGCCGCCTCGTGCTTGGGTGCGGCGGTAAACGCCAGCTCGTAGTCATCGCCGCCACCCAGCGCGAATTGCCATGCGTTTGATAAGCCGTGCGCAATCACTAGTTCGTGTGAAATGGGTAGGCGGTCCGCGTGCAGGGTTGCGCTGCAGCTACTTTGCCTACAAATATGCGTCAAGTCAGCCACTAGCCCGTCAGAAACGTCGATCGCGCTGCTAGCAATGCCGTGCAAAGCCATGCCCAAAGCGATGCGCGGTGTGGGTTGATCCAGCCGCTGGGCTAGCCAGACGGGTTCGGTCGTGCCGGCCTTGCGTAACTTAAGCGCACCGGCCGCGTCGCCTAAAGTGCCTGAAACATAAACGCCATCACCAATTTGCGCGCCGGAGCGCTGCAAAGCCACGCTGGTCGAACCCACGCCCGGATCCAATGCGCCAATTACGGTGATGGTAATTGCCAGCGGGCCGTGTGTGGTGTCGCCGCCAATCAAGGCAATATCGTGTTCAACGCTGAGGGTATGCATGCCGCGCGTCAGTTCACGGGCGAAATGGGCGTCTGCATTCGGCAGCGTCAGCGCCATGCTGTACCAAAGTGGCTTTGCACCCATCGCAGCCAAATCACTTAAATTGACCGCGAGCGCTTTGTAGCCTATTAAATAAGGCTCAGTATTGGCGAAGAAATGCACGTCGGCGACCAAGGTATCTGTACTCAAGGCAAGGCGTTTGCCTTGGGCGGTGCCACAATGGCGCAATCGTCGCCAATGCCCAGCAAAACATCCGCGCGGGGTTTGCTGCGTTGTGCAATTTCACGTATTAATTCGAATTCAGACATAGGGCAAACGTTAGTGGCAGAAGAATCAAGCGCGATCGTTTTCTACGACCACAATAAAGGCCACAATACGGCATCACTGACTGGATTTTCTATGATGCGTTTGACGCTTTCCATTTTTTTGCTCCTTTTTGCGGCAATTTTGGTTCCCGCCTTTGCCGAAAATAATGATTCAGCGCTGGCTTCGTTGATCGCAACGCGCACTTCGCGGGCGTCCTTAGGCGTCGAGAGCAAGCTGCCAAACGGCGAAGGCGTACTTGATCTAGCCGGAAAGGCGCAGCATGTGACGATCGCCAAGCAAGGTGCAGACGGCAATTTAGCCGCGATGTGCGTGGGTTCCGTGGTTGAGGCGGAGGCTTTCCTCGGGCGCTCGTTGCCCAAAACAACCGTGACTAGCACGTCGGAATTAGCGGCGCGGCATGGCATGAGCGCTGATGAGTTCGCGCAGATTACTGCAATGATTGCTGCCGCGCCTGCGCAGGTGCCAGCAGCGCCACTAACTGCCAGCATCACCATATTAAATGGCGACGGCCCAGGCGAAGGCTTCAACAGTACCGCCGCACGTGCAAGTGAAGGCGGCAATAGCGCTACAACTTTAGGCGGACAACGGCTGAACGTTTTTAATCGCGCCGCGCAAATTTGGGGCCAGTTTTTAGACAGCACCGTTGCCACGCAAATTGCCGCCAATTTTGATGATTTATCCCCCTGC
>Ga0105044_10010680_pt1 | contig 12534 bp, 10 predicted proteins | sample MAT01_FD_78092 | JGI IMG/M metagenome (GOLD analysis project Ga0105044, IMG submission 78092) | Freshwater microbial communities from Lake Fryxell liftoff mats and glacier meltwater in Antarctica - MAT-01 | ecosystem: Environmental > Aquatic > Freshwater > Ice > Liftoff microbial mat | place...
GGCCAAAGCAGGCTGGGCATGGACCGTCTCCGCAGCAGCGTCTGAGGCGCCAGGCCCCGTCCGGGCTGGTTTGGCAGCCTCCGGGCTGAGCTCGGGCATGGAGCCCAGTGGCAGACCCGCACATCCGCACAGCAGCAGCGCTGCACCCAGGCCGCCGATGGAGCCGAAGCAGCGGCGATCGCTGCGCGTACTGTTCAGCGCAGCGCCTGACGGCTTGCATTGCAGATGGCTGGCGTTAGCATCCACCCCACTGCCTTGGCCGCCTGGACGTGCATCAGCCACTGTGTGCGAGCCCTGGCGCTTGGTTGCGGCCGGCGAAGCATCGAATTTGTCGTTGCCAAACATCCATGACAAGTGGCGAAGCAAAGCGGAGATGTCGGGCACGTTCAGAGGCTTGAAGTTGATGACAAGAGATGAATCGATTATAGAGTTGGGGTCCTGGCTCAGAACCCCTCCCGGTGTCTACATGCTGGCCTGGGCGCAAGAGCGTCTGGACCATGCTGTCAGCGACATCTTTGGCTACCACGCGGTGCAGTTGGGGTTGCCCGAGCTGGAAGGCTTGCGTGCCAACCGCATGCCGCACCGCTGGGTGGTGACCGATACCTTGCTGCAGCCGCAAAGTGCAGCCTGCGTGGTGCCGCCGCTGGACTCCGAATTGGTCAGCACCTTGCCGCCGCCCGAGGGCATTGGCCTGCAGGCCGAGTTCGATGCTTTGCCATTCCCCAACGCCAGCATTGATCTGGTGTTGCTGCCCCACGCGCTGGAACTGGCGCGCGACCCGCACACCACCTTGCGCGAAGTCGAAAGGGTGCTGGTACCGGAAGGTCGGGTGGTGATTGCAGGTTTCAACCCGACCAGCCTGTGGGGCTTGCGGCAGCGCGGAGGGCGTGCCGCGCGCGGGTTGGGTCTGGGACGCGAGCGCGCTTTGTATCTGCCCAGCGGCGGCGACTTCATCGGCTATTGGCGCCTGCGGGACTGGTTGCGTTTGCTGGGTTTCGAGGTCGAAGTGGGTCGCTTTGGCTGCTGGCGGCCGGCGGTCAAGACCGACACCTGGCTGCAGCGTTATGCATGGATGGACCGGGTTGGCGACCGCTGGTGGCCAGTGCTGGGAGCCGTTTATTTTCTGGTCGCTGTCAAACGCGTGCGGGGCATGCACAGGGTGGGCAAGGTGCGCAGCGAGAAGCGGCAAGTCCGTGCAGCGCCAGCGGTGGTGGCCAACCGCCAGCCGCTGGCCGAGCACCTGCAAGGCGGAGCCGGGCAGCGTCAGGCCAAACGCCCTGCCGGAGAGCGGCGTTGAGTGGCCGCGATTCGGCCACGGCACCGGACTCAGGAATGTCAGCCGGAATGTCGGCTGCAGGGCCAGCAGCGGGCCTTGCGGCAAAGCTCACAGCAGGTCCCCCAACAATGGCCCTGGACAACAGCGAAGTGGTGATCTATACCGATGGCGCCTGCCGCGGCAACCCCGGCCCTGGCGGCTGGGGCGCCTGGCTGAAGAATGGTGCCCATGAGCGTGAACTGTTTGGCGGCGCAGCTTTGACGACCAACAACCGCATGGAGCTGACGGCCGTCATCGAAGCCTTGGCTTCACTGAAACGGCGCTGTGAGGTTGTGATGTACACCGACAGCCAATACGTCAAGAACGGCATCACACAATGGATTCACGGCTGGAAGGCCCGGGGCTGGACCACCGCAGACAAAAAGCCCGTCAAGAACGTCGAGCTGTGGCAGCGACTGGACATCCTGAACGCCCAACACCAGGTGCAGTGGCGCTGGGTCAAGGGCCACTCGGGTGACCCTGGCAACGAACGCGCCGACCGCTTGGCCAACAAAGGTGTGGATTCGGTGGCGTAGCACGCAGGCCAGAGCCAGCCACAGCGGAGAATACTGCGCGCGGTTAAAGTCCTGGAAATCTGTCTGGGATTGTCTGGAAAACTTAGCTTTGAAAAAAATCACGACCTGGGTGGCTGTCGTAGGTCTTGCGCTGGCCGCTGGCGGCGGCTGGTGGTGGCAAAACCGAGCTGATTCGGGTGCTGGCGCGGGGGCTGGTGCAGGGCCAGGTGCGCCTGTCGCGCCAGGTGCAGGTGCCCCCGGAGCGCCTCAGGGTGCAGCCGGGGGTGCGCCGGGCGCTGCCGGGCGTCCCGGCGGGGGCCCGGGCGGCCCGGCAACAGTGGAGGTTGCCAAGGTGGAGGTGATGCGCCTGACCGATGACGTGCAGGCCGTGGGCTCAATCAAGTCCTCGCAAGGCGTGATGCTGCGCCCCGAGGTCAGCGGCCGCATCTCCAAGTTGGGGTTCAGCGATGGTCAGCGCGTGCAGCGTGGCCAGTTGCTGGTGCAGTTTGACGACACGCTGCAGCAAGCCCAGCTCAAGCAGGCACAGGCGCAGGCCGAGATCGCTCGCACCCGGCTGCAGCGCAACCGCGAACTGATGGCGCAGGGTTTCGTCAGCCAGAGTGCGGTTGATCAAAGCATCGCCGATCAATCGGTGGCCGAGGCGCAGGTGGCACTGGCCCAGGCACAGTTGGCGCGCTACCGCGTGCTGGCCCCTTTTGACGGCACTGCAGGGCTGAAACTGGTGGATGTGGGCGACTACCTCAAAGACGGCGCCGACATCGTCAACATCGAAGACCTGAATGCACTGACGGTGCAGTTTCCATTGCCCGAGCGCACGGTCTCGCGGGTCAAGGCCGGCTTGCCGGTCGAGCTGACTTTGGATGCAGTTCCCGGGCGGGTCTTTGCGGGCCGCATCCTGGCAGTCGACTCGCAGGTGGACGCCAACGGCCGCGCGTTGCAGGTGCTGGCGCGTGTCACCAACACCGGCGCCGTGCTCAAGCCCGGCATGTTTGCGCGTGCCCGCGTGGTCTTTGCCGTGCGCGAATCTGCGTTGGTGGTGCCTGAAGAGGCCTTGGTGCCGCAGGGTGCTCGTCAGTTCCTCTTCAAGGTGGTCAGCGGGCCTGACGGCAAGAAGGTTTCGCAGCGGCTGGAGGCCAAGATCGGTCTGCGCATGCCTGGAAAGGTCGAGATACTGGCAGGTTTGCAAGCTGGCGATGAAGTCGTCACTGCAGGACACACGCGGCTGCTGCGGGCCGACAGCGTGCCGGTTCGAGTCATTGATCTGACGCGACTGCCCCAGGCCGGTGGGGGTGGCAGACCTCCCGGTGCCGCTGGTGCCACTGGTGGCACTGCAGCAGCTGCCATTGGTACTGCCAAGCCAGGTTCGGGTGCCGGCGCGGCCGTGAACCCGAGTGCGGCTTCGGAGTCCAAGGCGACAGCCATGCCGGCTGCTGCCAATGGCCCCGCTTCGGCGCCTGTGGGCCGCCCGATTGCTCAGCCTTGAAGCTCGAACTTGAACAACAAACTCGACCCGGGACGACCCCAGGATCCGAGGCGCTGCCCCGCACCCTGAAACCCAGCGCCAGGATCCCGTCATGAAGATCTCGGAAACCTCCATACGCAGGCCCGTGCTGGCTTGTGTCATGTCCTTGCTGCTGGTGCTGATCGGACTGGTGTCCTTCAACCAGCTCAGCCTGCGTGAGTACCCACGCATCGATGAGCCGCTGGTCAACGTCAGCACCACGCTGTCGGGCGCTTCGTCTGAAGTCATCGAGTCGCAGGTCACCAAGCCTTTGGAGGACTCGATCGCCGGCATCGACGGTGTCGAGATCATGACCTCGGTCTCGCGCACCGAGCGCAGCCAGATCACGGTGCGCTTCAAGTTGTCCAAGGACCCCGACACGGCTGCGGCCGAAGTGCGTGACCGCGTCGCGCGCGTGCGCGGCCGCCTGCCAGATGCCGTCAACGAGCCGGTGATTGCCAAGGTCGAGGCTGACGCCACGCCCACGATGTGGCTGGCCTACACCAGCGAGACGATGGGCACGCTGGAGCTGACCGACCTGATCAACCGGGTCGTCAAACCGCGCCTGCAAACGGTGCCGGGTGTCGCCGACATCCAGATCGGTGGCGACCGGCGCTATGCCATGCGGATCTGGCTCGACACCGACAAGCTGGCTGCTTACCGCTTGACGGCACAGGATGTGGAAGACGCGCTGCGCCGCCAGAACCTGGAAGTGCCGGCAGGCCGCATCGAAAGCGAGCAACGTGAGTTCAGCGTCACCGCACGCACCGATCTGAGCACCGTGGCCCAATTCAACCAGATCGCGCTGCGCACGCAGGGTGGCTACACCGTGCGCTTGCAAGATGTGGCGCGGGTTGAAGAAGGCGCCGCCAGCGAGCGCAGCCGCGTCAGGCTCAACGGCATCCCCAGCATCAGCACAGGCGTGATCCGCAACGCCACCGCCAACCCGCTGGAAGTGGCCAATGGCGTGCGCGCATTGATTCCGCAGATCCAGCGCGACTTGCCGCCTTCGGTCACAGTGGTCCTGGCCAATGACCTGACGGTGTTCATCGACCGCTCGGTCAAGGCGGTTTACACCACCGTGGCCGAAGCGGTGGTGCTGGTGGCGCTGGTGGTGTTTGTTTTCTTGCGCACGGTGCGAGCCAGCATCATCCCGCTCGTCACCATCCCGATCAGCCTGATCGGCTCGTTTGCGATGATTGCGTTGGCTGGCTTCACGATCAACACCCTGACGTTGTTGGCGCTGGTGCTGGCCATCGGCCTGGTGGTGGACGACGCCATCGTGGTGCTGGAGAACATCTACCGCCACATCGAGAAAGGCATGGAGCCCTTCCAGGCTGCGATCAAAGGCGTGCGCGAGATCAGCTTTGCCGTGGTCGCGATGACCTTGACGCTGGCGGCGGTGTTTGCGCCGCTGGCCTTCACCCCCGGCAGAACCGGGCGCCTGTTTGGCGAATTTGCCCTGACCCTGGCCGGCGCGGTGCTGGTCTCGGGTTTTGTGGCGCTGACGCTGACGCCGATGATGTGCAGCAAGTTGCTGCGCCACAACCCCAAGCCGGGCGCCTTCGACCGTTTCATGGAGCGCCGGCTGTTGGCCTTGTCTGCCGGCTACGCCACCGTGCTGCGCTGGACGCTGGCGCACCGCTGGCTGGTGGTGCTGGTGATGTTGGCATCGGGCGGTGGCAGTGCTTACCTGTACACCAACGCCAAGAGCGAGTTGGCGCCACTCGAAGACCGCGGCGTGATCGCGATGCCGATTCGCGCCCCCGATGGCGCGACGATGCAATACACCGCGCGTTATCTGGATGCGCTGGAAGCCATCACCTCGCAGTACCCCGAGTTTGACCGCCGCTTCCTGTTCATCGGCGGCGGTCAGGTGTCGTCGGCCTTTGGTGTGCTGCGCACGGTGGACTGGGCTGACCGCGACATCACGACCGCCGAGTTGGCGCGCAAGCTGTTGCCGCAGGTGATGGGCTTGCCGGGCATCAGCGTCTTCCCTGTGACACCGCCCAGCCTGGGGCAGGGCTTCAGGTCGCGTGCCATCGACTATGTGCTGGTCAGCAGCGACAGCTACGAGAACATGGCGCGGGTGGCGCAGCTGATGCTGGCCGAGATGCAGAAGAACCCCGGCATCGTGCAGCCCGACAGCGATCTGCAGCTCAACAAGCCCGAGATCTTCATGGACGTGGACCGCGCGCGTGCTGCTGACATGGGGGTCTCGGTGGACACCGTGGCGCGCACCGTTGAAACGATGCTGGGCGGCCGCGTCGTGACGCGCTACAAGCGCGATGCCGAGCAGTACGACGTGATCGTGCAGACCGGCAGCAGTGAACGCGCCACACCTGGAGACATCGACAAGATTTTTGTGCGGGGGCGCGACGACACGATGGTGCCACTGTCTTCGCTGGTCAGCGTGCGCGAGGCTGTGAGCCCGCGTGAGCTGAACCACTTCAACCAGCGGCGCTCGGTGACGCTGACAGCCAACCTGGCGCCCGGCTACTCGCTGGGCGAAGCCTTGAAGTTCATGGACGAGGCTGCGGCCAGAACCCTGCCGCCAGGTTATGCCACCGAGCTGAACGGCCTGAGCCGCGAGTTCAAGGCCGCCTCAGGCTCTCTGGTGGTCGTGTTTGTGCTGGCTCTGCTCTTCATCTATCTGGTGCTGGCAGCGCAGTTCGAGAGCTTCATCGACCCCTTCGTGATCTTGCTGGCGGTACCACTCAGCATGGTGGGTGCGCTGGGCGCGTTGCAGTTGGCGGGCGGCACCTTGAACGTGTTTTCGCAGATCGGTTTGATCACGCTGGTGGGTTTGATCACCAAACACGGCATCCTGATCGTCGAGTTCTCGAACCAACTGCGCCAGCAGGGCCGCACCGTCATGGAAGCCGTGGTCGAGGCTGCAAGCCTGCGCTTGCGCCCGATCCTGATGACCACGGGTGCCATGGTGCTGGGCGCCTTGCCGCTGGCTTTGGCCAGCGGTGCAGGCGCCGAAAGCCGCCAGCAGATCGGCTGGGTCATCGTCGGCGGCATGTCCGTGGGCACGCTGCTGACGATCTTCGTGGTGCCCACCGTCTACACGCTGTTTGCGCGGCGCAAGACACCGGGTGAGATCACGACGCCGGCGTTGGCAGAGGCGCCAGCGGGCGCCGATTGAAGTCTCAGCGCCAGCGGGCGCCGATTGAAGTTCCAGCGCCAGCGGGCGCCGATTGAAGTTCCTGCGCCCGCAGGCGCCGAAGGGCACCCAACGTTTGACTCAGCCGCCGATGTAGTGCATTTCCACTTTGCGCGGCGCAGCAGATGCGGCTTTGCCTGAGTGTTGTGCGCTCTGCGGTCCTGCCTGTTGCGACCCGCGCAGTTCTGAGTAGCGGTCTTCTCGCTCGCCCCAGATCAGACCAATGGCGGCGGCGATTTGCGCGTCGTCGTACCCGCCGCGCAGCAGCGCACGCAGGTCATGGCCCGCTGAGGCAAACAAGCACAAAAACAGCTTGCCTTCAGTGGACAGGCGGGCCCGGTTGCAGTCGCTGCAAAAAGCCTTTGTGACGCTGCTGATGACGCCGACCTCGCCTTTGCCGTCGGTGTAGCGCCAGCGCTGCGCGGTTTCGCCGGGCTGGTTGCTTTGCAGGGCTTGCAAACCAAAAGCCTCATCCAGAAGTCGCACCACCTCGGCTGAGGGCAGCACCTCGTCCATGCGCCAGCCGTTGGTGGCGCCGACATCCATGTACTCGATGAAACGCAGCACCACTTGGGCGCCGAAATGCTCACGCATGTGGCGGGCCAGCGGGACGATCTGCCCCTCGTTGGTGCCGCGCTTGACCACCATGTTGACCTTCAGCGGCTGCAAGCCGGCACGCAGCGCGGCTTCGATGCCGGCCATCACATCGGCCACCGGGAAGTCGACGTCATTCATCTGCCTGAAGATGGTGTCGTCCAGCGCGTCCAGGCTGACCGTCACGCGCTTCAAGCCGGCGTCGGCCAGGGCCTGTGCCTTGCGCGTCAGCAGCGAGCCATTGGTGGTCAAGGTGATGTCCAGCGGCTGGCCATCTGCCGTTTGCAACTCGCTGAGTTGCGCCACCAGCACTTCGAGGTGCTTGCGCAACAGCGGCTCGCCGCCCGTCAAGCGCAGCTTGTGCACGCCATGCGCCACAAAGAGCTTGGCCAGGCGCGTGATCTCTTCAAAACTCAGCAGCGAGGACTGCGGCAAGAACTTGTACTGGCTGTCGAACACCTCTTTGGGCATGCAGTAGCTGCAGCGGAAGTTGCAGCGGTCGGTGACCGAGATGCGTAAATCACGCAAAGGCCGGCCCAGCCGGTCAGACAGCAGGCCTTGCGGCGGATGTAGATCGGCTGGGATCTGCGGCACACGCGCTGCGTAGCGCAGGTCAGCCAGCGAAATGACGGATTCGCCCATGGCGCTCAGGATTCGGTGAATGAAAGTGCAAAGAGATTCATGGCTTGGGTGGCGCGGTCAATGACCGGCCGGTGCACCCGCATTGTGCAGCGCGGGCTTGGCTGTGTTCAGGGCATGGTGTCTGTTTGGGGGCCACCCGTGCGCGCCGGGCTGCCGTGGCCACCCATCTCATCGGTTGCGACAACGCCTGTCCAGCCCTGGTTGCCGCCGGGCGCCGCAGCCGCTGGCGTCACACCCCCCACAGCCGCCGTGGCGGGCGCTCCGCCGGGTGTTGCCATCAGCACGCCGGCGCGGCGCGCACCGTTGTAGCGGTGTGCCCAGTAGGCCTTGCGCATGTCTTCCAGTCGAATCGCACTGCCGGGCCTGGGGGCATGAATGAAACGGCCTTCGCCAGCGTAGATGCCCACATGCGAGAAGCTGCGCCGCAAGGTGTTGAAGAACACCAGGTCACCGGGTCGCAAGTGTTCCTGCGCCACTGGCGTCCAGGCTGGGTCGGAAGCTTGCTCTTCGGCCCGGCGCGGCAGCCATAGACCCAGGCTGTTGCCCACCACATGGCGCGTGAAGCCGCTGCAATCGAAACCTTCATCGGCCGACTGCCCGGCGCGCACATAGGGCAGACCCAGAAAGGCCATTGCAGTCATCACCACGTCGGCTGCCGAGCCGCGCCCGACCTGGCTGGCGGCAGGCGACAGCGCTGAAGCTTGGCTGGCCATGGGGGTCAGACCCATGAAGGCGCCCAAAATCAGGCCAGCGTGCAGCAGTTTGGCTGCTGCTCGGGGGGCCGGCGTCTGGACAGTTGAACTCTGCATGGCGGCCGCAGGATAGCAGCCACGGTGTTTGGTTCGGCAGTTTGGGTTCACAGTTTGGGTTCACACTGTGGGTTGACTTTGCAGGCTCACGCGGATGTCGCACGGCGTGGCGGCGCAGTCAGCGCAATGTCAGAGCCGGATCGCCCAATCAAGGGTGAGCAGAAAACAGACAAGCCGCACCACAGACAGGCCGCATTCCAGGCAGGCCGCACTTCCAGGAGACCACCGATGACAGCCTCAACCCCTTACGCAGACTTTCACCGCCGCTCGCTGCAGGACCGCGACGCCTTCTGGGCCGAGCAGGCCAAACACATCGAATGGCAAGACCCACCCCAGCAGATCTGCGACTACAGCAACCCGCCTTTCGCGCGCTGGTTTGTGGGCGGCACCACCAACCTGTGCCACAACGCGGTGGACCGCCATCTGGCCAGCCGCGCTGAACAAAACGCGCTGATCTTCGTTTCTAGCGAAACCGGGGAAGAGCGCAGCTACAGCTTCAAGGAACTGCACGCCGAAGTGCAGCGCATGGCAGCCACGCTGCAAAGCCTGGGCGTGAAGACCGGCGACCGGGTGCTGATCTACATGCCGATGATCGCCGAGGCTGCCTTTGCGATGCTGGCTTGTGTGCGCATCGGCGCCATCCACTCGGTGGTGTTCGGCGGCTTTGCCAGCCACAGCCTGGCCACCCGCATCGAGGATGCAGAACCTGCCGTGGTGATCAGCGCCGATGCAGGCAGCCGCGGCGGCAAGGTGGTGGCCTACAAGCCCTTGCTGGACGAGGCCATCCGGCTGTCCAGCCACAAACCGCCCAAGGTGTTGATGGTCAACCGCAGCCTGGCGCCTTTCGAGCCGGTCACGGGCCGCGACGAAGACTACGCGCAGTGGCGTGAGAAGCACCTGTCGACCCAGGTCCCTTGTGTGTGGGTGGACGCCACCCACACCAGCTACACGCTGTACACCAGCGGCACCACCGGCAAGCCCAAGGGCGTGCAGCGCGACACGGGCGGCTATGCGGTGGCGCTGGCGGCCAGCATTCCCAACATCTACGGCGGGCGTCCGGGCGAGACCTACTTCTGCACCAGCGACATCGGCTGGGTGGTGGGCCACAGCTACATCATCTACGGCCCGCTGCTGGCCGGCATGGCCACCCTGATGTACGAGGGCCTGCCCACACGCGGCATGGACGGCCAGAACAATCCTGCCATCTGGTGGAGCCTGGTGGAGAAGTACCGCGTCAGCATCATGTTCTCGGCGCCCACAGCCATACGGGTGCTGAAGAAGCAAGACCCGGCGGCGCTGAAAAAACACGATCTGTCTTCGCTGCGGGCGCTGTTTCTGGCCGGCGAGCCGCTGGACGAACCCACGGCACGCTGGATATCCGAAAGCCTGGGCCGCCCGGTGGTCGACAACTACTGGCAGACCGAAACCGGCTGGCCCATCCTGAGCCTGTGCAAGGGCATCGACGACGCACCCGCCAGGTTCGGCTCACCGGGCAAGGCTGTGTACGGCTACGACGTCAAGCTGCTGGATGAGAGCACCGGCCAGGAGCTGACAGCGCCCAACCAGAAAGGCGTGCTGGTGATCGAAGGCCCGCTGCCCCCGGGCTGCATGCAGACCGTGTGGCGCGACGACGATCGCTTCGTGCAGACCTACTGGCAGACCATCCCCGGCAAACTGGTCTACAACACCTTCGATTGGGGCGTGCGTGACGCCGACGGCTACTTCTTCATCCTCGGCCGCACCGATGACGTGATCAACGTCGCCGGCCACCGGCTGGGCACGCGCGAGATCGAAGAGAGCGTCTCCGGCCACCCCGCCGTGGCAGAGGTCGCGGTGGTGGGCGTGGCCGATCAACTCAAGGGCCAGGTGGCGATGGCTTTCGTAGTGCTCAAGGACCCTGCAGCGGCCGGCACCCCAGAGCAGACCCTCAAGCTCGAGGGCGACATCATGAAGCTGGTCAACGATCAGCTCGGCGCCATCGCCCGCCCGGCGCGGGTGCGCTTCATCACGGCACTGCCCAAGACCCGCTCAGGCAAGCTGCTGCGCCGGGCCATTCAGGCGGTGTGTGAGCAGCGTGAGGTGGGTGACCTGACGACGATGGAAGACCCGGCTGCGTTGCAGCAGATCAAGGCGCTGATGCTGGCTTGAGCTGGATCAGCTGGGGGCCTGAGAAGACGCTGTTCAGGCTTGGTGGTGGATTGTTGCTGCAGCAGCTGTTTCTTGATCTTGACGCTGCGGCCGACCGACCAGAGCACTTCGACGATTGCGAAGCATTCGTTGCGCGGGCTGCGGTGGTTGGGCTGCGTTTCAGGGTCCTCGGGGTAATGCGGATCGAAGACCAAGGCACTGGCCGGCAGCGCAAGCACACGCTGGAAGCGGTCGGCCGGCGGCACGCCAACGGCGATCAAGGCCATGTGCACGGCGTCGAGCAACGCTTGGCGGTGTGCGGCAGGTGTGCTGTCGAGCACGGTCAGCGTCACCAGCGGCATGCGGCATGTCATCTCCTTGCGAATGGGCCCAGCGCGACTGGGCCTCGCGCGACCGCGCTCAACAGTCGGGCGCGAAGCGCATGAAGCAGCGCCGCTGCCCCTCGGGCGGTGCTGTCGATCGCGTCGCTGATTGCCATGGCCCGCAAGTGAACGGCGTGTCGCTTGGCGGCTGCCGTCACTTCCGGATCAATGCCGATGTCACGCTCGGGCAGGGCAGGTTCGGGCAAGGGAGTAGGTCGGGTATTCATCATCGGTCTAGAGTGTTTGTTGCGGTGAAGCCAGTCTAGGCAGCCGCACGCGGCGCGGAAACGGGGCACGGAACACAGTCGTTTGCACCTGCTGCACAGCCAGCGGCTGCAGCCGCCCCTTGCGCATGCCAAGATAGCGCCGATGCACGCCGCTGGCGGTGTTGTCGCTGCGCAGCGCACCGGCCACCTTCAGTTCGTGCGGGTGGCCATCGACATGGAACAGCCAACGGTTGAGCGCCGGGCTGGCGCTGTTGGCGATCAGCCGGTGTTGCACGAGGTCGTCGGGACGCGCGGGCGTGCCATAGCGCTGCAGGTACGCCGGTGCCGCGTGCAAGGCACGGCTGTGCTCGCCGATCTGCCGCGCAACCAGCCCGTCAGCGACCAGCGTGCCAGTTCGTACGGCGATGTCGATGCCCTCACGCGCCATGTCGACCAAGCGGTCATCGGCCGCGGGCAACTCAGCCGCCAGCGTGCTGGCCGCCCGGCCTCTGGACGCCGCCCCTCACTCGATTGCGCAGGGCGTCAAAGTACCTCCCATCTGCCGGCGCCGGAGGAGCCGAGTTGGCACCCCCAGCAACAGACCACGAAGCTGTTGGCGATCCTGGTCCTTTCGGATCAGCTCCCGCACGTACCCGCTGCTGGTGCTGTACCCGCGGCTCGCGACCTGCTCGTCGACAAATGAGCGCAATGCGTCGGGCAAAGAGATATTCATTTTGAGCATCTGCTGAAGCTCCTTGGTTTGGCAAAATTTGGCAAGGTTGACTGGCTGACTTGCTTGACTGTGATGTGGTCGCCATGCGCTCAGCTCTTGAAGCGGTGGACCGGGCGGTGGATATGTCCTTGTCAACCATCAGCGTCGCAGAGGCGGCGACGGTCGGCTTGCCAGCCGGGCGGCACACTGAAACTCTCGGCCATCGCTTGACGGTCACGACCAGCCGTTCTGCCGTGGTTGACCCACTTCGGCGATCAACGTGTTCTGCCTCTGCCTGGCTGTGCCACCGTGTCCCATGGGTTGAGCAGTGGCGCTCCGGTCGCTGCGAAGTCAGCCACGTTGCGGGTGACCACGGTCATGTTGTGGACCAGCGCGGTAGCGGCGATCACGGCATCACGTTCTGATCTCGGGTCGAGCACATGCAGGGCTGCACACCGCTGCGCCACGGCGGTGTCCACCGGTAGAACGCGACCCGAAAACGCAGGCAACACAAACTGATCCAGCCAAACCCTGAGCATA
>Ga0105044_10010683_pt1 | contig 12533 bp, 12 predicted proteins | sample MAT01_FD_78092 | JGI IMG/M metagenome (GOLD analysis project Ga0105044, IMG submission 78092) | Freshwater microbial communities from Lake Fryxell liftoff mats and glacier meltwater in Antarctica - MAT-01 | ecosystem: Environmental > Aquatic > Freshwater > Ice > Liftoff microbial mat | place...
GGCAAGTTTGAAGGCAAAATAGAATTAACTGAGATCAACGAGCCTACTAGCTATCGCATGAAGGTCAGTGGCCAAGGCTCGCCCGGTTTCGTCAATGGCGAGGGCAATGTCCAGCTAACAGCCAATGGCGACGAAACGCTAATGAGCTATACAGGCGATGTGCAAGTTGGCGGCAAGATTGCGGGCGTGGGCCAACGCTTGATCGACAGTACAGCCAAGTCGATCATTCGCCAAGGCTTGGTCGCATTGGACGCCCAGATCCAGGCGCGTGTGGCAGAGGCCACGGCACCTGCCAACGTACCACCCACCCCACCTGTTGCGCCCATTGACAATCCAGTCGCCGCGGCGGTTGTGCCACCTACAGCACCCCCAGCATCCATCCCCACACCCATCACACTGCCCAAAGCCGCGCCCGCTGGTCCTTCCGCGGCCAAGATCGCCAGTGAAGTTGCCAAGGATGTAGCGCGCGATCTGGTCTCCGATGTTATACCGCTGCGCCATCAAGAAAAGGTGCTCTGGTTCGCCCTGGGTGCGCTGGCCATGTTGGTTGTCGACTATTTGCTGCGCATCTTGTCGGATTGAGTTGTGTCAGGACTTACGCAATTACTCCTGGGAACGCCAGCATCCTGCTGGCTGCCGCCAGGATGGCGGTGCTCCCGGCTGCGTAAGTCCTGTGTGTGAAAGACTGCCCCTTAGCGCGTTAGGATCAGCGAGATCCTAACGCTTGCACCCCATCAATGCTAGCAAGTAGCCCGTGAGTACCGCCCAAAATCACGCGTTGACAGAATCCTTACCCTGCGCTAGAATAATGGCAAGCTCTCCCAACTTTAGAGTCGGCACTGGTATATGATGCCAGCGCGATCTTTCCTCAAATAGTAGGACCCTTAATTTACGTTGTGTGCTGGAAGTGAAACCCACTTTGTGATTTGTGGTACGCTTCGCTTCTCGTAACCCAACCAATGTTAGCGGAGGAGACAATCATGCAGAGAATCAAGGTGACGGTCAACGGCACAGCCTATGCGCGCGATGTCGAACCGCGCATGCTGCTGGTGGACTTCATTCGTGACGCACTGGCGCTCACGGGCACCAATATTGGCTGTGATACCAGCCAGTGCGGCGCGTGTACCATCCACATGGACGACATGGCCGTCAAATCATGTACCGTCCTAGCCGTCCAGGCCGACGGCAGTAGCATCACAACGATCGAGGGGTTGGCGCAGCATGGCCAGTTGCATGCCATGCAGCAAGCATTCTGGGATCAACATGGGCTGCAATGTGGCTATTGCACACCCGGCATGATCATGGCAGCCACCAAATTAATCCAGGATAAGCCCAGCATTAGCGAAGCAGAGATTCGCCACGGGTTGGAAGGCAACATGTGTCGTTGCACCGGCTATCAAAATATTGTCCGTGCTGTGGTGCAGGCCGCAGTCTCCGAGCAGAGTGTCACAGCCTAAGGAGGTGATGCGATGAGTAATGGATTGATTGGTCAGAGTATTAAACGGGTCGAAGATCCGCGCTTTATCCAGGGCAAAGGCAAATATGTTGCCAATTTACAGATCTCGGGTATGCTCCATGCAGCAATTGTGCGCAGCCCACACGCCCATGCCACGATCAACGGTATTGATGCCAGCGCGGCGCTTGCTATGGAAGGCGTGGTAGCGGTCTTTACAGGCCAAGATTTAATTGATGATGGGGTCGGGTCACTGCCGTGTGGCTTTAATCCACCGGACATTAAAACCGCGCCGCACATGTCCTTGGCGGTTGACAAAGTGCGCCATGTGGGCGACGGCGTGGCCGTGGTGATTGCCGAAAGCCGCTACATTGCCCAAGATGCCGCCGATGCCGTCCAGGTAGAGTATACGCCACTGCCCGCCGTCGTCGATGCCAAGAAAGCCGCTGCGCCCGACGCACCCCAACTCCATACAGAAATTCCCAATAACACCAGTTTCCACTGGGCAATTGGCGAACGCGCCGCGATTGATCAGGTCTTCGCCGCCGCCGACCATGTGGTAGCGTTGGATCTGATCAACCAGCGCTTGATTCCCAACGCCATGGAGCCGCGTGCGTGTGTGGCCCAATACAGCGATTTTTCGGATGAGATGACGATCTGGACGACGAGCCAAAATCCACACATTATTCGTCTGCTCATCAGCATTGCCACGCTGCACATTCCCGAAAACAAAGTCCGCGTAATTTCGCCGGATGTGGGTGGTGGCTTCGGCAGCAAGATCTTCCACTATGCCGAAGAGGTGATCATTCCCTGGGCAGCGCGCAAATTGAATCGCCCGGTGAAATGGGTGGCAACGCGCAGCGAATCCTTTGTCAGCGACGCGCATGGCCGCGATCATGTGACGACCTGCAAGCTGGCACTGAAAAGCGATGGCACCTTTACGGGGCTGGACGTGACCACCTATGCCAACATGGGGGCTTATCTTTCCACCTTTGCCGCGTTGATTCCTACGGCGCTCTACATTACGCTCTTTTCGGGATTGTATAAAATCCCGGCCATTTTTGGCGAATCGTATGGCACCATGACCAATACAGTGCCGGTTGATGCCTATCGCGGCGCGGGGCGGCCCGAAGCCAGCTACGTTGTGGAACGCCTGGTCGATATTGCGGCCCATGAACTGAACATGGATCCCATTGAGCTACGTCGCAAAAACTTTATCCAACCGGATGAATTTCCCTATCAGACACCCGTCGCCCTGCTCTACGACAGCGGTGACTATGACAAACTCTTCGACAAAGCAGTCGAAGTTGCAGATTACCCGGCGTTATTGCGCCAACGCGACGAAGCACGGCAAGCTGGCAAACTCGTTGGCGTTGGCGTCAGCGGTTGTATCGAAGCCTCTGGCCTTGGCCCCTCACGCGTCGTGGTTGGCTTGGGGTCGGGTGTTGGTTTGTGGGAAAGTGGTTCGGTCCGTGTACACCCCACCGGCAAAGTCACCGTCTTTACGGGCTCCCATTCGCATGGTCAGGGTCACGAGACTGCATTTGCGCAGATTGTGGCCGACGAATTGGGTATTCCCATGGGCGACATCGAGATCATTCATGGCGATACCGGGCGCACCCCTTTTGGCTTGGGTTCCTATGGCAGCCGCAGCGCTTCGGTGGGTGGCAGCGCCATTGTACGCAGCGCCGAGAAGATTCGCGCCAAGCTGATCAAAATTGCGGCCTATCAATTGGAAGTAGCCGAAGAAGATGTCGAATACGATCGAGTCAATGGCAAAGTGCATGTCAAAGGCTCGCCTGATCAGGCCAAGGGGTTTGCCGAGCTTTCGGTCGCCACGCTGACGGCCCATCAACTGCCCGACGGCATGGAACCGGGGCTAGAAGAGACAAGCTTTTACGATCCGTCGAACTTCACCTTTCCCAACAGCGCACACATTGCCATGGTCGAAATCGACCGCGATACGGGCGAAGTGAAGCTGACGCACTACACGGCGATCGACGATGTGGGCAACACGATCAACCCGATGATTGTCGAAGGGCAAATTGTGGGTGGCGTGGCCCAAGGTGTGGGTCAAGCGCTGTGGGAACATGGTGTTTACGACGACAGTGGCCAGCTACTCTCTGGTTCGTTTATGGACTATGCCATGCCGCGCGCCGATGGCTTCCCCACGATCCAAGCGGGCCGCACGCAAACGCCGTCACCGCACAATCCATTGGGGGTTAAAGGGGCAGGCGAAATGGGCACGATTGCCGGTACGGTGACAATTGCCAATGCGGTGATGGATGCATTGGCACCCCTGGGTGTCCGCCATCTCGATATGCCGCATACAGCCGAAAAGCTCTGGAAAGCCATCCAAGGCGCCAACAACGGAGGAAACTAACATGTATCCACCAAAATTTGATTACACACGTGCGGCCTCGGTCGAAGAGGCGCTGACCCAGATCCAACAGGGGGCCAAAGTGTTGGCGGGCGGCCACAGCTTAATTCCAGCGCTCAAGTTACGCCTCTCGGATCCCGGCCAACTTGTGGACATTGGCCGCATTGCCGCGTTGAAAGGCATTTGCGTTGACGGCAATACGGCCAGCATTGGCGCGCTGACGACCCATGCCATGGTCGCGGCCTCGGATCAATTGCCCATCGGCTTGACCGAAGCTGCCAGCTGGATTGGTGATCCCCAAGTGCGCAATCGGGGTACAGTCGGCGGCAACATTGCCCACGCCGACCCCGCTTCGGATCTGCCGACGATTCTGGTCGCCCTGGAGGCAACCATCAATTTGGTAGGCCCGAATGGCACACGCGCCATCGCCGCAAGTGATTTCTTCCTAGATCTGTTCTATACAGCGCTGGAAGAAAACGAATTGGTGGCCAGCGTTGCGATTCCCTTGGATAGTGCTGGAACGGCCTATGCGAAGTTGTCGAATCCGGCCTCGCGCTATGCGATTGTGGGAGCGGGCGCCAAGCTTACGGTAGCCAATGGAGTTTGTTCCGCGGCCAGTGTGGCAGTGGGCGGGTTAACGCCCAAGGCAACGGCAACGCCCTCTGTGAGCGCAGCCCTCATTGGTCAAGCGCTTACGCCGGCCACGATCAGTGCGGCGGCAGCCCAAGTAACCAACGATCTGGGCGATGAAGTGATGGGCGATATCCACGCTGGGGCCGATTACCGGCGCGCCATGGCCGTTGTCTATGTCGAGCGCGCGCTGCGTAAAGCGGCAGAACGCGCGGGGCAGTAGTACGCCAACGTTAAATTTCATCACTGCTGCGCTGAATGAATTCAGCGCCTGGGATAGAAAACGTGTTTAAACACGTTTCCCATCGCAGGTGTTGAATGAATTCAACACGAATCTAACGCTGGCGTAGCAGTTACAGTGCACCCAATTGCCGATTGTATGAGCGACTTACGCAATCGGCAATTTCTATGCTAAAATCCAAGCACGATTTCAAGATCGGAGAGACTCTCCGATCTTTACTTTTTAGCGGCCAGCCCCTGTTGGCAGGCAGGAAGAGAAAAGGGCATGACACAAGTCGAACAGATCACCGCGGCACAAGCCGAAGCACAATTGGCAGCCTTGATTGCGCTGCTCCAAAATGTTGTGGATAATGGCGCTTCCATCGGCTTTATCGCGCCGCTTTCCCGGGTAGAAGCGCGTGAATATTGGCTGGGTATTCTGCCTGCGATCGTACAGGGCAACAAGTTGCTTTTTATCACCAAGAGCGACGACCAGATCGTCGGTTCTGTGCAACTGGCGTTGGAACCGCGCGCCAATGGTCGGCATCGGGCCGAAGTGCAAAAGCTCATGGTCCACACGGCCTATCGCGGCCATGGCCTTAGCCGCCACCTGATGGCCACATTGGAAGCAGCCGCGCGCGCCAACCAACGGTCGCTCCTGGTGCTCGACACGCGCGGTGGGGATGTGGCCGAAGGGATTTACCAGAAACTCGGCTATCAGCTAGTCGGCACCATTCCCCAATATGCCCGCAGCTCGGACGGAAATCTGCATGATACGGTCTTTTATTACCGACTGCTTTCCTAGGCATGATATACTGTGAAAGAATGGCAAATGACCTTTCTGTATAAAATAACCGGAGCCATGGCGTGAGTCCACTTGAGCTAAAAACGATTGATGACGTGCAGGGCGCGCTAGCGGCTCAGGGCTATGTCAGCGAGCGCACTCTGGCGACCGCAATTTTTCTGGCCTTAAAATTGCAGCGCCCGCTCTTTTTGGAAGGCGAGGCAGGCGTGGGCAAAACAGAGATTGCCAAAGTGCTGTCAAGTCTGCTCGACCGGCCATTGATCCGGCTGCAATGCTATGAAGGATTGGATGTCAACACAGCGGTCTATGAGTGGAATTATACGCAGCAGATGCTCCAAATTCGGTTGTTGGAGGCAGCGGGTCATGTGAATGTGGATCAGGCGCGCCATCAGCTTTTTAGCACCGAATTTCTATTAAAGCGCCCGTTGCTGCGTGCCATTGATTATGAAAACGGCGTGCCACCCGTGCTACTGATCGATGAACTTGACCGCGCCGACGAGGAGTTTGAGGCGTTTTTACTCGAAGTGCTCTCCGATTTTCAGGTCACGATTCCCGAGTTGGGCACGATCAAAGCGCCGATTCCGCCGATTGTGATTATTACGTCCAACCGCACACGCGAAATTCACGATGCGCTCAAACGGCGCTGTCTCTACCACTGGATCGACTACCCAGACTTTGCCAAGGAATATAGTATTGTGCTGGCCAAAGTGCCCCAGGCTCCGGCAGATTTAGCGCGCCAGGTCGTGACCTTTGTCCAGGAATTGCGCCGCCAAGAACTCTACAAACTGCCCGGCGTGGCCGAAACCATCGATTGGATCACCGCGCTGGTAGCGTTGGATCAGGAAGTATTGACCGAGGCGATGGTCAACGACACCTTGGGTACGCTGCTCAAATATCGCGACGATATTCAGCACATGCAAGGCGCGGCGACACGCTCGATCCTGCAACGGTTGAGCGCGGTGTAGAAACCATGGACAGAGGCGAAAGAGAGTTATGATGGAGCAAGAGACAAAGCCGAGTCGTGAGGCAGCGATTGCCCTGCGCGAGATCACCAAAGAGACCTTGCGTCCGATTCTCAGACTTGAGGTAGCGGCGCATCAAAAGCATTTTGTGGCGTCGAATGCCGTTTCCGTGGCCCAGGCCCACTTTGAGCCCGAACATGCCTGGTTTCGCGCCATCTATGCCGACGAAACGCCAATCGGCTTTGTCATGATCCATGACGATCCGGGCAATGCCAAGTATTACTTGTGGCGCTTTATGATCGATCAGCATTATCAAGGCTTGGGGTTTGGGCGACGCGCCCTGCAAGCGATTATTGATCACGTCAGGACAAGACCAAACAGCCAGGAACTTTTCCTCAGTTGTGTACCTGGGGCAGGCAGCGCCTGTTCCTTCTACGAAAAGCTGGGTTTTGTGCCCACCGGTGAAGTGGACGAAGATGAGATCGTGATGAAGCTGATGCTATGAGCTACCTCCTATGAGCTACTATGCCGAATCTACGCAGAGCGGCAATCTACTGCGCAACTGTGTCCTCTTTGGGCGCATGTTACGTATGCTGGGTGTCGAGATCACGCCCAGCCAAATGGTCGATCTGGTGGATAGTTTACAGTATGTGAATATTGGCAGCCGGCAAGATTTCAAGAATAGTGCGCGCGCGGTTCTCATCAACCGGCGCGAACAGTTGCCGCTCTTTGAGGAAGCCTTCGATCTTTTCTGGCAGGAGCGCGGGGAAAGCATGGTGCTTGGGCTGGACATGGGCCAGTTGTTGCAAAAACAACAAGAAAAGCTGGAAGTATACCGGCGCAATCCCCAGAACGAAGATAACAAGCAGTCAACGCCCGACGAAGAGCCCGAAGAAGAACGTCTGCTCACCTATAGTGACCGCGAAATTCTGCGCCGTAAGGATTTCACACGGCTCGATGCCGACGAGATGGCCGCCGTGCGCCGCATGATGTTGCAGACGCAATGGCGGATTGAGCCGCGCCGCACACGCCGTACCGTACGCGCCACCCAGGGCAACCGGATCGATCTGCGGCGCACCGTGCGCCAAAACCTGCGGCATGGGGGCGAACTGTTGCATTTGGCCCACAAAGAACGCAAAGTTAAACGGCGACCGGTTGTGCTGCTCTGCGACATCAGCGGGTCCATGGAGCGCTATTCACGGGTGCTACTGCAATTTATTTATGTGGTCACCAGTCGCCTCGATCGCGTTGAATCGTTTGTCTTTAGCACACGGCTTACGCGCATTACGCGCCAGTTACGGCGGCGTAATGTTGACGAGGCGCTGCGCGAGGCCAGCACAGTAGTACACGATTGGGCAGGCGGTACGCGCATTGGCGAGGCGATCAAAACCTTTAATTACCAGTGGGCACGCCGGGTGCTGGGCCAGGGCGCAATTGTCATGATCATTAGCGATGGCTGGGATCGAGGCGACATTGCGCTGTTGGAACGCGAGATGGATCGGCTCCACCGCAGTTGCCACCGCTTGATCTGGCTGAACCCCCTGTTGGGCGCGACAGATTATCAACCATTGGTGCGCGGCATTAAAGTTGCGCTGCCCCATGTGGACGACTTTTTGCCAGTGCATAATTTGGCCAGCCTAGAGCAACTGGCCGCGCTGCTGGCCGAACAATGACAAATCGAGAAGCAAGGTATTCAATACGTTATGCAAGCAGATGAATTTTATTACGGGCGGCGTCAGAACATTAGCTATGGCCGGACGGCACAGCCCAGCTACAGCTATACACCCCTGACTCAAGCCGATTTTCTTGATGCGCAACCCACCGATGAATTTATGCATGGGCCGCGCCATGCTGCCGATGTGGCGCAACTGCAGGGCATTTTCCGCCAACACTATCGCGGCAATCCACTGGTGACAATTTTGGGCAATGTCAAAATGATCTGGGATATTGACCAGTTGGCACAACCAGCGCCCGATCTGGCGATTGTTATCGGCCTAGAAAGTCTGGAGCACGAGCTGGCCTATTTTGATGTGCAGGCGCTGGGCCAACGACCGCGCTTTATCGCCGAGGTGCTCTCGCCCCGGTTTGCCCAGCTCGATCTGGTGGAAAAGTTGCAGATTTATGCGCAAGCAGGTGTGTCAGAATATTTTATCATCGACAGCGGCGAACGCGCAGACAATGGCGCGCGGCATTATCGGGTGCTTGGCTATCGGCTGGTCAAACAGGCTTACGAGCCAATCACCCCGGACCAAGACGGGCGCGTCTACAGCAAAGTCAATCGCCTATGGCTGCTGCCCAACATGGCGCACGATGGCTTTCTGGCAATTGGCGAACGCACAGGCCAACCGATCACGCCGGACGCGGACAGCATGACCAGTGTCACGGCAGCGCGCGTTGAGGCGACATTTCGTGCCACATCGATTGCCGCGCAGCTCAATTTTCTGCGCGATGATGAGTCGGCCTAGCAGATAGCAGGAAGGAGCAGGTGAATGCGTGAAGTGATGAATGAAATTGAACGCTGGCGTGGCGAAGGCAAACAGGTAGCGCTGGCCACAGTCGTCAAAGTCTATGGCTCGGCACCGCGTCCCTTGGGAGCCAAGATGGCGATCTCGGAAAAAGGTGAGATGGCTGGCTCGGTGAGCGGCGGCTGTGTCGAAGGCGCAGTCGTACAGGAAGCGCTGGACGTATTGGCGCACCAACAGGCCAAATTGGTGGAATATGGCATTGCCGACGAACTGGCGATCAGCGTTGGTCTGGCTTGTGGTGGCAATATCCAGGTGTTTGTCGAGCCATTAAATTGGTAAAGTTTTCCCATCACTAGTGCAGAGCGGCCTAAGTAAGACAGTAAGTTCAGTAGGACAGTGAGTCAGTGGCTGTCTACTGTCCTACTGAACTACTGTCTCACTGGACTACCATTGGTCTATTTACGCCGTTGTGTATAGTAGTACGATACGAAGCTTATGCGAATTGCTGTTTTGGCGGATATTCATGGCAATCTGCCGGCCCTAGAAGCCGTGATTGCCCGGTTGGATACGTTACAACCGGATTATGTTGTGGTAAATGGAGACCTGATCAATGGGGTCCCGTTTAGTACCGAAGCGATTAATCGCGTGCGCGCGCTGGGGTGGACGGTGGTGCGTGGCAATCATGAATTTTACTACCTGGACTTCGGCACCGAACGCGCCGTGCCGGGCTGTGAAGATCCCGCGCGGTGGGGACAACTCCACTGGTTGATCGAACGGATTACGCCTGATCAAGGTGCCTATCTGGCCATGTTGCCCGACGAACGAACATTTTATCTTACAGGCACGCAGCCACTCCGCATGGCCCATGGCGTGCCTGGGCGCAACCGCGTTGGCTTTCATAACGAACAGGCCGACCCCCAGATCGCGGCGGAAATCCATCCGATCAGCGAACGCACCTTTGTCTCGGCCCACACCCATGTGCAGATCGACCGGCACGTACACATGGCGATTGCACCAACGGCCAATGGTCACGCCGACGAGGACGCGGCCATACGGCGCTGGCATCTGATCAACCCGGGCAGTGTCGGACTTCCCCTCAATGGCGACACGTCTGCACAATTTGTGATTTTGGAAAATGTAGACGAAGCAGCAGAAGCTGGGGGGTGGCGGGCAACCATGCAGCGCGTGGCCTATGACCGGCGATCGGCGTTGCAGGCCTATACCACAAGCGGGATGCTGGCCATGGGTGGCGTCATCACCCAATTATTTTATTGGGAAGTGGTGACAGCCGAACCGGAACTGGTGCTTTTCTACCGCTGGGCCTGGAACAACGGCCATGATCCCGAATGCGCCACCCAACGGGCGTTCGATGCCTATGTCGCGGCCACCGGGCGCAGCCACTATGTACGGCAGCGCGATCCACTATTCCACCCCAGTCGTGAGAAGGGATAACGGATGCGGCTTGCTTTTGTCGCCGACATTCATGGCAATCTGCCAGCCTTGGAAGCAGTGCTGCTTGATCTTCAGCAACAACGGCCCGATGCCGTCTATTTGGTGGGCGATCAGGTGAATCGCTGCCCGTGGAATAATGAAGTGATCGAGATTGTCACCGAATTGGCCTGGCCGGCCATTGCAGGCAATCACGATTTGATCGTGGGTGCCATCAACACGCCGCAAAACCGCCCCCCGTTTACCGATCAGGCGCGCTTTCCCACACTTTGGTGGACACAAGCCCAGCTCACCGAAGCCAATCTCGCGCGCCTGCGCCAATGGCCGACCGAGTTGCAAATCGATTTTGCGGGATTACCGGCCATTCGGCTGATTCATGGAATTCCGGGCAATGCGTTTGTCGGGATTTTGCCCGAAGATCGCGAGGAGAAGATCCGTACCCTATTAACTGGCGTCGCAGAAAGCGTGGTCGTCTGTGGCCATGTACATCGCCCCTTGCAGCGCATGGTTGACCAGTGGCAGGTGTTGAATGGTGGCAGTGTGGGCATTCCCTATAACAGTGATCCGCGCGCCCAGTATCTGCTGCTAGATGGTGTTGCACAGCAGTGGGTGCCTACGTTTCGCCAAGTTGATTATGACCACAATGTCATTCCCGAAGCCTTTATTACGTCGGGGATGCACGCGGCAGTGGGCGCGATTGCCGAATTACATCTGCGCACAGTCATGAGTGGCGAACCGTGGACCAGTGACTTTGGTTACTGGCTGCGCACGCAGACACCCGAGCTCAACAACAATATGCCACGGGCTGTTAAACGCTATCTCACCGAACATGGCCCTGGTCACTGGGCCTTTACCCTGGGCCTCTAGTACCTAATGCAGGAAGAGTGCATGATACGCTTACTAACCGCGCAGGATCGCGCACAAACGGTTGATTTCTTGTCCGGCGCACCCCACTTCAATTTGTATATGTTGGGCAATATCGAAAAGTTGGGCTTTGACCAGGCGATCTGTGAATTTTGGGGCGATATGGTACCAACGGCACAAGGCGAGATATTGCGCGGCGTGCTCAATCGCTATATGAATGGCTGGACTGTCTATGGAAGAACGGCAACCGACTGGGCAGGCTTGGGGTACATTCTCGACCAGCACCCGGCTGGCGCGCAACGGTTGCAAGACAATCCGGGCGGCATCGACTCTTTACTACCCTATCTACAGCGCTATCGCGCAGCCAAGACCGAAATTGAAGAAGTTATGGATTTGCAGCCGGCCAATTTTCAACCAGTCGCCGCACCAACTGGGGTGAGCGTACGGCGCGCGACGCTGGCGGATCGCGCTGCGTTGATTGCCTTTTATGCCGATGCCGAACAGATGCGCCGTTCAGCCGCGGGCATCGAACGTCCGCTGCATGACACACGGGTCTGGGTCGCGGAGGTGGAGGGTGCGCTGGTTGCTACCGCGTTGACGAATGCCGAAACCAGTAACCTTGCCATGATCGGGGGTGTGTATACGCCGCCGGCCCAACGCGGTCGCGGCTTCAGCCAAGCGGTCTGTAGCGCGCTCTGTGCGGATCTGATGGCAGATCAAAAACAGCCCGTACTCTATTGGATCACACCGGCAGCTGGTTCTATTTATCGGAAGTTGGGATTTCGCGCAACTGGTCAGTGGCGCTCTGTTTGGTTACATTCCGATTGACGCGTAAGTTACTAAATCAATGATAGTTTCTGACAGCAGCACTATGCAGATGAGTTAGACACTTTTTATACACGCATCAGGAATGGAGGATTCAAAGGGAGGAATGAATCTTACACCTGTGGCTACGCAATCGTTTATTGCATATAATCTGGCACCAAGCCCTCACGTACCAGACGATCGCGCAGGGCCGCACGCCCGCGACTCAGCCGAGACTTGACCGTGCCCAATGGAACATTCAATTGCAGCGCGGCTTCCTCATAATCCATCCCATGTACGTCAATCAATAGCACCACATTGCGATGCCAGACCGGCAAATCATCAATCGCGGCCAGCAACATCTGCATTTGTTCGCGCTGTAGGGCCATGGTCTCGGGATCTTCGACCGTATCTTGGGCACGCTCACCCAACGAGGCTTCGGTATCACTGCCTTCGGTCAGTTCGTCCAAGCTCAGCGCACGACGCCGTTTTTGGCGGCGCA
>Ga0105044_10010687_pt1 | contig 12531 bp, 8 predicted proteins | sample MAT01_FD_78092 | JGI IMG/M metagenome (GOLD analysis project Ga0105044, IMG submission 78092) | Freshwater microbial communities from Lake Fryxell liftoff mats and glacier meltwater in Antarctica - MAT-01 | ecosystem: Environmental > Aquatic > Freshwater > Ice > Liftoff microbial mat | place...
CGCATGTCTGACGTCGATCTTGACGGGGCGGTCGTACCGGATGTCGGCGCTGATGGCGTCGGAGCACGGGGCGTTTGCGGGCTTCGGGGCGGATCGGGCGAACATGCTGCGGGTGATCCGGAACCACCGGTCGGCGGCCCACGGCGCTTCGCGTGACAGCGGGAAGTATGAGACGCTTCGCATCACGCCGGTTCCGATCGACCATGACCTCATCATGCTGGCGGCCAAGAGCGGGCATTCGGCGGTGGCGAACACGACGGCTTTGCTGGCCCGCGCGGTTCGGGCCTGGGATGAAGCGCTGGAAATGGGCGAGAAGCACGGGTATCGCAACGCCCAGACCACGGTGATTGCGCCGACGGGGACGATCGGCCTGTTGATGGATTGCGACACCACCGGGGTGGAGCCGGACTTTGCGCTCGTCAAATTCAAGAAACTGGCGGGGGGCGGGTACTTCAAGATCGCGAATGAATCGGTGCGGCCGGCGCTCCGCTCGATGGGGTACAGCGACACGCAGATGCGCGAGATCATGACGTACCTGCTGGGGACGCTGAGCCTTGATGTTCCGCTTTCGCCCAAGAGCGGCCTGATGCTTCAGGCGTTCCTCTCGAACAAGGGCGTGACTGCCGCGGACCTGAAGGCCATTACCGATTCACTGCCCGCGACATTTGAACTCTCGTTTGCATTCTCGGCGTGGGCGGTTTCGGAGGAGTCTCTGAAGGCGTGCGGCGTGGATGCGGCGGCGGCCCGTGCCGATCCGTCGTTCAGCCTTCTGAAGGCGTTGGGGCTGTCGGCGGAGGTGATTGACCGTCTGAACACGGTGATCTGCGGGACCGCGACGATCGAGGGTGCGCCGCACCTGCAGGCGGTGCACGTGCCGGTGTTTGATTGTGCCAACAAGTGCGGGAAGTTCGGGAAACGGTTTATCGCGGCGGAGGGGCACATCCGGATGATGGCGGCGGCGCAGCCGTTTATCTCGGGTGCGATCTCCAAGACCATCAACCTTCCGAACGATGCGACGATTGATGACATCAAGAACTGCTACCGGCTTTCGTGGGAACTGGGGCTGAAGGCGAACGCGCTGTATCGGGATGGGTGCAAACTGAGCCAGCCGCTTTCATCGACGACGGATGAGGCCAAGAAGGAGTCGGGGAAGGACATCGGCAAGGTGGTTGAGGCGGTGGTGCCGGTGGAAATGAAGCCCCGGCCGAACCGTCGGCGGTTGCCGGACACGCGGCGGTCGATCACGCACAAGTTCAATGTGGCGGGGCACGAGGGGTATCTGAATGTGGGGCTGTATGACGACGGCCAGCCGGGCGAGTTGTTCATCACGATGAGCAAGGAAGGTTCGACGATCGGCGGGTTGATGGACTCGTTGGGGACGGCGACCAGTGTTTCGTTGCAGTACGGCGTGCCGGTGCGGAGCCTGGTGGACAAGTTCAGCCATCAGCGGTTTGAGCCCGCGGGCATGACCGAGAATCGGGATATCCCGTTTGCGAAGAGCCTGGTGGACTACATCTTCCGGTGGTTTGGTATGCAGTTCATCCCGGGGTATCGGGAGGAGCACGCGCCGCGGCGTCCGGAATCTTCGATGGTGACGGCGGTTCCTGCGGAGCGCATCGGGCTCATGAGTGCACCGGTGGTGTCGATGGAAGCCGCTCCGATGGATGGGGCCGCAGAGCGGCAGTCGGTGATGCTCCGCAAGTCGTTGGTGGGCGGTGGGGGCGAAGTTTCGGCGTCGAGTGCGCTGAGTGACTATATGGAGAAGGTGAGTGACGCCCCGGCGTGCGATGTGTGCGGGAACGTGACCGTGCGGAGCGGCACCTGCTACAAGTGCCTGAACTGCGGCAACAGCCTCGGCTGCAGTTGAGGGTCGTTGTCGGCGATTTTTCGAACGATCATCAGCGAAGGAGGTACACCGTGGGAGGCCACGTTGCGTGACCCGGGTATCGATATTGCGAAGGGGCCGGCGTGAACGGATGTGCGCCGGGACCGGAATCTCACTGGACGAGACCGGTTTGCAGGAAAGCCCCAGCGCGGATTGCCGTCCAATCGGCCACCATTTCTGCCCGCCGAGAGACACCCCTGATAAGGGGGATCTTGAGGAGCCACTGAACGGCGGGGGTTTGAAGTCGGGCCTCAAGCCTGACACTGGCGGCCACGGAGGAGCGGCGGAGCGCATTCGGAAGCGATGTTCCGATAACCACGGGATCCACGAAAAGGCCTCCTTCGCTGATGATCGATTTGGAACTTGGAGCCCGAACTGCAGCGCTGGGACGGAGATCCGACGTCCTATATTTGTAGGGGCTAAGCGCGGAGGCCCAAGTTTTCGTGTGGTTTTGACATTCGTTGGGAGCGCGGATGGGGGATCCGTAGGGGTGGGGAGGCGGAAGGGAAGGGGAATCGGGAAGAAATCCATATTTTTCCCGTGACAAGCGGAGCGAAAGACGTTACGCTTGAGTTGCCCGAGAGAGGGCATGTCTTCTGTGTTTACACACCCGCGTTGGGCGGGTGGCAGAACTGAAACGAGTTTGGGAGGAGAGTTCAAATGCGTTATGTGCTTGCTTTGGCCGTTGTCGCCGGTGCTGCTGCTTCTGCGGCTCACGCCGACTCGATCGCGTCGTTCTCGTATGACGATCTTGGTGGAACCTACGTCGGAGGCGTTGCTGGTGGTTCGTTCACGGCCGTCGCCGTGGACACCGCCCAGCTTCAGTCCTCGGGCGTTGCGTCTCGCTTGGACCCGATCGATGAGTCGGCGGTGTTCCAGTCCGGTTTCGTCAGCGGCGCTGACTTGGCCGACTTTGCGTTGACGCTGAGCGTCGGTGCGATCGACATCAACGGTTTTCGTCCGGGTGCGGGCTCCTTCACTGCGACCGATGCCGATGGCGACACCATCACCGGCTTGGCGAGCGGCAACTGGCGCCTCCTCGGCAATTTCCTTGCGTTCACCGGCAGCCTGACGAATGTGAGCCTCACCGGCACCGAGTTCAACGGTACCGACAACTCGTCGGACGATTGGAACACGGACCTCCCGGGCGATGCTCCGTACGACGGCGCCATCGTGACGCTCACGTTCGGTGCGACCGACTTCTTCAACACGTCGTTCGCTGGTCGCTCGACGGGCATCAACGCTCAGATTGTCCCGGCTCCCGGCGCTTTGGCGCTCATGGGCTTGGGTGGTTTGGTCGTCGGCCGTCGTCGTCGCTAATCCCGACTTCGATCGAAAATCATGTTCTCAACGGACCCCGGCTCACGCCGGGGTTCGTTTTTTTAAGTTCGACTCATTTCGGCTTCCGCTCATGGCGTCGCTCCTGTGAGCGTTGGCGAAATCATCGACGCCGCGGAGTACTGCCGGGAGTCTCGGATCTCGAGAGCGGGATTGCTCGATTGGGCGGTCGTTGTGTGCAAACGGATTTGTGTTGGCCAGGCGGTGAACCGCAGCGGTGGGGGGAATGACTTCGGGCGGGTGAGGGGCAAAACGGACCCGAGCCCGAAGAAATCGCCTCGTTGCAAGATAATCTGTGGAAATACCTAGAGCGGCCAATGGGCGGTTTCGCAGCCGCGTCGATTCGGCATGCGTGGGAGATGGGCCGATAGCAGTGGGTGAGATGCTCTAACTCGTTGGCTGGGGTCAATTTCCGAAGTGTCTTTGCCTCGACCGACGCTCTCCACCAACGTAGTTCTGGGACCTTGGCGAGGAAATTGGGCGAATTAGGCTGTCCCGATAATCACGGTGTCTGTGAAATTCGGAGTCGTCTGGGATCCACGCGGGGGGGCGAATCGAAGGTGGGGGTGTCGCCGACGGGTCAGAACTTCAGAAAATTTGTGCAAGCGAAGACTTTTCTGTTGACATCTGGTCTGGAATGTGACACACTAGGAGTGTTGGGGCGTGAGACACCCTGATTCTGTTTCTAAAAGGAAGACCTTCATCCTGTTCGGATGAAGCACAAAAGGGGAGAGGAGAGGTTTATGTCAATTCGTATGGGTAAGACTGTTGCCGCTCTGGCCGTTCTGGCTGGTGGGCTTATCGCTTCTACGGCTTCTGCCGATGTTGTCTTGGTCTCGATGACCTACGACGACTTGGCTGGGTCGTACAGCACCACCACGCAGACCTTCACCGCAGTCGCTGTCGACTTGGCGGCCCTGAAGTCGTCTGCTGACGTTTCTCGCTTGGTTCCCGGCACAGGAAATGCCGAGTTCGAGCCCGGATTCGTCAGCAAGCCCGATCAGGCCGACTTCGTCCTGAGCGTGAACGTTGGGGCCCTGAACATCGACGGAACGCGTAACGGCGCCGGCACATTCACCTCGACCGATGCTGATGGCGACACCATCGTTGGCGCCATCAACGGTACGTGGGAAAACCTTGGCTTCGGGTTCATCGCTTTCAACGGCATCTTGAGCCAGGTGTTCGTGAACGACAACGGCATTCAAGACGGCCTGTTCAACGGTTCGCACTCTGGCGCTTGGGACCTCAACCTGCCGGCCGCCGAGCCTTACACTGGGGCTCTCGTCCAGTTGACCCTCGGTGCGAACGGCTTCTTCAGCCGCAACTTCACCAACCGCGCCACCGGGGTGACCGCTCAGATCATCCCGACCCCCGGCACTGCCGCCCTTCTTGGCCTTGGTGGCCTTGCGATGGTGACCCGTCGCCGCGGTCGCTGAATCTGACCGTGCAACAGTGATAGCCGGATTTGGCTTCGCTGTGTGAGAATCGGCTCTTCGATCTCTCCAAAAATCTCAAGGCCCTCGGCAAACGCCGGGGGCTTTTTTTCGTTCCGACTCTTTGGTTCGCAGAGCGCAGTTGGCTGCCTCGTGGAGCGACAACCGCGGCTGGTCCTCACGCGAGGACCGCCAACGCGGCTTGTTACGCCCAAGGGGCCTCACAAGATGAACGGTTCCGGCGCTTCGAGCGCGGGCGAGCCGACAGGCAGGTCGAAGCGTTCGCGGGTGCGGGTGTATGAGTGGCCGCCCATGCGACCGACCGCAGCGACCGCGTCCGGGTTGATCTTTACGCGGTCGAAAAGCGCAGCGTCGTCGGCGTAGACGTGCACAACCTCGCCGATCACAATGTTGCCGGAGGAGGGTCTGCCGGGCATGGTGCGGACCACCTGGATGGTGCGGCATTCGAACGCCAAGGGCGACCCTCTCACGCGGCCCGGACGCACCTTGACCGACGGCACGGATTCCAGCCCCGCGAAATCGAACTCTGATTCGCCGTGTGCCAGTGGCTCGGCGGCGGCTGACATGCGGCGGACGAGCGACTCGGTGACGACGCAGACAACGAACTCGCCGGTGCCGCCATCTGCGATGGGTTTGCAGTTGCGGAGGGTGTCTTTCTCGCCGCCGTCGGGGCGGGTGGCGGGGCAGAAGAGGAGCGTCATGGGGTCGGAGCCGACGCCCGCGAAGAACGAGAAGGGTGCTAGGTTGGGAAGGCCGTCGGGCGAGAGTGTGGAAACGGCGGCGATGGGCCTGGGGATGATGCCGCCGATGAGAAGTTTGTAGCGGTCTGCGACGGAGAGGGACTGGGGATCGAGTTCCATGGTTCAGCGTACACGGCGGGCCAATGAACCGGGAGTGGAGTGGTGGATGCGGGTCGGCGCGGGATCACCGAAAATCGCACGCGGCTAGGCTAGTATTCGGCCCACTTCAGTTCGGTAAAAAACCAAGGGAAATACGGACATGGCGACCGGCCGCGCAAAGATCAGCGTCATTGGGTCAGGCAACATCGGCGGCGAATGTGCGCGCTCGATCGCGATGAAGGAGTTGGGCGACGTCGTCCTTCTGGACATCCCGATCAAGGACAAGCCCGAACTGCACATGCCTCGGGGCAAGGCGCTCGACCTGGCGTGTTGCGGGCCGGTCGAGAAGTTTGATGCGAAGATCACGGGGACGTTTGATTACAGCGACATCGCGGGTTCGGACGTGGTGATCGTGACGGCGGGTGTGCCGCGGAAGCCCGGGCAATCGCGTGATGATCTTGTGGCGATCAACGCGGGGATCGTCAAGAGCGTGGCGACGAACATCAAGCAGTATGCGCCCAACGCGATCGTGATCGTGGTGAGCAACCCGCTGGATGCGATGGTGTATGTGATGTGGAAGACGACGGGTTTCCCGGCGTCGCGGGTGCTGGGGCAGGCCGGCGCGTTGGACGTGGCACGCTACAAGACGTTCATTGCGATGGAACTGGGCGTGAGCGTCGAGGACATTCAAGGGCTGCTGCTGGGCGGGCATGGCGACGACATGGTGCCGCTGCCGCGGCTGACGAGTGTGAACGGGATCCCCGTGCAGGACCTGCTTTCGGCCGAGAAGATTCAGGCGTGCGTGGACCGGGCCAAGGCGGGCGGGGGCGAGGTTGTGAAACTGATGGGCACGAGCGCGTGGTACGCACCCAGCGCGGGCACCATCGAGATGGTGGAAGCCATCGTTCGGGACAAGAAGCGGGTTATCCCGTGTGCCGCGTTCTGTGAGAAGGAGTTCGGCGTGGCGCAGTCCAACGGCGGGAAGGGTCTTTTTGTGGGGGTGCCGTGCGTGCTGGGCAAGAACGGCGTCGAGCGGATCATCACGTTCAAGATGAACGATGAAGAGCAGAAGTTCATGAACGAATCGATCAGTCATGTGAAGGACCTGATCGGATCGACCGTCAAGTTGTTCCCCGAACTCGCGGATTGAGATATTGATGGCCGGCGTCGAAGGGCCGGCGTAATTTCCGTAAAGAAAGGATTGTTTCCGATGATTAAGAAGAACGTACTCCTCGCGATTGCGGCCGGGCTTGTGCTGGCGGTTCCCGCGTTGGCCCAAGACGTGAAGGTCGAGAAGGTTGAAGCCTCCGAGGTGCCGCGGCTCGCCCCGAGTTTCTCGGACGCCGACATGGGGCGTGTTGCGGGGATGCTGACCGGTTCATGGAAGGCGAACGTGTCGGCGGTGGGCGGGGGCATGAAGGATGTGGTCATCAGTTTCGCTCCGGTGCGGATCGATGCGATCCCGAACACGGTGTTCGCGGAAACGGCCGAGGCCGGATCGATCAACCGGCCGTTCCGTCAGGAGATCCTGCAGTTCTACCGCGCTGCGGATGGCTTGCGGATGCGGACATTGGAGCCCCGCCGCACGCGCGGCTACATGGGCAATTTGGCGGGGTTATGGGCCGTTCCGGCCGCGTTCCCGCAGATTTCGGCGGATGATCTCGTGGCCACGATGGACTATGTGGTGACGGTGTCGGCCGACGGCTTTACGGCCAAGACTCCGCATCCGTATCCGACGGCGACGGGTGGTGCCTTCAACATGTCGTCGGACGTCAAGATGTCCGGCGGGTCGTTGATGGTGGCCGACCGCGGGAGCGATGCATCTGGGAAGGTTGTTTGGGGCCCGGCGGCGGGTTCGTTCGACACTTTTACCAAGTTTGACACGGGTGTGAAGGTTTCGGACCTTGAGTCGGGGCTTTATGTGATCGACTTCAAGGCGGCGACGGGCGAGGCCGCCAAGCCGGGCGACATCGTCAAGTGTCATTATGCCGGGTATCTCGAGGATGGTCGGACGTTCGATACGTCCTATGACCGCGGCACCCCGTTTACGTACTCGTTTGGCCAGCCATTGATCGAGGGTTGGAACAAGGCGATGAGCGACACCCGGAAGGGCGCGGTTCGTCGCTTGGTGATCCCCGGACCGCTGGCGTACGGCGTGAATGGACGCAAGCCGATCATTCCGTCGAACGCCACGCTGATCTTCGACATCGAGGTGTTGGATGTAACCCCGCCGGCTCCGATCGCCCCACCGGCGGCCGGGCCCGAGGTTGGCAATGTTCCGCAGGGTGGTAGCAAGGACGTTCAGCCCCAGCAGGCGCAGCCTCAGAAGGCGGAGCCGATTCAGCCCAAGTAAGCGGGTTCAGCGACTCAAGTTCACCATGGGGGCGCTGTGTGGCAGCGCCCCTTTTTTCGTGGGATCGGCGTCCCGCGCGCTACCATGTCAGAGCATGAACCGGAGGGATTTCTACGACATTCTTGGTGTCACAAAGCAGGCATCGGCCGACGAGATCCGGAAGGCGTATCGCGCGCTGGCCCGCAAGTTTCATCCGGATGTGAACAAGAGCGGCGACGCCGCGAAGAAGTTCAACGAGATTCAGCAGGCGTACGAAGTGCTTTCCGACGATGCGAAGCGTCGGAAGTTTGATCAGTATGGAGACACTGGCGATCGGAGCCCATCGGCGGGTGGCAGTGGGGGGTCGCGTGGTGGCGGTGGGGGGCCGGTTGGAGGACCGGGTGGCGGGACCTATTCATGGGGGAATGTGGGCGGTCCGGGGGGCGTCCGAATGGACGGATTTGACCCCGATGAGCTGTCTTCCATCTTCGAGGCGGTGATGGGCGGCGGTGGAACAGGTGATGATGAATCGCCGTTTGGCGGGCGCGGCCAGACGCCTCGGCCCGGAGCCCGCGGGAACGGTCGGAAGCCCGGCGGCCGAGCGGGGCGGGCGACACCTGTGAATGCCGTGCAGCACACCCATCAGATTTCATTTGATCGCATGGTGCAGGGCGGACCGGAGACGTTGGCCCTGAGTGAAGACGGTGTTCGTCGGACGATCGAACTGCGAATACCGAAGGCCGTTGAGAGCGGAACACAACTGCGGATGCGGGGCGTGGTGCAGTCTTCAGGTGCCGACCTGGTGGTGACGATCGGAGTGGGGAACCATCCGCTTTGGACGCGCGGCGAGGGTGCCGCGGTTGGCAAGGGTCTGGACCTCTTCCTCAACTTGCCACTCTCGATCGGCGAGGCAACGTTCGGTGCGACGGTGACGGTGCCGACGCCCAAGGGAAGGGTGGACCTTTCGATTCCGGCCAAGAGCGACTCGGGGGGGCGGCTTCGGCTTCGCGGGCAGGGGCTTGAGGACGACGGGGGTCGAAAGGGTGATCTATACGTGACGATGCTGGTTGCGTCACTCGATGCGACCCAATTGACACCCGAACAAGCGGAGACACTGAAAGCGATTTCGCAGGCAACAGGTTCTCCCCGGAGCGATCCCGAGTGGCGGTAACTCGGGGTTTTACGGCCTGAAACGGTGTTTTCGGTTGACACCGGCCAGCGGCGAGCGGACACTTGCCTCACAAGGGTTCGGAAGCGGCGGGCACGGAGGCTCGATCCGCATCGAGGCAAGGGGTTGCTCAAGCAGCGGCATCATTTTTTCGTGGTTCTCCTCGCCCTGGCCGACGCCATCATGGTGGCCGGTGCGTGCATTGCCGCTTGGGGCCTGCGACGCATGTCGCTCGGAACTGGGTGGCCTGATTCGCTTGGACCTTGGGTGCGTGAGCCGGCGACGCTTCTGGCGGTTCCGGTGACGTTGTACGCGATGCTGGCGTTCGGGCTTTATAAGCCGCGGCGGGACCGCAGCGTGCTGGCGGAAATTGGACAGATTTTGAAGGCATCGCTGACGGCGATCGCGGTGCTGATTGTGGGGACTTGGGCGATGGTGGGCATCTGGCCGGCGGATGCGGTTCGGGCCAGCGCCGAGTTCCAGGGGCTTCGGCTCGATGCGGGCCGGCTCGAAGTGGGGATGCTTGCGGCGTTTCTGCCGGTGTGCTTGGCCGCCGAACGCATGGCCTTTCGAGCGGCCCTTCGGTTTCTTCGGCGTCGCGGCTGGAACCTTCGGCACGTGTGCCTCATCGGCACCGGCCGTCTGGCCCGGGTGGCGTGCCGCACGCTTGACCGCAATTCGTGGACGGGCATCCACGTGGCGTACTTCCTGTCGCACAACGAGCATCATGCTCCCGGGACCATGTGCCTCGGTCGGCCGGTGCTGGGGGGCTTGGCCGACTTGGAGGCGGTGCTCGACCGGCACAAGCCCGATGCGGTGTATCTGGCACTGCCGATTGGTCGCACCGTTGCGAGGCCGTCAATCTTGCGGCGGCTCGAGCGATTCCCGGTGGATGTACGCTTGATTCCTGAGGTTTCGCCTGGCCACCTGGCCCAGAGCATGTCGGTGCATGAGCTTGATGGCATGCCGATTCTGAGCGTGCGGGAGAACCCGACGCACGGCTTCGGCGGGTTTGCGAAGCGTGGGCTTGACCTCGCCGGCGCGAGCGTCGGGCTGCTGTTGTTTGCTCCGATCATGGCGGCCGTTGCGATCGGTGTGCGCCTTTCCGGACCTGGGCCGATTATTTTCTCGCAGCGGCGGGTGAGTGCGGGCGGGCAGGTCTTCAACATTCTCAAGTTCCGCACGATGTTCCACGCGGAGGACGAGCAAGGGCCGGCCCGCTGGACGAGCCTGGACGACGACCGGATTACGCCTTTCGGCAAGTGGCTGAGGGGTACGAGCCTTGACGAACTCCCCCAACTCCTCAACGTCTTCCTCGGCGACATGAGCCTCGTTGGCCCGCGGCCGGAACGCCCCGAACTCATCGAACGCTTCCGAGAGGACTGGCGTGGGTACATGCTGCGGCAGCACGTCAAGGCGGGCATCACTGGCTGGGCACAGGTCAACGGTTTCCGTGGGAACACCAGCCTCAAGAAGCGGTTGCAGCACGACTTGTACTACGTGCGGCATTGGAGCCTTGGGTTTGATCTCAAGATCCTTTGGCTGACCCTGTTCCGGGGCTTTGTGCACCATAACGCGCACTGACTAAGGCGCTCCTGGACTCAGATCGTTCAGATTTACCGTCTTGAACCACCCGTGCCCGTCGCGGCGAGGAACGCTTCGGCGCATCCGCAACCGAGTGCGATTGACCGCCGTAAAGTACCTCAACTGGTGCGGACGCCCGGCGTGGTGGCCCGCGATGCACCTGTTCGGCTCTCGTTGGTGTGTTTGCAAGTGCCTCTTTCCAAAAAGAGGCCGGGAGGTTATTCTTGTCGCTGGATCACTCTGTTCTTCCGTCAACCGCCGCGGCGACTCCTTCAGCCGCGCACCCGGGTTCTCCCATGTCTCACAAGCCGCACGCCGTTAATGCCGAACCGCAGTCCAGTGCCCGTGATGTTGGGCACATCAGCATGGGCCGCAAGAAGAAGTCGGATCCGCACGCGACCCGCTGGGGCAAGTTTCTGCAGGCGGCGATCAAGTTAAAGTCGTCCGATCTCATCATGAAGTCGGACCAGATTCCGAAGTTGCGGCTCCGGGGCGACCTGAAGCCCTTGGATTGTGAGCCGGTGAGCACGGAAGAGTTCTGGTCGATCGCTGAATCGATCCTGAGCCCCGAGCAGGTGGGCGACCTGCACAAACTGGGCTCGGTCGACTTCGCGTACGACTACGACGATCACAACCGTTTCCGTGTGAATCTTTTCCAGGCCCGCGGCAAACTCTCGGTAGCCGCCCGCCTCATCACCAGCCACATCCGGCGGTTCGAGGAGTTGTACCTCCCACCCGCCATGAGCGAGATCGCCCTGCAGCCCAACGGCATCGTGCTGCTGTGCGGTGTGACGGGTTCGGGCAAGTCGACAACCATCGCGGCCATGCTCGACTATGTGAACGAGCGTCGACCAGTCCACATCGTGACGATCGAGGACCCGATCGAGTACATCTTCGTTGACAAGAAGGCGACGATCAACCAGCGCGAGATCGGCATCGACTGCCTCGATTTCAAGATCGCGCTGCGGGCACTTGTGCGTGAAAACCCCGACATCGTGCTGGTCGGCGAAATGCGCGACAACGAGACGTTCCATGCGGCCCTCCACGCCGCAGAAACCGGCCACTTGGTGTATGGGACGATCCACGCATCGAGCACGACGCAGTGTTTCAGTCGTATCTACGGTCTATTCGAGCAGGAGGAAGTGGATCAAGTCCGCAAGATCCTGGCGTACCAGATGCGGGCGTTCGTCTATCAGAAACTTCTGCCGACGCTCCATCCCACCATCGCGCGCATCCCCGCCTTGGAAATTCTCATCAACAACAGCGTCGTCAAGAAGCACGTGCTGGAATCGCGTGAAGGTGAACTGCGCGAGTACCTCAAGAGCGTCGAGGCCCGCCAGACGGGCATGGTGGACTTTAACGAGAGCCTTGTGCAGCTCGTCGAAACCGAGTACGTGCACCTCCGCATCGCCGAAGAGGCCTCGCCCAACATTGATGAGTTCCGGATGCGTCTCAAGAAACTTGGGAAGTAAGGCCGGGCGGATCGCGGGTGCTGCACGGCCCCCGCCTCGTACGGCTCTGGCCGCGCATCGGGACGGCCCGAGGAAACCGAACTTTGTCGGCTTTTTGGCCTCCCGCTCGGTGCGAAAACCTGATACCCTCCGTACCCTTGCGATGCCGGCCGTCCGAACGGCTTTTCACGGACGTGTGGTGGAATGCCCTGCCAAAGGGCATTCGCCTCAATGTAGTGTTCGATTCGCTTGACCGGGGCTGATGCGGTCCCGGCCTTCTTAGATTCTCCGAGATGATGCCGCCAGATATGACGCAAACCTCACTCGATTCGTCGTTCGCGGGCCTCCCCGGCCTCACCTTGGGCGCGGGGCTGATGCTCATGTCGTGGTGGAAGCCCGTGCTGCTTCTCATCCCGTTCGTGCCTTGGGCGATCCTCATCTCAAAGGTGTTCGACAAGCACTCAGCGCGGTTCTTTCTGC
>Ga0105044_10010689_pt1 | contig 12530 bp, 8 predicted proteins | sample MAT01_FD_78092 | JGI IMG/M metagenome (GOLD analysis project Ga0105044, IMG submission 78092) | Freshwater microbial communities from Lake Fryxell liftoff mats and glacier meltwater in Antarctica - MAT-01 | ecosystem: Environmental > Aquatic > Freshwater > Ice > Liftoff microbial mat | place...
CCCGCATTCATCCGGGGGTCTTCGCTGCGCTCGACCCCCGGCTATTCGATCTGTCCCCCCCCGGGGACGAAAACCAAACCCATCTTGCGGAACTCGAATCGGTAATGGCGTTGCCCTTGAGGGAGAGGGTCGCTTGGAACGTAGCGACAAACGGGGAGAGGGGTGAACGACGAATCGAAGAACCCTCTCCCGGTTCGCTGCGCGAACCACCCTCTCCCTCTGAGGGGAAAGGGCAATTCAAGATCAACCGATGCGATCCGAAAACTCTCACCCCGCTTTCACGGGATTTGTGGAGAATGGAATCGTCGGCGAACCGAAAAGTTCGCCGAGTTCTCGCAGGATCGGGGAGAAGGCCATGACAATCGAAGAAGAATCCGAATACGATTTCGCCCGCATCGCCCGGGATGAGCGTTCCCGCCAACAGCGGAGTTCCGGAACGAATCGCCAGTGGAAACGCGGCGTGATGTTCGGATTGATACTCGGGGTGAGCTTGTGCGCCGGCACGACCTACGCCGTGTATTACGCGGAAGTGGCGTACGAATCCACACTGCAATTCCATTCGCCCGTGGGGGAAAGCTACTCGCCCGACCAAATGGGAGATCGCAACTCCGCCGATTCGGCGGCTCGAACGTGGGAACCGCGGAGGCGCTGGGGCGCATCGCGGAGCAAGAACGACTTCGGCGCGGAAAGGCGGATATTCCCGAACCCGCCCGTCGAGTAACAAGTGAATTCCATGGAATGCCTCCGGTCGCTGACGCTCCCGGCTCGCCAGTGTTTTTGGTTTTTGTTTGCGCTTACCGATAGCGGAAGTTCAATTCCCCACAACCACTCTGGCGAGCCGGGAGCGTCAGCGACCGGAGGTTCGGACGCACTTTCCGCAGTAGTGGGGCACCCGAACCGAAAATCGTTCGCGGGAACCGGCGCTTCGAACGGGCAACCGTGATAAAATCGCAAGGGTCATCCACCCCACGAAGGTTCCCCATGGCCCGGCCAAAAGATGCATGGCGCGGCGCAGCCGCCGCGACGAACTCCGCTCCCGGCAAGCCGGGCACGCAGAAACCCAAAGGCAAGCCCCAACGTTGGCTGCTCGCGGCGCTCGTCGTCCTCGGCCTCGGTGGCATCCTCGCGGGGCTCTTCTTCTTCATGCGGCCCGACCCCGATCCGGTGCTCTTGGCCTTGCCCGTGGCCGAGTACGCCGATCCCTCGTGGCCCGCGAACCCGTGGGCCATGGCCGAAGCCCGAGCCTACGGCGAACGCTTCGGCGATGAAGGCACCAAAGCCTTCCCCGATCAAGAGAAAGCCCGGCTGCTGCGGGCGCTCACTCAACTCGCCGAGGATTCACGGGGCGCCCAAAAAGGTCGGCCGATCGTGGCGATCCTCACCATCCAAGGCATCGCGGTGAACGGGGTTCCCTACCTGCTCCCGGCGGATGCCAACCCCACCGATCCCGGCACCTGGTTGAAACTCGACGACATTCTGCAACCGCTGCGAAAGACCGACGTTCCCCGCTTGCTCATTCTCGACGTTCGCCCGGTGAATTCCCCGCGCAGCGTGCAACCGACTTCGGATGTGAACGACGAACTCGACGCGGCATTGGCGAAGTTGGAATCGGCCAACGATCTGCCGTTCTTCGTATTGAATGCCGCGACGCCCTGGGTCGGCCCCGCTGCGATACGACCGCTGAAGCGCACCGCGTTCGGCATGGCGCTGAACCAAGGCCTCGGAGGCCACGCCGACGGTTGGAACCCGGATCGCAGCAAAGATCAACGGGTGTACGCCAAGGAACTCGCGGCTTATGTGCGCGAAGCCACCCACACCGCGAGCACCGCGTACGGGCATCCCCCGCAGTTGCCCAAGCTTTACGGCACCGGCAAGGATTTCTTCCTCCGGCACGTTCCGAACGGCGGGCCGATCGCGCTGCCCGCCATAGCCGATCCGGAAGCCGTGCCCGAATGGTGGAACGAGAGTGCGAAGTTTCAAGATGCGTGGGTGAAGAGCCAAGGCCCGAGGCGATTGCCAATGGTAGCCATGGCCGGGAACCTCGCCCGGGTGAATGCCGAGGGGCAATGGCTCGCCGGGTACGATCCCGCCGCGATTGCGGCACGGTTCGCGGCGCCCGAACAGGCCCGCCGTGCGGCGATGACCGCGACTCCGCCGGTAACGCCCCCGGTTCACTCGCTCGCACGATCCCGCCTCAATCCGGAGTTTTCGGCCAAGGTCGCGGCGGCTCAAACGTTGCTCGCACCGGCGTTCGACAAAATCCGCGACGGCGGCGGTAAGCCGGAGGAACTGATGGCGCTGCAGGCCCCCGCGTGGGCCAAGGCCGCCGACCATTCGCCGGAAGCGATCTGCGAAGCGGCCATGAAGTTCGCCTTGGCGCTCGAAGATCCGAAAGTCGAACAGATTCAGAAGATCGCGGCGACCGTTGCGGGGTTCCGGCTCAAGAACAAGCCGGTGGAATGGGTGACATTCGAGTTCGTGGCCGGGTTCCCGGCGGAGTTGTCGAAGGAATGGCCCAAGGCGACACTGCGCCGGGTGGTGCTGCTGATCCCCTCGATGGGCGAAGCCACCGCGACCGACGGCCGCAATCTCCCGTGGCTGCAACGTTCTATCGATACCGCGAACGCCAAAGCGATGAAAGCTTTGGTGACGCTCGGGAACGCGGAATCGTCCGATGCGGAAGTCCGGGATGCGGTGGATGTGCTGGATAAGGTACGGCAAGAGAATGTGCGGATCAAAGCGGCTGCGGCGGTTCTAACGGCCACCCGCGCCGAGTACGAGGAGGCGCGTGCGGAACTTAGCGATCTGAGCGCCGAGTTCCCCCACGAGTTCGCCGCGATTCCGGCGGATGTGGCGAGTACATGGGCGGCGCTAGCCGATGCGTTCACTAAGGCGGAGAAACTCCTCGCCGCACCGGAAGGTTCGCCGGGGTTACCAGCGCTCGAACCGTTCCACCAAGCCAAAGACGGCTTGCAAGTTGCTCGCACGAGCTTGCGGGGCATGGTGAAGGTGCCAACTGAAGCGAGCGTTCGGCAATTGGAACGGGCGCTAGAATGGCCCGGTTGGAATTACTCGGATCGTATGGCACTCTTGGCGAGGTACGAACAGCAATCGCGGGCCAGTGCCGCGAAGGTGTTGAACTCGTGGCCGGGGAATCCGGGCGGCATCGAGATCGCGACCCCGGCGAGAACGTTCCAACTCCCGGTGAAGCTCCCGCCGGTAGCGGTGAGCTTCGCTTGGCAGCAGCCGAAGGACGAAGCGAAGTATCAGGATTGGCTGGGCCGGAACGTGTACTCGCCCACGGCGACGATGTGGCGAGCGTTGAAGACCGACCCGGCCAACGAGGCCGCGAAGTCTTTGGAAAAAATCGCCCGCGACTCCCTCGATTGGGCCGCGAGCATCAAACCATAAAGCGGGGGGACATCGTCCACCTGCCGTTGGTATATCCGGAGGACAATGTCCTCCGGCTTTCAGGATCCGAACGATTCCCCCGGCATAAGGACGGCCCATGAAAACTCTTCGGCGAGCGATGTTCCTCGGCTTGTTCCTCCTCACCGGCTTCGCGGCCACGGCGGCGGACGATTTCTCCGATACCCCAGTCTTCACCTTCACCGCCAAAAGCGGCCCCGAACTGGTGAGCGACCCCGATGCCGAATTGAGTAAGGCCTCCGGCACTCTCACACTGCGACCCAACAACTCCAACGAATTCTTCCTCTACGCCTTCAACCCCGAGAAGGCGAAGAAGAGCTACATCGTCGATGTGAAAGGCGGCCCCGGTAGCGGCCTCAACGGCACGGCGAAGGTGACGATCCCCGCCAAGAAGTGGCTGCGCATCCGCGTACCGAAGCCCGCGCCGGCACCGGCACCGGCGATCGTTCCCGCTGCCGCGACCGCACCCGCCGCACCCGCCGAGAAGTTGCCCCCAGGCAGCGAACTCGCCAGCGGTTCCAACAGTTTCTCCTTCACCGTCAGCCTGTTGAACGACGATGGCACCCCCGCCACCGATACCGACGGCAAAGCTTACGGCCGCAAAGTGGATGTGATCGTTCAAAAGCCGGACGATTACGTAGCCGCTCCGGTCGGCACCATCTCGTTGGAGGATCGCATCTCGCAAGTGCTCATCACCGTTACGGGCAAGCCCGATTTCACCGGCAAGGCGAACCTCACGCTGGCGTTCCCGCCGCAAGCCTCGCTCAAGGATGCGATCCTCCGCGAAGGCATCTACAAACGAACCCTCGTACGCGATGCCGATGCGACCGACGCCCCCAAGGCCACGCTCTCGGGTTCGGTCGAAAACGCCGTCGACAAGCTCCGCATCGATCTCGGAATCGATGGCTTCAACCGGGCGTTCATTTACGAACCGGCGCTGGCCGGGGATACCAACGCCGCGAAGCTGATCCGCGTGCAAAAGCCCGCCGTGCGGGTGCTGCCCGCCAAGGGCTACGAAACCACCGCCGAGAGCCAACCGGTCGCCGCGTTCCCGGTGATCGTGGAAGCCGATAACGATCCTTCCGGCAGCACATTGGAACTCTGGATCCGCAAGGCGGGCGACGGCAACGATCTCGACAAGAACGAAATCGTCAAGCTCGGCGGCGCCCGCGATGAACGCGTGTGGGTCGATGTGGCCGGGCCGGTCGATGCCGGGTTCCTGATTTCGAGCAGTTCCAAGGATTGGTTGAAGCCACTCGATATCCGCAACTTCCGCGGCAAATGCGAAGTGGTGGCTGTGCTTAAGAATAAGCAACTCCAAGGCGGGAAGGTCGAATCGGCCCCGTTCAATCTCACCATTGATGCGAACATCCCGGAGCGCTTGGAATTCGTGAAGTTCCCCGATAAGCACCTCAAGGGCACACCGCTGCCTGTGACCGTGACCGGCGTCGACCTCGATACCCGCATCGAGAAGGTCTTCTTCTACCTCGGCAAGCCGGGCGACGATGGCAAGTTCTCACCGGAGACGCTTAAGTTCGATGGGGCCGAGGTGCTCGACAAGAAGAAGCTGCCCACGGGTGCGTACACCGTGTTGCTGCCGTTGCCCGCCGATAAACGCGGCCGAATGTTCATCAGCGCCGTGTTGGTGGATGCGGTGGGCCTCACCGTGACGAAGACGCAAACCATCGAGTTGGTGGACGCCCCGCCGCCGACCGGCACGATCAACGGCACGATCTCGATAGGCGAACGCCGCCAACCGGGGATCAAGGTGCTGCTGTTGAATGGCGAAGGCAAAGAGAAAGCTAACGCGTTAACGAACGAGTACGGCCGCTACAAGTTCGAGAAGGTGCCTGTGGGCGATTACGTTGTGTTCGCAGAGAAGCCCGATTCGAGCTACGGCAGCGAAGCCAAATTGGCAGTGGCGGTCAAAGCGGATGCTACTGCGAAGCCCGCGATGGAATTGAAGAAACGGACGAAGTGAGCCTACCCCGGGACGATGTCCCGGGGCTTTTGAGTCCGCCACACGAAAGCCCCGGGACATCGTCCCGGGGTATTTTCGTTTACGGTTTCGCTTTAAGTAAATCCCGGATTTCGGTGAGGAGTGCTTCGCTCGGTGTCGGCGGCATCGGCGTGGGTGCGACCTCTTCTTTCTTGGACAACATGTTCATGCCCTTCACCACTAGGAACATACAGAAGCCGACAATCACGAACGTGATCATATTCTGGGTGAGGTTTCCCACCCCGAGTTGGGCATCCTTGTATCCGACGGTGACCCCGGCCACGTTGAAACCGCCTGTGATCAGGCCGATCACCGGCATGAAGATATCTTTCACCAACGAATCGACGATCTTGGTGAACGCCGCACCGATCACGATCCCCACGGCGAGATCGACGACGTTGCCGCGGAGAATGAACTTCTTGAATTCGTGAACCATGCTCATTTTGAACATCCTTGTTCGTGGTGGTATCGAATCACTGAAGCATCATTCACGGGGAATCGGGAAGCACAGCTTCGCTCACGCTTCAGCCTCAGATCGTCGATCACTCCCCACCGGGGGCGGGTTTGGTGTCCTTCGTGCCGCTCGCGGTGTTGGCCTTTTTCTTCGCGGCCACTTCCGCGCCCACCACTTCTACCGCTTTGTTCAACTGCGAATCGACCCCGTTCTTCCAATCGTCCGGGGTGATTTCGACGGGGAAATCGGGCTTCACGCCGACTTTGTCCATGTTCTCGCCCTTGTTGGTGAACACTCCGATGCGGGGGATGCGGAACTGCGAGCCATCGACGAGGCGGGTGCTGCCCGTGCCGATGACCAAGCCGCCGGTGGCTTGGCCGACCACTTTGCCGAGGCCCGAAGCGCGGAAAGCGTGCGGGAAAATCTCGGCGTCCGAGTAGCTGCGGTTGTTGATGAGCACCGTGACCGGCTTGGCGTACTTGCGATCGAAGTTCCGGAGCACGAATCCTTCGCCGCCGTCGCGTTGGCGGAAGAGCGTGTGTTCCTTACCGGTGAGGTAGTTGATCACTTGATCGTGGGTGAAGCCGCCGCCGTTGTAGCGGACGTCGATAATCAAACCGTCTTTGTCGAAGTTGTCCGAGTAGAGGCTCCGCATGAACACTTCCAACCCGGCGTCGTCCATGCTGGGAATGTGGACGTAACCGAGTTTACCGTTGGATTGTTTGGACACTTCCTCGGCGTTCTTCGCAACCCAACGGTCGTACATCAATTGCGAAATGCGATCGCGGGGCACGGCGATGATATTCACTTTGCGGGCGGTTCGCATGCCCACCGGGCCCGATTCCAACGTGAGGCTCACGCTATCGCCGCTGCGGTTGTTGAGCAACTTCGATACGTTCGTTTGCGGGGTGAGCGGAACGCGGTCGATCTGGGCGATCACGTCGCCGGGCTTGATGTTCAAACCACGTTTGTCGGCGGGGCCGCCTTTCAACACTTCGGCGATTTTCAAACCGGGGCCGGCGAAGGTATCGTCGTAGAGCAATCCGAGGTCGGCGGTGCTTTCATCGGGCGCGGAGAGCTTGCCGCTGATGCCGAGGTGCGAAGCGTTGAGTTCGCCGAGCATCAGGCTCACGAGGGCGTAGAGGTCTTCGCGGGTGCTGCAGTGGGCCACCATCGGCGTGTACTTGGCTTTCACCGCGTTCCAATCGGCGCCGTGGTATTGGGGGTCGTAGAAGTTATCCGAGAGGGCGCGCCACGCTTGGGCGAACATCTCGGCGAACTCCTCATCGCGGTGGATGGTGAGCTTGGCTTGGAAAGGGATCTTCGCCGGTTCCGCCGAAGTTGCGCCGGGCTTGGCGCTGGCGGAACGCAGTTCACCGTTGCCGTTGAGGAAAAAGATGGTGCCCGCTGCGCGCTTAGACCAGCGGATGTACCGGGGGGCTTGGCCGCCGGTGGTGATCCGCGTGAGGGCTTTGCCATCGCTGGTGACGACCCACAGATCGCCGCCATCGGAACCGGTCGAACGGAACGCGACCAAACCGCCATCGATGGAGATCACGCCGGAATCGGCGGGCATGAGCGAAATCCGTTCGACCCGCAAGTGGAGGTCGTCCCAATCGATTTCCCCCTCCGGAGGCTTTGGCCCGTCTTGCACCGGCTTTTGCAAGCTCAGCACATGCATGCTGTACACGCCCTTGCGTTGGCTCACGAAGGCGATCTTCGATCCGCCCCAACTGATATCCGAATTGTAAATTGCGTACCGGCTCACGTTCACCGGTTTGGTTTTGCCGTCCATCGGCGCGATGTACACTTCGGAGGCGAAGTTGCCATCGGTGCGGCTGTAGGCCACATACTTACCATCGGGCGACCATTCGTAATCGCTCACCTTGCGTTCGGCGATGAGCACCTTCTGATCGCTGCCATCGGCTTTCATCGTCCAGAGTTGCCCCTGCCGGAGGAAGCCGATCCGTTCGCTCTTGGGGATGAACGAGGCCCCCAGTTCTTCCACCGGAGTCTTGGTGAGTTGCACGGTTTTGAACTTGTGGGCCTTGGCGAGATCGGCGTTCTCGGGGTCGTCCGATTCGAGCATGTACAGTTCTTCCACGCCGCTGCGATCCGAGTTGAAGAGAATCTTCTTCCCGTCGGGCGAGAACGAAGGATTGCTATCGGCGAAGGCATGCTGCGTGAGGCGGATGCACTTGCCGCCGGTGGGAACCTTGGTGAGGAAGAGTTGCCCGTGGATGACGAGCACGGCGTGGCTTTCGTCCGGCGAGAGGGCGTAGGCGGTGGCATCGCGGGTGAACGTGGCGGTGCGTTCGGTGTTCGATTTGTCGTCGGCGTGAACTTCGATAGCCACTTTGCGGCCGTTGCCGCTGCGGGTGTTCGTCACCCAGAGGTCGCCGCCGCATTCGTAGACGATCCATTCGCCGTTGCCGCTGATGCGGGCCTTGCGAACCATATCGTCGGTGTGGTTCGTGATCGCCTTCGGTTCGCCCACGGCGGTGAGGCCATCGATCGGCTGGCAGACGATGTTCGCGCATCCCTTGGCGAAACCTTGTTCCGTCACATAGAAGAGTTTCTTGCCATCGGGAGAGAACATCGGCGAGGTATCTTGCCCGTCGAACGCGGTCAAACGCTTGGTGGTGTTGCCGTCGGCGCTGGCGAGGTAGATGTCGTCGTTACTGCTACCGTGGTAACCGCGGCGGTACCAAGTTCCGGGGCCGCGAACGAACGCGACTTTGTTCCCCACAGGGCTGTACGTCACATCCTTGGCTTCGAAGAAACGGTGCTTCTTGACGGCGCCGCCCTCGACGGGAACCGAGTAAATCTCGGGCATCGGCGGGAACGAAGCCGTCCGCGTAGAACTGAAGACGATGCTTTGACCGTCGGGCGTCCAACCGGATACGATGTCGGCCCCGGAATCGAAGGTGAGGCGTTTCGGCTTGCCCCCTTGCCTGGGCACCACGAACACATCGTATCCGCCGTGGCGGTTCGAGCTGAACGCGATCTGCCGGCCATCGGGGCTGTACACGGGGTTGTAATCGTGGGCTTCGTGCATCGTGACTGGGCGGGCGACGCCTCCGATGGCTTCGACGGTGTAGATGTCGCCCAGGTAGCTGAAGGCGATCTGTTTGCCATCCGGAGAGATGTCCGGGGTGCGCGGAAAGCGGATCGGCTCTTGGGCCTGGGAGAATGGGCACGCGAGGATCAGGCCCGCAAAGGCGAGAATCGTGCGGATCATGTGGAAGAATCCGGTTGTAGGTAGGTAGCGAGGGATGCGAGGGCGGAACGGCCGACACGATCCAAATATACTCCCCAGTTTAACAATACGGTCGGGCCAATGCAAAGCCATGCCGGGAAAGATCGCCGAGGAATACCGCATGCGGAATCGTCGGATGCGGCAAAACCGGGAGAACGGTACGCTCCCAGGCGTTCGGTAACAAATTTGCAACAACGCTACCCGCCCGCACAGCGCAACCTCTCAGATAAACTGGGCAAGGTTTACGCGTTCCTCGCCCCAGCGATTTGCAGTATTCCAACTTGGTGCACCACCGGCACTGCCGAAAAGTGCGAGGATTGCCGATAAGAGAGCTGTGGAGAATGGCGTTCGCGTTGTTCTCCTTCCGCGCAGGATCGCGCGGGGTCGGTATCCGGATGAGGTCCCCCGCCGTCCGGAGGTGTGCGCGTCAAGGAGGACGCTCGGCCATGGCCTCGGCCCGGAAAGCGTTGATGCTCGCGTTCACCTTCGCGGTGTTCGCTGCGGCTCGCGCCGACGGGCAACCACTGGCTCCGAACTCGCTCGCGCCCCCCGATCCCGCGTCGGTTCTCCTCGAACCGGTGCAAGCCAAGCTCGGCCCCACCCAATCGGGGGTCGATCTTCCCTACGACGTTCAAACGCCCCTCCCGGCACCCATGCCACGTTCCGAATCCGCACCGGCGGAACCGGTTCGATCGAATGGATTGCGAGCCGCATGGCTCGAACCGATCCCATTCGAGGGGAGCGTGACCCGCACCGAATTCCAAGATTCGTTGCGCTCGCCCAAGCCCCCCGCGAAACCGGCGGTCGATCCTTACGAATACCTGAGCGCTGGCAAACTCCGAAAGAACGAACGCGGCGACTTGGTTCGCACCGACCGACCGTGGAATTCCGATTCGGGAACCGCGCCGAGGAAATCCCAGCAATTGGGGGATTCGATCAGCGATGGCTTCGATGAAGCCTTCGGCAATAGGGGCGGTGGCGGGCACAAGTGGTTCGCCCAAGAACGCGAGTTCGATTGCTTCATCAGCCCGATCACGAACCCGTTCCTCTTTGAAGATCCGCGTTCGCTCACGGAAGTCCGCGGCATCGCGATGTTCCAAGGCATCCCAACGGGGAACCAATCCTTCAACGGCGGCAACGCCAATTACTTCGGGTTGCAAGGGCGATTGGCCATCACCGAACGTTGGTCCGTCACCTTGCAAAAGTTCGGCTTGCAAACGCTTTCGTCGGGCAGTGGCAGTTCCGTCAGCGATGGCACCGGCTTCGCGGAAATCCACCTCGGGCCGAAGTTCGAGTTGATCCGCCGGCCGGATAGCCAAACCCTGGTGAGCTTGGGCGGTATCTTCCAGATTCCCGTGGGTTCGGGGAGCGTGTACCAGAATACCGGTTCGCTTTCGATCGTACCTTACATCTCGGCGGCGCAGCGTTTGTTCGAAGCCGATTGGGGCCGGGTGAACGGCATGGCCACGAGCGGCTACGCCATCAGCACGAACTCGGAACGCTCGGACTACTTCTACCTCAGCGGCCACGTCGACGTGGACATTTTGAACATGCACAAGTTCTACCCGCTCATCGAAATGAACTGGTTCTCCGTGACCACCAACGGCAGCTCGAACCCGAATTTCAATTTTGAAGGACGGGACATCGTGAACTTCGGTGCGAACGCCAAGGGGAACAACCTGCTCACGATGGCGGTCGGTGGCCGCTGGCGATTCACCGAACGTTGGACGGCGGGGATGGTATTCGAGTTCGGCATCGCCGGGCGAAAGGACATTTTCCAGAACCGCTTCAGCATGGATCTCGGCTGGCGCTATTGAGCCAGCACAAATCGAATCCGAACTACTTCTCCACGGGCATCCCGGCATCGTTCCAAGCCTTCCAACCGCCATCCATACTGATCACATCGGTATAGCCCATCTGTTGCAGATTCACCGCAGCGAGTGCGGAACGGTAACCGCCACCGCAATACAACACGATGGGTGCCGCCGGATCGGGAATCAACTTCTCGATATCTCTTTCCATTACCCCTTTGGAAATGTGCATGGCGCCCGCGGCATGCCCCGCGGCGAATTCGCTTTCCTCGCGCACATCCACGAGGGCGAACTTCTCGCCCGCGGCCAAGCGGGCTTTCACGTCCGCCACGGTGCATTCTTTCACCTTGGCTTTCGCTTCGGTGCTGATCTTCAAGAATCCGGGGCTGTGTTGCATGGCCATTTGATACCCTGATTTGAACCACGGAGTCACGGAAGCACGGAGAGTAAAGGCAGAAGAAAGTACAGAGAGTTCATCGGATTTCCTCCGTGTCTCCGTGTCACCGTGGTTAGTCTTCATATTGCGAAGATGACTGATCGCCAAAAAATCAATTCGGGACTTTCATGACCACACTGATGCACACCCGAGCGGTCGAATTCTTCCGCGGCTTCCAAGATCGCCTTTGCATGGGCCTCGAAGCCCACGATGGCCAAGCGAGGTTCCGCGAAGATACTTGGATTCGCCCCGAAGGGGGCGGCGGGCGTTCCCGCGTGATCGAAAACGGCGGGGTGTTCGAGAAAGCGGGCGTGAACTTCTCCGAAGTCTTCGGTGAGTTCTCCCAGGAATTCGCCAAGCAGGTGCCCGGCGACGGCCTCGCTTTCCAAGCCACGGGCGTGAGTTGGGTGCTGCACCCCCGCAATCCGCATGTGCCTACGGTTCACGGCAACTTCCGCTTCCTCACCCACGGCAACAAGGCGTGGTTCGGCGGTGGCTCCGACCTCACACCGTATTACCCGGTGCTCGAAGACGTGGTTCACTTCCACAAGGCTTGGCAGACGGTTTGTACGAAGCATGAACCGCTGGTGAACTACGCCAAGTTGAAGCACGAATGCGATACCTATTTCTACCTCCCGCACCGGCAGGAATGTCGGGGTGTGGGTGGGATCTTCTTCGATTACTTCGATTCTGGCGGGGATATGGAATCGGCATTCGCCTTCGTGAAGGAAGCGGCCGATTCGTTCCTCGATGCGTACGGCCCGATCGTCGAACGCCGCAAGCAAGCGGCGTATTCGGAGGAACAAAGGGCATTCCAAGAGTACCGCCGGGGGCGGTATGTGGAATTCAATTTGATCTACGATCGCGGAACGATTTTCGGATTGAAAACGAATGGCCGCGTCGAGAGCATTCTGATGAGCTTGCCGCCGGTGGTGCGTTACAGTTACGATTGGAAAGCGGAGCCGGGTTCGCCGGAAGCGAGATTGACCGAGTATTGGTTGAAGCCCCAGATGTGGGCGGAAATGGATTGATCCAAGCATTTAGCCCCCGGTGAAAGGGTCACCGAAGGTGAGCCGCACCGGGGGCTAAATGCTTGGATCAATCCATTTCCGCCCACATCTGGGGCTTCAACAAATACTCGG
>Ga0105044_10010690_pt1 | contig 12529 bp, 9 predicted proteins | sample MAT01_FD_78092 | JGI IMG/M metagenome (GOLD analysis project Ga0105044, IMG submission 78092) | Freshwater microbial communities from Lake Fryxell liftoff mats and glacier meltwater in Antarctica - MAT-01 | ecosystem: Environmental > Aquatic > Freshwater > Ice > Liftoff microbial mat | place...
CGCAGTCGATGCGGATGTCGTCGACGAACGGGCGGTGGAGATCGAGCTCGGAGAGATCCCTCCCCGCGGCCGCACCGAGATCGGCCACCGAACCGAAGCACACGTCGTGGCCGCAGCCGGTGCAGCGCCAGACCGGGATGGGAGTGCCCCAGAAGCGGTCACGTGAGAGGGCCCAGTCGACGTTGTTCTCGAGCCAGTCGCCGAAGCGTCCCGCGCGGATGTGCTCGGGGTGCCAGCCGATCTGCTCGTTCTCGCGGAGCAGGTCGGCCTTGTGGGCTGAGGTGCGCGCGAACCACTCGGGTTTCGCCCAGTAGATCAGCGGGGTGCTGCACCGCCAGCAGTGCGGGTAGGAGTGGGTGTAGTCGACCACGCGCTCGAGCCGACCGCTCGCGGCGAGCGCGTCGATGAGTCGCGCGTCGGCGTCTTTCACGAACTGTCCGGCGTACGGCTCCGGTACCACGGCTTCGAAGCGGGCCGCCGGCCCGACCGGGTTGAGCATCCCCAGCCGCTCGGCGTCGCCGACCTCGCGGTCGATCTCGCCGAAGGCAGGTGCGAGGTGCACGATCCCCGAACCGTCGTCGAGAGTCACGAAGTCGGCGGCGACTACCCGGAACGGGTCGACGTCGGTCCCGTCGGGCCCGACCGGTGGGGCGAGGAAGTCGAACGGGCGCTCGTAGTGGAGGCCGACGAGGTCGGTCGTGGCCACCGGCCCGACGATCTCCGCATCGTCGCCGAGCACCGCCGCCGCCCGCCCGGACGCGAGGACGACGTCGCGACGCCCGTTCGTCCCGCGCACCCGGACGTACTCGACGTCGGGTCCGATCGCCGCGCCGACGTTCGACACGAGGGTCCACGGGGTCGTGGTCCAGACCAACAGGTCGAAGTCGGCCCCGACCACGGCGAAGCGCACGTAGACCGACGCCTCGGTGACGTCCTGGTAGGCGCCGGGCTGGCCGAGCTCGTGGCTCGACAACGCGGTGCCGCAGCGACCGCAGTACGGCACGACCTTCACGCCTTCGTAGAGCAGCGACTTGTCCCACAGCTCGTGGAAGAGCCACCAGACGCTCTCGATGTAGTCGTTCGACAGCGTCCAGTAGGCGTCGGAGGTGTCGAGCCACATCCCGATCCGACTCGTGAGCGCCGACCAGTCCTCCACGTAGCGATGCACCGATTCCCGGCAGCGCTGGTTGAAGGCCTCGATCCCGAATTCCTCGATCATCGGCTTGCCGGAGAACCCGAGCTCCTTCTCGACCTCGACTTCGACCGGGAGGCCGTGGCAGTCCCAGCCGGCCTTGCGCTCGACCAGGTGGCCCCGCATGGTCTGGAAGCGGGGGAAGAGGTCCTTGAACGACCGGGCCAGGACGTGGTGGAGGCCCGGGCGGCCGTTGGCGGTCGGCGGACCCTCGTAGAACACCCAGCGGGGGGCGCCCGCCCGCTTGCGGAGACTGGCCGCGAAGACGTCGTCGTCACGCCAGCGCGCGAGGACGCGTTGCTCCAGGTCGGGGAGATCGAGGGTGCGGTCGACGGGCGCGAAGGCCATCCGGCCCACGTTACCGGCGGATGTGTGCGATCGAAGTGAAGTTGGGCACCATCCGTTGAATCAGGGTCGTGACGTGTCTAGACTCCGCCGTTCCCCGGCTCCGGACCGTCGGCGCGCCCTGACCGGCGCAGGCCACGGCGAGCCCGGGGTCTTGAGTGACGACTCGAGACACGTCCCGAGCGACCCCCCACAGCACCACAGGACCGGAGAAGAGATGGCCAAGGCGGCGAGCGGCAAGAAGCCGACGACGAAGAAGTCTGCGCCGGCGACCAAGGCTGCGGTCAAGAAGCCCGCGGCGAAGAAGTCTGCGCCGGCGACCAAGGCTGCGGTCAAGAAGCCCGCGGCGAAGAAGCCCATGGTCAAGAAGTCCGCGACGAAGAAGCCGGTGTCGGCGACCAAGGCTGCGGTCAAGAAGCCCGGGTCGAAGAAGCCCGTGTCGAAGAAGCCGGTGTCGGCGACCAAGGCTGCGGTCAAGAAGCCCGCGTCGAAGAAGCCGGTGCCGGCGAAGAAGGCTGCGGTGAAGAAGCCTGCGGCGAAGAAGCCGGCCCCGAAGGGTTCCGCCGGGAAGGCGTCACCCGCGAAGCGCGCAGTCACGAAGGCTCCGGTGAAGGCGGCCGCCGAAGAAGCCAAGCCTGCTCCGGTGATGGTCGCGCCGAAGTCGATCTACGCACGCGAAGAGGTCAAGCTCCCCAAGGGTGCGGTGTTCTGCCCGTTGTCGGGGATCGTCGTCACGCCCCAGAAGCCGAACATCAACCCGAAGACGCTCGAGCGCCTACGTGCGCTGCTCGAGGAGGAGATGACCAAGCACACCCGTCAGGCCGACGATCTCCGGGCCGAGGCCGATCAACTGGCATCGGAGCGCGAACAGGGCGACACCCAGTTCGACGAGGAATCGGGCGAGGGTGACACCGTGAGCGTGGAACGCGAACGTGACCTGCTCCTCTCGGCCAACGCGCGCCAGACCGTCGACGAGATCCGGGCTGCGCTCGAGCGGATGGATGCCGGGACGTACGGCCTGTGCACGCCCGCCGGACGTCGCATCACCATGGCTCGACTCGACGCGATCCCGTGGGCCGACCAGTGTGTCGACTGCAAGTCGGCGCGCGAGCGCCGGCGCTAGTCGCGGGCCGGCCGGTCCGGCGAGGAGTCGCAGCATGAACCGACGGGTGCTCGCAGCGGTGATCGTCTTCGCCGTCGTCGTCCTCGACCAGGTCACGAAGATCTGGGCGGTGGCTGCGCTCTCCGACGGCCCGATCGGCGTCGTGGGCGACACCGTGGTCCTGCTACTCGCGCGCAATCCCGGGGGAGCCTTCAGCTTCGGGTCGGGCGCGGGGGTGACCCCTCTCCTCGCGCTGATCGCGATCGGAGTCGCGATCTACCTGGTGCGGATGGTGGGTCGGACCGACGATCGCCTCATGCTCGTGGCGCTCTCCCTCATTCTGGGCGGCGCGCTCGGCAACCTGGGCGACCGCCTCTTCAGATCACCGGGGTTCCTGCGCGGCGAGGTGGTCGACTTCGTGAGCATCGGATGGTGGCCGATCTTCAACGTCGCCGACTCCGCGTTGACCGTCGGCATCATCCTGCTCCTGATCGCGAGCTTCCGGTCCCCGGCACCCACCGACGCCGACGTACCGAGCGAGGTGTGAGCGCAGCGGAGCCGCCGGAGCGGCGTTTCGACGTTCCCCCGGCGTTGGTGGGGGAGCGGGTCGACCGGGCGGTGGCCACGCTGGTCGGGTGGACCCGGGCCGACGTGGCGGCACTGTGCGAGGCCGGTTCGGTGCTGGTCGAGGGGCGTCCGGTGGCGAAGAGCCGGCGTCTCGCGGAGGGTGAGACGGTCGAGCTGCTCGCCGAGCCGGCGGTCGCGGCGCTCCCGGAGCCGGAAGCCGGGGTGCCGTTCGAGGTCCGGTACGAGGATGCCGACATCCTGGTCGTGGCCAAGCCCGCGGGCGTCGTCGTGCATCCGGGTGCCGGCCAACCCGACGGCACGCTCGTGAACGGCCTCCTTGCCCGGTTCCCGGAGATCGCACCCGTCGGTGATCCGGCCCGGCCGGGGATCGTGCATCGGCTCGACCGCGACACGAGCGGCCTCATGGTGGTGGCCCGCACGGAGGTCGCGTACGACGCGCTCGTTGAGCAGCTCTCCGACCGGGCGGTCGAACGCCGGTACCTCGCACTCGTGTGGGGTGAGCCCCATGCGAGCCGAGGGGTGATCGACGCGCCGATCGGACGCTCGACCGCGCGCCGGACGCGCATGGCCGTGCGGGCCGGGGGACGTGAGGCCCGCACCGGCTACCACGTGCTCGAGTCGTTCACCGACCCGGTCACGAGCCTGCTCGACTGTCGCCTCGAGACCGGCCGCACCCATCAGATCCGGGTGCACCTCGCCGCGATCGAGCATCCGGTCGTGGGTGACGCCACCTATGGGGGCACTCGACCGTCGATCACGCTCGACCGTCCGTTCCTCCACGCGGCCGAGCTCGCGCTGCGTCAGCCGGTGACCGGCGACGAGGTCCGCATCGTCGAACCGTTGCCGCCCGAGCTCGAGCAGCTGCTCACTGCACTGCGATCCTAGGAGAAGGAGCGGAGGCGGCGGTCACACGCGCGGGACGAGGGTGGGTGAGCGGTCGAGCCGCCGGAGCGGATTCGACCAGCAAGGAAGGCCTACTCGATCAATCCGGCTTCGGCGTGGCCGATGCGGGTGCGGCCGACGAGGTCGGCGAGTGTGTGGCGTTCGAGCATCTCGCGGTCGGCCTCCGAGACGCGGACCCAGACCTCCTGCAACACGCAGTGCCCCTCGCAGTGGTCGTGCTCACCGACGAACGCGGTGAGCGGACCCTCGACGGCGGCGAGGATCTGGGCGAGGTTGATCTGCTCGGGTGGGCGGGCCAGCAGGTACCCGCCACCGACCCCACGTTTCGAGCAGACGAGGCCGGCTCCCTTCACCGCGAGCAGGATCTGCTCGAGGTAGGGCTGGGGGAGGTTGGTGCGTTCGGCGATCTCCTTGACCGATGTGGGACGGTCGTCGCCGTGCAGCGCGAGCGACAGCAGCGCGCGGGCGGCGTAGTCGCCGCGCGTCGACACCTTCACCGGTTCCACCCCGTCACAGCCGCCATGCTCGCACACTGCATCCGCGAACGGTGCCGTACCGGACCGATACCCTCGGTCCATGCATGCGCGATCGGGACAGGTGGAGGGTGTTCGTCCTGCCTACGGCGGCGCGGCACTCACCAGCATCATCCCCACGCTCGTGGGAGGCCAGCCGGCACCCGACAGCGCCGCGTGGCTGCCCCCGGCGATCACCGACGCTTCCGCGGTCGTGCTGCTGGTGCTCGACGGCTTCGGCTGGAACGCGCTCGAGACCCACCGCGCCTCGTTGCCGCGCCTGGGTGCAATGGAGGGCGGTCCGATCACCACGGTCGTCCCGTCGACGACCTCGGCCGCGCTCACGTCGTTGTCGACCGGCCTCGCCCCGTCGCAGCACGGTGTCGTCGGGTTCCGCATGCGGGTCGACGGTGGGGTGCTCAACGTCTTGAGCTGGCGGCGATCCGATGGTCGGCACGCGCCCGATCCCTTCTCGGTGCAACGTCACCCGGCGTTCGCGGGTCGACCGGTGCCGGTGATCACGAAGTCGGAGTTCTCCACGACCGGCTTCACCGAAGCTCACCTTCGCGGCGTACGGTTCGTCGGCTGGCGGGCGGTGTCGACGCTGGTCGAGCACGCCCGGCGGCTCGTCGACAGCGGCGAGAAGTTCGTCTACTCGTACTACCCGGGCGTCGACTCGGTGGCGCACCAGTTCGGCCTGCTCGACGAGTACTTCCGCGAGGAGCTGGTCTTCGTCGACGACCTCGTGGGCCGGATGCTCGACGCGCTGCCGCAGTCGGCCGCGCTCGTCGTCACCTCCGACCACGGGCAGGTGCACTTCGGTCGGGAGGGCCAGATCGAGCTCCGCGCCGTTGCGCCCCTGGTCGAGGACTACGCCGGCGACGGTCGGTTCCGGTACCTCTACGCGCGCCGGGGCGCGGTGAACGAGCTCTGCGCCGAGGCCCGTCGCGAGTACGGCGAACAGGCCTGGGTCTGGTCCCGCGAGCAGGTGCTCGACGAGGGGTGGCTCGGACCCGGTCCCGTCACCGGTGGGGTGCGGCGGCGCATCGGCGACGTCGTGCTCGCGGCCCGGGAGCCGGTCGCGTTCGTCGACCCGACGTTGCCCGGCGAGGCGCAGCTGCTCGCCGGCCACGGTTCGATCACGCCCGACGAGATGCTCATCCCGTTCGTCGCGGCCCGCGGCACCAGGCCCTGACCTTGTCCACAGGGCCTGTGCACCGCCCTGTGGACGAATGACACGCTTGTAGTTCGAGCGGGGCCTTGAGACAATGGTCCCCTTGTCGCCCCGCCGCTCGACGCCCACCCCATGACCTCGGCCCGCTCGTTCGTCCACCTCCACGTGCACACCGAGTACTCGATGCTCGACGGGGCGTCGCGCGTGAACGAGGTCGTCGCGGCCGCGGCGGCCGACGGTCAGCCGGGGATCGGCATCACCGACCACGGGAACATGTACGGCGTCCTGCCGATGTACCGCGCCGCGAGGGAAGCGGGCATCACCCCGATCATCGGCACCGAGCTGTACCAGGCGTTCGAACATCGCACCGAGCGTCCGGCGCGTCGCGGCAGCCAGGTCGACGACTCCGGCGGTGAGGTCGAGGGCGGCCGCAAGGCCTACTACCACCTCACTGCGCTCGCCGAGAACCTCACCGGCTACAAGAACCTCATCCAACTCTCGAGTCGCGCCTACCTCGAGGGCTACTACCAGAAGCCCAAGGTCGACTGGGAGCTGCTCCAGAACCACCACGAGGGGATCATCGCGACCACCGGGTGTCTCGGTGGCCAGGTGCTGCAGGCGCTGTTGCGCAACGACGACGCCGGCGCGCTCGCGGTCGCCGGTCGCCTGCAGGACATCTTCGGTCGCGAGCACCTCTTCGTGGAGCTCCAGGACCACGGCATCCCCGATCAACAGTGGACGAACCCGAAGCTCGTCGAGATCGCGCGCAAGGTCGGCGCGCCGCTGCTCGTCACCAATGACAGCCACTACACCCACCAGGCCGACGCGGTGTCGCACGACGCGCTCCTCTGCGTGCAGACCGGCGCCAAGATCCACGATGAGAAGCGGTTGCGCTTCCACGGCGACCAGCACTACCTGAAGAGTGCCGCCGAGATGCGGGTCCTGTTCGACGAGGTCCCCGAGGCATGCGACAACACGCTCTGGATCGCCGAGCGCGCCGCCGACCTCGAGCTCGCGTTCGGCCAGGAGGTGCTCCCCGAGTTCCCGGTTCCCGACGGCCGGACCCAGGACGCCTACCTCCGCGAGCTCACGTTCGAGGGCGCGAAGGAGCGCTACGGCCCGTCGCCCGAGCACCGGGTGCTCGAACGGCTCGAGTTCGAGCTCGGCGTGATCCAGGAGATGGGCTTCTCGGCGTACTTCCTCGTCGTCTGGGACCTCGTCCGCTACGCGCACCAGCGCGGCATCCGGGTCGGACCCGGGCGGGGGAGCGCGGCAGGTTCGTGCGTCGCGTACTCCCTCGGCATCGTCGACATCGACCCGATCCGGTACGACCTGCTGTTCGAGCGGTTCCTGAACCCGGGTCGCAAGCAGATGCCCGACATCGACATGGACTTCGACAGCCGCTACCGCGGCGAGATGATCAAGTACGCGGCGCAGAAGTACGGCGTCGACCACGTTGCCCAGATCGTCACCTTCTCCACGATCAAGGCGCGGGCCGCGGTGCGCGACGCCGCTCGCGTGCTCGACTACCCGTACGCGCTCGGCGACAAGATCGCCAAGCTGATGCCGCCGCTCATCATGGGCCGCGACACCCCGCTCTACGCCTGCCTCGAGGAGGAGCCGAAGCACGTCGACGGCTACAAGATGGCGAGCGAGCTGCGGGACCTCTACGGCGTCGATCCCGACGCCAAGCGGGTGATCGACGTCGCCCGGGGCCTCGAGGGGCTGCGGCGCCAGGACGGCATCCACGCCGCCGCGGTGGTGATCACGAGGGAGCCGCTCACCGAGTACCTCCCGATCCAACGCAAGCCGGAGCCGGGCGGCTCGATCGACGACGCCCCGATCGTCACCCAGTACGAGATGCACGGGGTCGAAGACCTCGGGCTCCTGAAGATGGACTTCCTCGGCCTGCGGAACCTCGACGTCATCGAGGTCACCCTCGACCTCGTCGAGCGCAGCACCGGGGTCCGGCCCGACATCGACCACGTCACGCTCGACGACGCGAAGACGTTCGAGCTGCTCCGCAAGGGGGACACGATCGGGGTGTTCCAGCTCGAAGGCGGACCGATGCGCGCGCTCGTGCAGCGGCTCGCGCCCACGAGCTTCGAAGACGTCGCTGCGCTCATCGCGCTCTACCGCCCCGGCCCGATGAGCCAGAACATGCACAACGACTACGCCGACCGCAAGAACGGGCGGAAGCCGGTCGCGTACGACCACCCGGATCTCGAGGAGGTCCTCGGCCCCACCTACGGCCTGATGATCTACCAGGAGCAGCTGATGCGCGCCGCGCAGACGCTCGCCGGGTACTCCCTGGAAGAAGCCGACAACCTGCGGAAGGCCACCGGCAAGAAGATCCGTGAGCTCATCCGCGCCGAACGCTCGAAGTTCGTCGACGGCTGCGAGCGCCAGGGCCATTCGCGTGAGTTCGGCGAGCGCTACTTCGACATCATCGAGCCGTTCGCCGACTACTCGTTCAACAAGTCGCACTCGTTCGGCTACGGCCTCGTCGCCTACCAGACCGCGTACCTGAAGGCGAACCACCCGCACGAGTATCTCGCCGCGCTGCTCACGAGCGTGAAGGCGAACAAGGACCAGACCGCGGTCTTCTTGAACGAGTGCCGCCAGCTCGGCATCGACGTGCTCGTCCCCGACGTCAACTCCTCCGACAGCGATTTCGTGGTGAAGGACGGCGCGATCCGGTTCGGGCTCTCGGCCGTCCGCAACGTCGGCGAGGGCGTGGTGGTGCACATCGTCGCGGCCCGCGAAGAGGGTGGTCCGTTCACCGACTTCTTCGACTTCTGCGAACGGGTCGACCCGCTCGCGTTGAACAAGCGCACGATCGAGTCACTCGTCAAGGCCGGTGGGTTCGACTCCCTCGGTCACCCCCGTCAGGGTCTCTGCACGGTCTTCGAAGGGATCGTCGAGCGCGCGGTCGCCCGGCGACGCGAACGCGACGCGGGGATCATGAGCCTCTTCGGCGACTCCGTCGAGGAACAGGCCGAGGGCGGCTTCGTCGACCGGGTCGCGATCCCCGACCTCGAGTTCGGCAAGAAGGACCGCCTCGCGTTCGAGAAGGAGATGCTCGGTCTCTACGTGAGCGAGCACCCGATGCTCGGCGCGGAGCGGGCGCTGCGGCGCTACACCGACTGCACGCTGTCGGAGCTGAAGGAGATGCGCGACGGCGAGATGCGCACCGTCGGCGGTGTCGTCACGGCCTACGCGCGCAAGTACACCAAGCGCGGCGACCTCATGGCCACGTTCGTGCTCGAAGACCTCGGCGCCGCGCTCGAGGTGATGGTGTTCCCGAAGACGATGGCCCAGTACGGCGAGCTCCTCGAAGAGGACGCGATCATCTGCGTGAAGGGTCGGCTCGACACCCGTGAAGACACCCCCAAGATCATGGTGATGGAGATCACCCGGCCCGAGCTCGTCCTCGACGGCGGACCCCCGGTGCGGCTGCGGGTGAAGCTGGGAGCCCTCGACGCGGCGAAGACCGCCCAGCTCAGGGAGATCCTCGAAGCCCATCCGGGCGACAGTCCCGTGTTCGTGCACCTCGAGGCCCCCGACAAGACCACCGTGCTCCGCCTCGGCGACGACCACCTCGTCGGCGCCCGCAACGGCCTCTTCGCCGAGCTGCGCGTCCTCCTCGGAGCCGACTGCATCGCGTGAGCGGCCTTCCCGCGCTTGCGACTGCGTCGCAGGCCCTTCGGGCCCCGCTCGGGGAGTCGTCGGTCGTGACCGTCGTCACGGACCCCTCGCTTCGGCAGTTGGGGCGCGTAAGTTGGTGGGATGACGGAAGTGCAGCACCTGTCGATCCACGGACACGACGTGAGCTACCGCACCGCCGGCTCGGGCCCGCCGCTCCTGCTCATCCACGGCATGGCCGGGAGCTCGGCGACGTGGGAGCCGGTCATGAGACCCCTCAGCCGTTCCTTCACCGTGATCGCGCCCGACCTCCTCGGTCACGGCCAATCCGAGAAGCCGCGCGGCGACTATTCGCTCGGTGCGTTCGCGAGCCTGCTGCGCGACGTTCTCCTGTCGCTCGGCCACGAGCGTGCCACCATCGTCGGTCAGTCGCTCGGTGGTGGGATCGCGATGCAGTTCGCGTACCAGTTCCCCGACCGGTGCGAACGTCTGGTGCTCGTGAGCAGCGGGGGACTGGGCGAGGAGGTGAGCCCGCTGCTGCGGCTGCTCACGCTGCCGGGTTCGGAGTACGTGCTGCCGCTCGCCTGCAACAGCACGGTCAACGCGATCGGCGAGAAGCTCGGTTCGTGGATCGGGCGACTGGGCATCCGCCCGAATCCGGCGATTGCCGAGATCCTGCGGAGCTTCGAGTCACTGGGTGACGCGCAGACCCGCGAAGCGTTCATCCACACACTGCGTTCCGTCGTCGACTTCCGCGGTCAGCGCGTGAGTGCGCACGACAAGCTCTACCTCGCGTCCGACGTACCGACGCTCATCGTGTGGGGGGATCAGGATCCGATCATCCCATTGAGCCACGCCATGGATGCCCACGACGCGATCCCCGGCAGCCGCCTCGAGATCTTCGAGGGTGCGGGCCATTACCCGCACTGCAGCGATCCGGAACGGTTCGCCGACCTGCTCGAAGATTTCGTCGCGTCGACCTCCGGAGCCGACGTGTCCCACGACCGCTGGCGCGCGCGGCTCACCGCTGGCTGACGCTCGGCTCGGGCCGGGCGCTCCGGGCGACTGAACGCCCGCACGACCGTGAGATTCACGATCACCACGCTCAGCACGAGCGCGGTCCACTGCACGATCGGGTTGCCGGCGTCGGTGCCGGCGGTGAAGAGGTGCACGGTCGCGACCACGTAGAGCGCGTAACTGGTCAGGTGTACTCCTCGCCAGAAGCGGCGGGGGAGGCGGCGCATCAACAACGACGTCACCTCGATCGCAACGAGGAGGTAGAACGCGACGATGCCCCAGGTGACCGGCCCGGGTCGCCACGACGAAGCGAGCGGAACGAACAGCTCCGCCGGCCCGAAGTGCGCGTACGAATCGGCGACGAGGCCCACGAGATGCACCGCGGTGAACACGACCGCGAGCAGACCGAGGAACCGGTGGAGGTCGAGCACCCATGCTGGTCGCGGGCGGCGGGTGATCCGACCCGAGAGCGAGAGCCCCCAGAGGATCGCCGCCGCGACCAGGACCCACGCCACCAATCCACTGGCGCGAGCGACGTACCACCACAGGTGCTCGTTCATCGCCGGTACTCCTCGAAACCGGGGAACGTCACGACGTGACCGGCGTCGGTGAGCGCGGCTCCCGTCGCACCCGCGGGCAGTTCGACCCGGTCCGGCCCCGCGAGGAAGACAACCTTGGTGAGGACCTCGGCGAGCCAGGCTTCACGGGCGACGATGCTCACCGTCGTCCATCCGCAATCGGCCGGGCGACCGGTCGTCGGATCGAGAAGGTGGTGCTGCTCTCCGTCGGTGGTGTTCCATCGGCGGCGCAGCCGACTCGAGGTCGCGACCCCACCGTCGGCGAGGGCAACCGGCAACGTGACGTCGCGATCAGGGTCGAGGTCGATCCCGACCACCCAGCCGCCGGATCCATCGGGTGGGAACCCCGCGACGCGGACGTCTCCCCCGACGTTCACCGAGACTCCAGCCGCGCCGGCGGCCAGCATCTCTTCGGCGACGAGATCGGCGGCGAGGCCTTTGCCGATCCCACCCAGGTCGAGCGCGGTTCCCGGCGCGAGCCGGATCACCCGTGCACCGATCTGCTCCACCCCTCGACAGCCGAGGGCTGCACGAGGGAGCACAGGACCGGTGACGTGCTCCGGGAGAGCGGTGAAGTCGCGGTCGTAGCCGAGCGAGCCGACGTCGACGGTCGGGTCGAACGCGCCATCCGTGAACTCCCAGGCCTCGACGGATCGAGCGATCGCGCGAGCGGTCTCCATCGAGACGACGCACGGCGATCCGCCGGCCGCGTTCAATCGGCTGAGCTCGCTCTCGGGCAGGAACCGGCTCCATCTCGACTCGAGGTCGCGTATCCGTGCGATCGCCAACTCGGGTCCGGGCCCGTCGTCGCCGACGACTGCGACGTGCACGTCGGCACCCATCGCTCGGGTCCGCTGCTCTCGGAGTTCGAACGTCTGTGTCGACGTCAACTCGGTGCACTTCGCGTCGTCGGCGCGGCCGATGCGGTCGCAGGCGCGGGTGCGGCCGCCCGCGTCGCACCCGACGATGCTGGCGCAGAAGCCGTCGCGACGCCCGACGACACGTTCGGCGAGCCGCCGCTCGAGCGCGTGGACCGACCAGCCGGGCCAGCCGCGGCATCAACCGGAGCAGGGTGGTGGCGCCGCACGATGATCACAACGGGGCCGGTCGTCGGTGGCGTGGCGGGCGCGGCGACACCGGCCGGCGCCGCCACGAGCGGCCTCGCCTCCTCCGAGGATCGCTCCGCAAGGGTCATCGCTCCGACGGTTGCGAACAGGCCGGCGGCACTCATCCCGGCGACGAGGATCCGGCTCGCGGCAGCCGGATGAGCGCGACGCTTCCGTTCAGTCATCCTCGTGCTCGGACTCGTGCTCGTCCTCGGTGTCGTCGCTCTTCTCGTGGGACCCGTCGTCGTCACCCTCGTGATCAGGCTCGGCCGACGTGGGCGGCGGAGTCGGCACCGATCGCGTGGGATCGGCGCCGGCGCCGGTCGGCGCGCTCGCGGGTCCGCCGGCAGAACCGCTCGCGGCTCCC
>Ga0105044_10010691_pt1 | contig 12528 bp, 10 predicted proteins | sample MAT01_FD_78092 | JGI IMG/M metagenome (GOLD analysis project Ga0105044, IMG submission 78092) | Freshwater microbial communities from Lake Fryxell liftoff mats and glacier meltwater in Antarctica - MAT-01 | ecosystem: Environmental > Aquatic > Freshwater > Ice > Liftoff microbial mat | place...
CTTGATATCGGACTTAAGTGATTTCCACTTAACGTTAAAGGCTTTACGGAGTTTGCTCTGCTTTTTCTTACCCCTGCGTTTTTTAGGTTTAAAAATAGTTTGAGCGGTTAGCTTAGGGGCTGACTGTTTACTTAGGTTAAAGTCGTAAATAAAGAAGACCACGATAATAGCTAGCAGTAGGCTGGCGATGGTAGCCAGGCTTATCTGCAGGGCGCTCCGGACGTTGTAGGGCTCAGTTGGCAGGCTAGCACTATCTACAACTTGGACGTTGTCGTTGTTGTACAGGACTTTAAGTTGCTTTTTAAACGAGGCAATGGCGTCGTTAAGGACGTTTTGGCTAACGATAGGGTCGCTGGTAGAGACCGACAGTTTAACCACCTCAGTGTCTTTATCGTTGCTAGTGCCAATAGAGGCAGCCAGTTGCTCGTAGCTTTGACCTAGTTTGCGCTCGGCAATAACTGGGGTTAGGACACGGCGGGATTTAACTAACTCGATGTAGTTGTTAATGGTAGTGGCGCCTTGCGCAGCCGAGGTCGCTTGGGTGCTATTAATAAGTATCAGCGTAGCGTTGCTCTTGTACTGAGGCACTTGAATTAGGTTGGTGTAGGCTAGTCCAGCGGTAAAGCCAATGATGGCAGCTATCACTAAAAAGAACCAATACTTGGCATAGTGAGCTATTAAATCATACAAATTAATCTCCGGCACAGAGTTCTCCTAAGAATGCGTATAATAATAGCACACTTTAGGTGGTTTTGTAAAGATTATTTTTTTATTGTTATTTGCGGTACAGCACGTAGGGTATGGTGGATCTGATATCCCCCTGGATGGCACGCGACTCCCACTCGCCTTTGTTAAGGACGGCCGCGCTATAGCTCCAGCCGGTTGTACCACTGGCTGAGGTTTTGGCGTAGGGCAAGAAGCGATCATACTTGTCGGCATCATTTCGGAGCCAGACCGTACACCAGGTTAGATTTGGAGCGATGCAGCCAGAGCCGAGACTGTCGCTAGCTGCGTAGCTGTGCTCCGAGACAGGGCCGCCGGTTTGCTGGAGGCTTGGTTCTATTTGGCCGCTGGTATTTAGCTCGCTGGCGATCTGGATTGATTTGCCGATGTTAAGCAGGCCGTGGCCGTAGGTTTGGGTATAAAAGACGTCACTCATGGGGCTGAGCTTGGTTGTACCACCCATTAAGAGGGCACGGACATCATCAATGCTGGTATTAGGGCGAATAGATCGGATCAGGGCGGCAGAACTAGCGACAATTGGTGAGGCGTATGAAGTACCAAAGAGGCTGGAGGCATACAGGCTGGTACCGTTAGCGGCTGACCAAGTGGTAGATATAAGCGTGCCCGATCCAGGCGCCATAATGTCGAGGCGCTCCCCGTAGCTGCTAAAGCTGGCTCGGTTGTTACTGCTGTCGCTGGCCCCGGCGGCAATAACACGGTCGTAGTTGGCCGGGAAGGTCACATACCCAGCCACTTGACCAGAGCAGGCGCCAGATGTGTTGTTACCGCAATTTCCAGCGGCAGCTACCACTACCACGTTGTTGGCAAAAGCATAGTCGACGGCCGCCCGCACGGTCGGGTCATCGCCGTTGGTCCCGAGGCTCATGTTAATAACGTCGACGCCTTGATCGATGGCATAGACGATGGAGTTGGCGACATCATCGCTAAAGCCGTTACCGTTATCGTCAATAACTTGCAGCGGTAGTATATTGGCGTTGCGGCTGACCGAGGCAATACCGAGGCTGTTATTGGATGTCGCACCAGCTAGACCGGAGGTTTGAGTACCATGCGAGACCCCTGGTCCACTCGCGTTAAGTGTGCCGGCTTGGGGCTGATTGTCGTTTCGCACAAAGTCCCAGCCACGGTAGTCGTCTATGTAGCCGTTATTATCATCGTCTAGTCCGTTAGTCTCTTTGCCATCGCCTGATTCGCCAGGGTTAAGCTTCCAGCGAGCGCTAAGGTCTTGATGGCTTAAGGCAAAGCCACTGTCGATTACAGCAATAGTGACATTACTGCTACTATTTGTAATATCCCAGGCGGCCGGCGCGTTAATGTTCTGCAAATACCAGGTAGAGTTATAAAACGTATCGTTCGGGGTATCCATTAAATAATAACGCTTTTGGTTTGAAGTTGAGCTATTAACCAGTTGTTTATTTATTGCCCCAACCGTCTTTTGCTCCTGTTGCGGCGTTATTTCTGCTGGTGGCGCTGGAGTAGGAGCAGCTTTAGCCTGGTCTTGAGCCTGCGGCACTATTGTGGATTTATGCTCTGGGCGTTGCTGGTTGTAGCGAACAAAAACTAAGATAAAAAATATCGCGGCAATAGAGAGTTTTATATATCGTTTGGTTGGTTTAAAGTTGTACTTCATATGCACATCATTGTTGTGCTTATTATATCAGAAAGGCTATACTTATCCTATGAATGAAACAACTAGCTGGTACAGTAAGCTCAACAAGCCCGATTGGGCACCACCGGTATCGTTATTCGGACAGGTTTGGGGTGTGTTGTACCCTATTATCTTTGCTGTTAACGGCTATGTGCTGGTATTGCTCAGCCAGGGTAAGATTACCTGGGTGATCGCTCTGCCCTTTTGGTTAAACCTGTTCTTTAACGCCATATTTACCCCAATTCAGTTTGGACTACGCAATAATCTACTGGCCGTAATCGATATTGTGTTGGTCTTGGTTACAATTGGTTGGTCTATGATAGCAATCTGGCCGTACTCTAAGTGGGTGACGCTGGCCTATATACCCTATTTAATATGGGTGGCCATAGCTACGGCGCTTCAGGTAAATATTTTCTGGCTTAACCGGTAGTAGACAAACAAATAAATCTGTGCTATAGTTAGAACAACTGAAAAGTGGATGCCGAAGTTCGTATATAACTCTCGCCGTTTACTCTTTAGGTAGAGATATATAACGAAAGGTTCCATTAAATGAAAAACTCTTATTCTGCACGCCCTCAGCGTGGCGGTCAACGTACTAATGTAAGTCGCGCCTATACTAATCGCCGACCAAAGCGCAGCGGTACCTATATTGACCCATCAAAGTTTGTTAATAAGGCCACGACTGCTGCCGAGCTGGTTGTCTACGAGTCCACTCATAAGTTTATGGACTTTGCTTTTAGCGATGCCATTAAGCGTAATATTGTCGCCGCCGGCTACGAAACCCCAAGCGCCGTCCAAGATCAAGCTATTCCGCTGATTCTTAAAGGTCAGGACGTTATTGGTCTGGCTAACACCGGTACCGGTAAAACGGCTGCCTTTGTGCTGCCTGTGCTAGAACGTATTAAAGACATTAAGACTAACGGTACACAGGTGCTGATTATGGCTCCGACCCGTGAGCTAGCTACCCAGATTGACGATGAATTCCGCAAGTTTGCTCGCGGCCTTGGTCTGTACTCGGTTGTTTGTGTTGGTGGTATGAGTATTGGTAATCAAATCCGATCTCTGTCACGACGCCCGCAAGTCGTTATTGGTACACCAGGTCGCTTAAAGGACCTGGTTAACCGCCACGTGCTTAAGCTCAAAGAAGTTAGCGTACTCGTATTAGACGAAGCTGACCAGATGCTTGATATGGGCTTTATTGTCGATATTAAGTTCTTGGTTGGTCAACTACCTAAAGAGCGCCAGTCACTATGCTTTAGCGCAACTATGACTCCTGCTATCCGTGAGCTTGTTAACGGCATGATGGCTCCTGATCCAGCCTTGGTCAGTGTTCGTACCCGCGAAACTAGTGAACATGTCGAGCAAGATGTTGTTCGTGTCAGCGGCGGGAAAGAACAAAAGTTTGATAAGTTGGTAGAGCTGCTGGAGCAAGATAGCTTTGATAAGATTCTAATCTTTGGCGAAACTAAGTTCGGCGTACAACGCCTGGCGGATAACCTTAGTAAGCACGGTATCCCGGCCGGCGCTATCCATGGTAACAAGACCCAGCCGCAGCGCCAAAAGATGCTGAACAGCTTTAAGCGCGATGAAATCCGCGTACTGGTTGCTACCGATGTGGCTGCTCGTGGCCTGGACATTCCTAACGTCTCGCACGTCATTAACTTTGACCAACCGCAGAGCTACCAAGACTACGTTCACCGAATTGGCCGTACTGGCCGCGCCGGTAAACGCGGTACTGCCCTAACGTTTGTTAGCTAGTTAAAGCCTAAGAGCGGTGCAAAGCTATTGAACCATTACGAGGTGTTGACAATATAAGCATTTAGTAGTATAGTGCACATGTACCTTGAGAAATTAGTTACATTCCCTTTGAGGGCGGCATCTGTGTACCCATATCTTATAGATATAGAGATGTCGCTCTCAACCCTACCTACGGATCGTCCGCAGCTAGCTTGAGTGGCAAGAAAGGCGGTGTGTGATGTCTCGCGACGCCATGAGCCGTACCCAGTCCGGCGAGTTCGTCTCTGCTCTCGAGCGGGGCGGCCTCACCGTTGCCGACGGCCAAAAGGTCATCGGCAACAAGGACAACCTCCTTGCCCAGTCGATCGTGGATTTAATCCGCGGCCAGGGCTCCACCACCTCGGGCAGCCAGTTCCTGACCTCCGCCGGCTTCACCCGGCAGGAGCTCCAGCTCGAGAACCTGCAGGTCTGGAACCAGAGCTGGGTGATGCAGGGTGGCTTCTACCGGGATAACCAGATCCGTGCCGCGATGGTGACATCGCCCTTCTACAGCTGGGAGGAGCCCTCGGCTCCCGTTGTGCTGTGCTGGACGGCCAACGACCTGGTACAGACCACCAGGCAATCCGTCGGGGCTCTCAGGCAGGTCTACGGCCACAAGCTCGAAATCTCGCCCGAATTCCGGATCGACACCGAGCACCTCGCCCCCGTGGAAGGCGCACCGGAGTTCCAGCCCAATCGCCTCTGGTGGGAAGTGCTGGATGTCGACGCCAACCGCAACAAGGCTTGCGATGCTGTCCCGCCCGCAACGGCAGGTGGCATCCAGGTCATCCAGGCAGCGGCACACCACCCGGACTACACCAGGCGCATGAATGGTGACGACGTTGCCTACTGGGATGTCCCTGGTCTTCGGCTGAAGGTTCCCGGCAGATCGGAGCCGTGCGCTCCGTACGTCTACGCCGGCATAATTAACAGGCTCCGCCTGGGCGTCGGCTGGGCCAGCAACGCCGGCTCGGACTACGCCGGGGTGGTAGTCAGGAGGTAGCTCTCGGCCTTCGGTTCCTCGGGGCTTGGAGGACCTTGGAATTCGTTCCTTGGTCCTCCGCCCCGCAGGGGCGCCAAATCAATTTTTGCGAATATGCAATATTGAAGAAGCGCCCCTTCTTCATGCCCAAAATTCAGTCTATTATCTAGCCTTTTTATTATTGGCGACTATGCCGATAAACATAAATGCTTTTTTGACACCGTAATTTAGATTTTTACTATCTATAAAAGCGTAAATTGGCAGTTGTTTAGGCATGTACTGATTATACTTACTAGAGGTGCACCAGCTTTAGGCTTGTGGATTGAGTGAAGCTGTGGTGTAATTGTAGATATGAACATTAATAGTATTTCTAACAAAACCATTCTGCGTATTCTAGGGCTTATCACACTGTTTGTTGGCAGCATCTGGCTGGTATTCCTTCTTAAGCGTCAAATCACTTGGATAGTTATTGCGGTATTCTTATCGTTGGCGCTTAATCCGGTAGTTGAGTTTGTTAAAAAGTTTATGCCTAAAAAGAACCGTACGGCTGCCTCGGCATTGGTAGTGTTTGGAAGCTTTGCCATCGGTATAGCTGTGATTGCCGCGTTTGTACCGGCAGCCGTACGTCAAAGTACTGATTTGGTAAATAATTTTCCTCAAATCGTCCAGGGCGTCTCGGAAGGTGATAATACTGCTGCCCGTTTAGTACGACGCTACGAGGTCGTTGAATATGTAGAAAAAAACCAGGATAGAATCGTTAACTCAGTTACTGGCTTTGGTCAGCCAGTGCTCAATGGTTTTAAAAGTGTGCTTGGTAGTCTTGTAGCGCTGCTTACGATCATCAGTCTTACCTACTTTATCTTAGCCGAAGGTGCAGATTGGATTAACAAGTTATCTCGATCGCGCTATGGCAAAAAGGTTAAAGAACTGGAGCCAGTGCTTGGCGATATGTACCAAGCCGTGAGTGGTTACGTAGCAGGCAATCTGGCCACAAGCGTACTGGCTGGTGTTGCCGCAACTATTATGCTGATGATCCTAGGGGTTCCTTATGCCATTCCACTCGGTATTGTTGTGGCCGTCTTTGACCTCTTGCCACTGATTGGTGCCAGCCTGGCAGCGATCATTGTATTGTTCTTCTCGCTGTTCGTCTCGGTACAGACGACCTTAATTATGTTTATATTCTTTGCGATCTACCAGCAGTTCGAAAATCAAGTATTGCAACCAATGGTATTCTCTAAGACGGTCCAGATATCTCCACTTATTGTATTCTTATCGGCACTTATTGGAGCTAGCCTGGCCGGCTTGGTTGGCGCCCTAATTGCCATCCCGATTGCTGCCAGCGTTAAGATCATACTAGAATACTACCTTTCTAACACTCGATCTAAATCCTAGGGATCAAAGACTCATACTAAGAAGTAGCGGCAATGTCGAACTTTTTAAGCTTGGCTTTATTACTTTCACTTGGCGATTGTAGGGCAAGCAGTTCGGCGTAAATACCCTTTTTAGTAGCAAGTTCTGCAGGTGAGCCAATTTCGGCGATCGTACCCTTTTCTAGGGCGATGATGGTATCGACGCTCTGGATAGTACTAAGGCGATGAGCAATAATAATGCTGGTACGGCCGCGCATCAGGCGATCTAGGGCAATCTGTACTTCCCGCTCTGCTTTGCTGTCTAGCGCGCTGGTGGCTTCGTCTAAGATGAGTAATGGTGGATTCTTCATTACGGCTCGGGCAATGGCAATACGTTGCTTTTGCCCGCCGCTGAGCTTAACACCGCGTTCGCCGATCTCGGTATTATAGCCATCCTTGAGTTTGGTGATGAAAGCGTGAGCGTTAGCATCTTTGGCGGCCTTAATCATATCTGATTCTTTATAATTGCCCTGGCCATAGGTGATGTTGTCGGCAATGCTTCCGCTAAACAAGGCTGGATCCTGGAACACCACACCAATAGCATTGCGTAGTGATGCCTGGGTAACACTGCTGATGTCTTGATCATCAATCGTAACAATACCTTCGCTCGGCTCGTAGAATCTTAACAACAGGTTTGCCAGGGTAGTTTTACCCTGGCCACTCTCGCCTACTAAGGCAACCTTTTGGCCGGGCTTAATATCAAATGAGATGTTTTTAAGTACAGGATACTTTTCTTCATAACCAAAAGTTACATCATTGTAACGGACGACACCCTTGCTGACCTTGAGCTTCTTGGCTCCAGGTTGGTCTTGTATGGCTGGTTCGGTATCCAGTACCTCAAAGAAGTCTTTACTACCGGCTTGAGCTTTTTGCAGGTATTCGATGATGAAAGAAGCAGCAAATAGTGGGAATCGAACGGCGATAATAAGTTGCAGAAGCAATACTACTTCGCCAATGGTAAACGTTCCCCGATAGGCATTGGTGGCAATGATGCCAATTACGATAGCAAATACCGCATCAAGCGCTAGGCGACGCAAAGCATCATATTTATGCCAGCGTCGAGACTGTTTATGGGTGGTTGCCTCAATTGAAGATCTTTTACCAGCGTAGATGCGAGATTCCACAAGTTCCTGTACGAATGACTTAACAGCCCTGATGCTGCCAATACTTTCGATAAAGCGACCGTTGGCGTAATCTAAATCCTTGTTGATTGATTCTTGAGACTTTTGCCAGCTAATACTAGATAGGCTGGTGATCCACATATATAGCGGGAACAAGAGTGCCATAAGAATTGCAACTGGCCACGAGTAATACGCCAAGATGCCGATGGTGATAGCTGCAGACAAAAACATACCAATGAAGGTGTTGGCCAGGGCCTGGACTAGGCTGGTGATAGTAGTGATACTGCGCTCTAATCGGGCCGTAATTTTACCAGTCAGTTCATTATCGTAGTAGCTCAATGGCAGTTTTAAAAGGTGGTCATAGTAGCGCTGGCTCAAGTGACTGTTGAGTTTTACCGATAAAATATCGCCTACATAGGCCCCAATGTTAGAGAACAGTGTCGTAAATGCTCCGATTATAAAAATTGCAACGACCAGTAACATCATTTGGCTGTACGAGCCGCCATTACCAGATTGGATAGATACAATAATGTCAGTAATACCCTTGATGAGGAATGGCTGTATTTGGCCTATAATAGAAACCAGAATAACAAAAAAAGCCGCACCGAAATAGTACCATTTAAGGCTTTTGCTGAACGTTATAATTTTGAGGAGGTCCCTCATAAAGTTTTGCGTTTCCAGCGTGTGCCCTGAGGCGTATCCAGCAGCTCAATTCCTTGTTTAACGAGTTGGGCGCGGATGTCGTCAGCTTTTTTAAAGGTGCCGGCTTTTTTGGCGACTTCGCGTTCGGCAATAAGATCTTTAACCTCTTGGCTGACGTCTTTTTGGTCTGCGATGTTAAGCCCAAAGAGTTCGTCAAGTTTGTTTAAGGTCGATACAAAGTGTTCATGGTGTTTGGCCGGCACCCCAGCAGTGATGTCCATTAGTGCACTGATGATGCTCATTGCTTTAGGAGTTGCCAGGTCGTCAGCCAGGGCCTCAACAATTTCTTTAACCTTAGCGTCAACTTCTTTTGGCTTGTAGCTATCTACTAGCAATTTTCGGTCATCAAACTGCAAGCAAGCCCAGCCATAGAGCTCCACCAGGCGGGTTTGGGCAGCTCGTAGGCTTGCCCAGGTAAAGTTAAGTTCGCTGCGGTAGTGGGCTTGGATTACCATGAGGCGGAATGCCAGTGGCGAGTAACCCTTTTCGGTTAGTTCCTTAAGAGTGTAGAAGTTACCCAAGCTCTTGCTCATCTTAGTGCCGTCTACGTGCAGGTGCAAGACGTGCATCCAGTAGTTTGCCAGCGGTGCGCCATCGTGAGCAGCCTCGCTTTGGGCCATCTCGTTAACATGATGAGTACCAAGGTTATCAATGCCGCCGGTATGAATATCGATGGTGTTGCCCAAAGATTGCTCTATGATAGCCGAGCATTCTAGGTGCCAGCCAGGGAAGCCTTCGCCCCAGGGGCTACTCCAGTGCATCTGATGATCGGCAAAATGCCCAACCGTAAAGAACCATACGGCAAAGTCTTGCGGGCTGCGCTTACTGTTCTCGGTCACTACCTCATCACGAGCGCCAACTTGTTTGTCCTCGAGGCTTTGGCCAGACAACTCACCATAGCTTTCTAACTTGCTGACATCAAAGTAAATGGCTTCATCGGTAATGTAGGCATAGTCTATATTAAGCAGCTGTTTGATCATTGTTATTTGGGAGTCTAGGGCGTCAGTCGCGCGAATCAACTGCTTGGGCTCAATAACGTTTACAAGCCGCATATCAGTATTAAAAGCGTCGAGGTAAAACTGGGCAACATCCCAAACAGATTTGCCGTCTTTTTCCGCGCCTTTTTCTAGCTTATCTTGACCTTCGTCGCCATCACTTACCAAGTGGCCAACGTCAGTGATATTCATAACGTGATTTACTGTCAGCCCTTGGCTGAGTAACATGCGCTTAAGGGTGTCATCAAACACAAACTTACGGAGGTTACCAATATGCATGTAGTCATAGACGGTTGGACCACAAGTATACAGGCTCACTTCGCTAGCGTTAATTGGAGTAAATTCCTGCACGGTTCGTCCAAGACTGTTGTATACGCGGATCATTCTGGTGCCCCTATCTTTGCAAACGCTTCTTTAAATTTATCTACGGCAACTTGCATGTCGGTTCCTTCGGCGCGGAACGCAGCGGCACGATCGTGTCCGCCACCATCAAAAGCTTCGGCTAGTCTAGCAGCAATTGGACGTTTCGCCCGCATACTAACCTTTATCTTGGTGCCATAGTGCTTAAAAACTGCGGCAACTTCTACGCCCTTAACCCACTGCATGTCCCAGATGATTAGATCACAAGGATCGTGTTCGTCTTTGTAACGATCGATAGTTTCGGTATCGATGGTTGCAATGGCTAAGCGCCCATCAAAGGCGTACTCTACCGAAGTAAGTAATTTTGCTTTAATGGTCTGCAGGCTAGGCGTTAAAGCGTTGGCCTCTCGCTTGCGCTGGTTCATCTGCGCAAGGTCGGCACCGGCCTTTACACAGTCAGCCAAAGCCGAAACAGTTCCATAACTAGTCATCGGAACCGTCAGGTTGAGTGAATCGCTAATAATTGCCGCAGCCAGCTTGGTGCCGGCCTGCTCGCTTATAGCCCAATCTAGTTCATTGGCTAATCTAACTAGCTGCTCACCGGTACTGGCGGCATCTGGCTCTATAAGTTCGTGGGTAATAAAGCCCATTTCGCTGCGGCTGTTGTGGTGGTCGACAACTACTGCTGGATGTTTGCTGAGTTCGGCGCCATGCTTTTCGAGCGTATTAACCAATAGTGTTGGGCTGGCAGTATCTACGAGGATGGTCAGATCAAAGGCTTTAGGAAAAGTTTGGCTAACACGATCCCAGCCCTCGTGCAGGCGCAGGTAGGTTTCTGATGGCTTGTAGCTGTACATAAGTGGCGTCTTACCCAGATCGCCTAGCAATTCCTCGAGTCCAAGAGCAGAACCCATGCTGTCGCCGTCGGGATTGTCGGGCTGCAAAATTAAAATGGTTTGAGCCTCGTCCACTAGTTGCTTGATGTCTTTGTATATAGTACTCAAAACGCTTGCCTTCCGGTTAATGCCCGTCCTAATGTTACTTGATCGGCATATTCTAGATCTCCACCCACCGGTAATCCACGAGCTAGTCGCGAAACATCTACCGGAGTTCCGGCCAAGAATCGCTTGATGTACATGGCCGTGGCTTCGCCTTCTGTGCTGGGGTTGGTAGCTAGAATAATTTCTTTAATACCCTCTTTTTCTATACGAACAACCAGATCTTTGATATTAAGTTTGTCCGGGCCAATGCCATCCAGCGGTGAAATAGCGCCACCAAGAACATGGTACAAACCACGGTAGTGGCCAGTGTTTTCAACTGCCACCACATCCAGCGGCTCCTCCACAATAGCTAGCAATGTACGATCACGTTTATGGTTGGCACAGACCGTACAGATGGCATCCTCAGCAAGGTTATGACACTGCTCGCAGTACATCAGTTTGCCTTCTAGATTAAGTAAGGCATTGCCCAGTCCGGTAGCCGTAGCTTCTGGATTGCGCAATACAAAAAAGGTCAATCGCTCAGCACTGCGCGGGCCTACACCCGGCAGCTTAGCGAATTGATCTATCAGATCCGAAACAACGGCTGGCAACAAACTCATAGAAATTAAAGGCCAGGAATGCCTAACCCTCCAGAGATTGCCTTCATCTTTTCAGCGGCGACTTGCTGAGATTGCGTAATTGCTTGGGTAACTGCCGATTCAATGTTTTTCTCGAGCAGATCGAGATTGTCGACATCAAGCTTGTCACGATCAATCACAACTGACTTGATTTTTTGCTCACCATTAATCCTGACGGTTACCGCTCCGGCCTCAACCTCGATAGTTTCTTTAGCAAGGGCGCTTTGGATTTTTTTAAGCTCATAGAGCATCTTGGCTTTATCAAACATACACATCTCCTCTTCTTGTATCTTAATTCTACCATTACAACAGGGTATAAGGCTATGCTATAATCGATTTGGATTATGAAAAACGTAAGCAAATTCATTAAAAAATATCACTACCTTTTTGCTGCTTTGTCGCTCCTGGCAATGTTTACCATGGGCATCGGCAGTATGCGAGGCGACAGCGCCATTGTCGACGAAGTAGCGCACATTCCTGCAGGATATAGCTATGTTACTAAGCAAGACTTTAGACTTAACCCAGAACATCCGCCACTTATGAAGGACCTTTCGGGCTTGGCATTGTTACCGCTTGGCCCGCGCTTGCCAACCGATATTCAGGCCTGGCAAAAAGACGTAAATGGCCAGTGGGAAATGGGTTGGCACTTTTTATATCACGGCGGTAACAATGCCGATGCTATATTATTTTGGTCACGTCTCCCCATTCTGCTAACGGCCGTCTTCTTTGGCGGGGTACTGTACTATATATCTCGTCGTTTGCTCGGCACTGCTGCGGCACTGGTTGTTTTGGCACTCTACAGCTTTGATCCTAATATTATTGCTCACGCTCGTTTTGTAACGACCGATCTTGGAGCTGCCGCCACAATGTTTGTATCGATTACCAGTTTTTACTTATGGTTACGAAAACCGACTCCTAAGCGCCTGGCCTTGGCTACTGGACTTTTTGCGCTGGCCCAAGTTACTAAATTTTCGGCAATACTGCTGGTTCCCTTTTTTATTGGCATGATTGTCTGGGCACTACTTACCAAGCAGAACGGTAATAAATGGCAAGTACTCTGGAAGACCTACGCGCTTGGCTATGTGCTGCTGGGTATTGGCTCCGTAGTTTTAATCTGGCTCTTTTATATTCCTCATGTACTCAATATGGGCAAAGAAGTTCAGGATACACTGATTC
>Ga0105044_10010694_pt1 | contig 12527 bp, 12 predicted proteins | sample MAT01_FD_78092 | JGI IMG/M metagenome (GOLD analysis project Ga0105044, IMG submission 78092) | Freshwater microbial communities from Lake Fryxell liftoff mats and glacier meltwater in Antarctica - MAT-01 | ecosystem: Environmental > Aquatic > Freshwater > Ice > Liftoff microbial mat | place...
AGCAGCCGAATTCGTAATCCACTCTTCAGTCCAACGGACTGGGAGCGCTCAGCCCAGAGCAACGCTCTGGGAACACGCACGCCCGATGAAACCCAGCCTGAAGGGCTGAGAGCGGCTCTCTCAATCCCAAACGCAACGTTCGTCCCATATTCGCGCATCCGTGCGCCTTCCGGAGATTGGAGCGTTGGGACAAGGCAGACGCCTCGTGTCTCAGTCCTTCAGACTGAAAGAGAATTCGATCCGCGCAAACCCAGGGCGTTGCCCTGGGCTGAGGGCTCGCAGTCCGTTGGACTGAAAACAAAAGCTTGCTCCTGGACCCAACTCGAACCCGATTGCCGATGTCGAGCCGGCACCTTCGGGAAGTTATTTCGCCGCGATTCCTAAATTCACCGCGTCCACTCTTCCAGCAAATCCTTCGGCGGATTCTTCAGCAGCTTCATCGCCCCTTCGATCACTTCCGCCTTTTGATCCGGAGAAAGCTTGCCGTGCGGCGAACCCTCGGCACGATCGAGCCGCAGCAGCGTGGAAACCTCGGCTTCCAGTCCATCGCCGGTGCCGCGTTCGAGCAATATGCGGACCAGACGGAACCGAAGTGGAACCTCCTCAAGCGGCTCACGCTCCGCGATCTCTCCAATCAATCTGTTCAAGGCAACAATCCGTTCCGGTGCCAGCGTCTTTGAAAATTTACGAAAGAGCAGAAACGCCTCGAACAGGCTGCGTTTCGCGGCCATATTGTGCGGGTCGAGTTGACCGGCCAACTCGGCAGCCTTGCGCGTCTCGTTGGCAATGTGGGCGGCATCCTCCGGATCGGCGAGTAGTTGATACTCCCATTGTGGCCGACGCCAACGAGCGATTTCAAGCCAGAGGGCCGCGTTACCCGGATCGCGATCCGCCGCATCCCGCAGCGGAATGATGATGTATCCCACCACGAGGTTTCGCGATACCGTCAAAGCGTTGGCTTTCAAAGGGCCGGGCGGTGTACGCTCGAACTCGCGATGCTTTTCTGGAAAGTGTCGGCTGGCCAAACGTGCCTGTCGAACCGCACTGGCAGTTCCCCAGGCCGGCAACGCTGCCACGACCAGGTATCCGACAGCCAGTCCCGCTGCGAGCACGACGGTCGCTCCACGCAACGGTCGCGACCAGGGGCCATCGGATTTTGTCTCAACATTCGAACGGAGATTCGCGGCCAAGGCAAGCATCACAAAGGTCGGCACCAAAAGGGTGAAGCGACCCGGTGCGTCCGATACCAAACCATAAGCGAGCACGATGCCTGCGCCAAGAAAGACGGAATGACAGAGCGCGACTCGCCTCGGGCGCAATGATTCGAGCAATGCGAAAGCGGCAAACCAGAAGGCGGCACGAAACAGGGCAGCGGTGCCAAGGTTAAACACTTCCTCCGAAGGTGCCTCTGCAGGCATCTCACCAAATGCCCACAGAAATCCGAGAATCAGCCCGGCCCCGCCCCCCAGAAGAAACTCCCATCGTGCGCGAGTGATCGGTGGCTCTTGCGTGTCGGGAACTTTCGCCGGCCAGGCCTTCCACATGGCAAACGCGCCGGCGGCAACAACCAACGCGAGGCCAAGCAAGCCAGTCGTCGCGGCCAATCCGAACCATGCGCCCGTTGTTCCCGTGACCGCCCCGGCGAATCGCGAGAAATTGCCAGGGCCCACTCCAAAGCACGGGAATCGCTCGATGAGCGAACAGGCCGCGGACCAGTTAGCCGAATCATCGCCAAAGGGCTTGGCCAAGATCGCGGCGACGATACCGGCCGCAATGAGTGCTGGAATGCCGAGGATCCACGGCCAGCGATTCGATCGACGCCCGGATTTCGCTAACACCAGGGCCGCCGGAAGGGCCAGGAATAAGAACAGAAGTAAAGTTTCCGGCGAGTCGAACGTGCCGCGCGTGGCTTTCACAATACCAGGTGGGTGATTGAGTTCCGGATAGAACTCGTCGGTGCCGGCCAGCGATTTGGGCGAATCGGCAACGACCACGTCCATGCGGCGCAGGTCGAGCGGGTCGCTCAGCGATTGATAGAGACCCAGCGCCGCCACGCTGACGGCCGAGGCGACGATGGCGTTCAGAAGCCCCCGGCTATCCGCGTGTGCCACGACAAGTCGGCGGGTGAGAAACACACTGGCGGCGAGCGATATCCATTCCCAGGCGACGAACAATCCGGGTCGGGCATAGCGATCGGCCAAGAGCGAACTGATATAGGCCACGATTCCCACACCTGAAAGCAGGAGCGGCACCATCGGCCAATTCGAAGCACGTTGGCGAGCATGCAACGCCCGCCACAACGTTGTTGCCAGTAGCAAAAGCAAAATGCAGAAATTGAAGGAGACCGGCCCGGTGCCCGATGTGAGTCGCAATCGACCAGGATCGTCGCCGGAAACCAATGGACGAGCGACAAGCAACGCCGTGAGGCCTGCTACCAGTATGCGTTCGAGCAGTACGGGAACCGGGAGAGAAACGGGCGGATTGCGATTCATCGACGACCTGCAGTACGTGATCCCGAATGGTAGCAGCCACCCGACGCCTATAGTAGTCGGCACACTCCGTGTGCCGACAGTCCACACATCGAGCGAACAGACAGAGTGTTCTGGAAATGCTTCGCGGACTCTGGTCCAAGGCAGTCCGCACACGGAGTGTGCGGACTACTATTCAGACTCATCGCAGCCGCATTTGCTTCAGCCAGTCCGCGATCCAGGCGAGCTGCGTATCGGACATTTTCGTGGCCGGGTCGAGCTTGTAGTCGATCTTGCCGGCAAAGTTCGACTGGTCGAATGCCCGAGCAAATGTCGCCTGAAGATCGAGAACTGTGTCGCGATCATCCGGCGACAACGGCACCTTGAAACGAGGCAGCCGCTTGGCGAGCGTGGACGTGTAAATCTCGTATCGTTCCGGCTGCGTGCAGCGTGTGACCGTGACGGCGAAGTCCCATTCCGGCAAGCCTTCGCGGCTATAGTCCAGCAGCGGCGTCCCTTGCAGACTCAGGTCGATCTCCACAATGCTCGCGTTTTGCGAGCGGGCCATACGGCGAGTATCGAGGTAGGCTGTGCGGCCCTGAGTCAGGGTTTTGTTGATCGGAGATGGCATATCGATCAGAGTGACTAGCCGCCCATCGGTCCTTTGGCGAAGCTCGATGAACTCCTCCTGGCGTTCCTGTCGGATGATCGACGTGAAGAGGGGTTCCTCGGTTACATAGGTTCGCTGGTTGATCCGGGCTCGATAACGATCGACGAGTCCAGGCAAAAGAATCTGGTACAAACTTGCGACGAGCTGATGCTGGAATAGAGGCCAAAGTGCCTCGTCTTCCAGGTACGGGTCCATTCCGGGAAAGGGGGAAGGCATGTTGCGCGTCTCCCGCGGTGGCCGCGCGGAGCTACCACGCTGGCGAGTTTCAGTCGGTTCCTGACGGTGGATTGTATTGTAACTGAGCGCGGGCCAATTTGCCTAGAGGGGGAAAGATTCTTTGACTTGGAGCCGTGCTCAGAAAACCCTTCACCACAAAGACACGAAGCACACAATGAAATCAAGAATGCAAAAAACCTGAGCGGATGAACCGAATTGACGAGCTTGCCGTGACACCTGCTGATTCTGCTCGCCTCGATTTAACTTCGGATTTCTTTGTGACCTTCTTACCACTATCCGTTCTACTTCGTAACAGTTCATGCCGTCTGGCGAATAAAGTTGCGGCAAACGGCCCTTGAACACCGCTCGATCAAAACCGCACAAAACGCCCGCGACAACCGACGCGAACCGCTGTAGAAAAGATTTCACAAGTGCCTCGTGTCTCAGTCCGGAGTGTGGTAACTCTCTTCTGTACACGGGGCACTTTTTTCCAAGACCTGTCGCCGGCTCTGCCGCGCTATGTCTTTGTGGTGAAAAGTGGATTAGAAATGTCCCGACTTCCTTCATCGCCGCAATTGCTTCGCTATCGCTCGCTGAATGTGGCGCGGCGTGGGCCGTGGCACGGCAGCGTGGCCATTGCTCGGTCGTCTCTTCGGCTGCTTGCCGGTCGGAAGATGTTCTGGGCTCTCTATGCCTTCAGCCTGCTGATTTTTCTGCTCTATTTCTTCGGCCAATACTTGCAGGTGTTTCTCGAACAGCGAGTCTCAGAGTCCTTGGTCCGCACCGGCGGAGTCGTGGGCCGCACGATTCGCCCGGATTTTCTGGTGAAAATGCTCCGCGATGCCTTGCACATGGATGGCTCGGCGGACACTTTTGGCGACTTCATGTGGACGGAAGGCTACATCGTGATGGTGCTGCTTGCCTTTGCCGGGTCGGCCATCATCGGCAACGACTTTCGTTTCAACAGCCTTCCGTTTTATCTATCGAAGCCAATCGGCCGCCGGCATTATCTGGCAGGCAAAGCCCTGGCGATTGCCGTGCTTGTGAACGCCATGACCACGATTCCAGGCTTGTGTCTGTTCATCGAATATGGATTTATTGATACGTGGGATTATTACGTCAACTCGGTTCGACTGCTTCTCGGCATTCTCGCCTATGGCGCGGCACTCACCATCACGTTGACTCTCTTATTGCTAGTGACCGCTACCTGGCTGCGACGGACCGTGCCGTTGATTATGGTGTGGACGGCGGCGTTTGTCATGTCGCGACTCGTGCAACGCTGGCTGGTCGATGGCTTGGGTCTCTCCCCGCGTTGGCGGTTGCTCGACATCTGGAACGACATGTATCTTTTCGGGCAATGGTGTTTCGGGACGAACCATCTGCTCCTTCGGCCTAGCAATCAAATTCAGCCTGAGTATCACGAGGCCACGGCCGTCATGATCGTGGTGTGCCTCTTGTGTGTGCTCTATTTGAATCGGCGAGTTCGGGCTGTGGAAGTTGTCAAATAAGGATGAGGGCTAAAGGATGAAGGATGAGCCACAGCCCGTGCTTCTCTTCGAGCAAGTCTCCAAGTGGTATGGCCCGGTCATCGGGTTGAATCAGGTCACTCTCGAATTGCGTGGCGGAATCACCGGCCTTGTCGGTGCCAACGGGTCTGGAAAATCAACGCTACTCCGTTTGGCTACTGGACAACTCAAGCCCACTTTGGGCCGGGTGACGGTTCGCGGCGTCGATGCCTGGGAATGGCAGGCGAAAGCACTGGTGGGCTATTGCCCAGATAACGACTCGTTCTACGAGGACATGCCGGGCCGAGAGTTCGTGGTGTCGATGGCGAGGTTGTGTGGCTTTGACAAGCCGGAGGCACTTCGTCGAACGGAGGCCGTGCTCGAACGAGTGGGCATGGCAGACCGCGCCGACCGAAAAATCGGCGGCTACTCGAAAGGCATGAGACAACGGATCAAACTGGCTCAGGCACTTCTAAATGATCCACAATTGCTCGTGTTGGACGAGCCACTCAGCGGCATTGATCCGATTGGGCGACAGGAGATGCTAGAGTTATTTCGTGGCCTGGCGGCCGAGGGAAAGTGTCTGCTCGTCAGTTCGCACGAACTGGAAGAACTTGAAAAGCTCACCGATCATGTCGCGATTCTGACACGTGGGCGAATCGCGGCCGTCGGCACGGTGTCTCAAATCCGCGACATGCTGGACGATCAACCGTTATCCATTCGAATTGATGTGAGTGATCCGAGGAGGTTGGCCGCACTGCTCGTCAATCGTCCCGAAGTCGTCGGCGTCGAGTTTGAACCGAAGGTGATCGGCAATGGCACGCATGGGTCGCTGATCGTTCGCGCCAGAAATCCACGCCGATTTTTCGAGGATTTCGGCAAGATGGTTGTGAGTGAAGAACTCGACATTGCTCGCCTGGAGCCACTCGACGATTCGGCCCACGCGGTGTTAGGGTATTTGCTGGGCGGGAGTGGGAAGACTTGAGTACTGAGTAGACAGTACTCAGTCGGAAGAACGGGTTGAGTAGCTTGCGGGATTTTGCGAGAATGATGGGCAACGGGAGTAACTCATGAACGAAATATTATCGCGAACAGAGATCGAAGAACGCTTCCCTGGGGAATGGATTTTACTCATCGATCCCGATCCAGGAACAGATCTCAATTACCGGGGACATGTGGCCGCGCACAGCTCAGATCGGGCGGAAGTCTATCGAGTGGCATTTGAACTTCGTCCGAAAAGAAGCGCGTTCTTCTTCGCAGGACCTGCGATTCCTCCAGGAAGCAAGGCGCTTCTGTGAGTGTACCATTCGATTTATCGACCGGCTTGGTTCTCGTCAGAGGAGAGGTGTTTGGCCCTACCGGTTCCGTCGATGTTGATCTTGCCGTGGACACCGGGGCCACGGATACCGTTATCGATGAGCAACTCTTGATCCTGGTCGGCTATGATCCGGCCGCGGTCTCCAGTCGTCAATCAGTCGTGATGGGTAGCGGAGTGGTTTCCGTGCCTCAACTTCCAGTGTCGAAGTTTTCTGCCTTGGGGCAAGATCGAGTGAATTTCCCGATCATTGCTCACACGTTACCTCCGTCTGCAGGCATGGATGGCGTCCTAGGCCTCGATTTCTTCCGCGATCAGATCCTCACCCTCGACTTCCAGAAAGGCGAAATCACCTTGAACCCCGGTCAAACGCCATGAGTGTTGAAATTGCCGCCGCTCCATCGCCGCTCAAGGCCTGGTTGTTTCTCGTTGGCTTTTCGTTTCGACGACAAGCCCGCGTCAAGCAGATGGTCGGCATTGCCATCGGCCTGCTGCTCATTTGCTTGCTACTCGTGATCACCTTCACAGCCTCGGCGGGTTGGGATCGCTACGAGTGGCGAATGGATCGCATCAAGCCTTACACCGTCGAGCATGTCGCGGGTGGAATGGCCCATGCCGCCGTCGAGCAATCGGAGTACATGGATCGCATTCGTCAGGAAACCATGCCCTTGGCCGTCTTTTCGAAATGGGTCGTGTTTCTGCTCTTCCTCGGATTCTTGATGCCGCTGTTCAGCTTGAGTTTTGGCACCGCCGCACTGGGTCAGGAACGCGAGGGACGCTCCATCGTCTGGCTGCTCACCCGGCCATTGCCTCGTTCGAGCATCTATCTCGCTAAGCTCCTGGGCCTTTTACCCTGGAGCCTGACTCTGACGGTCGGCGGGTTCGGCATACTTTGTTTGGCAGGCGGTGAACCGGGTCGAAAAGCATTCTTCATGTATGCGCCAGGCATTTTCGCTGGCACTCTGGCATTCTCTGCTTTGTTCCATCTGATCGGGGCGATGTTCCAGAGGCCGGGAATCGTCGCCTTGTTGTATGCCTTCTTCTTCGAAACCATGCTGAGCGAGCTTCCGATCCCGGGCACTCTCAAGAGGCTCAGTATCAACTACTACACGCGTTGTTTGCTCTACTCCTCCGCCGAGACGGAGAACGTGCCGACGGAAACCTCGTCGCTCTTTGTACCAGTCAGCCCCACGACGGCATGGATCGTGCTGATTGCTGCAACCGTGGGCATTACAGGAATCGGAATGTGGCTGTTCGGTCGGATGGAATCGAAGGAAGAAATGTAGAAGTGGTCAGTGGTTAGTGAAAAGTGATCAGACAAGAACCAGGGAAATACTGATTTGGGTTTTCTGACCACTGACAACCGACCACTAACCACTAACCACTAACCACTACTTGCACATGAACGAACCACAATTCTCCCCCCTGCACGGCAATCGTGGTGAGGCTGTTTCTCGGCCGACCGCTCCGGCTGGCGTCACAATTGCCGTTAGCCGAGAGGCTGGCGCGCGCGGTGGAAGCATCGCCCGACGTGTCGGCAAGCGGCTCGGCTGGCAGGTCTACGATCAAGAATTGATCGAGTTCTTGTGTGCGACCGACTCGGCACGCGAGCCGGTCTTGGCGGATGTGCCCATCGACGCGGCCGAGTGGGTCGAGGCGCAACTCGAACGTGTCCGGCGCGATCGCGGGATCGATCCGGGGGCCGAAGGCGGCGTGATGCCCCGCTTGATTTTGTCGCTTGCCTCTCGTGGCGAAATCATCCTGGTCGGCCGTGGAGCGGGATATTACCTGCCTCGCGAATCTTCGTTGCACATTCGGATCATCGCTCCACAGGAAGACCGCATCGCGCACATGGCCGACTGGTCCCGCTTATCGCAAGCGACGGCTGCCGATCTCGTTCGACAAAAGGATGAACGCCGAGCCGATTTCTTGCTCAAGCATTTTGGCCGACGCACAACCGACACCTATGACTTCGACTTGATTCTGAACTCCGGCTTGTTGCAGGAGGAAGCCTGTGCCGATGTGATGCTCGCGGCCCTGAATGGCAAGCAAGACTCGATGGACGGCGACTCGCGGCTCGAGTGATTCATGAGCACTTTTCAAACTTTCACCGCGACCGTCCGTGCTCATTCTCCTCGGCTCGCCGTCGTGCTCGGCTCCGGGTTGGGGAGTGTGCCTCATCGATTTGACGAGATTACTTCCGTCCCATTTGCCGAGGTGCCTGGACTGATCGCGCCTTCGGTGCAGGGGCATTCGGGGAAGATCTGTCTAGGATTGTGCGCAGGGCAGCCGTTGCTGGTATTTCGGGGCCGATTGCACTTCTACGAGGGACACGCCTGGGACAAAGTTGCCGGCCCGATTCAAACAATTGCTCGCCTCGGGGCGAAAGTGTTACTCCTCACCAACGCGGCCGGGGGGATTCACGATGAATTGAATCCGGGTGACTTGATGGTGCTGAAGGGAGATTTGTTTTTGCAGAGGCGATCTGGCTGCAAGCAACCCGTTCGAACAGGCCCGTATTCGGCGCGACTCATAGAGCAAATTCAGAAGAACGAACGAGAACGCGGCCGAAAAATATTGGCGGGAGTCTATGCGGCCGTGACTGGTCCCTGTTATGAAACACCCGCAGAAATTCGGGCTTTTCAAGCGATGGGAGCAGACGCCGTTGGCATGTCCACGGCCTTCGAAGCCGAGACGGCGGCCAGCCTCGGTCTCGAGGTTGCGGCCATTTCCTGCATCACCAACAAGGCGGCGGGGTTGGTTCCAGGCACATTGAATCACGCCGAAGTGCTGGTCAATGCTCACAAGCCGGCGGAAAGGATTTCTGAGATCATTGAGGACTTGCTAACGAGCAAGTCGAAAGAATAACCCACGCCATCGGTGGGGAAAATTTGACGGAAAACTATCCGCGACTTCGCGTACAATTTGGTAAACCGTTTCACTCCGAGCAATTTCCCATGCCTCGATTTTTTGCATTCCTTGTCGTTGTCGGGCTGGTCGGACAAATCCCAGCCCAAACAAAGCCGGACTCCTTTGAGGTCGAAAAGCACCTGAACCTTGTCTACAACTCGGCCAAGGACGCGGATCCTGTCAAGCACAAATTGGACCTGTATATCCCGAAGGGTGCCAAGGATTTTCCCGTGCTCATGTTTGTTCACGGCGGCACTTGGAAATCCGGCAGCAAGGATCTTTATCCGGCTCTCGGTGAAACGTTCGCGAAAAAAGGCATCGGCACCGCCATCATCAATTATCGCCTGAGCAGCAGCAAGGGGACAGTGAAGCATCCGGACCACATTCACGACGTGGCCCAAGCGTTTGCCTGGGTGAAGGAAAACGCCGGCAAGTATGATGGAGACACGAAGAAACTCTTTGTCAGCGGCCATTCGGCCGGCGGACACTTGGTTGCACTTCTAGCCACGGACGAGTCGTATCTAAAGGCCGAGAAATGCTCGATCGCAGACATTCGCGGGGTGATGGCCCTCAGCGGCGTTTACACGATCGACGCCACGGTTCCCGTGTTCCACCTGGCCTTTAGCAAAGAAGAGGGGGTCTGCAAGGCCGCGTCACCCATCAGCCATGTGAAAGAAAAGCATCCACCTTTCTTGATTGCCTACGGCAACAAGGATCTTCCTTCTCTCGACCAAATGGCCGAGGAGATGAACAAAAAACTCAACGAATGCAAGTGTGAATCGAAGACGTTGAAGTTGGAACGCGATCACATTTCGATCGTCGTGAAACTTGCTGCCGACGCGGAAGATCCGCTCGGCAAGGCGATGGTCGAATTCATCAAGAAGTAGGTTTCAACCTTGCTCGTTCGTCTGGCCATACTGGTGCTGTTCGCGTCGAGTGCCCTTGCGCGCGAGCCTGGTCCCGTGCCGCGCGAGTTGCACTTCGATCGCAATGGCTACCCCCTTCCTCCCGGAGCCATCGCCCGGCTTGGCATTCCACCGGCACTGACCGGCTTCGCCTGGTCGCTGGCCTGGACGGCCGATGGCAAGCAGTTTGTCGCGATTGATCTGAATGGTGTCACGGTCTTCGATGCCGCCACGGGCCGATGGGTCGAAATGGTGCCAGGTGCGAGTGGCCGGGGGACCGTCAAGAACTTGCTTGTTCGCGATGGACGCTCGCTGTTCCGACTCGATGGGAACCACGGATCGTTGTTTGATGCCTTGACAGGCGAGGACATTTTCACGTTCAAGCTCCCCTCGCCGCTCGGCGATCCGGGGCGCAGCCTCTACTCGATCGATCTTTCGGCCAATCATCGGTTTCTCGCCGGGATTGCCTCGGCCGATTCTTCGCCGGGGGTTGCCTGGCGTTTCGACCTGGCAAGCCATCGTTACACCCGCCTCGTCAACGACCGGGCCGATTTGCAAAGCCTACGGCTGTCTCCCGATGCCAAGCGAGTCTTCGCGACCGGTGGAACGGCCGACCCCGAACTCACGGCGCGTGACGTTGTCAATGCCAAGGAGTTGTGGACGGTGCCGTTGAAGGGAATTGGCAAACTGAGAGCCATCTCGGCCGATGGCCGGTGTGTGGCTGTCACCGATCAAGCGGGCATGACCGTCTTCGACGCCGTCAATGGCAAAGCACTGATGAGCACGCCAATCGATTCGACCACGCCGCCGGGCATGTGGGGTGTTGATCTTTCGCCAGACGGAAGCAGGCTCGCCCTCGCCGACGATCGAGTTGTGATTGTCTGGAACACCACGACGGGCAAGGTTCAACATCGCCTGGCTCACGAAGCCCGCTTGGTCGCTTTTTCGCCTGATGGCAAGTCGCTGCTGACGGGTTCGGCGTGGATTCAGAGATGGGACTTGGCGACGGGGAAGGAGATGTATGCGAAGCCATTCCTGGCGAAGGCACTCGGGGTTTCGATGTTGAAGTGGTCGAAGGATGGTACTCGGCTGCTTACAAACTGGCCTCGCGAAAGACCGGGGATTCATGCCGCGCGGAGGGCCGATCTTCTCGGCGTCTGGGATATTTCGAAGTCAGAACTCGTGTGGCAAGAAGGGATGGAGGGTGGCGTCGTCACCGCTCAACTGGATCCACACGGAAACCGAGTTCGGGCACTTCTCAACCATGGCACCGTCCGCGGCTGGAACACGAAACAACCCGAGGAGCCTAGCGTGGCACTCACATCTCTTGCACCGCTCAACTCGCATCCTCCCGAGAGAGCTTTCCTCTCGGATGGCCGACTCGTGATACAGACCTACACGTTCGCGGGTGTGGCGATGGAAGTGTGCGATGGAAACGGCAAGTTTGAATTTCGACGCTCGCGATCGTGGCCTGAAACGTTCGATCGCCGCGAGCGCGAATTCCTCTTTCGCAGCAAAGAGGCCTCCGTAATGGGGCCCGACGGATGGCGGTACGATTTGCTGGCAGACCACGAATCTCCCCGACTCCAGGGTTCGACTTCCTTTCGATTGATCAACTTACTCCAGGGGCACTCCTCGGCATTCGTTGCTGGTCGGACTATTTCGGGTTCGACCATCGGGAGTTATGTTTGGGAGTCTTTGACCGGAGGCGTCGTGACGAATCTTCCCAACGAAATTCCGAATCTGGATCGAGCGGCACTTTCCCCGGATGGGCAATCTCTGGCGGTCGTAGCCGATCGAATGGTCACCATCCACAACCTGAGAGATTCTGACTGGAAATGGAGCGTACCTGCCGGCAATGCATCGGCCTTGGCGTACAGCCCGGACGGTTCAACACTCGCCACGGCTTTGCCGGATGGCACGGTGTTACTCTGGAAAACGCCGAGGAATGCTTATGAATGGAAGGCGGATGCTTCCGAAAGTTTGTGGAACGATCTTTCCTCCGCCGATGCCGGACTCGCCTGGAAAGCACTCTGGCATCTCCTCGACCATCCCACCAAGGCGACCAAATTGCTGGCCGCCCATTTGCAACCCGTGCCTGGTCCGAAAGACACGGCCGCGTGGATCCTCAAGCTCGATCATGCGAAATTCAATGTGCGTGAGGAGGCTGCCAAAACACTTGCAGGACGCGGCGAGAGCATTGAAGGCGATCTCCGCGAGGCCCTGAAAGCCCCGCGATCCGAGGAGCAACGCACGCGCCTCGAACACATTCTTCTGAAGCTCAACCCGGCCGTGCCCCCGACGGGCGAGGCACTTCGAGGCCTGCGTTGCGTCTGGTTACTCGAACGAATTGGCACGCCGGAGGCGAAAAAGGTGCTCGAACGATTGGCTGGCGGCGCGAGCGGATCGCGAGTGACCGTTGAGGCGAAGTTGGTGCTAGTCAGACTGAACCCGTCTCGATAGCGTTTCGCTGCGCCTCGCTTGCGCTTCGGTCTTGGCCGTACATTGCATCCGGGGTACAATCCCCTCATCTCTCCG
>Ga0105044_10010695_pt1 | contig 12527 bp, 11 predicted proteins | sample MAT01_FD_78092 | JGI IMG/M metagenome (GOLD analysis project Ga0105044, IMG submission 78092) | Freshwater microbial communities from Lake Fryxell liftoff mats and glacier meltwater in Antarctica - MAT-01 | ecosystem: Environmental > Aquatic > Freshwater > Ice > Liftoff microbial mat | place...
GCTACACGTAACACGCAACAGGTAACACATGACCCTCATCCAAATCTACGATACTACTTTACGAGACGGAACTCAGTCTGAAGGCTTCACGCTTTCGAGCAATGACAAAATCCGCATTGCACAAAAACTTGATGATATCGGCGTTGCTTTCATTGAAGGCGGCTGGCCCGGCTCAAACCCGAAAGATGTTGAGTTCTTCGAACGCGCCCGCGATATGCAATGGAAGAATGCGCTGATCGCCGCGTTTGGTTCCACGTGCCGCGTCAAAGGCGGACCCGAAGATGATGCCAACATCAAAGCCCTGCTCGATTCGCAAACCCCCGTCTGCACAATATTCGGAAAAACGTGGACTTTGCACGTCAAGGAAGTCTTGCTCACCACGAATGACGATAATCTGCGCATCATTGAGCAATCGGTTGCGTATCTCAAATCCCATGGCAAGCGCGTGATCTACGATGCCGAACATTTCTTCGACGGATACAAAGCGGATTCATCCTACGCGCTTGAAACCTTGCAAGCCGCGATTCGCGGCGGCGCGGAGACTGTTATCTTGTGCGATACCAACGGTGGCACATTGCCCTGGGAAGTGGAACGCATCGTTCGTGACTTGAATCTGGTCATAAAAACTCCGTTCGGAATCCACACTCATAACGACTCCGAATGTGCAGTGGTCAACTCGTTGACCGCGATCCGCGAAGGTGCAATTCAGGTGCAAGGCACCATCAATGGGGTGGGTGAGCGTTGCGGTAACGCCAACTTATGTTCGATCATTTCGGACCTTGAATTGAAAATGGGTTATCAATGTTTGCCCGCGGGTAGACTTGAGCGTTTATACGATCTGTCCCATTTTGTTGCTGAGGTTGCCAATATCACACCCGATGAACATTTACCTTTTGTTGGCAAATCAGCCTTCGCGCATAAAGGCGGTGTGCATGTTGCCGCGATGAGGCGCTCGCCGCAATCGTATCAACACATTGAGCCAGAAAAAATCGGCAACAAAATGCGCGTGGTGGTCTCTGACCTTTCGGGCCGCGGTAACTTATTGAGCAAAGCCGAAGAACATGGCGTGGAAGTGGAAGGCGCGGAGGTTGTTGGTGTGCTCAATGACATCAAGGAACTCGAGTCGCGAGGTTTTTCATTCGAGGCTGCCGAAGCCTCTGTCACCATAATGTTGAAACGTCAGGAATACGGTTACAAGCCTCCATTTGAATTGATCGACTTTTTTGTAAATGTTGAGCATCGTGATAAACGCGGTATTTTTGCGGAAGCCATGGTCAAGGTGCTTGTACAAGGCGAGGTGCTTCACACCGCCGCAGAAGGTAATGGCCCCGTCAACGCAATGGACAATGCTTTGAGAAAAGCCTTGAAGGGTTATTATCCGCAAATTGCAAATTTCCATTTGTCTGATTACAAAGTCCGTATTCTGGATTCGGATCACGGTACAGAAGCCATCACCCGCGTGTTGATCGATACTCGCAATGACGTCAGCCGTTGGAGCACTGTCGGCGCGAGTACAAACATTATAGAAGCCTCATGGCGCGCGCTGGCGGATTCAATGGAATATGGTCTCATGGTTGCACACTAAAAAAAACGGAACACGCATCACGCAGCACTTTTCCAGCGAAAGGTACGTGTTTCGTGTTCCGTTCAACAATTGGAGAACAATGAATTTCAAAATTACCCTCCTCCCCGGCGACGGCATCGGACCTGAAGTGGTCGGTGAAGCCGTGCGCGTGCTGGATGTGATCTCCAGTAAATATAAGCATGCCTTTGAATATAAGGAGCGCTTGATGGGTGGCTGTTCCATTGATAAGCATGGTTCATCGCTCACTGATGAAACCCTCGCCGATTGCAAATCTGCGGATGCGGTTTTGCTTGGCGCGGTGGGCGGCCCCAAATGGGATGACCCTGCGGCGAAGGATCGTCCTGAGCGTGGATTGCTTGCATTGCGAAAAGGTCTGGGTGTTTTTGCAAATCTGCGCCCAGTGAAGGTCCACCCTGCGCTGATCGATGCCTCTCCACTCAAGCCTGAGAAGCTCAAAGGTGTGGATATTCTGGTGGTGCGTGAACTCACCGGCGGCTTGTATTTTGGTCAGCCCAAATTGCGTGAGATGAAAGATGGTCACGAGCGTGCGGTGGATACTCTTGAGTATTATGATTATGAAGTAAAGCGTGTGGTTGAACTGGCCTTCACACTTGCAAAGGGTCGCAGGAAAAAGGTCACTTCGGTGGATAAAGCCAATATTCTGGAATCTTCACGCATGTGGCGTCAGATCGCTGGTCAGATCGGGAAAGAGAATCCTGATGTCGAGTTGGAACACGTGCTTGTCGATACTGCGGCCATGCGGCTGATCACAGGCCCCGCGTGGCTGGATGTGGTCGTCACTGAAAACATGTTCGGCGATATTCTCACGGATGAGGCGTCGGTTTTGGCAGGGTCCATGGGAATGCTGCCATCTGCCAGTTTGGGCCGCATGAACGACGCGTCAGGCGTCGGGTTGCCCCGCGAAACGCGTGCGGGACTTTATGAACCAATCCACGGGTCTGCACCAGATATTGCAGGCAAGGGAATCGCAAATCCGATCGGCACGATCCTTTCAACCGCGATGCTGCTTCGTCATTCTTTAAAACTCGAAGCAGAAGCTGCTGCAATTGAAAATGCCGTGGAGCAAACCATTACCGAAGGCGCGCGTACAGCGGATATCGGCGGCAAGTTAACAACCCGTCAAATGGCGGATGAAATTATTAAAAATATAGGAGATTGAGCTATGGGCATGGAATCGAAATTCATCTGGATGAACGGTGAAATGCTGCCGTTCGAAAAAGCGACACTGCATTTTCTCACCCCTGCGCTGCATTATGGTGCGGCTGTGTTTGAGGGCATTCGCGCATACAACACGGATAAAGGCCCTGCAGTCTTTCGTTTGAACGAACATACTGAGCGCCTGTTTGACTCGGCGCGCGTGTTGGGGTTTCGCGAATTTCCGTGGACAGTGGAAGAAGTCAACAAAGCTATCAAAGATACGGTACGCATCAACGGATTTAAGGATTGCTATATTCGCCCGTTGATCTATTTGGATGGCGGCGGCTGGAATTTGAATGTGGATAGCGGCAAGCCAAGCCTCGCGATCGCGGTTTGGGAATGGGGTAATTATCTCGGCGAAGAAGCAATGGAGAAAGGGATTCGCGCGAATATCTCATCTTTCACGCGCCATCATCCGAATGTGATGATGACCAAAGCCAAGATATCGGGTAATTATGCCAACAGCATTCTGGCAAAGACCGAGTCGCAGCGTTTGGGATTTGAAGAGGCGATCATGCTGGATCCGCAGGGATATATCGCCGAATGTACAGGCGAGAACCTTTTTGTCGTACGCCACGGCAAGATTATTACACCGTCGACCGCGCCTGTTCTCGAAGGTATTACGCGTCATTCCATCCATTCCATCGCGAAAGACCTGGGATATAAGATCTTGGAACAACCCATCTCCCGTGACCAACTCTACATCGCGGATGAAGTCTTCGTGTGTGGGACTGCCGCTGAATGTATTGGCTTGAGCGAGATCGATTTCCGTAAGATTGGTGACGGCAAGACGGGTCCCGTGACACGCAAGATACAGAATGTTTATCATGAGGCGATCCGGGGTAAGGTGAAGAAATTTGAAAGCTGGTGTGATTACGTGGGGTAAACAAAGCATTTAGTAGGTAGTGATAAAATGTGAGAGTCAGGGCTGTGCCCCTGGCTCTCATGTGTATATTGAGTGATTTGAAACTCACAACTGTAGTGGTAGTATTGCTGCCGATTATTGTAATAATGCCAAGTGTAAACGTATAAGGAATGTATGAATAAAATACTAAGTCGACGAGACTTTTTGAAATTGATGACCATCTTGCCGCCTAGCGCGTATCTCTCGCAATTTGTTCAAAAGTCATCGCCCTTGCTGCTTGATTCAGAGTCAAAGAATGTCATCATTATTGTTTTCGATGCGTTGTCTGCAAAGAACATATCCCTTTATGGCTATCAACGTGAAACAATGCCGAATCTAGCCAGGATGGCAGAGAGGGCCACGATCTATCATCACCATTATGCGGGCGGCAATTTCACAACGCCCGGAACCGCCTCGTTACTTACTGGAACTTATCCGTGGACCCATCGAGCAATGCGTTTAAGCAGCAGAGTCGCAAGCAATAAAAAAAGGAATAATATCTTTAAACTTTTCGATGGCTATTATCGGTTTGCCTATACCCACAATCCGATAGCGGAAATTCATCTTGAAGATTTCATCGATGATATCGATTATCTTAAACCGCAAAGTGAATTATTTGTTAAGAACAACCTTGCGCTGGATAGGTTGTTTTCCAAAGATTATGATCTGGCATCGGTAGCGTGGGAAAGAATAGTCAGGAAAGACGACGACGGGTATTCCTATTCGTTGTTCCTGTCGGACCTTTATGAAGAGTATAGCCGTGGAATCACAAAGGATCTTTCCGAACTCTTTCCAGACGGCATACCGCAGGCAAGCGGCAACGATTTTCTCCTGGAGCAGAGCATAGATTGGGTAAAGACACAACTTGACATCGTTTCCCAGCCTTTCCTTGGCTATTTTCACTTTTTGCCGCCGCATCATCCCTATAATCCACGGCGTGATTATGCCGGTCAATTTCGGGATGACGAAGTAGGTTATTTGATTAACAAGCCGAAGAGCATCTTCAGCGATATAAGCGGGGATGTTAATTTAAAACGTCAGGATAGTGAGCGTCAACACTATGATGAATTTATTTTATATTCAGATGGTGAGCTGGGAAGGCTCTATGATTATCTTCGTGAAAGCCGGCTGATCGATAACACCTGGATTGTTTTTACATCCGACCATGGCGAAATGTTCGAGAGAGGTATATTTCAACACAGGACGCCTGTTTTGTATGAGCCTGTGATTCGAATACCCTTATTGATCATTGAGCCAGGGCAGCAGGAGAGGCATGATATTTATACTACGACCAGCGCTGTGGATGTGCTCCCAACGCTGCTCAAGGTCACAGGAAGGGATGTTCCTGAGTGGATTGAAGGGGTTGTGCTGCCTCCATTTTCCGAGACAGTCCCTGCGCCGGATCGCAATGTTTACGCTTTGGAAGCAGAAATAAGCCCGAAAGATGGAACTTTAAACCCGGCCTCTGTAATGATGGTTAAAGGAAAATATAAGCTCACGTATTATTATGGGTATGAACAACTTGAAAAAAGCGGACCTCTGTTCGAGCTTTATGATCTTGAAGAGGACCCCGAGGAATTGAATGATCTGTTCGAGCCTGATTCTGAGATTTCCATGGAGCTTCAGCGTGAACTACTGGAAAAATATCAGGAAGTCAACAAACCTTATATGAATAGTTGACGTGGTTTCATCTTTCGAGTGGCGTGTTTCGGGGGAGGTTCTAATTTTGTGCGGAGAATCCTGTGTTATAATCTCGCCGCCTTCCAAAAAAGGCACATCTTGCCTGGGACGGGCAACAAGCGTCCTTGAGCGGGTCTAGCCGCAAGGCTGTATCCCCGCTAAACTCATTCCGTTCCGCACCCGTCAATGAACTGCGTGTTGGAGAACGGCAAAAGTTAGGAGTAATAAATGGCTGTCATTTCCATGAAAGCCCTTCTTGAGAGCGGCGTCCACTTCGGACATCGCACCAACAAGTGGGACCCCCGTATGAAACCGTTTATCTTTACAGAACGCAACGGTATTCATATCCTTGACCTGCAACAGACCGTAAAGCTGTTGAATCAGGGTTATAACGTTATTCGCGATGCAGTTGTGAATGGCGGCACTGTTTTGTTTGTCGGCACCAAGCGTCAGGCGCAGGAAACTGTGGCTGAGGAAGCCGCCCGCTGCGGTATGCCTTACGTTACCGAGCGCTGGATGGGCGGTATGCTCACAAACTGGGCAACCATGTACAAGCGCATTCAGGAATTGGAACGCCTTGAGAAGTTGCGCGATACTGAGGAAATTAACCGCCTCACCAAGAAGGAAGGGTTGCTTGTCGAGCGGGAGATCACCCGCCTGCAAACCCGCTTATCTGGCGCGCGTATCATGAAGCGCCGCCCTGATATGCTTTTTATTGTTGACGTGGGTCGCGAAGAAGCTGCGGTGCGTGAAGCCAATTTGCTCGGAATCCCGATCGTTGCGCTCGTGGATACCAATTGCAATCCCCAGAATATTGATTATGTGATCCCTTCCAATGATGATGCGATTCGCGCCATCAAGCTGCTCGTTGCCAAAGTCGCGGATGCCGTCCTTGAAGGCAAAGCCATGCGCAAGGAAGAAGAACCTGAACAACCTGTGGATGCCAAATCCGATGGCAAACCCAAATCCCGCCCATCTCGCAAAGCTGTGGTCGAAGCCGACCAGGATGAGAACATGGGTGATGATATCCTGTTGGGTGAATCCACACTGGCAAAGATGAACGTTGGTCGCAAGGTGGACGAGGCTCCTGTAGCCATTGACACACCTGTTGTAAAAGTGGAAGATGTCGATGCTGTCAGTGATTTACCTGTCATAAAAGCAGAAGATGATTCTGCAGAGGCAGCCGCAAACGCGGAATCATCAACATAAAGATAGAAAAGTTAAATCAAGGATAGTGAATATGGAAATAACAACTGAGATGATCAAGCAATTGCGTGCCGCAACCAGCGCCCCCATGCTGGATTGCCGCAAGGCTTTGCAGGAAGCAGACGGAGATTACCAGAAGGCTGTCGATTGGCTGCGCGAAAAAGGGATGGCGACTGCCGCCAAGCGCGCCGACCGCCAAGCCTCCAACGGTGTGGTGGAGATGTATTCCCACGGCGGCGGACGCGTGGGTGTGATGGTTGAAGTCAATTGTGAAACCGATTTTGTGGCTCGCGCAGAGCAATTCCGCAATTTGGCCCATGAGATCGCATTACAGATCGCGGCGAGTTCCCCAAAATACATCACAGCGGATGAAATCCCCGCTGCAGAACTTCAACACGAATCTGAGATCGCCCGCGCCCGTGCTGTTGAAGAAGGCAAACCTGAAAATGTGATGACGAAGATCGTGGAAGGCCGTGTTGAGAAGTATAAGGATGAAGTCTGCCTGATGCGCCAGACCTACATCCGCGATGAATCACTGACTGTCGAAAAGCTTATTCTGCAAAATGTTGCAGCTATCGGCGAAAGTGTGATCGTTCGTCGATTCCAGCGTTGGGAGCTGGGTGAAAGCACGAGCTAATAATGGATTTAAGAGCCAGCCTTCGGGTTGGCTCTTTTTATAAATGATGCAAAACACAATCGATTGAACCAACCTGGAGGCATGAATGGCTGATCTGAAATACAAACGTATCCTTCTCAAGCTAAGCGGCGAGTCTCTTGCAGGCAAATCAGGTTTTGGCATTGACGTGGATGAAGCCGAATCTGTTGCCAGTCGTATAAAAGAAGTCCGCGAAATGGGTGTAGAGGTGGCTCTCGTGATCGGCGGGGGCAACATGTGGCGGGGCAAACAAGGCCTTGAACATGGCATGGATCGCGCGACTGCAGATTATATGGGCATGCTTGGCACGGTCATGAATGCGCTTACCGTGATGGATGCGCTGGAACGTACGGGTGTGTATACAAGGGTTATGTCGGCGATAGAGATGCGTGCGATTGCCGAACCTTATATTCGCCGCCGCGCGATCCGTCACATGGAAAAGGGACGCGTGGTCATCTTTAGTGCCGGCACTGGTAATCCATATTTTTCAACAGACACGGCCGCGGCGTTACGCGCCACTGAGATCGGCGCTGACGTGGTCATTAAAGCCACCAAAGTGGATGGCATCTATGATGCAGATCCTAAAAAGACTCCGGATGCAACCAAGTTCAATGATATGACCTACATTGACTTTATAAATCGGCGTCTAACCATTATGGATAGCACCGCAGTAACACTTTGTATGGAAAACAACCTTCCGATCCTTGTTTTGAATTTCTGGGACAAGAATGCTTTAACAGCCGCGTTACGCGGCGAAGCCGTTGGTACATTGGTGAGCGGGGACTAAGCTTTGTCGGGACTTGATCTTTCTTCTTTCATCCTGCAAAAAATAGGGATGAAAGAAGAAAGAAGTATGAAGAATGATCCAAATATTTTCTGAGAGTCTCTCAACTTTTTACATTTCCTCTCGTTTATAACCGCTCCCATAGCATAAATTCTTGTTTTAAGGTATCCTTGAAGCGTAATTATTTTTTACAATGTGCCGCACGCATGAACATGCATAGATAAACCAAAATTATGTTCATATCCGTAATTTCCTTTGGCAAGTTTGGTGGTTTATGCAGCTAGCGGTAGGAGGAAGATCGTGAGTACCGATGAAATCAAGGGTTTATTGAAGGATGCCGAATCTCGAATGCATGGAGCGATCCAATCTCTGTCAGAAGACCTCGCTGGAATTCGTACGGGGCGCGCCAGCCCCGCCCTGGTTGAAAAACTTCCTGTGGAGTATTACGGCACCCCTACACATCTTAAGCAGCTTGCCTCGATCAGCGTTCCAGAGCCCCGCTCATTGTTGATCAAACCTTTCGATGCGGCTTCCATTAAAGATATCGAAAAAGCGATTCGCGCCTCGAACCTTGGCTTGAATCCAAATTCCGATGGAAAAGTCATTCATTTGAACTTGCCGCCGCTGGATGAAGAGCGCCGCCGTGACCTGGTAAAACAAATGAATCACCGCCTTGAGGAAGCCCGCATTGCCGTGCGGAATATTCGCCGCGACCTGCACAACGATATACGTGATTATGAAAAGGAAAAACTGATCACGGAGGATGACCGCATTCGCGGAGAGGAAGACCTCCAAAAGCTGACCGACAAATTTGTTGAAGATATTGCCAAACACGGCTATGCCAAAGAACAAGAGATCATGGAAGTGTAATTGCATTTTCTTTTGTGATGCCATGCTTGGCATTAAAAAGAGTGTTTACACGGTATCGCATAATTGGCTAAACTAAAGTTATGAAATTCATTCCTCATTTCACAAGAAAACTTAGTAAATTATGGGATAAGCGATAAAACATGGCTGAAATCCTCTCCACGACCCCTCTCGAAAAAATTCCCCAGCACGTTGCCATCATCATGGATGGTAACGGACGCTGGGCGATTCAACGCGGTCTGCCTCGTTTGGCAGGGCACAAGGCAGGCACCGAAAATCTGCGCCGCGTGATCCGCTCCACAGTTGAGTTTGGCGTCAAGTATCTAACGATCTATGCATTTTCAACAGAGAATTGGGGACGCCCGACTGAGGAAGTGCAGGGGTTAATGTTTATCCTTCAAGATGTCATTGACCGCGAGTTAAATGAGCTGCATAAGGAAGGTGTGCAATTACGCCATATTGGGCGCCTTGAAAAGTTGGATCCGAAAATCCAGAAGAAAGTTTTAAAAGCCATCGAATTGACCAAAAACAATGACCGCTTAATTTTAAATGTAGCCTTCAATTACAGCGGACGCGACGAGATCGTGTACGCGATCCAGAAGATCATCGGTGCGGGAATTCCAGCCGAAGACGTGACCGATGAATTGGTCAATAAATATCTTTTTACGGCGGGAGTGCCCGACCCTGATCTGATCATCCGTACTTCAGGTGAGTTGCGCCTCAGCAATTTCCTTATCTGGCAGGCTGCATATTCCGAGTGGTATATCTCTCCCAAGTTCTGGCCCGATTTTGATAAGGAAGAATATCACCGTGCATTGGAGTCGTTTGGCCATCGTGACAGGCGCTTTGGAAAAGTATCTTCAGGAGAACTCCAGGAATCCAATGCGTAGAAGGCTGATCACAACCCTCGCATTGACTTTATTCGGTATGCCCGCCATCCTCGTTGGCGGCTTCTTTTATTTTCTATTAATGGGCACATTTCTGATCGGCGCCACATGGGAATATGTACAAATGTTCCGCACGGTGAAGTTGGAACCCCAGGTCCATATCACCGTTGGCGGCGTGACTGCGATCATCATTTCGCGAATGTTCCTTCCAGAATATGCCATGCCTGTATTTGCTGCTGCCATTCTGATCGCACTGGCATATCATCTGATTGCTTATGAGCGCGGCCGGGATCAGGCCGCGCTTGATTTTACAATTACCGCGGCGGGATTTACCTATCTTGGCTGGATCGGCGGATATTTATTTGATTTGCGTAACCTTCCCCAGGGCGGCTGGTGGTTTATGCTGGTGCTTCCATGTGTGTGGATGGCGGACTCTGGCGCATATTCCATTGGCAGGGCATATGGCAGGCATAAAATGGCGCCGCGCCTCAGCCCAAAGAAAAGCTGGGAAGGATATGCTGCCAGTGTCTTCACGGGTATGCTTGCAGGTATATTCTTTGTGTTTGTATATTCCAGGTATGGAAACCTTGCAGGCGATATAACCATCTTTCAAGGCGCATTGCTGGGGCTGATTCTCGGCACGCTTACGCCGCTGGGCGATCTTGGCGAGAGCATGTTCAAGCGGCAATCTGGTATAAAAGATTCCAGTGACATCATTCCCGGGCACGGCGGTTTCTTTGACCGCGTTGACTCTTGGTTGTGGGGCGCGGTGATCGGTTACTACTTCCTCACTTGGTTCATTCTATAAACTCTGGAGGCAAAATGGCAGTTCTTGGCGCTACCCCTACTCGAAATCTCGCGCTTGAGTTGGCGCGTGTCACTGAGGCCGCAGCAATGCTGGCAGGCCGTTATATGGGACGAGGCGATAAAGAAGGGGCAGATCAGGCTGCGGTTAATGCGATGCGGCTCGTCCTCAGTACCGTGGATATGAACGGCATCATCGTCATCGGTGAGGGGGAGAAGGATAGCGCTCCGATGTTGTTCAACGGCGAGAAGGTGGGCAACGGTTCACAGCCTGACGTGGATGTTGCTGTGGACCCAATTGACGGGACCCGCCCTTTGGCATTTGGCCGCTCAAATTCCCTTGCGACAGTTGCCATTGCTCCCCGTGGGACGATGTTCGACCCCGGGCCGTTTCTTTATATGAATAAGATCGCAGTGGGGCCGGAAGCCCGGGGCAGGATCAATATCGAAAAATCGATCACGGAAAATCTTAAGGCGATTGCAAAGGCCAAGGGTAAGGCAGTCGAGGACCTGACCACGATCATTCTGGACCGCCCAAGACATGATGAAATGATCGCAGAGATCCGCAAAGCTGGCGCGCGTATCCGTGAGATTCCCGATGGCGATGTGGCAGCAGCGTTGATGACCGCCCAGCCCGAATCAGGCGTGGATGTTTTGTTCGGCATTGGCGGCACGCCTGAGGGTGTGATCGCGGCCTGTGCCTTGCAGGCTATGGGAGGCGAGATCCAGGGCAAGTTGTTTGCGCGTGATGAGGATGAATTGCAGCGCGGACATGAAGCAGGTTATGACTTTGATAAAGTGCTGACCATGCACGACCTGGTTTCATCTGATGATGTGTTTTTTGCCGCTACGGGCATAACGGATGGTGAGTTGCTAAAAGGTGTTCGTTATTACGGCAATCACATTACAACAGAGACCATCGTAGTCCGCGGGCTGACAGGAACCATCCGCCGCATCAATGCCACACACAGCACGGATAAGCTTGATAATTTAAGTTCGATACATTATTAATTTACAGTCACGTCATTGCGAGGAGGGTGCTCTCCCCGACGAAGCAATCTCATCATTGTGTTGGAGATTGCTCACCTGCATGATTTGCTAAGCAAATCACGTGCGGCGCAAGTGTCGCTCGCTGAAAAGCGCCCGCTCGCAATGACGTTGACATTTTCCTTGACAGTACCCATGCTGACCCGTATAATGTCGCTCGCATTCCTTGCTAGCTCAATTGGCAGAGCGAGCGGCTGTTAACCGCTAGGTTCTAGGTTCAAGTCCTAGGCAAGGAGCCAAATAACAAAAAGCCATCCAAAACTGGATGGCTTTTTGTTATTATCATTACTCGGACGGCCACGGAATATCTGCTGGCCCACCGTAACCGTGTTTCTCCTGCACATACACACGACCATGTGACGGAGTGTCACAGCCTGCTTGATCCACAAATGAAATAAATGGGACTCTGGAGCCAAGAGTGTCGAAGATAATTTCGCCGTTTTCGCATCTCCAGACTTCCGCGATATACGGGAACATGTTTTCATCTTCATACTTGCCCGGGCTGACGATAACTTCTCCCCACGACACTATTACCTTGTCCCCTTCACGAGTTGCGCCGGTGACTGTTGTCGAACCGTAGTATGGCGAGATAGGGATCTTATATCCATCTGGATACATAACTTTGAGGTGTTTTGGATCGCCTTCAGCTTGCACAAATTCCGCGTTCACCCAACATTTCTGCGGAGAATTTTCAATCAGCACCCAATTGTTTCCCTCTGTGCGCCCAATTAAAGTTAACGGTGTCTTGCGATTTAATGCAATCAGATACAAATAATTTGCACCCGGTCCATAACGACAGACGAGTTTATCTGCTGTAACAACTGCTTTCATATTGTCTACGACGGGAACTGGAGAAGGTGTGATAGTCTCAGTGGGTGGGATTGGAGTAA
>Ga0105044_10010698_pt1 | contig 12526 bp, 9 predicted proteins | sample MAT01_FD_78092 | JGI IMG/M metagenome (GOLD analysis project Ga0105044, IMG submission 78092) | Freshwater microbial communities from Lake Fryxell liftoff mats and glacier meltwater in Antarctica - MAT-01 | ecosystem: Environmental > Aquatic > Freshwater > Ice > Liftoff microbial mat | place...
CTGCCAGCTGGGTCGCTTCGGCCAGGTGGTGGTGTCGGTCGATGGCCGCCAGATGCAACCGACCAATGTGGTGGCACCCGGCGCTGCCGCGCTGGCACTGGAGGCCACCAACCAGCTGGGCCGCATCATCCTGGACGACGCGGTGCAATCGCAGAACCCCGACCCCATCGTCTGGGGCCGTGGCGGCATGCCGCTGTCGGCCGGCAATACCCTGCGTGGCGGCGACACCGCGAGCGGCATCGTGGGCGTGATGACCTACACCTGGGCCGGCAATGCCGCCAGCGGCAACGCCTGGCGGGTGCGACCACTGGGCGCGCTGGGTGGGGCAGCGCCCAACTTCCAGCCCACCAACGCCAGGCCCTCCAGCCCGCCGACGGCAGGCGGCACGCTGCGGGTGGCCGGCTTCAACGTACTGAACTTCTTCAACAACGTGAGCGGCTGCACTGGCGGCGCAGGCGCCGCTGCAATGAACTGCCGCGGCGCCGGCTCCGATGCCGGCAGCGTGGCCAACCAGGCCGCACAGTTTGCGGTGGAGTACCCGCGCCAGCTCGCCAAGACCGTCGCCGCATTGGCCAAGCTGGACGCCGCCGTGGTGGGCTTGGTGGAAATCGAGAACGACGGTTACGGCGCCGGCAGCGCACAGCAGGCGCTGGTGGATGCGTTGAACGCCACCACCACGCCCGGCCGCTATGCGCTGATCGATGTCGACTTCCGCACTGGCCAACTCAACGCCATGGGCAGTGACGCGATCAAGGTGGCCTATATCTATCAGCCGCAGCGGGTGCGCCCGGTCGGCCGCACCGCAGCGCTGAACAGCACCGTCTTCGTCACCGGCGGCGACAGCGGCCCGCGCAACCGCCCGGCGCTGGCACAAGCCTGGGAGCAGGCCGATGGCGCACGCTTCATTGCAGTGGTCAACCACCTCAAGAGCAAGGGCAGCGCCTGCGATGCACCCGACGCCGGCGACGGCCAGGGCAACTGCAACGCAGTACGCTTGGCCGCAGCCCAGTTGCTGCGCAACTGGCTGGCCACCGACCCCACCGGCACCGCCGACCCCGACCTGCTGATCCTGGGCGACCTGAACAGCTACGCCAAGGAAGACCCGATCACGGAGTTCACCGGCAACGGCTGGCGCGACCTGATCGTGAACTACGGTGGCGCACAGGCTTACGGCTATGTGTTCAACGGCCAGTGGGGGACACTGGACCACGCGTTGGCCACGCCCTCGCTGGCGTTGGGCCAAGTGGCGGGTGCGGCACATTGGCACATCAGCGCCGACGAGCCCAGCGTGCTGGACTACAACGTCAATTTCAAGACCGCCAACCAGGTCAACACGCTGTACGCAGCAGACGAGTTTCGCAACTCCGACCACGATCCTGCGGTGGTGTCCCTGGCGTTGACGGCGCCCGTGCTGCTGCGCGGCGGCGCCGGCAGCGACGTGCTGAGCGCCGGGCCGGCCGATGCGGTGCTGATCGGCGGGCCCGGGCGCGATCTGCTGACCGGCGGCACGGGCCGCAACCAGTTCGTCTACACCAGTGTGCTGGACGGCGGCGACACCATCATCAACTTCCGCCCGGGTCGCGACAGCCTGGTGCTCACAGCACTGTTGCAAAGCCTGCGGGCGCCGGCAGACCCCCAGGCCAGTGGCCACGTGCTGTGCGCCAACCTCAGCACCGACGCGCTGGTCCTGGTCGACCCCGACGGCAGCGCGGGCCCCGCCCTGAGGCGCCCCGTGGTGTTGCTGAAAAACGTGGGCTGCACCAGCTTGACCACGCCCGACAACCTGCGCCTGTGATGTTCTGCAACCTGTCCGACCCTTGCCCCGGAGCCTCCACCATGACCAAGACCCTGACTCTCGCCCTGCTGGCCGGTGCCGCGCTGCTGCATGCCGGCAGCGCCAGTGCGGGCAACTCCTGGTTCGATCTGCTCGGGGTCACCGACAGCGGACCACTGAATGGCCAGACCTTCAGCGGCAGCTTTGCCTACGACAGCAGCGCCGCTGTGGCCGGCTTCAGCGGCAGCCTCCCGCTCAGCGCCTTCAGCCTGCAATTTGCCGGCCAGGACTACAGCCTGGCCAGCGCCGACGTGGCGCCAGCCGCAGTGTTTGGCGATGGCGTGTTCCTGGGCCTGGCGTATGCCGACGTCGACAGCAGCGACAGCTCCTTGCGCTCGCAACTCGCATTGGTGCCCGGCTTCACCGCCTTTGACGGTGAAGCCTACCTGGCGTATGTGGGCGCGGGTGCAGCCGGCGGGTTCGGCAGCTACAGCGTGATCGCCTCAGTGGTGCCCGAGCCACACAGCCTGGCGCTGCTGCTGGCCGGCCTGGGTCTGGTCGCAGCCGTGGCAAGGCGCAGTCGCTGAAGCCCGGCAGCGGGCGCGGGTTGCTTCCGAATTGCCAACTCGGCATGCGACATCTGCCACTGCGGGCATCACTGCCTTGAACGGCGTCAACAGGCGCTACACCACAAACAGCGGACGGACGCCCGCCGGCGCGGCGAGCTCTCCTAGAGCTTGCCTGCGCAGGATCTCTTGCACATTGCGCATCGCGAAGATGTGCAGAAACGTCGTGATGTGCGCACCTGTCGCCAGCTGGGCACGCTCTTGCTCGTAGATCCACGCGACATCGTCCACCGGCAACTGGGATGCCACTGCCAGCTGCGCGACGATCCGCGTCTGGTCGGGCTGATTCTCTTGCGGAACGGACATTGAGGAGCCTGCAACAGGAGTGGCGTCGCGCACAGGCTAGCCTACCGTGACCGGTACTTCTGTACGCCAGCACACACAGGAAGCCGACGCCTGAAAGCGAGGTCGGCAGCGGCCTGCGGCGGGATCGAGCCACGCGACCGAATCGCCGATGCCGCCATCAACTCGTCTCAGGTCATGACTACGCCCAAGACGCGGTCAGCATCGAGCCCGATGGTGCGCCGATGGAGATGGCCGATGGGCTCGCCGCCATTCAGGAGAAGGGGCGCCAGTTCATGGACTCGGTCGAGGAAATGCACGGCATCGTCATCGGTGAGCCCGTGGTGGCCGGCAACTTCTTCACTGTCTCGATGGCGCTCGACAGGACATTCAAGGGCCGGGGACGCGTGAACATGGAGGAACTCTGCGTCTACGAAATCGACGAGGGCAAGATCGTGTGCGAGCAGTTCTTCTACAGCGTCGCGTGATGTCCGGCATCCGCCGCTTGACGGCGCTGGATGCGAGGTCCCTTCTCACCGCCACTTCGGGTCACTTGCATGGCCGTCTCAGTTGGCATCTGCCGTCGCCCGGTCGGCAATGGCTTCTTGAAAGGCCAGAAGATTGCTCACCTCATGGCGATGCATGCCGTCCGGGCACCACAGGTCGAAGCGGGCTTCATGGCCGCTGAGATCGAGCAGCCCGAGGCCGACCACCTTCTCTCCGAAGCGGGTCTGCATGTGATCGGGAATGATGAATCCCAAAGAGGGCATCCACACGTGGCGCACGCCATCTGCGCTGAGATCCAGGTATTGATGCGTGTGGCCCGACACGACCATTCGAAGCGTCCGGCGCAAGGCGCCGGTCAGCAAACGCTCACGAGCCGCGTGGACGACGTAGCGTCCCTTGCGCGTGAACTCACCCGGCGACGGCCGCAGCAGGGGTCGATGCAGGAACAGGACAGTCTGGGTATGCGGCTCGGCCTGATCCACCTGCTCCTCGATCCAGGCCCACTGGACTTCCTCCTCGTCGGTCGCACTGCCGAACAACTGCGCGTTCACGCCCAGCAGCAACCAAGGGCCGCATCGACGGACCCATCGATCCGGGCCGAACAGCTGGACATAGGTTGCCAGCAGGCGCCTGTCGAGCGGCAGTTCCCCCGAGGCGTTGCCGATGTCGTGGTTACCCGGCACGCACAGCATCGTCGCCGGCCACTGTCGCACCAGTTGCACGGCAAACTCAAGTTCCTCGGGGTGGGTCTGGCCGTCCAGCGTGATGTCGCCCAGGTTGATGGTGCGATCCGGCGCCAGGCGCTCAACGGCGCGTCGCGCGGCATGCCAATTGGCGACGCACTCGGGCGAGCGCGCGGACAAGTGCGTATCAGCGATCAGGGCAATGCGCATGCTGGCGGCCTCCGGTTGAGCGGCCATCAGGTCGCCAAGATAGCCTAGCCTCCTTGTGTGACGGGTGGGTGTCCTGAGTCGATGACCGGAGGGTGATGTCAGGTCCGCTCTGCAGGTTGGGCGTCTAAGTTCCGAATGCCGTCAGTCAGCGGCGCCCTTGTACCAGGCTGCTCGCCCAATCTTCGGCCCAATCGTCGGCCCGATCGCCAGCCCGATCGCAGGCAGCAAAGCTGTCCTCCAATCGTGATGTCCAGTCTGTGCGCCAACGCACGCCCCGCACATCTGCCGAAGAATTCAGCGGCGAGTTGCACACGCAGATTGATCCGACTCAAGCCAATGAACTCGACTTGCCATTTGCCGCGAAACTGTCATTCGCGCTGCCCAGACTCAAAGGTGTATCCGATCAGATCAAGGCCCGAATGCAAAAGTCAGAAGCAGTTGCTGCCATGGGAAACAGCACGCTGCTGCTCCCGGCCTGGATCAAGGCGGCGTTGGCCGCCAATGACCGCCTGAAGCTCTACCTGACGGTGTTGCAGGCGGCAGCAGCGCATGCAGAACACCCCGAGGCCGAACTCCTGGACCTCGGCCCGGAGATGGCCGCTGCAGGAGTCGATGGCCGATGGCTGCGTGATCTGCCCGCCGCATCGTCGCGAGTTGACAGCGCACTGATCGTTCCGGAACTGCGGCGGCTGGCCCAGCACCTGGCCGAGGACCTGGGCGTCATGGCACGACCCCTGCTCGAAGCGCACCCCTTGGAGAGCGACTCCCGCGCGCGGCTGAAGCACTGGGTCGAATGGCTGGGCGCGCTCAGCGACAAGCACAGCGGCAGTGCAACTCTCAGCCACGAACAACTCAGGTTGCTGACAAGTGGCAAGCGTGAAAGCAAGCGTGAGAGCAAGCGCGAAGGCAAGCGCGAGAACAAGCTTGAGAACAAGCGCGAGAACACGCCTGAAGGCAAGCGCCCGATGGGCGGCGACAAGTCCGGTAGCGACGAAGACAGCGTGCACCTGTTCGTGATGGACCTGCACAAACAGCTCAACCAGCTCGCGGTCACTTTGTCCAACGAGACGATTGCCGGCGCCCACGTCTGGCAACTTTTGCCGGCCGATCACACGCGAGTCGAAGCATTCATGCGGGGCCTGAACCGAACCGCACCGTTGAAGTTCGACCACCCCGGGCTCGACACTGCCGCCACCCGAGACGGCAAGCGGCTGCTGCTGCAGAACGACATCGGGACCAACGACGCTCACGTGCTGGTGCTGCAGGTCGAGGGCAGCATGATCACGCTGAGCTACTCGGACTTGCACCGGCCTCGCTTCGAGTTCTTCCAGGGCCTGTTGAACCCATTTGGCGCGAAGTGGGCCGACACGCAATCCAAGGTCGACTCCGCACTCAACGAAGGTCAGGCCTACACCTTCGGTACGGCCCATTTCGAGTGCGCCGACGATTCGGCGCTCGACAAGACCTTGGAGGGCATCGGCTCGCGCATCGTCTTCCTGATCGACTGGAACCGTGCGCGCAAGCGGCTGTTGCCCTTCGTCGGCAAGGCCGACGCGATCGAGGTTCTGCGCGAGACGGCGCGCCTGGATGCGGGCCACATGGCCTGGCTCAAGGCCGGTGGCGAGCAGATCATCTTCGCGGCCATGCAGGCGGCTGGCGAAGGCGCGTTCCGTATCGGCGACCGTCTGGACGCCGTGCTGGGCCCATCCGATGCGCATGCATTCCTGGTCGAGGTGCTGTGCCTCGCGAGCAAGGCGCTGCTAGCCGGTCAACCCGACGCGCTGGTCGCGGACGAGACCCGCATGCTGCTGACCCAACGCATGCGCCAGCGCAGCAGCGAGTTCGACCTCATCGAAGAGCATGCCGCCTACTGCCACGCGCTGGCACAGGCCGTCAGCGATGGTCTGGCCCACGATGTGACAGCAGAGTCCGGCAAGGGGGACCACAAGTCCTCCGGCAAGGCTGCACGCAACCTGGCGGAGCGCGCCAAGGTCTGGGAGCGCAAGGCCGATCACCTGGTGATGCGGGCCAGAGACCAGGCCCAGCGCCAGCCCCGCTGGCAACCCGTGGCGCGCCTGCTCGAACGGTCGGACGACATCGCCGATGCGCTCGAAGAGGCGGCTTTCCTGATGAGCTTGATCGCCGAGGACCACCGGCAAGGATGGAGCGCAGAAGTCCGCCAGATCCTCTCGAAACTGGCCCAGGCCGTGCTTGCGGCGACTCAGGAATACATCAAGGCACTGGCCATCGCACGTCGCCTTGCATCCAGAAAGGACAGCGGCAGCGATGCTGGCGACAGCGACGCCTTCCTCGCCGCTTCGTGGAACGTTCTGCGCTCCGAACGCGAATGCGACGAATTGCTGCGCTCCGCCCGCCGCGCGATCCTCGCCGCCATCAAGGATGCTGCGGCACTGATGCTGGCCAACGACCTCGCTGTGGCGCTCGAACTGGCGTCAGATCGGTTGCTGGTGGCAGGCTATGCGCTGCGCGACCTCGCGTTCGACCAGGCCGGGGCGCGCGCGTGAAGTTGCACCCTCCAGAGGCCGCGCTGAGATGGCCGCACGCGCTCTACCTGATCGGCTGCCTGGCGCCTGCCGGCGTCGCGCCGGCCGAGTACCGGCCGTCCGCCCAGTCGATGGGCTTCAAGGCCTACAACCTGCTGCGCATGTCGGGGCTGGGCCTGCCCGTGCCGCCAGCGTTTGCGATCGGCACGGCCTACTGCGGTGACGCTGCCGCCCGCGCGGTGGCCAGCAAGGAGGCAATCTGGCAGCCCGGCCTGGACGCCGTGGAGCGAGCCAGCGGCCTGCGCTTTGGCGACCCCCGGCTGCCCTTGCTGCTGTCGGTACGCTCGGGCGCGCCAGTGTCGATGCCCGGCATGATGGCAACGCTGCTCAACATCGGCTTGTGCGACGCCACGCTGCCGGGATTCCTGCGCCAGACCGGAAACCCCCGGCTGGTCTGGGACACCTACCGAAGGCTCGTCGCCAGTTTCGGCGAGGTCGTGGCTGGCGTGCCTGCGGCGATCTTCGACGCCGAGAGCACTGCCCTGATCGGCAACCGCGACGAGCGCGATCTGGACTTCGCCGAACTGCGTGAGCTGACGCGGCGCTGCCTCGACGCTTATGCACAAGCCGCTGGGCTGCCATTTCCGCAGGATCCACGCGCGCAGCTGACAGGTGCCGTCGGCGCTGTGTTGGCCAGCTGGCAATCCGGCAAGGCGCGCGAGTACAGGCACCAGCGAGGCATTTCCGACGCCGTGGGTACTGCGGTGACAGTGCAGACCATGGTCTACGGCAATGCGGGGGGACGTTCAGGCTCTGGCGTCGGCTTCACCCGCGACCCGGTCAGTGGCGAACCGTCGATGTGGGTCGACTTTCTGTTCAACGCCCAGGGCGAAGATGTGGTCTCGGGGCGGCGAAGTGCCCATGGCCACGATGAGCTGGCCGCAGTGTTGCCGGCGGTCTGGCAATCGTTGAGTGAGACCGCCACCAAGCTGGAGAACGAGTTCGGCGACATGCAGGACTTTGAATTCACAGTGCAGGACGGCCACCTCTACCTGCTGCAGACGCGCAGTGGCAAGTGCTCGGCACAGGCGCTGGCGCGCATCGCAATGGATCTGTGCGACGCCGGCGTCATCTCGGCGGAGGTCGCGCTGGAACGCACGGCCGCGCTGCAGCCGGATGATCTGGTGGCCACAAGAACCGTTTCGTCCGATGGCAAACCGTTGACGCCGCTGGCACTTGCGGCCAGCGCGAGCAGCGGTGTGGCGATCGGCCAGATCGTTTTTGATGAGACGGCAGCCCGGGCTCGCCACGCTGCTGGCGCGCCTGTCGTACTCGTCCGTCGCGACGCAGAGACCGCTGACATCGCCGCACTCGAACTGGCGACCGGTCTCCTGACCCAGCGTGGCGCGCGCACCTCACACGCCGCGGTGGTCGCGCGTCAACTCGGCAAGGTCTGCCTGGTCGGCTGTGCCAAGATCGAACTCGACGAGGCGGCGCGCACGCTGCGGATCGGTCAGACGACCCTGGACGAGGGCGACTTGCTGACCCTCGATGGCAACGATGGTTCTGTCTATGCCGGAGCTGTCCACACCACCACCCTGCCTCTGCTGGACCTGCAGCATCGGCTGGCTCGACTGCGCGGGGCCGGGAGCAAGGTCGAACGACCCGCGAAGATCAAGAAGACGGGACGGACGAACAAAGCCGCAGCATCCTGACTACGAAACCGTCGCTGTGCCCGACGGCTTGAAGCAAGGGCGAGCGCCAAGCCGAATGCGCCTGCATCGCCGCATGCGCCCTGCCATAAACAAGGTCTCACAATGCTGCACCCGCCACCAGCGCTTGCCAGCCATGACCGAATGTTTGCTCAAGTTTCAAATCCCGCGTGGGCAGTACGCCGCCGTGCGTCGGGCTGTCGTCACGGCTGCCACGCCCGAGCGCCGGTTGCGCCTGCTGTACGCCGACACCCCCAGCCGAAAGCTGGCCGCTCACGGCCTGACTCTGCACCTGCGGCACGAAGGTCGAGCTTGGACGCAGCTCTTGTCCTTTGCGTCCGCTAAGGTGCCTGGCCTTGAGCACGAGGTACGCGTTTGTGCCATGGGACGACGTGTGCCGAGCATCGACGTGCAGCGACATGCCGGCACGGCTCTGGCGGACATGCTCACGAAGGCGACCGGCAAGGACGGCGAGGCACTCGCGATGGGGTTCGAAGTGCAGGTCGACCGGCTGCGGCGGACCCTGCGCAGCGGTGCCAGCCAGGTTCAGGTCACACTCGACCAGGGCGAGTTGCAGGTTGGCGAGGCGTGCCTGCCGATCTGCGAAGTCACGTTCGAGCGCCTCAGCGGGCCAGCACCAGATGCTGTGGCACTGATGGCGCGCTGGATTGAACGCTACGGGCTCTGGTTCGATACCCGCACTTGGTCGGCGATGGCCGATGAACTCTCTGCCACGGCGACCCCTGTAGACGCTGTGCAGGCTGCGGCCTCTCCGCTGTCCGCCAAGCTCACCCCGAATGCCGCGTTGCGCGCCCTGATTTTCAACTGCCTCGAACATTTGCTGCCGAACGCCACTCACGTCGCCGCCGGATCAAGCACTGCGGAGCACTTGCACCAGACCCGCGTGGCCATGCGCCGTCTGCGCACCGTGTTGCGTGTGTTCGGTGGCTGGTCGCCTGCGCTCGAGCCTCACTGGGGCGAGGTGCTCGCAGAAGTTTTCGGCCGCCTGGGTGCGACGCGTGACCAGGATGCCATGGCAGCCGTGCTGCTGCCCGAACTGATCGCAGCTGGCGCACCGTCAGTCGACCTTGCGCAGCATGCCGATGTCGAGGCACCCTCTCAAGTCTTGCGCAGTCCGGCATGCAATCGTGTCCTGCTGGAACTGCTGTGCTTTGCCGGCGAGCCTCCCTTCGAAAAGGGTCCGCACGACGCGATCGGCCATGCAGCAAGCGGCGGCCCGAAGCTCAAGGCACTGGCAGCGCCCATGCTGAATCGCATGCACCGTCAGATCGTGCGGGACGCCACTGTGTTTCTGACACTGGATGATCCGGCCCGACACCGCACGCGAAGACGCTTGAAGCGCCTCCGCTACAGCGCAGAATTTACTGCCCCTCTGTTCCCGGCGAAGGCTGTGAAACGATACCTCGCACCGATGCGGGCGGCGCAGGAAGCCCTCGGCACGTTCAACGATCTGACGGTGGCCGAACAGGCGTTCCACGCTCAGGTCGAGCACGATGCTCGGGCCTGGTTTGCGGTCGGCTGGCTCGCCGCTCGCCGAGGAGAGTTGCTGCGTGACTGCGCCAAAGCACTGGGCCAGCTTTCGCGAGCCCATCGATTCTGGAAGACCTGAGCCAGACCCTGGTCAGGGACGCCGTTACGCACCGGCCGCACCCGAGCCGACATACCCGTTCATGTCAACGGACGAGCGGTCATGAGCGTCGTCTGCGGCTGACCGACCGACGTTGCCATCGCTGCGGCGTACTCACGCTCAATGGCCTCGATGATGCGGGCCCAGTCCATCTGGCAGGCCGTCTCGCGCGCGGCCGAGCCCAGATGGCGGATCCGGTCGCGGTCGCCAGAGATACGGCAGGCCTGGTCGCAGAATCCGGCACTGTCGTCCAGCGCCACCAACAGTCCGTTGTCGCCATGACGCAGCAGTTCGCCGGCGGCGGCGTGACGGTAGGCCAGCACCGCCAGACCGCTGGCCATGGCCTCGGGCACCACGTTGCCGAAGGTCTCGGTGGTGCTGGGGAAGAGGAACACGTCTGCCGAAGCGTAGTGCGCTGCGAGGTCGTCGCCATGGCGCTGGCCGCAGAACACGGCTTCGGGGCAGCGCTGCTGCAGCCGCGCGCGCTCGGGGCCGTCGCCCACCATCACCAGGCGAAGGCTGGGCTGGGATACGCGCATCCCAGCAGCGGCGTCGAGCACCAGGCCCAGGTTCTTCTCGGGCGCAAGCCGACCCACGCACAGCGCCACCGTGGTGTCGGGGCCGGCACCCCACTGCGCGCGCAGCGCGTCGCTGCGGCGTGCCGGGGTGAAGCGCTGCGCGTCGACGCCGCGCGCGACCACACGCAAGCCCTTGAAACCGGCGGCGGTCAGCTCGACGCGAAGGGGCTCGGTGGGCACCATCGTGCAGGCGGTGCGGTTGTGGAACTTGCGCAGATAGGCCATCACCGGACCGCGCAGCCAGCCCACCCCGTAATGGCGGCTGTAGGCATGAAAGTTGGTGCGGAAGTCGCTGACCACCGGCAGCTTCAGTTGCAGCGCGGCCTGCAGTGCCGACCAGCCCAGCGGCCCTTCGGTCACGATATGCACAACGTCGGGCCGCCGCGCCGACCAGCGCTGCAGCAGCGCGCGCCGCGCCGGCAGGCCCAGCTTCAGCTGCGGGTAGCGTGGGATCGGCAGGCCGCGGAGCAACACTTCGCTGTAGCGCTCACCGTCGTCCTCGGTCTGGGCTGATTCTTGACGTGGCCGCAACAGTTGCAGTTCATGGCCGCGCTGGCGCAGGCCATCGACGACGCGCGCGATGGTGGCCGCCACACCGTTCACTTCGGGCGGGTAGGTTTCGGTCACCAGGGCCACACGCAGCGAGCGCTTTGCCGGCAGGTAGTCATCGACCAAGATCGTGTCTCCGTGGGCATTGCGCATGTGGATGATCGTCGCGCCCTTGGGCGACAGTCCGATGACAGCGCCCCGCCCGGCTGCAACGACACGCCCATGTCACGCTGATTTCACGAACCTTTCACGCGCACTGTTCACCATGCTGTCAAACAAACTTCCCGGAGATGCCATTGAAGACCTTCCTTTCGGCCCTGGCCACGCAGCGCTGGGACGACCATCGCTACTACCACCACAGCCGCATCAACCAGTCGCTGCACTTCGTCAGTGCCCTGAGCTTCATCGCCGCGTACGCGCTGCTCTTCGTTGACCCGGCCAGCGCAGCGCTGCTGGCGTGGGGCGTGAGCATGACGACACGCCAGGCTGGCCACTTCTTCTTCGAGCCGCGCGGCTACGACCACGTCAATCGGGCCACGCACGATCACAAGGAAGCCATCAAGGTCGGCTACAACCTGCGCCGCAAAGTGGTGCTGATGGCGATCTGGGTGGCCGTGCCAGTGGCACTGTGGCTGGCGCCTTCGCTGGGCGGGTTGATCCTGCCGGCCGTCGACTTCCAGGGCTGGCTGCACGATGTCGGCATGGCCTGGCTCGCGTTGGGCGCGGGCGGTCTGCTGTTCCGCACCGTGCACCTGTTCTTCCTGGCCGATGTGCAGACGGGTCTGGTGTGGGCGACGAAGATCATCACCGACCCGTTCCACGATGCGATGCTCTACTGGCGCGCGCCGCTGGCGTTGCTGCGCGGCGAACTCATCGACCCGATGCCCCACGCAAGCGGCCGCTGAGCCCCTGCCCTGCTGCTTGTCCGCCCGCCGCGTGCGGGCTTTTTCACGCCGGCTTCAGAAGCGGTGCGAAAGAATCTCGCGCAAGAGGCTGCGGCGGATCGCCTTGTACGTCAGCGCCGGCGCGTGCCACCACCAGCCGTCGGCCTGCATGGCCTGCGCGGCATTGACGAAACGGTGCAGCATGTCGTCGAAGTCGGCCTCGGTCCAGTTCAGGCTGAAGATCATCCGGCCGGTGCCCACCCAGCTCAGATGCAAACCCTGCTCCCGCAGGTAGAACTGCAGCATCCAGTGGTAGCGGCAGGGCTGGGTGTAGAACACCGTCCACACGCTGGACAGGTTGGCCACCTGCACCGGCACGCCAGCTTCGCGCAGGCGCTGGTTCATCTGCTCGGCACGCCGGTTCCAGGTGGCGTCAAGGTCGGCATACATCGCACGCACCGGTGCGCTGTGCAGTCGTTCCAGGAAGACCTGCATCGCGCCCATCACATAGGGGTGCGAGTTGAATGTGCCGCGCGCGAAGCAGATGTCGGCCGGACGGTCTTCGCGGA
>Ga0105044_10010699_pt1 | contig 12526 bp, 9 predicted proteins | sample MAT01_FD_78092 | JGI IMG/M metagenome (GOLD analysis project Ga0105044, IMG submission 78092) | Freshwater microbial communities from Lake Fryxell liftoff mats and glacier meltwater in Antarctica - MAT-01 | ecosystem: Environmental > Aquatic > Freshwater > Ice > Liftoff microbial mat | place...
ATTGCATTGGTCTAAAATCCCCTCCCTTTCAAGGGGAGGGTTAGGGTGGGGATGGGTTTTAGCTGCTGCAAACCCGAAAATCTACCCCATCCCCCTCCTAACCTCCCCCTTGGAAGGGGGAGGAACAAGGGCTGCAAAAGCTAACCGGACACTTCTGAATTTACCGCATCTTAAGAGTAGAAATGGCCACCAGTGCCAGTATGATCGTAATAATCCAGAAGCGGACTATGATTTTAGGCTCGGCCACCCCTTTCAACTCAAAATGATGATGTATCGGCGCCATTCGAAAAATTCGCTTGCCACGATATTTATATGAACCTACTTGAAAAATTACTGACAAAGCCTCGATAACAAACACACCGCCAACAATCACAAGCAAAAACTCCTGCTTTGTCAGAACAGCAATAGTCCCCAACGTACCTCCCAGCGAAAGCGAACCCACATCACCCATAAATAATTCGGCAGGATATGAATTTAACCAGAGGAATCCAAGCCCTGCCCCAACCATGGCGCCGCACATTATCGCCAGTTCGCCAGCGCCCACTACACGCGGCACTTGCAGATAAGCCGCCAATGTGGCGTGTCCAGCGATATAGCTGAACAGCATATAGGTGGCGGCATTTATTGCCACCGGACCAATCGCCAGACCATCCAGCCCATCGGTCAGATTGACCGCATTACTGGCACCAACAATTACGATCATGACAAAAGGGATATACCAGATCCAAAGATCAGGATGAAAATTTTTGAAAAACGGTACATATAACTGCTCATTGTAACCAGGAATATAGAACAGATAAACAGCCACTGCGCCAGCCAACAACATCTGCCAGAACATTTTTTGGCGTGCCGACAGACCCTTGGTGTCTTTCTCGACAACTTTTTTATAGTCGTCAACAAATCCGATCAAGCCATAGCCTGCGGTTATGAAAAGGGCAATCCAGACATACTTGTTGGTCAAATCCGCCCATAACAGCGTTGGGACAATAACTGCAGCCAGAATCATTACGCCACCCATTGTTGGCGTACCCTGTTTTTGCAGGTGTGACTCAGGCCCATCAGTACGGATTACTTGTTTAGCCTGCAGCTTCTCCAGCATGCGAATAATCAGTGGTCCAAATATGAAACAGACCAACAGGGCCGTAATCATGGCATAGATGGTTCTGAACGTCAGATATTTAAAAATATTCAACAGCTTGAGATCGCTGGCTAATGGATACAGTAAATGATAAAGCATAGTTGTTCTCCGGTTTTATTCCTGGCAGGAAACGCGTCCCTACCTCATGGCACTCCTTATTCCTTCTGCAACTATATCCATACGCATGCCGCGTGACCCTTTTGTAAGCACAAAATCTCCCGCCTGTGCCTGTGCCACAATATCAACCACTATCTCATCGTGGTTTGATGTGCAAATGATTGAAGCTGCATCCATTCCGGCGGAAACCGCTCCTTCTGCCGTGTAGGCAGTCAGCTTTCCACAGAGGTAGAGACGGTCTGCCACCCTTGCTGCCTGCACTCCAAGTGTGCGATGAAGTTCAATCTCGTCACTACCAAGTTCCAGCATATCACCCAGAGCCACATAGGCTTTTTTTGCACCCTTTAGTTCTGTCATGGTTGCCAAAGCAGCAGCCATGGAAGCCGGATTGGCATTATAACTATCATCAATCAGATTTAGCCCACCGACCGATTCGAGCTGAAAACGCTTGTCGTATGGACGAAAACATTCCAGACCACTAACAATAAGTGCCTGCTCAACACCCATGGCATTAGCAGCTGACGCAGCAGCCAGGGCATTATAAATATTATGCAGACCAAAAGCCTGCAGATGAACGATGTAGCTGCTGCCGGCCATTTGCAGATTGAAGCGTTGCCCGTTGATTCCCAGTGATTCAACGTCGGTGGCGCGCAGATCAGCGTTTGCTGTTCCAAAAGTAATCCGGTTTACTCCAACCGGTACAGGCTGAACAGCAATCAAAGCATCATCGGCATTCACAACTGCGCAGCCACCGACTGGAAGCCTCAACAACAGTTCACCCTTGGCCCTGGCAACGCTTTCCACATCACCCATGCTCTGCAGATGTGCTGCAAAGGCGTTCAGAACAATTCCCGTCTGAGGAGCTGCAATTTCTGCCAGACGATCAATTTCACCCGGCTCACTCATGCCCATTTCCAGAATCGCCCAGCGTTGCAGTTCATCCAGCTTGAAAATCATTTGCGGCAAGCCGATCAGGTTGTTCAGATTACCTGCTGTTTTCAATCCGGGGCCGGTCTGTTCCAAAATAGCGGCCAGCATCTCTTTGGTTGTTGTCTTGCCGTTGCTGCCGGTAATTCCGACTATAGGCAGCTCGAACCGTCTGCGATAGGCGGCAGCCAGATCACCCAGCGCAATAAGTGTATCTCGCACAAGCACCACACTCACACGATCTGGATTTTCGATCTGCGACATTTCTGAAACCACCAAAACTTTAATACCTTTGGCGATCACCTGGTTAACAAATGCATGACCATCAAAGCTCTCGCCACACAACGCCAGAAACAACTGTCCCGGCTGAACCGTGCGGGAATCGGTACTGACACTATTTACCCGATTTTCGTCTGCACCATGGATCTCACCACCGGTAACGGCGGCTATTTCTGCAACTGTAAACATCAGGCTTTTAATCTCTGTAAAAGCGGCAGCGGCCTCTTCACGGTCATCAAAATGAAACTTGGTCGTACCTATAATCTGGTAATCCTCATGACCTTTGCCGGCCAGCAGGATAATATCGCCTGCAACAGCTACTCTGACGGCTAAACGGATCGCATCGCGGCGGCTTTCCAGCATGACAAACCCATTATTGATGAAACCATTTGACAATTCGGCAACTGTGTACTCGCGAAGATTCAAAGGCATAATACCAGTTTTAACTTGTGCCATAATCACAAATGGATCTTCGCTGCGCGGGTTGTCTGATGTCACAATTGCCAGATCACTCATACCGGCAGCTATTCCACCCATAATCGAACGTTTACCCGGATCACGGTCTCCACCGCAGCCAAAAACAGTAATGATCCTGCCTTTTGCCAGCTCTTTCAGTGTTTTCAACACATTTTCAAGAGCATCACCGGTGTGGGCATAATCAACCAGCAGGGTAAGACCATGACTATTTTCAACCCGCTCCATGCGTCCTGGCACGGCCTTATGTCCCTCAATCCCGGCCTTGATAGCCTCCAGAGGCAAATCCATAGCAATGCCAGCCGAAACTGCCGCCAGGATATTATAGAGATTGAATCTCCCCAGCAGGTGTGATGAAAAAACCACTGCACCTTTGGGTGTTTTCAGAGTGCCGGTGATACCGTTAACCGAAAGCTCAACGCCCTCAGCCGTGACATCTCCGTTGTAATCAACCCCGTAGCTGATCACCGGACAAGCTGAAACAGCGGCAATCTGCTGACCATACTCGTCATCCATATTAACAGCGGCACGACGTAACGGTTTGCACTGATCCGGCTGCAGCAGCCTGGAAAAGAGCTGTTGTTTTGAACCGAGGTAACTCTCCATGGTTTTGTGGTAATCGAGGTGGTCGCGAGTCAGGTTACTGAAGATCCCCACATCGAAATGACACCCCTCCACACGCTTCTGTTCCAAGGCATGGGATGAAACCTCCATGATGAACGCCTGGGCTCCCGTATCGGCCAATTGTCTGAAAGCCGCCTGCAACTCCGTTGACTCGGGAGTGGTATGCGATGCTTCCACAACCGTGTCTTCGAAACGATAGCTGATCGTCCCCAGTACTGCTGGTGCAATACCGGCAGCCCGCAGAATCCCCTCAATCAGGTAGGTCGTTGTTGTTTTACCGTTGGTACCTGTGATACCGATCAACGGCAACCTGGCAGTCGGATCACCATAAAAGGCAGCCGACATCAGCCCCATAGAACTTCGCCCGTCTGCCACTTGCAACCAGGGCAGATCTGACGGAGCAAGAGATGCATCCTCCAGCAGAACAGCAGCAGCTCCTGCTGCAACTGCCGCAGGAATATAGCGATGTCCATCCGTATTTGCACCACGCAGGGCAAAAAACAGCATACCGGGCTTAACAGCTCTGGAGTCACAGGTTACACCGCTGATCTCCGTATCGGAGCTGCCGTGCAGCTTAAAAAATTTTATTGTAGTCAACAGCTCGGAGAGCTTCATTACTACTCCTGAAAATGGCAAAACCCACCGACATTCGGCAGGCTGTTTTTACGCAGAAGGGGTAAACTTTATCCAGACCCCGTCAACTCCCATGATTTTGTGGCCGGGTGGCGGATACTGCTCCGTGGCCCGTCCGCTACCCAACAATTTTATATTAATGCTCTGCTTCTCCATTACCTTTAGAACCCGTCTCATGCTCATGCCACGAAAATCGGGCATTACGCCCCCTTCTACCGGAAGCTCCACCGCCCCCCCATCGGAAGACGCCGCCTTCATTGCAACCTGTGAGGGTTTATTTTCAAAGGTGCTGACCGTCGTAGTCGATGGCTTGTTGGTGGCCACTGTTGGCGCTTGTTTCAAATAAGCCAGAGTATTGCTGGCAATGCCTCGAAAAGCAGGCGCTGCAACCACACCTCCGTAAGGGCTGGTTTTCGGTTCATCAATAACAATCAAAATCGTCAAACGAGGTTTTTCTGCTGGCACAAATCCAACAAAAGAAGCAGTTCTTTTGGTAGCGGAATAGCCGCGCGTAACAGGATCAGCCTTCTGGGCCGTTCCGGTTTTACCAGCGACCCTGAAACCATCTACCGCAGCATTCAGACCGGTACCACCATCGGTGGTGACGCCTTCCATCATCTTGGCAACCTTGGCGGCCGTGTCAGCAGAAATAACCCGTCTTAAGGGCTGCGGCTCGAACTTTTGAACCTCTCTACCTGCGTCATCAAGGACACGTTCGACCATATAGGGTCTCATCAATGTACCGCCATTAGCCACAGCCGAAACAGCAGAAGCTAACTGCACAGACGAAGCAGCAACGCCCTGACCAAAGGAAATATTTGCCAGGTCAACGCCATATAACTTTCTTTTATCCCGCAGGCTACCGGCTGACTCACCCGGCAAATCGATGCCGGTTTTTTCGCCAAAACCGAAATTGCGCAGGTAACGAAATAATTGCTCATCACCGAGTCTCATACCGATTTTGGCTGATCCGATATTACTGGAGTACTTGAGTACGTCGGCAACTGATAATCGCGAATAACTATGTGTATCGTGAATAGTGCGGTCGGCAATCTTGTATTTGCCATTTTCACAATTAATCAAATCTGTCGGCTTGACAATTTTTTCTTCAAGTGCTGCTGCCATCAAAAAAATCTTGAAAGTTGAACCTGGCTCATAGCTGTCTACAACCACATGATTTCTCAGCAATGCAGCAGAATTACCGGCATAAGAATTTGGATTGAACGTCGGGTAGTTTGCCATGGCCAGCACCTTACCGGTATCCGGTTCCATTACCAACGCCATTCCGTTTTTAGCGCCACTGTCAATAACTGCCTTACTAAGTTCTTTCTCAACAATGTGCTGAATAGTCGTATCGAGGGTAAGCACTACATTTTTACCCGGAGACGAGTTCTTTACTAACGCTTTTTTATAGGCAACGTCACGCCCAAGTGCATCCCGTTCCGTAATCAGATAACCGGTATTGCCCAGGATTGTCGAGTCGTACTTCAATTCAATCCCTTCCAGACCGATAGGGTCCAGACCGGTAAAACCGATAACATGCGAGGCCATTTCGCGATTTGGGTAAAAACGCTTGGTCTCGGAGACAAAGCCGATACCGCGCAACTTCAGGTTTTTCACCAGAACCGCTTTTTCCGGAGGCAGGCGGCGCTCCAGCCAGGCAAAGTTTTTACTGCCATTCAGTTTTTTGAGGAGTTCCTGTTTCGAGGTGCCTAGAAATGGGGCGAGGACAGCGGCAGTTCCATCTATATCCTGAATATGACGAGGCTCAGCATAGCACGAATCCATCTCCAATGATACGGCAAGATTGTTGCCATTTCTGTCAAGGATATTGCCACGCCCGGGGGTAAGTGGTACTACGCGCTGATGTTGTCGATCCGCTTTGGAAAGCATCTCTTCATGCTGAATTATCTGGAGCCTGAAGGCCTGACCGATCACAAGTATGAATAGCAGACCAAAAAAAGATCCGATCATTATTATCCGGGTTCGAGCCCATTTTTCCCGTTCATCTTTCATATGTCACCATTGGGATCGGCACAAAATCAACTCCGGATGAAAATTTTAACAGTCAGATGAATTGGAGCTTCCCCTTCAGCCCTCTACCTTCAACCTGTCTTTTATTTTACTTCAATTATCTGCTGTTTGTTTGGCAACGCCATATCCAGATCACGCTTGGCAAGTGTCTCTATCCGGGCTGGAGTCTTCAGCAGTGACGTCTCCAACTTGAGTCTTTTCTGCTCCTGCTCAGCCTCTTTAAGCTGACGGCTAGAACCGGAAATCTGCAAATTCAGGTCAACCAGCTTGAAACGGGACCAAACATGAAAAACGGAGACGATCGTAAACAGAACCATACAAACCATCAGGAATTTAAACATATCCAGCCGCTGAGGAGCGGCAACTGTTCCGCCAAACGGCCTTGGCGCTGCTACTTTACCGTAATCTATTCTTGCTTGTGCCATCTGCTATCTCCTTACAAATCCCATCCCGTCAAGGAAAAGGAAATGTCGCTACAACTTCTCTATGGCCCGCAACTTGGCGCTGCGAGCCCGTGGATTAATACCTGTCTCGTTTTCGCCTGCCATCACCGGTTTTCCGGTCAACACTTTTACTTTCGGGTGATTGCCACAGACACACATGGGCAAATGCCGAGGACAGACACAGCCGGTTGCATATTCCTTGAAAACATGTTTAACAATCCTGTCCTCCAGCGAGTGGAACGAAATCACCACACCACGGCCGCCAGGCTTCAGTTTGTCAATTGCTGCCCGCAGGCCCGTTTCAAGGCTTTCCAACTCATGATTGACAGCTATCCGCAGTCCCTGAAATGTGCGGGTAGCAGGATGCAGCCGTTCTTCCCATTTAGCTTTTGGAATGGCACCCTTGATGACATCTACCAACTGCAAAGTGGTTTCAATCGGCGCTTCCTGACGTGCCTTAACGATGAATGCTGCTACGCGCTTTGCCCAGCGCTCTTCGCCATACTCTTTTAAAATCCGTTCCAGCTCAGCTTCAGGCAGATCATTCACCAGCTCAGACGCTGTTTCGCCCTGACTAGTATCCATGCGCATATCAAGCGGTGCATCCTGCTGAAAACTGAAACCGCGCTCGCCACTATCAAGCTGGTGTGACGAAACCCCCAGATCAAACAGAAATCCGTCCAACCCTTCTATGTCAAGCTCGGCCAGATAATCGGCCAGCCCTGCAAAATTGCCATGCACCAACTGCACAGACTTACCGAATTCTGCCAGTTTCTTTGCAGCTGCAGCCAGAGCCTCCTGATCACGATCAACCCCGATCAGCAGACCACCTTTCGATGAACAGATCGCTGCTATCATGGCCGAATGTCCGGCCCCACCCAGTGTCCCATCCAGATAGGTACCGCCAGCTTTTGGTGCCAGATAATGAAGCACCTCTTCAGGCAAAACCGAAAGGTGATGAAAGCCACTCATCTAAAAACCCAATGCGGTCAAGTCCAGAGGAAGATTTTTTTCGTCCTGGGCATTGACTCTGTTGTAGGTTTCACGACTCCAGATATCGAAACGTCTGTCCATACCTACAAACCATATGTCTCGCTCAAGGCCGGCATGGGCACGCAACGATGTTGGAATAAGCACCCGACCCAATTTATCGGTTCCACACTCTTCTGCCGGATTCAAAAACTGTCTTTTGATACTGTCAAGCTGCAAAGAGGTATATCCACCTTCATTTGCCAGTGCCTTGCGCTTGATCTCTGCCCAGACGCTGAGCGGATATACCGAGAGACCACGGGCGTAGATATCATCGCCCACATTGATAGGCTGCGCTTTTGTAATCACAAAACGCTCCTCACCAAAAGTCTGAACAAATCCTTCCCGAAACTTAACCGGGATGCAGGTTCGCCCTTTGCTGTCAATGGTACTCAGATTTTCTCCGCCAAATATGGCGTCTCGAACTGACATTTGCCACCTATTTCCACTTTTTTCCACTATGTGGGAAAATATAACGTAGGTCAACGAGTTGTCAAGATAAAACATTTGTTTAGTAAGGGGTTTGTTGTAACTGGAACCATAAGATGAGAATATTCTCCAGTTATAGATGGTTAGATCAATTATGAATCGATATTATCGATAAATAAGATGGTTGTTCCAGATGGATTTGAAGACCTTCGATAAGACGGTGAGTTTTCGGAAGATCACAACGTTTACGGCGCTTCGTTTTATTTTCCTGTGGTGGTTTTGGAATTGGCAAAGATGCATATGAGGTATAGCCATTGCGTGACCAAACTAATTCATCACCGGGTTTGGCTTCAGGTAACGGTTGCTGCTTGACCCTTCGTCCGGCAGCAAGTTTGGCCCAAAAACATACCATGGGAAAGAACAATATCCAGATGCAAAAAGGACTCAGCCTGGATCAGTTTTCCAGCATTTACGGAACCGAAGAGCAATGTGAAACTGCCGTTGAAAAATCACGTTGGCCCGTTGGTTATAGTTGTACAAAATGTGGTTGCGATCGCCCATATATTTATCACAAGAAAACCTTAAAGGTTTTTCAGTGCAGTGCTTGTAGAAAGCAGGTAACGCTAACTGAAGATACCATTTTTCATTCTACAAAGCTTGCTGCAGTACAAACCAACGCCAGCAACAATCCAATTTATGCTGTTTTTCATCAGGTCAAAAGTTTCTGCCTCGATGAAGTCAGCTCTTGGGCCAAAAAGTCTTTGGCCAAAAATACTATTATAGCTGCTCCAAAAACAGAACGCCGACCAGAGTGGTTTTTACGATTTGCGGAAAAATAGTACTATTCAGGTTTTTTTATAAAAGATTAGATTGAGGACGGCTGGCCGATGAACGGGCTCTCGCTCCATGGCCTCGTCGTCGGCTGGGGGAGCGTTCGCCTATATAATAAGTGTCAGGAATTAGGCTGTGAAAGTCTTCATGGTGCATCTTTAGATATTCGTGAATTTTCTCCTCCATCACAGGCCGACTGAAATAGTAGCCTTGCACCTCATTGCAGCCATGCGTCCGAACAAATTCAACCTGCGCGTCCGTCTCGATCCCCTCGGCCGTTACTTCCAGCTTCAGGCTTTTTGCCAGCGCAATCATCGCCCTGACGATCGCCGCATCGTCTTCGTCTTCCACTACGTCCCGGATGAATGACCTGTCAACTTTCAGCCTGTTGAGATGGAATTTTTTTAAGAAATAGAGCGATGAGAACCCTTTGCCGAAGTCATCTATGGCAAGCGACACGCCCATACTTTTCAGCGTCGACAATACCTTTACCGCATCATCCACATTTTGCATGAGAGAGTTTTCGGTAATCTCAAGCTCGAGACTGGTTGGATTAACTCCGGATTCTGCCAACAGAGCGGCAATGTTGCCAGTCAGTCCAAGGTGACGGAACTGCCTGTTGGAGATATTTACCGACACTCGAAGGTGCGGTGCATTTGCCATCTTCAACTCCTGCAGCATCCGGAACGCCGTCCGCAGCACCCAGTCGCCAATAGGAACTATCAGCCCGGTTTCCTCGGCGATGGAAATAAATTTGTCGGGCGGCACCTCTCCAAACATAGGGTGACTCCAACGCAACAGTGCTTCCATGCCAGTCATTTTCCCCGTTGCGATGTCCCACTTTGGCTGGTACTGCAGAAAAAACTCGTTACGGTCTAACGCTTGGCGCAGTTCGTTTTCAAGCCGCAGTCGTTCTTCAACCCGCAGGTTGATCTCCGCGGTATAGAAATGAAAGGCATTCCTTCCCCCTTCCTTGGCATGATACATTGCGACATCGGCGTTCTTGAGGAGGCTATCAGCATCAGTCCCGTCCTCCGGGTACAGGGCGATACCGATGCTGGCAGTGGCATAGATATCCTGGCCATTGATCGAGAACGGTGCGACCAGGACCCGCAGCAGGTGCTGCGCAGTCAATGCCGCTGCTGCGGGGGTGTTGATAACCTCGAGCAAAATGACGAATTCGTCTCCCCCCATTCTGGCAATAGTATCCGCTTTCCTGATCTCTGTTTCGAAACGCTTGCTCACCTCGCAAAGCAGCTGGTCGCCGGCCGCATGGCCGAAGCTGTCGTTGACTACCTTGAAGTTGTCCAGGTCAATAAACAGCACCGCTGACACATATTCGTACCTCTTAGCGTTGGCCAACATATAGTTGAGCCGGTCATTTAGCAGGAGGCGGTTCGGAAGTCCGGTCAGGGAATCACGATAGGCGAGCCGCAGAATCTCTGCCTCGGCCATTTTCTCGTGGCCAACATCCTCTAATGTCCCGACATAACTTGTAACCATGCCGTTTGGACTTTTCAAGGGATTGCCCAGTACCCGTATCCATTTGGTTTTTCCCTGCGGAGTGACAATTCTGCATTCATGAGAAAAGAGATCCGCTGTAGATGTTGATTCATGCCAGACACTGAGGAGATCTTTACAGTCGTCGGGGTGGATAGCATTGAACCAGCTCTCCATGATTTTTTCCGAAGCGTACATCTCCGTGATCTCCTTCCCGAGAGGATTCATGTACAAATTGTTTCCGGTTAAATCCGCCTTGAAAATACCTATGGGGGCAAATTTACAGAGGGTACGGAACTGTTCCTCACTCTTTTGCAAAGCCTTCTCCATATTTTTATATTTGGAAATGTCACGTACGATTGCGTAGTTGTACTCAAGATTGTTGTACTTTAAATAATTTGCTATTATCTCAACAGGATAGACATGACCATCCTTGCTTTTGTGGAGCGATTCAAATTGCAGGCTGCCTGATGCCTTCAGGTCTCCCCAGTGAGTCGCCCAAACTTCTTTCGTATAAAATGGGTCAATGTCTGAAATCGAGAGATTCAACAGTTCTTCACGGGTATATCCCAGTTTTTTGCAGACAACAGCATTTACATCTGAGATACGACCATCCGGCATCGACCAGAGAATTTCTTCCGCAAGGTTATCGATGGTGAAGCTTTTCAGGTTCAGCTCTTCTTCGGAGCGTTTGCGGTCGGTGATGTCAATCATTACTCCCCGAAGCCGTATATCACCGTTCTCTCGCTCGGCCATAACTATGGTGTGGAGCCATACGACTCGGTTATCTGCCGCAATCATACGGTAATGGAATTCAAATTCTTCTTTCCCGGCCGCAGCACCATTACAAAAGTCGGCGCACCTCTCCACGTCATCGGGGTGAGTATGGGTACGCCAAAAATTTGGCTCGTCCAGCCACTGTTGAGAAGGATAACCTAATATATTTACTACCTGGGGACTTACAAAGGAAAACTGAAAAGTATAAGGGTCAGCTTCCCAAACAATTCCCCGAAGGGAGTCAACCAGCGCTGACCACAATTTATTCTTTGACAGCTCATATTCAAAATGAAGTCCATTCATCTTGTTTCACCATCCAACTGGAAAGCTGTGGTGACCCATACAAAACAAAAAGCCACCCAATGACTTCTTGCGAAGTACATACTTGGCGGCTCGGCTGTCTCGTCAGGTCACCCGAAGTTAAAGATCCAGAGCTTTCCGGACCCCACCTTACGGTGAGGATGGCTTTATCAAAGTATTGTAATTAATATAATTTAAAAAAACTTCCGTTGTCAAGTTATAAATTTTGGTTTATAAATATTTTTTTTAATGTATTGAGACCTTGCTCCAGGCAAGAATTCAATGAAACAAAGACCAATGCACAGTAATTAACCTTAATTTGCATTGTGCAGTTTATGCACATTGTTAATGTATTGATCAGTACAAAAATCTTAGCCTAATTTCCGTCTTCGATATGCATATTGACCCAGTTCTTTATCCGCATTGGCCCCTCCGTTATTGTATGGCCAAAAAATTGATTAATTTGCTCATACGGTTGAGTGGATTCCAAGCTGGAATCATACCAGAAGATTCCACCGTAAGCATGATAACCACCGCGCAACACATAAACATTGAACAAAGGTCCCACCCCATAACTATATCTCCTATCTTGACTTGACTGAATGATGCATTAATTATATGAGCAGAAGTCGATCCACCGTGGAGGCTTCCGGGTGAGTGGTAACGAAGCAGAACTGCCTGCAGTAGTTTTGCAAGAGGCTCAACCATTTACTCAAATACTTTATAGGCCCCAGCACTGAAGACTGTTTATGAAGCATCCTGTTTTATCAAAGGCAGAATAATGCTGAATTTTGTTCCGCCACCAGGTATAGAATCCACTTCTATGCTCCCGTTATGGTTATTTACTACCAGAGCATAGGCGACAGACAACCCCATTCCTGTCCCAGTTCCCACCTCTTTTGTGGTGAAAAACGGTTCGAAGATGCGCCCCTTTATTTCCTGAGAAATACCGGGGCCGTTGTCTTCCACTTCAATCACAACTTGCTTGTCG
>Ga0105044_10010700_pt1 | contig 12525 bp, 11 predicted proteins | sample MAT01_FD_78092 | JGI IMG/M metagenome (GOLD analysis project Ga0105044, IMG submission 78092) | Freshwater microbial communities from Lake Fryxell liftoff mats and glacier meltwater in Antarctica - MAT-01 | ecosystem: Environmental > Aquatic > Freshwater > Ice > Liftoff microbial mat | place...
GCAACATCGAAATCGCTCAGGAACTCTTCATCTCGCTCGGCACGGTCAAGTCGCACCTGTCGAGCCTGCAGGACAAGATCGGCGCCCGGAATCGCGTCGAACTCGCAGCGTTCGCCTGGCAGAGCGGCCGCATGCGCGACGAGCCGACCAACTGATCGAGCAGTCTCCTCGTCCTAGTCGTCTGAGCAGCCGAGGTCGAACTCGCCTCGGTTGGTGTCAAGGCTGATCGTGAAGGTGTCATTGACTTCGTCCACGCTGAGGTCGAGATCGCCAAATTCAATGTCCTCCCAATCGAGTCCTTCCTCTGAGAACTCGGCGCTGAGCTCGCAGTGACCGTCGTCGGTTTCGAGGTCGAAGCTCGCCTCGCCGTGGATCACGTCGTCTGTGTCGATGCCGTCCTCGAGAGCGATCCCGAGGTCGCACTCGACACCTTGGAATTCGGCCGTGAAATCAGCATCATCGTGGTACGACCAGTTCGGGTCGTCGATCGCTTCGGCAATGGCATCGATGACGTCGGAGCGGCGGGCCTGGTCGACTTCGATGACGACGTAAGTTGCCTCGCTCCACATGGCCCCGACGGACACACGGTCTTGCTCATCGACGATGGAGAGTTCTACGCCATTGTGGACAACCGACTCAGTTGCCTCGGTCGATATCGCCGTACTGAGTTCACGCGAAGCCTTTCCACCGGCAACAGTGACGCTGTACATGCATTCGATGTCATCGATCGCGACAACGCTGCTGGTGCGGGAGAGAGCAACGCTCCGAGTCGCAGCAGCGGTTGACCTCGCATCCGATGACGCTGCGGCGACACCTGCGATCGATATCGAGACAATGGCAGCACCTGCGATCAGAGGAGCCCAACGTGTCGCGGTTCGCCTCACTGATTTTGCCGATCTCGGCGATTTCGGGGGTTCGTACATGGTTCCGTCTCCTGAATGTTGGCTCGGCGCCGGGGTGCCCGGTTGCTTGTCATGATGTCGGGAAAGCCCGGCGGTACGCATCAGCCGATTGGTCAGAAAACTCTTGGCCAGACGGCCAGGACGGCCTCTGGTGATGATCCGTCCGAGGTAGTGGCGAACTGAACCTTCTTGAGGGTTCCCAAGAGCAAGCGATCGAGCCAGCAGGCGGGTTCGCGGCGGGCGGATTCGTGGTTCGAGCGCCGTTGCCATCCGAGGTCATGTTGGATGACGACGACGCCGCAGCCACTGGACTTTCTCTTTCATTGGGAGCAAGATCACCCATATCCACCGGGAGATCTTTCGGTCGAGGACAACGCTCCCAGTTCTCGAGTGGATCGACGGTGATCATCGCAAGCCCCGCACGAGCGCTCGATGCCGCTCGCCTTGTGACCCTTCCGCGAGTACCCGTCGAGCGAGGACTCGTCGAGCCCTGCCTGGGTTGCAACGAACTCCTTTGCGCGAGCTGGAAGCCGTCGTCGTTGTCGGGGAAGTGGGCGTGGACCTCGAAGAACTTGAGCAACACCAACAACCCCAACCGTGTCCGCGCCTGCGCTTGGGAAACGAACACGAGATCGTCGACGCTCACCGTTCCGGTCCAAGCCCCAGCCACGGCCCCGAAACCTCAACTTTGCGGCTGGTGACACGCTCGTCAATGGAACCCCACCTCGCGGAACTCACGACCGAAGTCGTCCTGCAGCCCGGCTATCAGTACGGCGACGAGTTCGCATTTGGTATCGAGTTGGTGGTGGATGGTCTATTGGCGGGGATGTGACGGCACACGAAGTCGGTTGGCTCGGGGAATGATCGTGCGGGCCCGCTACGACGGTTGGTCGATGCGAATCAGGGTTCCTTGGTCGAAGGTGAGCAGGAACCCGAACCCGCCGCTGAACACGAAATCGACGGGCGCGCCGACTGCAGGAGGCTGCCCATTGATGAGACCGAGGAACTCTGGTCCCGAGACTCGGTGGCTCAGGTCGCTGTTGGCATCTCGAATCACGATCGACACCGCATCGGTCAGTGCATCAACTCGTGCAGTCGGGCCATCGAGCGCCACTCCGACTGGCGTGCAGGTGTGGAGGGCGTCGTCGCCGAAGTGTGCGATGCAGTCGTCTCCCGAGTAGGCCTGGACCAGGTCGAAACGGACGGCGCCGGGAGCGTCGGGCGGCAGGCCTTCGTGCAAGAACCCAAAATAGGTGCCATCGAACCCATCAGTCGGTCCTTCAGGCGACTCGGTCGTTCCGGGCATCGGCGAGGGAACGGTCGGCGCATACTCATCGGTGGGTGCCACGGTCGGCGACGGCTGTTCCGGCTGACTCGTCGATGGCGGCAGTGTTGTGGCAACGGTGGTCGGCGCAGCGGTCGGCAGCGTTGCTTCGGAGTTTCTGATCGTGTCCGAGGGTTGTATGTCGGTGCCGCCCGGTCGTTGCGACAGCACGCCAAGACCACCGACGATCACGACGAATGCTGCTGCGGCGACGGCGAGCAGCACCCGTGTGCGACCGTCACGTCCGTCTATGGCCTCGGCGGCGTGCAGGTCGTTACCTGGGAAGCTCGGCGGTGGTGGCGCACATTGCACCAGTTCGTCGATCGCTCGTTTGATCTCTTCGTCGAGTCGCTGGTTCATGTCAGGAGCACTTTCATGCGGCGTCGAGCGGTGTGGGCTTCTCGCTGGACGGAACGGACGGAGAGGCCGAGGCGTTCGGCCGTGTGCACAGCATCGAGGTCGAGCCAATACATGCAGAACAACACGGCGCGCTGGCGAAGGCTGAGCTGGTTCATCACGTCCAACACTTCGGTACGAACCGGGAGGTCCTGGGTGAGTTGTTGTTCGCGAGCTGCGAACTCACGTCGTTCACGCCTGGTTCGCGACCGGTAGCGGTCGCGAACCTCGTTCAGAACGGTCTGGTACAGATAGGGGCGACGGTCGACGATGGTGTTCCCGTTCTTCGAGGCCATCGTTGAGCCCGGATAAACGCGCTGGCGACGATGTCGTCGGCATCGGTCGGGCCCGCGATGGCGGTCGCATATCGGGTCAGTTCGAGCGCGTAGTCACGGAACGTGACGTCATCGGTTGTCGACATCGATCTCATCTGGATCTGTAACGGCACCGGTTGCACTTTCACGCCAGATCTCTTCGACATTCGGCGGTCGCCACGAAGTGTGCCGAGTCACGCGTGTCGGACGCTCCCGACTTGCCTCGGCGCCCACGAGCGGCCCTGCGTTGGCACCACTGGTCGAGTAGCCGATGGCAAGAGCCGTCAACCGACCGCAGGTTTTGGCGAGCCAGTTCATGGCCCACAGCGAGACGACTCCAACGATCAGCCCGGCGGGTACGAAGAGCCACGACCACGCCGAAGTCAGGTTCTCGATCGTTGTGCTCAGAGGCCAGGTGCCCCAGTCGTGGTCGTCGCTCCGAAGGTAGAAAGGCGTCCACATCAAGGTGGCCGCGATCGTCGGCAGCGCCACGGCCAATGTGAACGTCGCGATGCCCAGCGGAAACCGCAGCAGCAGGAAGCGTAGTTCCCGCCAGCGCGCGGCGTCGCTCGACACATGGCGAAGCCGCGTCCACGGATTCCCACGTCCATGGTCGACGGGTGCAAGCGGTTCCACCGGAAGACCAAGTAGGGAAATCGTCGCCCACCGCTCGACCTCAGTAAACCAGTGGACCACGTACCACGAACCGAGCAGGACCGGGACCCCGATGAGCGCAAGCGGAATCAGGCCCACACCTACGACGATGAGTGTCAGGATGATGGTGAACCAGATCGTGCCGAGTGGGAATCCGAGTAGCAGATAGAGCCAGTTGCGATACGTTTGTAAATTGAGAGGCAAGCGCAGCGCAGCGACAATCGGGTCGAGCATCAGGGACTACCGAGGGCGTCGAGGACGTTGAGTCGTGCGGCGCGACGGGCCGGAAGTGTTGCAACGATCGCTCCTGCAATCGCTCCGAACGCTGCGATCATCGCGATTCGTACGCCTGGAATCGTGAGTGTGTCGAAGCCTTGATCTTCGAGTGATCGCACCACCGCCCATCCGAGGAGAGTTCCGAGACCGATCCCGAGTGCGGTGCCGAGCAAGGCGACGATCATCGCCTCGTTGCGTATGGTGGTGCGCAGTTGCGATCTCGTCATGCCGATGGCTCGCAGGAGCCCGATTTCCCGTGTCCGTTCGAAGATGGCGAGCGACAGTGTGTTGGCCACGCCGAGCAGCGCGATGAGCACGGCCAGGGCGAGCAGGCCAGTGACGACGGTGAGGAACTGATCGATGGTGCTACTCACCACATCGCGGAATTCGTCCCGATCGAGTACATCGACGGTCAGGAACGTGTCAGCAATTGATTGCACTGCGGCGTCGTCGCCCAACACGTAGACGCGGTAGACGAGCCCTCGGGGAAGGAGTTGATCGAAGGCTGCGGTGTCCATGAACTGGCTCGTGATCCAGACCGTCGGCTCGAAGATCGCACGGACGGTCACGTCGACACGTCCCGACGGGAGCACAACCGGCAACTGCGAGCCCAGTCGAAGGTCGTTGGCATTGGCGTAGTCGCGGTTGATGGCGATGCCGTCGGTGCTCAGAGTCGCAAGGTCGCCCTCGACGTCACCGAGATCGATCAGATCTCCGATCGTCGCTGCGTCGTAGGCCTCGAGATCGGTGGTCCCAACCTCGCCGTTGACTCGGGCGCGTGAAATCCTGAACTCCGAGACGACGTCGATCCCGGGGGTCGTGCGCATCTCGTCGGCGAGCTGGGTACTGAACTCGCCCTGGCCGTCGAGCCCTTCATTTTCGACGACATGGCTTCCGAAGAAGTTCTTGTCGAGCGACGAGCCGAACGACGAGGTCATCGACGCTCCGAGCACGGTCATGAATGCGACGAGGCCGACGCCGATCATCAGCGACGAGGCCGTCCGCGCCGTTCGTTTCGGATTGCGCGATGCGTTCTGTACGGCCAGATCACCGGCTATCCCGGTGACGACGAACGGCACTCCAAGCACCCGGGCCGCAGGGCGCACCAGCACCGGACCGATTGCGGCCGTTCCGGCGAACGTAGCAACGGCGCCGAGGCCGACGAAAGCGACCTGCTCGCTGGCCAACCCGACGAGGAGGAGACCGACACCGGCAGCGATCATGGAAGCGCCAAGGCCACGTCGCCGACGACTACTTCCGGCGCTCTCGACGGTGAGCTCGCGCAGGGCGGCGATCGGTGGCATTCGGCCCGCGGCGCGCGCCGGGGCAAGCGCCGAGAGCACGGTCACTGCGATACCTACGCCGAAGGCGATCAGCATCGAGCCGGGTGATACCACTGCACTCCCGTCGGGAAGCTCGAACCCGAGGACAGAGATCAGTGCTCGCAACAACTGAGCGACTCCGATGCCGAGTCCGATGCCGAGGGTCGCTGCAACGATGCCCGTAATCGACGCTTCGAAGATGACGGTGGTGGTGACTTGGCGTCGGCTGGCTCCGAGCGCTCGCAGAAGCGCCATGTCGCGGGCTCTCTGTGCGACGGTGATGGAAAACGTGTTGTTGATGATGAAGGCGCTGACGAACATCGCGATCAGCGAGAAGACCAGCAGAAACGTCTTGAACGGTCCGGTCAGGTCGCTGGCGCTGTCGCGGTTCTCGTCGGCAAGCTGTTGTCCCGTGATCACCTCGAGTGGGGCATCGGTTCGTTCGACGAGCGCGGAGGTCACCGCTGCGACCAACTCGTCCAGTGCAACGTCGTTGCTGGCGACCGCAACGATCGAGTTCACCTGGCCGGGTTCGGTCAGTAATGCTTCTGCCGTCGACCGCTCGAACAGCACCGCGCCTGCTCCGCCTTGGGAGTCGGCGTCTCCGTAATCGGCGACGCCGGCGATCTGGAAGGTCCTTGTGCCTGTTGTGGTGAGAACGGTTGCGGTGTCGCCCACGGCGTAGCCGGAGTTCTTGGCGCTGGCGCGGTCGATGACGATCTCGTCAGTACTGACGGGTGGGCGCCCGTCGATGAGGTTGAACGGGTTCAGGTCATCGGACCTCGACCAGTTGAACCCGAATGCCGAAGCGGAGGATCGATCGACGAGTACCTGCCCCTCAGGCCCGATGAGTTGTGCGTAGCCGACGATCTGCACGTCTGCCTCCGCTACTTGCGGTAGTTGGGTCACGATGTCGAGCAGGGCGCCGTCGATGGTGACACCCGTCTCTGTCGGGCCAAGGGCGACCGGCTCAGGGGCGCGGACCAGCGCGTCGACGTTCTCGTTCGCCACTTGGACAACATCGTTGACGGTGGCGGTGAGGGTGTCTGCGAACACGAAGGTGCCAGCCATGAACGCAACGCCGAGGACCACGGCGAGTGCCGTCGACAGCAGTCGCCTGCGGTGTTCGGACAGGTTCTTGAGTGTGAGCGCGAACATCGTCAGGCGTCAATCGGGTGGATGCGTTGGATGACGGCGTCGGCGGTCGGGTCGTCGATGTCGTCGACGATGCGACCGTCGGTGAGGAACACGGCGCGGTCTGCGTACGCAGCGGCGACCGGATCGTGGGTGACCATCACGATCGTCTGGCCGAACTCGACCACGACGTGTCGCATGAACGCAAGGATTTCGGCGCCACTTCGGGAGTCGAGGTTGCCGGTCGGTTCGTCGGCGAAGATGATCTCGGGTCGACTCACGAGCGCCCGGGCGACCGCTACTCGTTGTTGCTGTCCGCCGGAGAGTTCTGACGGTCGATGACCGAGACGATCTCGGAGGCCCACGATGTCAACGACTTGGTCGATCCATGCTCGCTCGAGTTTGCGGCCCGCAAGACGGGCCGGGAGTGCAATGTTCTCGGCGGCAGTCAGCGTTGGGACGAGGTTGAACGACTGGAAGATGAAGCCGATTCGGTCCCGACGGAGCTGGGTGAGTTCACGTTCCGACAGGCTGCCGAGGTCGGTGTCGCCGATGAAGATCTGGCCCGACGTCACGGTGTCGAGCCCGGCGACACAGTGCATCAATGTCGATTTGCCTGACCCGGATGGGCCCATGATTGCGGTGAACTGCCCGGCGGCGAAGTCGACGGTGACGCCGTCGAGGGCTCTGACCTCGCTCTCGCCGCTCCCGTAGTGCTTTCGAGCGTCGAGCACTCGTGCGACGGTGCCTCTGGACCCAAACGGTCGCCGATCGGTGGGTCGTGCCGATGTCGTGGGACGTGGAGGGGCGAAGTCGGCGGAGGGGTGGTTGGTCATTGCTGGGGTCCTTGTCGGTGTGCGTGGTGAGATGAAGAGGCGCGGGTGGATTTGGTGCTGGATCATTCGGGGACCGGCTGGTCGAGGCAGGCATCACCGTCTGGCAGCACGGAGTCCGCCAGGAATGCGAACTCGATCTGAGCGGCACATTCCGAGACGGGGAGTGCGACGTGGCCGGCGTTGGGCACGATCAGCAGCACACTGTTGGGGAACGTCGAGGCGACTTGGCGCGCCCCCGGCAGAGGTGTCTGCATGTCGATGTCGCCGTTCACGACGAGTACCGGAACGTCGGGCCGTTGGACGTTGCGGGGAATGCGCAACTCGGGGGCGATGTCCTGGATCGGCCATGCCAGGCACATGTCGCCCTCTTCCCAACCTGACGCGATCCAGGCGGCGTTGGAGAACGGGACGAACTCATCATCAGGCAACTCCGAGAGTCGACGTTCGAAGTCTGAGCGTCGGGTGTCGAGGTCATCATCGACGTCGAACTGGGCGACGTAGTCGTTGCATGCAATCGCGGAGAACAGCGCCGGGGAGTAGCTGGTCGGCCCGACCGGCGCCGTTGCCAACAAGGTGCTTGCGAAGCCAGCAAGCGCAGCGGTATCGCCGCTCATTGCTGCGCTGATCGTGTCGACGAGTGTGGGCATGTCGGCGTTCTGGACGGAGAATTGCATGAGGCTGGCGAATGCTCCTTCGGTGAGCTGCTGCTCGGAGCCGGGCAGATCAAGCGGCGTAGTTGCCAGCGAATCGGCAATCTTCCTGATCGATTCAGCAATGGCCGCTGCGCCGTCAGGACACGAATTGGTCCTCGCACATCGCAGTTCGAGCACGGGCTCGATGTTCGCCGGGATGTCGGCTCCCCAACCGTTCTGCTCGATCGGGAACGCCCCGTCCAGCACCACCCCTCGCACGTCGTAGGGAAACAACGTGGCGTAGGTCTGGGCGATGAATGTGCCATACGAGAAGCCGATCAACGACGGATCTCGCAGGTCGAGTTCGCGTCGGATGGCTTCGATGTCGAGCACGCTGGCGACGGTGGTGTAGTGGTTTCGTTTCGGCCCGATCTGCTCGCCGCAGGTACCTGTGGCCTGGATCTGGGCCTCGCCGAGTGCGACCTCGGACGCGTCGTCGAGAACAGCACACGTCAAGGCGCCGGACTGGCCCGCTCCGCGCACGTCCACCACCAACACGTCACTGTTGGGTACGGCATCGGCAACTGGGGCGATGATGCCGAGCTGCGCGGTGACCGACTCGCCCGGTCCGCCCATGAACGGGATGACGGTCCCGACCGGCGACCCCGACACCGCGGGGATCAAGACATAAGCGACGTCGATCGTCGCACGGTTGGGTTGTGTCCAATCGGCAGGCACGGATGCTGTGCCACACGTCGCCGGTGGCGCAGCAAGCTCGCCACACGACGTCTCGGTCAGCGCGATGTCGGCGTTGGTCAGGAGACGTTCACTCGATTCGCGAGTCGCCATCGTCAGCTGCTCGGCCTCCGGTTCGGGCATGACGGTGGTCGCCGGGCTGGATGATGTCGTGGTGCTGTCGATCGACGGTTCGCTGGCTGACGGCGCTGTCACGGTCGTGGTGACGGGCTCACCCTCGATGGCGTCGGATGCGCAGGCTGCGAGAGCGACCATGGTCGCGACAAGCAGGAGGAGGGGGATTCGTTTCTGTCGTTGCATGCCACCATCGTGAAGAACTCCGAGAGTGGCGTCGTCGGCCCGCCGTACTGATTCGAACGGCTGCTCAGGAAGGGGGTCGGCGTTGGTGACGTCGTGCCACGGGAGGACGTCAGTCCGTGCCGGGGACGACGAGACCAGCGTCGTAAGCGACCACTGCTGCCTGGACCCGGTCGCGTGCAGCGAGCTTCGTGAAGATCCGTCCGACGTGGGTTTTGACGGTCGTCTCCGCGACGAACATCGTTGCTGCGATCTCCTGGTTCGAGCGCCCTTTGGCGATCAACTGCAGCACTTCGCGCTCGCGTCCGGTGAGCGTCTCGACGGAACGCTGCGCTTCGGTCGACGCTGTTGGGGGTGCAGCCGATGCGAAATGGTCGAGCAATCGTCGCGTGACCGACGGGGCAATGAGCGCATCGCCGGCCGCGATCGCTCGAACCGCTCGGAACAACTCCTCCGGTGGGGCGTCCTTGAGAAGAAACCCGGACGCTCCCGCACGGAGGGACGCGTGGACGAGTTCGTCGAGGTCGAACGTCGTAAGAATCAACACCCGTGGCGCAGCGTCGCCATGCTCGGCGAGGAGCCGTCGTGTTGCCTCGACGCCATCCATCACCGGCATACGGATGTCCATCACCACGAGATCGGGCCTCGTGCTGCGACACACGTCAAGCGCCTCGGACCCGTTGGCCGCTTCACCGACGAGTTCGATGTCATCCTCGGAATCAAGAATTGATCCGAAGCCGGCGCGGACGAGTTGCTGGTCGTCGACGACCACGACACGGATGGTCATGCGCCAATTGACGACTGGACCGACACGTTGGAGTGCTGGATGGGGAGGGATGCGCGAACAGTGAATCCGCGTCCGGCGAACCGGCGAGCCACGAGGGTCCCGCCGAGTGCGTCAACTCGCTCGCGCATCCCGATGAGGCCGCGCCCGCCTCCATCGCCAGCCGATGAATTCGACGCTGACGTGCCATCGTCGGCGACCTCGACGGTGACGTCGTCGGCGAAGGAGAGCGTGACGACGGCTGCTGCGCCGTGGGAGTGCTTCAAGACGTTCGTCAGCGATTCCTGCACGATTCGCACGATCGCCAGTTCCGTTCCAGCGTCGAGCGCTGGGGCGGTCCCCACTCGATCGACGGTGACTTCCATGCCTGCCGTTCGAAATGTCTCGATTATCGCGTCCAGATCGTCGAGCGTGGGCTGTGGTGCGAAGTCGACCGGGCCCGCCTGCTGTTCGAAGATGTCGAAGATTCGGCGCATCTCGCCGAGAGCGGCGCGTCCGACCTCGGCGACACTTGACATCGACGCGATTGCAGCCTCCGGTTGCTTCGGCGCGAGGTGTTCGGCGGCGACTGCCTGTACGACCATCACGCTGAGCGAGTGGGCGACGACATCGTGCATCTCGCGGGCGATCCGGTTTCGCTCTTCGATGACGGCGCGTTGCGCCTCCACGACGCGCATCGACTCGGCCCGCTCGGCCTGGGCTCTCAGGCTTGCGAGCAGCGCTGCACGAGAACGCTGACTGTCGCCCAGCGCAAAGCCCGCAACCCCGACCCCGCAGCGGGCGACAAACTGGTACCAGCCGTCCGAGCCCGAGATCGTCACTGCAGCAGCAACCACGGCGATGACTGTCATCGTGACTGCGAACAAGCGCAGCGAGGCAGGACGATCGACATAGCGACCCAACCCGTACATCGCGAGACCTCCCGCGAACGCGGTACCCCCATCGACGAAGTACCCCGCCCAGATGCCCGCCGTCGCCACCACGACGATCGCCAGCACCGCCCGCGGCGCTCGCCGGCGCCAAACGAGTGGAACGAAGAGCGCAACGTTCAGCAGATCACGGATGTACCAAGGACCGGTCGGGTTGTCGATCGAGACGCTGTGGTTCGTGCCGAGCCCGACCGTGAGAAGCGCAGCAGCGACGACCGCGTCCACGAGTCTGCTTCGATTCTCCAACCATGCGTGCACGGTCGCGACACTACGGACCGCGACGACGTGCGAAGTCCTCCCCCGGGACGATTCTCGGCGTGCGACCACCAAAGAGGCGTGTCGTCATCCTCCGGGAGGATTCTTCGCATGCCGCCCGTCGTCCGAAAGGATGATTTCGCCCGAACGAGTTCTGGAATCGGAACTCCAACGATGTCTTTGGCGTCCAACCATCACGCCGACGTACACGGGTGCGCCGCAACGAGCAACAGGAGACATCGATGAACCCACGAGCGACCCCCACGTGGATCCGGCTGGTATCCGTAGCCGCAGTTGCAGCAATAGCTGCCGCCGGATGCGGAGCCTCCGACGGTATTACGGCACCGACACCCACTGAAGCACCGTCGAGGACCGTCTCGGCCGAAGCGGGCGTGACAGCGCGTTTGCGCTTCGAGCCGCTGAACCGCTCAGCGGAGGCCGCGTCCGGCCAGCTCACCATCGGGGCTTCCAACGCAGACTGCCCGACGGGGAATGTTCGCAGCGCCGATGACATCGCCGAATCCAACGCCACCACCGCCGGTCTCATCGCTGCCTTCGACCGGTTCGGTATCGACTACAGCACCACCGTCGACGACGTCGGTTTCGTGCTCATCGACTACGCCGTCGATGACGTCATCGCCCAGTCAGTTGCGGCCAGCTACTGGGAGGCCCTCTACCCGATCGCGCCAGTCAGCCAGGAGGAACTCGATGTAGCGATCGCCAACAACGCCATCGCCGCCGAACAATTCGAAGCAGCTGGCATCGCCTACACGCTGCGCACCGACGACTCGGGCTACCAAGTCTTCGAGTACGACTACGACGACCCGAAAGCGCAAGCAGCCATGGAGCAGGCGTGGCTCATTATTTCCCCACCGCAACCACCGACACCGGAGCAGCTGGCGCAACAGGCCATCGACAATGCACTGCTCGCAACGGCATTCAACGACGCTGGCATCGCTTACGAGTTGGTCACCGATGAACTCGGATGGGCATGGCTCGAATGGGACTTCGAAGATCCGGCCACGTCGGAGGCGTACTTTCGGATCATCGACGATCTGTATCCGCCGGTTGCCATCGAGCCGATCGTGGAATGTGCTCCGGTCGACAACGGCTTCGGGGTCGACGTGTCGGTCCTGGAAGGCGTTCCGGTCGAGGAGACCGTCGGCAGCATCAGCGGTGACGGCACCAGTCTCGGGACCGCACCTGTCGATCCCGGGCTGGCGCCAGCGAATGCTGAGCGCAGCATCGCAGAGGTGGCCGCCCTGGTCGACGGATTTGGCGCTGCGTCGGTGGACCACCGTGTCGTCGGCGATGCCCCGTGGCAGGTCGTGATCTTCGACATCGTCAACGACGCATCGATCGCTGTCGTCTCGGCGGTCCTCGCCGCCCGGAGCTGACGGATGGCCGATCGGCCAGAGCAGGCTGTGTACTTTTGGCTGATCCGCTCGTCACCGAAGTTCTCTACTCTGGAGTCGTGGTAGCGAGCATCGTGCGAGACGTGTGGGTCGAGCCGGCCTCTCCTGACCCGCCTGACACGTCACGCTGGGACAAGGTCGTCGTCCCGGTGCTGATGGTGGGCGGGCTTGCCGAAGGACTGTTCTCCTCGGAGGTCGGCTGGCCCGCAGTCACGATCGCGGTCGTCGTGCCCATCCCGCTCGCATTGCTCTGGCGGCGAACTCATCCGCTACGCACCGCCGTGATCGTGTTCAGCGCC
>Ga0105044_10010701_pt1 | contig 12525 bp, 8 predicted proteins | sample MAT01_FD_78092 | JGI IMG/M metagenome (GOLD analysis project Ga0105044, IMG submission 78092) | Freshwater microbial communities from Lake Fryxell liftoff mats and glacier meltwater in Antarctica - MAT-01 | ecosystem: Environmental > Aquatic > Freshwater > Ice > Liftoff microbial mat | place...
GAATGTACGCCTGCACCGCCGCAGGCAGCGAAGCAAACAGTTCCAGAGGTAGCGGCGGTAACATCGTCACGACGATATGCTACAAAAACAATCCAAACGCGCAAGGGCCATGAACAGTTGCCCCCAGGGTACGACGAAGCGTCGAACCCTGGGCTTTGGGGATTACTCCACTTTTTCTTTGTCGTCGAACTTCAAGTTTTCGTTCTCGACCTTGAACTCGGACTTCAACAATGTCACCGATTGTTCGCGGGCTTTGCGGAGCGTTTCGCCTTGCAGGCTTTGGTTGACTGCGCCGCTGAGTGGGCCGAAGTTGCTACCGTAGATCTCGGAGTAGAAGCCGCCGGTGGCGCGTTCGTCGCGGTTGAGCAACACGGCCACGTAATAATTGTCTTTCGGGTTGTCGGTCATGATGAGCGTCGTGCCGAGGGGTTTGTCTTTGGCCGCGAGCAGGTCGGTCGTCATCGCTTGCGTGGGGTATTCGATTTCCTTGCGCGGCGACAACACGAACTGCTGTACGCCGCCGCCCATCGCGTTCAAGCGACTGATCTTCGAGCTGATAAACGCAACGTCTTCGACGAAGAAATACTGAGCGCGAGCGAGGCTCTCGGGCGTCTTGTAGTTCTCCGTCACGAATGTCGTTTGTACGTCGCGTGTGACGCGATCGACCGCCCCTTGTTGCCCCATCGCCTTCTCGGCGACGAGCTTCTCGTCGAGCTTCTTGCGCAAATCATCGGCACCCGCCTTTGCCAACTCGCGGGCCTTCAAGTGTCGCCATACCGCTTCGACTTTCGCACGAATCGGCGTTAGCTCGCGGGGTTCCTTCGATTCGATATCTTCGGTTCGCCAAACGAGGTACGACGGTTCGCCTTCTTTCAAGCTGAAGAAGTCCACGCCGCGACCCTGTTCGGGAAACGCCTTGGGGTTGAAGAACGTGAGTGGCAATGCGGCGCGTCGTCCGCTCGGGTCGGCTTCGAAGAAGAAACTCTGGCCGAACTTCAACGGCATCGTACTCGGGTCGCGACCGCGATCGAGCTTCACCGCGAGTGGTGCCAAGCCTTCGTCGCCATCGATGGAGAACATATCGCGGAACTCTTTCGATGCCCCGGACTTGATGCCGCGCGTCGTCAGGAACTTGTCCAAATACGTGCGGGCTTCGGATTTTTCCTTGTCCTTCTTCGCACCGAGACGGGCGAGTTCGATCTGGAACTTGTTCACGTCTTCTTCGGCTTTGGTCCGTGTCAGTGCGGCTTGCACTTCGACTTTGAGTTGGTTGCGAACGACGGCGAGCGGTAGCGCCTCGGGCATGCGTGCCCCCGCGACAATTGTCGTAGCGAGAATCGAATTCCCCCCGACGGTCGGCGACGCGAACAGCGATGCGAACACGCGGGCACGTTCTTGGCGGTCGGCGGCGGCGACTTGTTCCTCGAATATCAACGGCATCGTGAACGGCCCACTGCGGGACAACATGCTACCGGCGGCAGCTGCGGCTGCGGCGACGAGGTTTGCCGGGCGCATTACCGAGACATCGGCGGCGGCCGGTTTGCCGAACGAGCTGGGGAACCAGTTGTTATCCGTGGAAACGACCGACGCCGTTTTGAACTTCGTGTACGCCGCTTGCAGCGAAGGATCGGCGGCGGTGGCAACGACGGCGGTAGCGATCGGGCCTTCGAGGCCGCCCATGCCGATCGGGTACAACCGGAAGCCGATCTCGGACAGTTTCAGCGTCTCCTCGCCGAGCGTTTTGAAAAACGGCTCGTCGCCAGTCACTTCGAGCCAGCCCATTTTCAGCTTGCGGGGTTCTTTCAGGCCGGGCTTTTCGAGCGTGGGGTTCGGCTCGTCTTTGCGGTACTTGTCGAACAGCACTTGCAGTTCGGATTCGGTCGGTGCGCCGGTCACTTTGTCGAGGTAGTTTGCGGTCGGCACGGTCATCACGGCGAACAGGCCGGAATCGCACTTTTCGCGGTAGTGCTGATACGCTTCGTACGGTGTGGCGAACGCTTGGACAGCGGGCGAACCGGACTTGCCGATAACGGGCCCGAGTACGACGGTCATTGCGGTTCGTACGCGGAATTCATCGGCGAGTGCGGCCATCAGACTTTCGCGACTGAACCCGCTACGGTTCGACTGAAAGCCCTTTTCGATTTCGACGACGTCGGCGTTCTTCAGGCGACCTGAGAACTCTTTTTGCAGCAATTCCGGAACTTCACCCGGTGCGATTGTGATGCCGAGCTTGTCGGCTTTTCGCAACCAGAGTTCGAATTCCAGCCGTTCGCTGTTCGTCTTCAAGTTCGGCAGATTGGAGAAGTAACCGTAACTGCCCATCGTGGCCGCGCCGCTGTCCAGGTCCATCAGCGACATCGCCGATTGGGCGAGCGTTTTGTCTTCATTAGCCGCTGCGCTGCCGTCGTTGAGGAGTTTGCTGAACGAACTGCGGAGTTCACTGATGGAACGCTGCTGGAACTGCGAAACCATGTTCCGATCGATGTTCGGGTTGCTCTGAATGATCTGCATGATCTGCGGGTCGATGTACGCCGTTTGCCGCGTGCTCAGGAGTTTCTGGAAGGCTTCCTTCGAGGCGACACCCGTGCGGGCGATTCCCTCCTTGATCGAGTCTGCGAGATTGTTAGTGGCGGCCCCGTTCGCTTGTTGCATAAATTGGTTGGCCATTGCCCGCCCTTCATCGTGGCGATACAACTCCGCATCGGTGAACTTCCGTCCGTCGATTGTCGCCACGAGGGTCTTCCCGGAGGTCCGCTGGTTGCCCAGCCATTTGGGTAACCACTGGAAAAGATCGCCTTGACCGAACGAGAACACGAACATCACCATCACGAACGCAGTCAGGATGGCGAAGAACGATTTTTGGTTTCGTCGGAAGATATCGAACGGGTTATAAGCCATTGTCCAGCCTCGAGTTGCGTCGGGGTCGCCGTAGTTCGGCGGGGTCGTATGTCTTGACGGGGTTCGTAAGCATGTAATAAGTGTGAGGTGTGTTCCGCCCTCACCGCAGCACTCCGATTGTATGACTTTCGCGGGTCGCAACAACCGCAACAGGGAGTTTCTAACGGTGCCTACCCCACGCAAGAAGCCGACCACCGATGCCGACGCAACGGTTCCGAAGAAGGCTCCAGCGAAGCCCCGCAAGGCCGCTGCAAAGAAGCCGACGGCCCAAGCTGCGACGTCCGAAACTGGCGTCGAACCGGCCGCCGCACGCCGCAAACGGGCACCCGCCCCGACCGGCGGCGGTACCGATCCCGGCCCCGCTACGGGCCGCAAATTCGACCTCGTCATCGTCGAGTCGCCCGCCAAAGGGAAGACGATCAACAAGTACCTCGGCAACAGCTACAAGGTGCTCGCCAGTTACGGCCACGTCCGCGACCTCGCTACCAATAAGAAGGGCATCACCGGCGAAGAGATCGCCGGCATCCGCATCGACGACAAATGGAAACTGCGCTACGTCGTCGACGCCGGCAGTAAGAACAAGAAGAACCGCAAAGGCCGGCGCACCCAGCGCGACATCCTCGACGAACTCCAGGCCGCCGCGTCGAAGGCTAACCGCGTTCTCCTCGCCAGTGACCCCGACCGCGAAGGCGAGTCGATCGCGTGGCACATCGCCGACGAACTCAAGCTGAACCCGGCGACGACGTTCCGCATTCGTTTCAACGAAATTACGAAGACTGCGATCCAGCAGGCGCTGACGCAGATCGAACAGATCGACATGGACCGCGTTCGGGCGCAAGAAGCGCGTCGGGCGATGGACCGCGTCGTCGGGTTCCCGCTGTCGAATCTGCTTTCGGACAAGGTCACGCACGGCCTCAGCGCCGGTCGCGTGCAGTCGGTCGCCGTCAAGGTAATCGTCGATCGCGAGGCGGAAATTGCCGCGTTCCGCACGGAAGAATACTGGAACATCACCGCGCTGCTCGCGCCGCAAAACAGCGGCATCAAATGGAAATCCGACCCGCTCAAGAGCAAGATTCTCGCGAAGAAAAAGGGTGAGAAAGCGGAAGCGGAAGTCGTCAAAAAGCCGGCACCCGGCGCGGCGGATGCCGAAGGCGACGTCGAACCCGACGAAGCCGACGTGGCCACACCCGGCGATGACGTACCGGTGACAGCCGCCCCCGCAAAGATGGGGCTGCCGAACCCGCCCGATGGTTCGTTCCTGTCCGAACTGGCGAAGTGGAACGGCAAAGATCCCGTCGTGACGAGCGAGGCCGAAGCCGACGCGATTGCGAACGCGCTGAAGGGCGTGCCGTATATCATTTCCAAGATCGAGCAGAAGGACCAAACGCAACGTCCGCGGCCGCCGTTCACCACAAGCACGCTGCAACAAGACGCGAACATCCGCCTGCGATTCACAACGAAACGCACGATGGATGCCGCCCAACGGCTGTACGAAGGCGTCGCACTCACCGGCGAAGGCCAAGTCGCGCTGATTACCTACATGCGAACGGACAGCACGCGGGTTTCTGCGGAAGCTCTGAACGCCGTACGTACTCACATTCAGACGAGTTACGGCGACAAATACCTGCCCGCGAAACCGAACGTTTACTCGTCCGGGAAGAGCGCGCAGGAAGCCCACGAAGCGGTGCGACCGACCGATTCGACGATGACGCCCCAACGGGCGCAAACACTCGGGTTGTTCGGCGATCAACTGCGGTTGTACACGCTGATTTACAACCGGTTCGTGGCGAGCCAAATGACGAACGCGCTGTTCGCCGTCACTCGCGTCGAGATCACGGCGGGGCCGGGGTTGTTCCGCGCCACGGGGCGGATACTGAAGTTCGACGGCTACCGCAAAGTGTTGCCACCGGGCAAGCAGGAAGACACCGAACTACCGAACCTCGCCGAGAAGCAAACGCTCGATGCGCTCGATTTATTCGAGTCGCAGCACTTCACGCAACCACCGCCACGCTTCAACGAAGCGTCGCTGGTGAAGAAGCTCGAAGAAGAAGGCATCGGCCGACCGAGTACCTATTCGAGCATCATCCAGACGATCCAGGATCGCGGCTACGTGGAACAGAAGGAACGCCGCTTCTTTGCCACGGGCATCGGCATCGTCGTCACGAAGTTGCTCGTCGAGCACTTCCCCGCCGTCATGGATTTGAAATTCACGAGCCACTTCGAGGAAGAACTCGACGAGATCGAAACGGGCAAGTGCAAGTACGAAGACGTCCTCACCGAATTCTGGGGGCCATTTTCGAAGAGCCTGGCACTCGCCAAGGAGAAGATGCCGGTCCAGAAGGCCGTCGAAACGGGCGAGAAGTGCCCCGATTGCGGCAAGCCGCTCATCACGCTCATCAGCCGCAAGACGAAGCGGCCATTCACGGGGTGCAGCGGTTACCGCGATGAATCGGCGTGCCGTTACATCAAGCCGGGCGAAGGCGAAGAAGCGCGGCCGAAGCCAGAACTGACCGACATCGCCTGCCCGAAATGCGGCAAGTTCATGTTCAAGCGCGTCGGCAAGACGGGGCCGTTCCTCGGCTGTAGCGGTTACCCCGAGTGCAAGACGACGATGAACTTCGACGCACAAGGCAAGCCCGTATTGTCGTCGGTCGAAACCGATTACAAGTGCGAAAAGTGCGGCAAACCGATGGCGAAGAAGGAAGGCAGTCGCGGGCCGTTCCTCGGCTGTACCGGCTACCCGAAGTGCAAGAATATCGTCGACATCGACGCGAGCGGTAACCCCGTCAAACCGGTCGACATCGGCGTGAAGTGCGAGAAGTGCCAAAGCCCGATGACGATCAAGAAGGGGCCGCGCGGGCCGTTCCTCGCCTGTAGCGCCTACCCGAAGTGTCGCAACTCCAAGAACCTCACCGACGAAATGAAGGAGCAGTTCAAGGAGTTTATCCCGAAACCGGCCCCAAAGAAGGAGATGCCGAACGTCGAGATCCCCGACCTCTGCGGCGAGTGCGGCGGCCCGATGCGATTGCAGAAATCCCGCTTCGGCGGACGCTACTTCCTCGGCTGCTTGAACTACCCGAAGTGCAAAGGCACCGGCAAAGTTTCGCCAGCACTCGACGAAAAGATCAAGCTCGTGGAAGCCGCCGCCGCAACGGCCACGCCCGTCGAGGCGTGATTCATCGCGATTACGACTCGGTCGCGATGCCGACGGGGTCGGCGATCAGGGCGTCATCGCGAGTGATGCCCTTCTTTTTCAGCTTGGTGTGAAGCGTATCGCGCGACATTCCCAGAATTTGCGCCGAGCGGCTGACGTTGCCGCCGGTTTGCTTCATCGCCTTGCGGATCGCCCACGTTTCGAGCGTATCGATGTCCAAACCTGGTGGCATGTCGAGCAGCGAACTGATCGGCTCGGAGACGGCACCGAGCGGCAGGTCGGTGGCGTCGATCGTTTCCGAATCGGTCATGACGGCGGCACTTTCGAGCACTGCACGCAGTTGTCGCACGTTCCCCGGCCACGTGTAGGCTTGCAGTTTCCGCGTTGCCGCCGGCGTCAGTTTGAACGAACGACGGCACTGCACCGAAAGCCGTTCGAGGAAGAACCCGGCGAGTTCGGGGATGTCCTCTGCATGTTCGCGGAGTGCAGGCACTCTCAGGGAAATCACCTTCAACCGGAACAATAAATCTTGGCGGAACTTGTTCGATCGCACTTCGCGTTCGAGGTCGCGGTGCGTCGCCGCAATCACGCGCACATCGACTTTGACATCCTTCGTGCCACCGACGGGGCGAAACGGTTTGCCTTCGATCACGCGCAACAGTTTCGCCTGACACTCGAGCGACAGTTCGCCGACTTCATCGAGAAACAGCGTGCCTTCGTCGGCTTGTTCGAAGAGGCCCGGATGGTCGCGATCCGCCCCGCTGAACGCGCCTTTGCGATAGCCGAACAGTTCCGCTTCGAGCAGCGTCGGTGTGATGGCGGCACAGTTGACGACGACCAGAGGTCCCCCCGCGCAGTTGCTCTGCGTGTGCAGCGCTTGCGCGACGAGTTCCTTGCCCGAACCGCTATCGCCGTGGATGAGCACCGTGAACGGCAACGGGGCGGCCTTCGCGATCTGCTGGCGGAGCGACATGATCGCGGTGCTATCGCCGATGAGTTCGTCGGCGGTCGGCACCGTTGCCCGCAGGCGGTTATTTTCGGCTTCGAGTTTGCGGCGGTTCCGGTGGAGTTCCAACCCGCGGCTGAGGTAGCCGCCGATGGCTTCGATGAACCGCACATCGCGTTCGGAAAATCCGGTGCCGGTGCGGTACACGTGGAGTGCCGCGTAAATTTCGCCGTTTGCGGATAGCGGCAAACAGAGCGCATCTTGGTACGCGAACAGGCTTTCAGTGCCCGGTTGGTTCTTGGCGGGATCTTGCGAATGCCAGACGGTCTTCTTTTCCGAACGCACCCGTTCGGTCAATCGTCGGCTCAGCGGCACATCGACGGCCGACTGATCGGGGAAGACGAACTTCGGCGACGGGTCGGCCGGGTCGAGGCTTAGGTAGCCGACGACTTTCGCGGCGGTTTGCGTGAGGATCGATCGGAGGGCGAGGCGAATCATCGCGTGCGGGTCCGTCAGTTCGACGGCGGCTGTCATGAACCGGCAGAGCGCCGTCAGTTCGTCGACTTTCAGTTGTGAGGCAGACGATTCGAGGAGCGAATCGTTGAGTAACGGATTCTTCTTGCCGGACCGGATGCTCTCGGGCGTTCGGCGATCCACCGCATGGGAGATCGCCGCCGTCGCTTGCCGTTCGGGCGCATTGAACGAAACCCGTTCGGGGTTAGCCGTTTCGAGGTTCGTGTCGACCATCTCGCGAGGGTTGGGCGGGGGGGCGGTCGTTACGGTGAGGCTTCGCGACGACGAACCCGGTTCCTTGACGTCCGAAAACGAAAACTGAAAGACCGTCGTGCCGATTTGCAGCGTTGCGCCGTGCGCGAGTTCCGACGAGCCGTTGACTTTCAGCCCGTTGACGCGGGTGCCGTTCAAGCCGAAATCGCGAACGATCCAACGGCCTTCTTCAAAATAGACTTTGGCGTGGAGCCGCGACGCCAGATCTTCCTGGAGTACGATGGTGCTGTCGCGGCTACGACCGAGCGTGGCAGGTTGACCGGGAACCAGTTCCACGTTCTGCGGGGCACATTCGCCGATTTCCAGGGAGAGTCGTGCTCGCATGCGTGTCTCTTCAATGTCTGCTACATTCAATTTCTATCCGACATCGGCTTAGAAATCCGTCTCAGTTTGCTATAGCATAGCATGGAGTTCGCACGAGAGCCGGGTTGCGCGCGAACTACGCAAGACACGGATTTTTCTCGGCAAACGCAGCGGTTTCCACCAGGAATTCGAGCCACATCATGCAAACGATCATCGAAGGAAAAGCCTACGTTTTAGGCGATAACGTCGATACCGATCAGATCATCCCCGCCGAGTATCTGACGTACAACCCGTCGATCGCGGCCGAATATAAGATGTTCGGCAAATTCGCACTGTGCGGCGTGCCACCCGGCGCGGCCGGACTGCCGAAAGGGCACGTGCCGTTCCATGGCCCTACCGACGAATTCGTGTCGCCGTATAAAATTATTGTCGGAGGTAGAAACTTCGGGTGCGGTTCGAGCCGCGAACACGCGCCCATCTCATTGGCCGCCGCCGGGATCCAGTGCGTGATCGCCGAGTTTTACGCGCGCATCTTTTACCGGAACAGCGTCAACGGCGCGTACCTCATCCCGATCGAGTGCCCGACGCGATTGATCGACACGATCTGCACCGGCGACGAGTTGCGCGTCGATTTGGCCAAAAGCGAACTGAAGAACATCACCACCGGCGACATGTGGGCCATCAGTTCGCTCGGCGAAGTCGCACCGATCATCGAAGCGGGCGGGCTCTTCAACTACGCAAAAAGCGTCGGCATGTTGAAGGCGTAACGCAAGGAATTTCCTATGGCAATTGTGGCAGATCTCGTGGCGTACTTTTCGCGGTTCGCGCCGCCTGCCACGGCGGCCACTTGGGACAATGTCGGGTTGCTGATCGGCGATAGGGCTGGCCCTGCGAGCCGGATTCTCACCTGTCTGACGATTACGCCGAATGTCGTCGCCGAAGCCGTGGCCGAGAACGTCGATGCGATTGTCAGCCATCATCCCGTGTTGTTTCGCGGTGTCAAAACGCTCAGTTCAGAGACGTCCGAAGGGCGTCTGTTGCTGCCGTTGTTGCGTGCGGGCATTGCCGTCTACTCGCCGCATACCGCGTTCGACGATTGCTGTGGCGGCATCAATGACGACCTTTGCGAACGCCTCGGCTTGATCGATGTCAAACCGTTGCGTGTGGCTACACCCAGCGAGTTCGGCGAATATAAGCTCGTTGTTTTCGTTCCCGAAAGCGATCTCACAACCGTCGCCGATGCGTTATTCGCCGCCGGTGCGGGGAAGATCGGGAACTACGAGCAGTGCAGTTTTCGCACGCCAGGCACCGGCACGTTCTTCGGCAACGATGCTGCAAAACCGGCCATTGGGCAGAAGGGGCAACGCGAAGACGTGGCCGAGTTTCGCCTCGAAGTCGTCGTACCCAAATTGCGCGTCGAGCAGGTCGTGGCGGCACTTCGCCAATCGCATCGCTACGAGGAACCCGCCTACGACTTGTACCCGCTCCATAACCCAAACCGTACCGGCACCGGTCGCGTTGGCAAACTTCCCACGCCGCAAACGCTCGAATCGTTGGTCCAATTCACTGCCAGGGCACTGTCAGCGAGCGCGGTACAATTCGTCGGATCGCCTGAAAGAAACATCGCGCGGGTAGCGATCGCGTGCGGTGCGGCAGGGGAATATCTGCCCGATGCGATTCGCGAAAACGCCGACGTGTTCCTCACGGGCGAAGTCCGTTTCCACGATGCCCTCAGCGCCGAGGCGGCCGACATCGCGTTAATCCTGCCCGGCCATTACGCCACCGAGCGACCCGCAATCGAGAGGCTCGCCACGCGTTTGCAAAACGAATTCCCCCACGCCAAAGTCTGGCCGAGCCAAAGCGAGAGCGACCCACTGCAAACGCGGATGTATTGAGCGAAAATACTTCACGCGGCGTACTTCGTGCGCATTTTGTCCAGGAACTTCTTGCTGTCGGCGGTCACTTCCCAGGCGTTCGGCCAAAAGCACAAATCGACGCACCACCAGTCGTTCGGTACGCCGGCTGCCTGAATCGCGGGGAACAGTTCGTCGAAGTTCAGATGGCCCGTGCCGAACGGGTTGTGCGTCGAGGTATTGTGCTCGTTCAGGCTGCCGTCGCTGTCGATGACGTGAACGTGCGTGATTTTGCCCTTGAGCATCGTCAGCAGTTCGAGCGCGCCACCGGCGAGGATTTCCTTTTCGCCCTGATGGTTCGCGCCGATCTTCGCCGCCATGTGGGCATGGCACGTGTCGTACAGCACACCGAAGTTTTCGTTGCCCTTGCTGCGGACGGCATCGACGAGCGCGACAATCTCCGATGGCTTGTTGAACAGGAAGCCGGGTTCGAACTCCCAGCAGATGCGCATCCCATAGTCGGCGGCCATCTTGCTGCACTTGTCCCAGACGTTGACGATGCGATCCATTCCCGCCTGATAGCCGATCTTCTTGCCTTCTTCGGAGTCGAAGTAATTCGGTGCGAGTACGGAATCGACGCGGATCGTCTTCACGTCGAGGTCGGCGGCGAAGGCGCACCAGCCGAGGAACGCCGTGGTGTAGGCGGAGGGGATTTCGTCCATGATGCTGGTGCCGGGCGTCTTGAACGCCCAGAGATCGACAGCGATACCGGAGAGCGCGAGGCCGTGATCGGCGATTTCCTTGCGGAGTTTCTGGCGGCTGGCCTTCGTAGAATGCGTCGCGGGACTGGGGTGCGGGCCAAAGCTGCCGAGTTCGACGCCATCGTAGCCGAGGTCTTGCAGCTTGTGCAGGATCGTATGGAAATTATTCGTGGGAACTTCTTGATTGAACAGGTACGCCCAGGTGCCGATGGAAATCCGTGCCTTCGCCATGAGATGCAACTCCGTGGAAGAGTGGGTAAGCGAAAGGGGTTGCGCCCATTTCGCGGTGCGGCAGACCAGCAGCAGTGTGCCAACTGGGGTAGCAATCGAGTGACTATTACGTAGATTAACAAATTGTGGCCGAATGTGGTACCACTTGGAAGAATGTCGTATCGGCTGGCTCCGAAAACCGTTTCGCAGATTCAACTTCGGGCGATTGTAAGCTCGAATTTCACCTGCGAAAACGACCCGGAATGCACGGGAAACGGCAACAATCCGAATGAGTTTTCCATGTGAGGCGCAAGTTTCGTTGCCGAAGAACGAACTTAAGGGAAAGAAGTCCTGTCCCTGACGGTAACGAAGATAACAGATGAACGCCAGACTTTAAGGATTTTGCGAATGTTCAACGAATGGAAGTCACACGCAGGAAAAGTCTGGAACAGCACGGAGAAACCGATTAAGAAACTGACACGAATGACGATGGGACTCGGACCGACATTGTTTGCCGCGAACGCGGCCGACCAGTTCCGCCGGTTCGGCTGGGATGTCGCGATGACGGCCAACGGCGAAGAGGCTCGCAAACACGCGATCCGCAATCATGCCCAAACGGTCGTGATTCCGGTCTCCACCGAAGCCGAAGGCGGAATGCTGGCGATGGCCAAGACCATCAACGCCATGCCCGCGAACGCCAAGGTAATTTTGGTTTCCGTCACACGCGATCCACGGATCGCCCGGTTCGCGAAGCTGATCGGCGCGCGCTTCGTCTCCGAAACCGATGGCGTGCCCTCGCTATTGCGTGCCGTCACCGGAAATTGCGGCGTACTGGTCGGATAAACATCAACAAAGGTCAAGCATCCACCCACCCGACAACGGGTGGGTTTTTTCGTCGTGCTGGCGAGTCTGCATCGATGATGCACTTGCCGCTGACATGTTCTGGCCTGGATCGCAGCGATTTCCTCAATTTTGGAAAATGTTTCAATAAGTTCCAAATTGTGTTGACATTCAGTCAGGTCACCTGAAATACTGTATGTTGACTAACAAAAAATGTTGCTCGCTTAGCCGATCCGGCCGTCCGGAAAGAACTCCTCGCTTATGCTCCACTGTACCTGTGCCGAATCGGTTCGGAGTCCGAAAATGAGGAAATTCGTGAAGCCACTTCGAGTACGATCGCAGAAATCGGCGGGATGGAAGTCGTCGAGCCACTCAAAAACCTGACCATTTTCAGTTCGCTTCCAGGCCCCAAACCTCGACCGTCCGTTCGGTCGTGGGCGGTGAAGACACTCGACCGACTCGACCCTGACAAGTTGATTGAAATGATCGAGGGCAAGCCCTCCTCATACAGAGCCAGGCCGCACAGCACGTCCGCGAACCCCGACAAGTTGATTGAAATGATCGAGGGCAAGCCTGTCAGTAAGGCGAAATCCGTCATCGAATTTACGCGCAACACACCGAAATTCGAGAAGGACCAAGACAGCAATCGCCTGGCCGCCGATGCACAGCAAAACCTCAGTCGTTCGGGCGTGAAATGACAGCTTCACCTTCACCTTCGTGTTCAAATGCCAGTTTTCCGGCCTAAAAGGGTCGGTTCTGTCAGCGTAAGGCAAC
>Ga0105044_10010702_pt1 | contig 12525 bp, 9 predicted proteins | sample MAT01_FD_78092 | JGI IMG/M metagenome (GOLD analysis project Ga0105044, IMG submission 78092) | Freshwater microbial communities from Lake Fryxell liftoff mats and glacier meltwater in Antarctica - MAT-01 | ecosystem: Environmental > Aquatic > Freshwater > Ice > Liftoff microbial mat | place...
CCGCAGATACCTGCGATAGCATCATCGTAAGTAACGCGGTAAACAAGCGGAGCACGAGCATGGCTTAAGTGTAGTCGCCTCGCGGAAAAAGCGTGCATGCGGGCGAAGGAAAGCCCGAAAGGGATGCCCGCGAAACAGACGGTGAAGAGCCTGTGAGATATTGCCTTGGCTTCGCGTTCAAGCGTCCGTCATTGAGGCGGGTGCGGTGGCGGAACTGGCGGGGCGGGCGGGACGGGCGATGGTTGCGGCGACGGGTGTGGCGAGGCGTTCAGAGGGCGCGGTCCCCCCGCTGAAGTTGGCGGGTATTTACGAACGAGGGTGTAGGTTGCGAAGAGGTCGTTTTGCAGATCCATCGGCTGCTCACCCTGATCCCATTCTAGCGCCAAGCCCAGTTTGCGGGTCGCTTGCGAATCGTCTTTGTCAAACTCGAGAACTTCCAGCCCTGCGGCCTTGAACGCCTCGCGAGAGAAGGGCGAGCGCCCATCGGCCCAAGGAATATACCGCTCAGTGGATTGCTTTGGTGTAATATTATATATAAGGAAGAGTCCACTCACGTTAAGCGATGCCGCGACGGAGCGGAGAAACTGTTCGTCGCTCACCCCAAGGTCAACCAGCATCCGCTTATCTACTTCCTTCTCCGGATGAATGTAACCGTTCTTGAGGGTGTTCTTGGAAATAATAAAATCAAATCCTCTGCCCACCTCTTCAATGGTTCGCTCGCTCTTTGGCCATCTTCCCAGCACAATCCTGAGCGAGCCATCCGGGGCGAGGTTCTCTCCCATACCGACCCCCTCGATCACGCCGGTGTCTTGTGGGTCGCTATACAAAGCTTGCAGCAGCGGATCAACATCTACGCCAACCACGTGAGAGCCCGCGCTGGCCAGTAGACGTAAGTGGCCAATCCCACCGTAACCAAAGTCCAGGAGCCGCTTGCCCACAAAACACTCTTTGCAATCAAGCTGTTTGCAGAGCAGATCAAGCGCTCGGGAGTAAGCGAGCGGGGAGCCGTATCGAGTGTAATAATAATACTCGTCGTCAAGCTCGCGAGGCGCAAACCCCGCGCGATCCACCTCGGTGAGGGCATCAAAGGCCGACTGCGTAAGCGCCTCAAGCTTCTGCTGATTCCAGAACACCGTCCGGACGCGCGGGAAGGGCAGCCAGTTGGTGGCGAAGAGCCAGCGCTTGGTTCCGTCACACTCGAGCAACCGCCGGACTTGCCCCGCCTCAGCGCGAAGCTGTTCAACAATGGATGCGCCCTCACGACGCTTGGTGCTGCTCGCTGGGCGGGCTTGCTCGCTCGCACCAAGAGGCGAAGGCAGAGGCGAAGGCGGAGGCGAAGGCAAAGGCGGAGGCGAAGGTAGAGGCGAAGGTGCATCTGGCGAGGTGGGGTTGGGCGTGGGCCCAGCGGGGGTCGTCTGTCCCGACACCACGCCAGCACTTGATAACGTAAGCAGGACGATCGCCAGGCTAGCTGTGCGAAACCTTTGCGAGGAATGCAACCGATACACGGGCCGATACACGAGCTGAGATGGCATGATATAAGTATAGGAACGTCCGTGCAAACTTCGCTTGGCCTCCCCGGGCAGAGCCGAAGCGGAGAGAATCTCGCTCGCTACGCCCTGGGGCGTTCCTTAATCTTTTTCGCAGGGTTCCCCACGTTCACCGACCACGCCTCAAGATCTTTAAATGCCGAAGCTCGCGCGCCCAGCACCGCGCCCTCGTGCAGCGTCACGTTGGGTCCGACGAACGAATCGGCCAGCAGCCACGCATCATTCTTCAGCGTGATGGGCGGCCGAAGAAGCGGCAGCGTGTGATGATTAAGGTCGTGCGAGCCCGCGCAAAGGTGCGCATACTGGCTGAGGCAGCAGCGGTCCCCTAGCGTAATTGGTCCGAGCGCGTAGACGATCGCGTGCTCTCCGATGGCGCATCGATCGCCGCAAGAAAAGTTCCAGGGGCACTCAAAGTGCGCCGTACGTTTAATCTGACACTTGGCCCCGACCTTAGCCCCGAAGGCTCGCAAAAGCGCAGCGCGGTAGCCGTACCACGTGGGGAAGGAGATGCGAAAGAGCGTCTGCTCCACAAGCCCCCAGAGCAACCGTTTGATCTTCTCGCCGGTAGTGTAGGGTGAAATATAACGTCCCTCCTCTTGCGAGAGTTGGGCCGCGTTAGCAAGGTGCGGATTCGCCAACGGTGCCGAAGGGCTTTGAGAGTGCGGGGCGTGGGGGGAGTTAGGCTGAGACATGAGAGGGCGCGGGGGAAAAGGTTAGGCTCAACTAAGTGTGTCCGGGAGTGCGTGCGCGAGCCAGCGGAGATCGTTAAAAGCCAGCGAAGCTCATCATAAGCCAGCGGAGTTAAACATAATCCAGCGGAGCTCGTCATGAAATCGCTTTGCGCGAACGCTCTTTCTCGTGCGCGCTCATCTCGCGAGACTTAGCGATACTTACAAACTCGTACCACGCCAAAAGCCTGCACATAACCAGCCCGGGATACGCATCCATAAAGCCGCGCTGGAAAAAGTAAGAATACACGAACCGCAGCGTGGGCCGGAAAGGGAGCTTGCGGCCAAATCGCTTGATGAACCGCCGTCGTTCGATCGGACCGCCGAACAGGCTCGCGTTCACCGCCCCGATGTCGCCCGCCTTCATCGCGTGCGCCTCCCAAGTTGTGTAGCGGTTATGTTTCTCGATCCATGCCGAAAGGTCCGGGTAGGCGTAATGAAGGAACTCGTGCTGGAGGTACCCCGCCTCACCCGAAGAGAGCACGATGTGCTCGTGAACTTCGTTGTCACCGCTGCCGGTATCGCCCAGGTTTCCGATCCGCTCGTACCGCCCCAGCTTATGTTTAAACAAACGCACGTTCCACGAGGGGTAGTACCCGCACCCCTTCAGCCACCGGCCCAGGAACATAAATCGGCGGTTCACCCAGTAACCATCGCCGCACCCGCGCCTCGCAGACCCCGCGCCAGGTTTCCACTCACCGCTCACCACGCGACGGATCTCCTCGGCGAGTTCCTCGGTCATGTACTCGTCGGCATCGAGGATCATGACCCACTCGTTGTTCCAGGGGATTTGCTCAAGCGCCCAATTCTTTTTCTTGGGCCATCCGGTAAAGCGATCATAATTAAACTGATAGACCTGCGCCCCCATCGCCTGCGCCAGGGGAATCGTTTTGTCCCTGCTTCTGCTGTCGATCACGACGATCTCTGTCGCCCAGTTGCAGCGCCGCAGGCACTCCACAATGTTACGTTCCTCGTTCTTTACCGGCACCAGGATCGAGATCGGCACTGTTCGGTACCCCGGCCAGGTGCCGGGAATATTAATATGCGGCTTAAGCTGTGTAATATAAGATGCGGTCTCAGCGTGGATAGGTTCAGGCCCGGGCGTCGCCTCGTGATGCCTGGCACCGCCCAAAGCTCCGGCACCGGCCGATGAATCGCCCTCCGACGAGTCCGGTACAGACAACGCGGCCATGATATATGGCGGCACGCTCGCGAGGATGGTCGGTCGATCGGCTATCGGGTTAGGCGGCACTTCATCAGAAAGCGGCTTAGGAAGAAGCGTCGGCCCCGCCACGGTGATCGCCGAGTTAATCAGATCGCCCTCCGGCACCGCAAGGCCCTTCGTAGGAGTTTCGGCCAGCCGTTTGGCATCCTCGTCGATGTGCAGCGCACGGATCTCCGCGAGCTTGAGTGATATAAGCAGATCGTAGGTTGAAAGTAGCAGACAAAACCGAAGTCCCGGAAGGCCGTCCAGTATCCCCAGCCGGAAAATGTACATGTACAAAAACCGCCAAAATCCAGAGAGCGGTAGCCGCGGCAGGACATGCCGCTTGAGCCAACGACGCGTCGCGATACCCCGCTCCAGTGGGCCAGCGTCGTCCACCTTCTTGCTAATTCGCTCGCGAGTCAACTCTCTGGCTTCGAGCGTTGAGTAGCGGTTATGTTTCGCGATCAAGTGCTCTAATCCCCGCCGATCCTCGTGGTTCATCAGGTGCCGCAGCCGCCCGGTGGGCCCATCCACGATCATGTGCTCGTGAACCTCTCGCTCTTCATACTTCGCTTTGCCGCGCTTAAAGAAACGCAAGTTATAACTGGGAAAGTACCCGCAGTGGCGGATAGGGCTGCCCAGAAAAAACGTAAGCCTGTTAACGTAAAACCCCGCCTCGCTCACGCTATTCACATCCCGCGCTGCCAGCGCTAAAAGTTCATCGCGCAGGGCGGGTGTGATCGACTCGTCTGCATCAAGGATAAACACCCAGTGCGACTGCATCGGCAGATTGGTAAGCGCCCAGTTCTTTTGCTTGGCGTACCCAAGCCACGGGCGGATCACAACCTTCGCTCCCATCTCCTCCGCGATCTCGCGCGTCCGGTCCGTGCTCTGTGAATCCACGACGTGGATCACATCCGCCCATTCAAACACGCTCTTAATCGCCTCAACGATATTCAACTCTTCGTTAAACGTCGGTATGACGACTTCAATGTTGCTCCGCCCCGAGAGAGTTCGAAATCGTGGTTTATCCGCAGTGGACAGCCGGTGGCCGTTCAGCGCATCGGGCATCTTTCCGTTCGAGCGCGCTCCCTCCCCTGTCGAGCCATTCTCGCCCCACCCTGAAACACCCGATGTAGCTTGAGATTCGCTCATGGATCCTTTTATTCCGCTCTTAACGCTTCACCGCTCATTCAAACGGCGAACGACCACCTCAGATTAGTACACTACACAAACCTAGCCGCAGCTTCCACTCCGCAACTGAGAGCCGACTCGCAACTGCACTACCAAAATCCTAATTCGAGCACCTTTTCCCGCGCCCGACCTTGTAAACGCTGTGCTTGCTGGTGTGGGCGGCGGCTTGCATGGTAGATTAGGTCCGCTTCAGCATCGGCAAGATTGCCCTGCTCCCAAACCTCAAGGGAGACATACTGCGCTCGTTTGACCTCTCTGTCGTTCAAATACGAACCCACGACCGTTGATCCGTTTAAGGGCTTCCCCGGTTCCGTGGACCGACAAGCCCCTTATGATGGCCGCCCAAGACTCCCAGCCACACCGTTTGCTCATTTTCTCTATTCCTGACCGCTCATTACCACGTGCCCTCGATCACCACCGGCCAACTCGCTTCGATCATCTCCGCCCAGCTCGTGGGGCCGCCTGATCTCATCCTACGCGGCGTGGAAAGTGCCGACAGGGCCGTCTCCGGACACTTGACGTTCGTGCGATCCGCCAAGTTCGCCGCGGCGTGGCGAAGTGGGCTCGCGACCGCAGCCCTGGTCGCCGCTGACGTTCCGCTCGATCGGGTTTTGGAAGATGTTCTTACCGGCAATCCTGGCGCGGCCCGAGCCATTCTGTTGGTTCCCGATGCTGACCTCGCGATGATCGCCGCTTTGGAATGCTTTGCCCCGCCCGAGCCTGCTCCGTGGCAGTCGAGCGGCGCGGGGGCGCAGATTCACGCCTCTGCGGTCATTCACCCTACCGCCTCGGTTGCAGCCACCGCTTTCATCGGTCCACTCTGTGTGGTTGGGCCTGGAGCCGTGATCGGGCACGAGGCACGCTTGGTTGCGCACGTGACCATCGGGGCGGGCGGAGCGGTGGGTGCCCGCACAGTCCTGTATCCCTCGGTCACAGTTTATGATCGCTGCCGGATCGGCGCGGATTGCATGATCCACGGTGGCGTTGTCATCGGGGCCGATGGCTTTGGTTACCATCCTCGGGCCGACGGTCAAGGCGTGATCAAAATACCGCATATCGGCGACGTTGTGATCGAAGATCATGTCGAAATCGGCGCGAACACGTGTGTAGACCGCGGCAAGTTTGGTAGCTCGGTTATTGGCGCGGGGACCAAAATAGACAACTTGGTGCAGATCGGACATAACTGTCGAATCGGCCGCTCGTGCATTATCTGCGGCGAGGTGGGATTGTCCGGTTCGGTTACGTTAGGAGACGGCGTTGTACTTGGCGGGCGCGTGGGGGTAGCCGACAATGTTACGATTGGCGCGGGAGCGCGCGTCGCCGCGTACTCGGGCGTAACGGGGAATATTCCCGCTGGCGAAACCTACATGGGTGCGCCCGCAGGGCCGGTTCAAGAGTGGCGACGCATTTACGGCTACCTTCGACGCCTGGGGAAAAACCGTGCGGCCACTTCCGACTCCTTGTAGCTATCGTAAACGCGGCGAGTGGCCTTGCATCGTAACTACAGGGTGTTTAGTGGCGACCGCGGGCGCCTGAGTGTAAGCTCGCCAGCGTAGCCGGGGGAAGCAGCGTATCTTCGCAACCGATCACGCCGCAACGACGCCGGCGGCGCATAACGTTACAACCAGGTCACGCATCTTTAACAACATCCTCGTCTCAAAGCCGCCGCGATCGTAACACTAGCCGACATTCCTAAGGGCCGCACGTTATGAGAGGTACTCGCTACAATCGCGCCGCTGGATTTACATTGTTTCGAGCCTAAGACATCCGACCCGCGCAGACCTCTCCACAATGACTTTGCCTCTCGCAGCCCCGAGCTTCTTTGCCACCCTCGCTGAGGCCGCTTTGCCCTTGGTGCATGCCGCGACCCAAGGCGGCCAGAATAGTTCACGGTTATGGTTTTACGCGGCGTTCATCGCTCTCATCTGCATCTTCCTCGCGTTGGACCTTGGCGTCTTTAACCGCAAAGCCCACATTGTTTCGATGAAGGAAGCGCTCCTTTGGACCGCCCTCTGGGTCTCGTGCGCACTTATCTTCTCCGTCGGTGTGTACTTCATGTACACCCATCACTGGTTGGGTATCGGAGTTAACGTGCCGCAGGCGGCGGGGAAAGAGACGCGTGATGTTGCGGGGCCAGAGGCGGTAGGGCTATTTCTGACCAGTTGGATGCTCGAGTACGCCTTGAGCATGGACAACATCTTTGTAATAGCGCTCGTGTTTCGTTACTTCTGCGTTCCCGCGCTTCACCAGCATCGGGTTCTCTTTTGGGGTATCCTGGGCGCGCTCGTTCTGCGAGGCCTGATGATCTGGCTCGGCGCAGAACTCATCGAACGCTTCCACTGGATCGAGTATGTCTTTGGCGCGTTTCTCGTCTACTCTGGAATTAAGATGATGCGAGCGGGCGACGAGGAACACCTCGACCCCGAGAAGAACCCCATCGTCAAGCTCGCTCGCCGCTTCATGAGAGTGTCGCCCACCTTCGACGGCGAACGATTTTTTACGCGTGTCGACGGCCTCCGCGCGGTGACCCCGATGTTCCTCGTGCTGCTCGTCGTCGAAAGCACCGATGTCGTCTTCGCCGTCGATTCGATTCCCGCCGCGTTCGGGGTAACCCGCGATTCCTTCATCGTATTCACGAGTAACATCTTCGCTATTTTGGGCTTAAGGTCGCTCTATTTCGCGGTCTCGAACCTGATGGGCAAGTTTGATCATCTGAAATACGCGCTCGCGTTTATTCTGATCTTCATCGGAGTGAAGATGCTGGCGACTTACTTTCAGTTCCACCTCTCACCCACGATATCTCTCGCCGTTATCGCTGGCTCGCTCATTGCCGGGGTCATGAGCTCCATCTTCTCAAACCGAAGGGCCGCGCCGGACGTACCGCCCGATTAAGCTCCGCCGCCAACAACGCCTGCCCGCCCCGGCTCCTTCACTTGCAGCCCCCGCCGCGCCCGTGGTTTATCTCTCCATCCGCTTGCGGGCCTCTGTAATGACATACTCCCATTGCAGCGCAGGTCCAGGGTCTGCCTTGTTCGCCTGGATGTGATAATGCCCCAGCACCCCCCGATACCCCGCCAGCTGCTCGTCGGGAAGCTTCCGGGTAATTAGTTGCCCCAGCTCATCCTTGGGATAGTCGCACGTAATATTAGGAAGCGCGGTGCAGAGCGCCGCCGTCAACTTAATCAGCGAATCATACTGCTGCGGCGTGAGGTCGTACATCCGGTGTACCGCGCCTTGAACAGGCCCGACGACCATCCCAGCCCGCGCTGGCCTGCCTACAAAGTTGGGCGTGCGCACTCCCCCATCGCCGAACACGCTGGGTATCGTAATTCGCAGCGCATTGCCCTGCGCGTCTCGTTGATACCACTTGTCAAACGGGTCGGGGGCACCCTCGGGGTACGAACCCATGTTGGCAATTTCGATCCCCACCGAGCGACTATTGCTTGTGGTAGCGTGCCACGCCCGCTCTTTCACGTCAAGCGTCTGGTAGATCGTGCCGTCGATATCGAGCAGGAAGTGAACGCTCAACCCGCGCAGGTCATGTAATATTTTAAAGCACTGGCGGCTGGTCCCGCAGACATCATAATGTAACACAAACTGATCCACGCTCCGGCGCAGCAGTTCAAGGTCCCAGCCCCCGCCGCGGACCCGCTCAAGCTCTTCGGGCAGCAGATTGGCCGATCGAACATTGTAACGATTGGGCGTATCGGGCGCTCTCCCCGCGCCCAGCATCGCCTCCCAGGTCGATTCTTCCCACGGCGCAAAACGCTTTTCAACCCGGTATCCATCGTAACCACCCGGGTCGCTCCATAACACCACCGGAGCCCCGGTGTGGAAGAGTTCCCCCGCGATCATAATCTCATCATTCAGACGCACATACGCGCTTTCGCCGCTCTTTCCTCCGGCGAACTCGCCCGGACGCTTGCTCCGCCCGCACCCCGCCCACGTTACTACCGCAATCAGCGGTACGATGAAGAGCAACAAAACGACAGCGACCACGCCCGTTCTCCCCGCACCCAGGCGCGACCCCACGCCCATCACCGCAGCGGGCAGGGACGCGACGACTCGCCACGCCAGGCTCCCAGCTCGTCGCCATTTTCTCCGTCGTGTAGCCGCTCTTCCGGTCCTGTTTCCACGCGACATGCCGCACAGTTCCTCTCTTTATTTCTTCGCCAACTCAAACGCTTCACCGCGCTCAGCGGACAATGCCCCGAGCACCGACGCGCCGCCAACCCTCCGCCCGCGGTGACTGGGTTGATCCCATGGCAATCACGAACCTCTCACTCGCAGGCTCACCACCGCACCGTACACTCGACCTCCCTCGCGCCGACCAATCGCCTCCTATTCCTCTTTCCCGCCTCATAAGTTCGGCTCTCGCCCCCGTACAACATAAGTTTATCCTCGCCCGCTTCCTTCCGCCGCGCTGACTCCTCACCGTGCCATGCTCCCCTCCCCGCCCCTCATCCTCGCAGCGTCGTCACTCGCCCGGGCCGACGTCCTCGTGCTCTGTGCCTACTTCGCCCTGCTCATCGGCACCGGCATCTGGTTTTCTCGCAGGAAAGTTCGCGATACGCGGGATTACTTCCTCGCCAACCGCTCCATGCCCGCTTGGGCCGTCTCTCTCTCCATCCTCGCCACCGCCCAATCCGCGGCGACATTCGTAGGAGTTCCGCAAAGTTCCTATCTCGGCGATCTCACTTATCTTTCGTCGAATATCGGCGGGGTGATCGCTGGGTTCATTCTGGCTTGGATCTTCATTCCCGCGTACTACCGCCTGGGCATCACAACGCCCTATGCCCTCCTCGAAACCCGCTTCGGCCCCCACGCCCGCACCGGGGCCTCCTGGGCCTATCTTGTTGGCCGCGTCTTCGCGAGCGGCGCACGCGTCTTCGTGGGCTCGTTACCCGCCTGCGAGGCGATCTTCGGTGATATCACCGCGCCCAACCTCTGCATCACCATCGTCATCTTCATGATCTTTGGTATTCTTTATACCTTTGTCGGCGGCATCAGCAGCGCGATCTGGACAGATGTCATACAGGTTTGCGTCTACCTCGGAGCCGCCGTCGTCGCGCTGGTGCTCCTCTACTCGCGGATACCCGGCGATGCCTCCACTATAGTGCATGCCCTCAGCCATCCACCCCCGCCGGAAGCCTCTAAACTCATCGTAATAAGCTGGTCCACCGATCTCTCCAAGGAGTTCACGGTTTTCACGGTCACCACGGGGTTTGTGCTGCTCACCCTCGCCTCACACGGCATGGATCAAGACCTCGTTCAGCGGATGCTCACCTGCAAGAACGCTGGCCAAGGAGCCAAAAGCGTGCTCGGCGGTGTCTTGATAGGCATCCCCACCGTAATTTTATTCCTTACCCTGGGGTTGCTGCTCTCAATCTTCTACAAACGCCCCGACATCATGGGCTCGGCCGCGCCAGATTATGCTGTAGGCACCTTCGCCTTCCAGACATTTGCCTTCCGTGAAATGCAGGGCGGGCTGGCTGGCCTCTTCCTCGCCGGGCTCTTCGCCGCAGGGCCAGCAGGAATTAACTCCGGGCTCAACTCCATGTCGAGCACGTTCGTGACCGACCTCTACCGTCGCCGCTATCGCACCAATACCGAGGCCCACTACCTGCGCGTCGGTCGGCTGGCGGTAATAGTGAGTGGCTTGGCGATCGGCGGCTTCGCCATGGCCTGCATCGCCCTCTACAACCCCAAACAAAACACCCTGATCGGCTTCGTCCTCAGCGTCATGAACTTTGCCTATGCAGGCCTGCTGGGCATGTTCCTCATTGCCCTCTTCACCCGCCGCGGCACGCAAGCCAGCGCGCTCTGGGCTTTGGCCACCGGCTTTGCAGTCGTTTTCCTCTTACAACCCAGCATCTGGAAAGTTTGGACGAATCTGACGCCTTGGCTGCAAGAGCATGTAAACCCAATCCAGCTGGCGTTCCCCTGGCACCTCGTGCTCGGAGCCACCGCTGCGTGCTTAGTCTGCGCCTCCAAAACCCGGCCACCCGCTTCGACACGGCCATCCTAACGCAACCCCCGGAAAGCACGCCCATCACACGCCCGACCCCGAAGCGGTCGCCCATGGCCTTAGCGGTCGCCCCGTGTGTGCCACCACCGGCCTCGCTGTGAGCGAACAGGCGTTCTCCAAGGTCGCGCATCGAGACCGACTTCGAACTCATAGAAGTTCCGAGAAGCGGTTAGTAAAAACGGCCGGCAGAAACGGCCAGCAGAAACGACTGGACTGACTATCGCTTTCGCACGCGATGCCAGGGAGAATCACGCCCGGAGTTCCAGCGAACTTCCTTTACTCTGCACACCTTCGCGGGGCTGCCTTACCACTATTACACCACTTTGGACCATTTAGACAGCCTGCGCGCCCGACCGCGCACTCTAAGTCTTTTTTAATCGCGAACGGGCTCTGGCCTCGCTACTGCTCACCACCTCTGCGAAGAAAGCATGGAAGCCACAATATCACTGGGTCAACACCGCTCTGGGTTAAGTACGCGCCTTGACCCGTTAAAAAAACCTCGTCTTATCCGCAAAAAATGACAAACGCCGCTTTCGCGGCGTTCGTCCTGCTGCGGCAACTGGTGCGTTTCACCCACCCCTCCCCTACCCCACCAAAATCAGCCCAGAAACTAACACATCCCCGGGCCGCGCTCCACTCCTCAGCATCCACGATAAACTTACATCTTGGGCTTCGCGCCACCAATCTGCTTCTCAATCCCCGCACCAAACCCGGCGGGGTACAAGTATTTACCCTGGTCCGCCGCGGCTTTCTCCACTTCAACCTGCACCCGGTTGGTCTTGGCATACGCATCCTGACGAACCCCCGTCACCTGCCATGAAACTTTCATGCCCGCCTTGCCACCGGCGATCTCAAAGTGATTCTTCTCAATCTCCTTCGAGACGTAAACCGGCGCGTGCGATCCCATGCACGTCAACTGGTACCGGAAGTCCATGTTCAACGCCTCGAAGTACTCCGGCATCGTTATGATTACGCTTCCATCCGCCCCCACCGTCGCCACGCCATCATAAATATTCTTCATCTCGGGCGATTCAACAAACGAATGATATAAGTACTTCGCCTCGGGGTAGAGGGGATGATCAATCTTAAACGTGCCGGAGAACTTGCTGACCGAGCCAAGCACCGCCAGGTTTCCATCGATCCGCACGCGGCCGTCAAAGTCGCCAGCATAACCCGAAACGTTTGATCCGCCGTTGCTCGCAGAGATACCCGTCCCACCCGCCTGCGCCAACGAGTAGACGCCCGTTCCAAAGTTATTAAACGCCGAGATCGCCACCGTTCCCGCCCCGTTGCCCTCGCCGCGAACGCCAGATGAAACGCTACCTCCGCCCCCATTCGTCCGACCCAGCACCCCCGCGCCCCCGGTGGCACCGGAGTAACCAAACACGCCCGCTGTCAGCCCAGTTCCCATCACGCCAATACCAAAGCTGCCAGTGGAACTGCCTTTGATCGCAATCCCCTTGTTCTGATTCGCGCCAGGAATGCTCTCGCCTTGGGCAGAACTCTCAGCGCGAAGAGTTGGCACCGTCGCGTTCGTATTGTTATTATCGAAGAACCCCGCTCCCCCCGTTCCCGCCTGTGTTGCCTGCAGCGCGGTGGATGTGCTCGCGGAGTTCGAAGCAGCGAAACCGCCAACCGTCCCGGTCCCCGCGGATGTTACAGCCAACGCTGTATTATTGTTAGCACTCGAGGTAATGTCCAAGGTCGCGACGTTCCCACTCGTACCACGATTGATCCCCACGATCGCCCGCCCACTGTCGCCCCCCTGCACAGCATACAGCGCGTAAGCTCCGTTCGAGCTGGTCAATGCATAGATGC
>Ga0105044_10010704_pt1 | contig 12523 bp, 16 predicted proteins | sample MAT01_FD_78092 | JGI IMG/M metagenome (GOLD analysis project Ga0105044, IMG submission 78092) | Freshwater microbial communities from Lake Fryxell liftoff mats and glacier meltwater in Antarctica - MAT-01 | ecosystem: Environmental > Aquatic > Freshwater > Ice > Liftoff microbial mat | place...
ACTTCTCACTTCTCACTTTCCAGAGCTTTTCTCCCAAGCTCCACTCTCAGATCCATGTCTTCGAAGGTCGTGCTGCCTTCGAGGAGCACCATCCCTGTTTCTCCATACGTCATGACAATGGTGGGGAAGCCGGTGGCGCCCATGGAGACTACGAATTCGTACTCTGCTTGTACAGCTTCGAGGATTTGTTCGTCTTGCATGAGGTTGACGAAGAGCATGGGGTCTTGACCGAATTCTTCGGCAAGAGACGCATACGTGACGTCTGCGTCTAGATTGAGCTTGTCAGAGAAGTGGGCGGCTTGAAGACGACATGCAAACGCCAGTGCCTTTGATGCATCGAGCACCTTCATCGTCATCAGGGCAACGGCGGAACGTCCGGCGTCGGAAGACTCGCCCGCGTAGACGTCGATGGGGATGTTGTTCTCATACGTTGTGGCAATGCGCTGGAGGACCGGACCGAATTCCCAGCACCAGGTGCAGGCGGCATTCTGAAGATAGAGGAGGCGTGTTTCCATGAACGAAGATACGTCGAGACCATTCAGCAAGACATAGGCTCTACCCAGCTTCAGTGAGACGCCGTGAAGATCACCCAGGCAATGTATGTGCGGCTGCCTCGTAGTTCGGAAGCGATATGAGCAGACTTTTTTATCGGCGATGTTGCTTGGCGTTGGGAGCCACGGAAGAACACCTGAGCCTGGATGTCCTGATTCATGCAGGTCGCCTCCGGTAAGAACCTTGGGTCAGGCACACATTTCGTACTTTTGTTATTCAATTTTGGAGAAAGATCCCATGGCATCAAAGGTTCAGTGGAACAACCCGTGGACGAAGGAGAACTACATCTACCTTGGTATTGGCATCGCCATTATCTTGGTAGGATATGCACTCATGATGACAGGTATCAGCGGAGGTTGGGATAACGTCTGGGCCGTTGATGTGGCACCGGTTGTGCTGATCATTGGCTTCTGCGTGGTGATCCCATGGGCAATCATGGCTTCGGGCAAGTCTACGGACGCATGACGTCACGCTCGAAGTCCATATCGCAGACAGAGACATTGGCGCAGAGCGTCCGGCCTGAAGACGAGGCGGACATTCTTGCACGCACAGAAGCCAAGCTTCAAAGCGACGTTCATGTTCATGCCTTTCGAACATTGCTCATAAACGTGCGCATGCTGTTTCGCATGATGCGAGACGAAACGTTTTCAGTGGCATGGCCCACGAAGGCATTAGTTCTTGGCGGACTTGTGTACTTCCTACTACCAACAGATATCACGCCGGACTTCATTCCGATCGTTGGATATATCGACGATACGTTGGTGATCGGTTGGGTGGTAAAACGACTCGCCCACGAGATAGAGCGCTATACGGCGCATACACTCCCAACTCCCCTCTAACCTTCGGATCAGCTATGGAACTCGTGAACGGTCGCTATCAGATCGGTGGCGTAGACGTGATGGACATTTGTGCTCTGGCGGGCATGCCGGTGTACGTGTATGATACAGCCATCATGAGCAAACAAGTTGAACGTCTCCGTTCCGCCTTCCCCTCCATTCCCCTCCGCATCAAGTATGCATGTAAGGCGCTCAACAACGTTACCGTGCTGAAATACTTGCGGTCGTTGGGTGTGGGTCTGGATACCGTATCGATTCAGGAAGTAGATCTGGGGCTGCATGCGGGCTTTTTGCCGCACGAGATCATGTACACGCCGAATTGCGTGAGCATGGACGAGATTCGCTCGGCTGTTGAACGCGGTGTTCGCATCAACATCGACAACATTTCCATCCTCGAACAATTCGGTCATGAATTCGGCAACACCGTGCCGGTCTGCATTCGTTTGAATCCGCACATTATGGCTGGAGGAAATGAACGCATCAGCACCGGACATATCGATTCGAAGTTCGGCATCTCCATCTATCAGCTACGGCACGTGCAACGCATCGTTGCATCGAACAACGTGCATGTGAATGGATTGCACATGCACACCGGAAGCGACATTCTCGACGCCGGCGTGTTCTTGCAAGGTGCAGAGATTCTATTCGATGCAGCTGCAACTTTTCCTGACTTAGAGTTTCTGGATTTTGGGAGCGGCTTCAAGGTGCCCTATAAGCCCGATGATATCGCAACGGATATCGAAGAGTTGGGCACGCAACTTTCATTGCGCATCGAAGAATTCAATGCAATGCGAGACAAGCCCATCGAAGTGTGGTTTGAACCAGGTAAGTTCATCGTGAGCGAGTCGGGCACATTCCTCGCGCAAGTGAATGTGATCAAGCAAACGACGGCTACTGTTTTTGCCGGCGTAGACTCAGGACTGAATCATCTTATTCGCCCGATGCTCTACGGATCGTATCATCACATTGTGAACGCGAGCAATCCCGATGGGACACAGCGCATCTACACCGTAGTGGGCTACATTTGCGAGACCGATACGTTTGGATGGGATCGCAAGCTTAACGAAGTGCGCGAGGGCGACGTGCTTGCATTCCTGAATGCGGGCGCCTATGGCTTCACGATGGCGAGCAATTACAACTCTCGCTTCCGTCCCGCAGAAGTGTTGGTGCACAATGGTAAGGCACACATCATCCGCGCACGCGAGACCATGGATGATCTGCTTCGCAATCAGGTAGACGTGCAGTTGTGATCGATTTTTAAAACGTGATCACGGCAGAAACGCGCCACGTTTGCATGTTCAATGGAGCGACGGTTTCAAACGGCCAGTTCATTTGGTGCTGACGGAGTCCCGCAAAGCCCATGCTCACTGCGTTCTTCAACACAAAGTATATGATCGGTGCAACGGCTGGTGATGAGCGTCCGACAGCCTTCGCGAATGCTGTTGCGATTCCACCAGCAACACCCTCGATCAAACCGGAACCGGCCCAGTACCAGAACAAATGTCGAGCATAAATCTGCGACCAATCGTACGATCCGCGCAATTCGATATTCTTCGTGAGTTGCAGTCCTATTCCCGCCTGTGCAGACGCGCCGAAGCGTACCGAACCAGCGAACTCTTGCAGTGCAAGATTTTGCAATGAGTCTGCAACCATGGACCTTGGATTCACAAAGCTCCACGACACGGCGCTACCGCCAGCATAGAAATTCACAGCCATCGATTCGCTCAACTCGTAGCCATACCCATTAGTGCCGCTAAAACCGAAACTCCATATATCCGCCGTTTGGGTGAGCGGTGGCAGAGGCTGGTCTTTCGCCATTGCATACCGCAGAAAGACGCCAACGGATGAACTAAACACCGTTTTCTCTGGGTGTTCACGAATGCGCAACGTCCCTAAGGTGAGGCCAAACGATAGGTTGTCTTCGAGTGGCGCCGTTCCATTTCTGCGCATCGACGTGGGACCACCCCACAACTCCATTTGCGGCTTTACTTGCGAAAACGTCATCCACGTTGGTGTGTCCATATCGAACACGTCCGACGAATCCGTCCAATCGACCTTCGGCGGAGTCAACGTCGTCTGGGCCTGCATCGACGAGACCACAAGTACGACAAGGAAGAGTGGGAGGGTGGCAAGGCGCACGAGCATGTTCTTAATCCTCTGGTGAGTCTGATTTCTTCCGACGTGATCGCATTTTCATCTCGGTAGGTTTCTTTTCTTCCGTGAAGTCGTTGCTAATATAACCGTCTCGAGTAAACACTTTGCCACGCTTGGCATCATCGCTTGCGCGCTTTGGACGAGGTCCGCCGGTGTTGAATGGTTGTGGTGCGTTACGCTTAAAGCCAGGACGCTGTGCGCCGCCCGGACGTGGTGGACTGTTGCGCCGACGTTGCTGTCCGCCTGCCCCGCCACCATACCGATTTCCTCCGCCTCGTGTGCTGGACACCTGCTTGAGGAATGCACTTTCGTTCGTCATCGGCTGCCATGATTCATCGTCAGCTGGCGGTCGTTGCGGAGCCGTTGGACGTGATGGGCGGTTGCCCCGCTGCTCTGCGTTGTATGGCCTGCCTCCACCACCTTGTGGACGGCCACCGCGTTGGGGCGGCCGACTTCCACCTTGTGGACGACCTTCACCTTGTGGACGACCTTCACCTTGTGGACGGCCTTCACCTTGTGGACGGCCTCCGTCGCGGAATGGAGGGCGATTTCCGCCCTGTCCCTGTGGTCTGCCTTCTTGGCGTGGCGGACGGCCTTCACCGTAAGGTCTGCCTTCTTGGCGTGGCGGACGGCCTTCGCTGTAGGGTCTGCCTTCTTGGCGTGGCGGACGGCCTTCGCCGTAGGGACGGCCTTCTGGACGTGGTGGACGGCCTTCGCCGTAGGGACGGCCTTGACCTGGTCCGCCTTGTCGTGGACCTTGTGGTCTGCCTCCACTTTGTGGTCGGCCACTGCCGCCTTGCGTACGCCCGCCGCCTTGAGGACGGCCACTGCCGCCACCTTGATACGGCCTGCCCCCGCCACCTTCCTGACGTCGGCCTTGTCCGGCCCCGCTCCGACCGTGGTCGTTGCGTTGCTGTCCGGCCGGACGTGCATTGGTGCTGCTCGACCCAGGCACGCCGCCGTAGCCACCAAGGCGCGACTCGTTGCTCACGGGTTGCGAAGAGCGTTCACCGTCGGAATCGTCGTCCCGACGTTTACGTGGTGCGCCACGTCTGTTGTTGTTGCTGTTATTGTATGCCATATCCTCTTCTAAGGATGATCGTGAGGCGGCCATGCTGCCTTCAAGGCAGATCACGGCGTCGCCAGTGAACTGTTTCTCTGTGAACTTCTGTGCGAGTTCATCGAATCGTGCGTAGTGGTGTGATTCTGACGGTCGTGTGAGATTGCATCCCACGTAGGCCTGTCGCTCCGGTATGATCTGTGCAAGATCTTCAAGTGTTTGGCGAAGCCGCTCTTCCGTTTCAAAAAGAACGATCGTTCGCGGCTCAAGGGTCAGCTGTTCGAGATACTCCGTGCGTTCATGTTGCGGATCTGATGGTGCTGTTCCGGCGAAGAGAAACGCCGAACAATCAAATCCGCTGCGAACAAGTGCCGTAAGCATGGAGGAAGCACCCGGGACTACTTCGATCCCAATGCCCTCGTCGAGACATCGCTGCAGAAGCGCGAGTCCCGCTCCAGTTGGTAGTGGCGTACCACTGCCATGTACATATGCCACTTGTTGATCGTTCTGAAGGATTCCAAGTACAACGTCCAGATCTTCGGACATTGTCTCGTTGTTCAGTTCGAGCAGTGGCTTTTCAATATCGATCGATTGCAGAAGGACAATGCCTTCTGTTTCCTCCTCGCACACGATCAGGTCTACAGCACTCAGCGCCTTAATAGCTCTCAGTGTAATGTCGTCTGCATTGCCGATTGGCGTGGATACGATGAGGAGCGTTCCGCTCGACGTCATAGTATAGGGGAGGGACGTGGCGTAAAGATACGCCAAATCCGCTTTAGTCCTTCTTCCATTTGATCGTACATCCCACGGCCTTGGTGAACGTGGTCTGTGGCGCCTTGCCCGCGATCAGCTCGTCGATTGCATTCTCGACAAACTTCTCACCGATCGTTCCTTCTGCTGCATCGTCGATGGCGCCGATGTATTCAACTCGAAAATTGTTCTTCTGCCGGGAAAGCACATACACATGTGGCGTGCGTCGCGCGCCATAGGCTTTTGCAATGTTTTGCGATGCATCAACCAAATACGGGAACGTGAATTTCTTCGCGCGCGCGCGGTCGATCATCTTCGCATACGAGTCTTCTGGTACAGCAACGGTGTCGTTGGGATTGATGGCGACCACGGCATATCCCATTTCTCGATACTTCGCATCGAGCGCATTGATGCGGTCTTCATAGCGCACAGAGTACGGACAATGATTACACGTGAATACCACGATCAGTCCCTTCACCGTTGTTTGCTCATGCAACACCAACTGTTTGCCATCAACATTCAGCAACGAAAAGTCGGGCGCAACATCTCCAACTTTCACACCGTCGGGCAGATCTGCTGCGATGGCAGAAATGGAAGGCATGGCAACTGTAAGGAGCAAGGCGGCAAGGAGGTGGACGAGGTTGTTCATTTGCATGTTCTCAGAAATTCCTCAACAGTACTGCGGAGGGCCGCTTCCGTAAAGTCTCGTTCGTAAAAGGCACGTTTGGCGTGCTTTGCGTTCAGAATAAGCGTGCAAGGAATGGCGCCGCTCCAATCGGGATCAATCCGGTCTATCCACGTATGCGGTCGCGGTTCGTTCAGTAAGCACACTTCAGCAGAAAGGTTACGTCGCTTCACAAACGTTTGTACAGTGGTTGTGCGCTCCGATGGCGAATCCAGAGAGACGAGCAAAACTTTGACCTTTCCCGACATCGACCGATGCAACTTATCAAAGGCGGGCAATTCTGCAACACATGGCTTACACCACGTTGCCCAAAAATTCACCACGAACGTCGTATCGCCACCGTTTTTCCAGCGCAACTCTAGTTCGTCCAAACCAATCTGGGCTACGCCGGCACGGGCAACGCCCATGCAAGCCACAAGTGCAACAATGCGTAACAGTCTGTTCATGAGTTTTCGTATCATTGAATCATGAGAACGATCCTTCGCCCCATGCTCCTTGCTATCGCCTTCATGGCGTGTTCATTGGTTGTGTGTGCCCAAACGAGTTTTCTGCACGGTCTGCGATTTTCTGCAGATGGCAGATTGCTGGCAACTGCCGGTGGGGACGGACATGCAAAGATAGTTGACGTGGCCACTGGTACAACAGTGCAAATCTGTGATGGACATCGGGGTCATGTGTATTCCGTTGCCTTCGATCCGCTGCGCCCACATCTGGTTTCCGGTGGATTCGATAGTACGGTACGCATTTGGGACCAACGAACAGGCGCCGGTGTGCAGGTACTTGTGGGACATAGCGGACAGGTGTTGAGTGTTGATGTGAGTCCGCTCGGTACACAGATTGCCTCGGGCTCGTCCGACGGAACGATCCGACTCTGGAATGCCGCTACGGGCGCCGCAGAGGCCGTTCTACGCGGACATACCATGAGCGTCAGTAGCGTACGGTTTAGTGCCGATGGCCGGCAACTTCTGTCGTGCGCCACCGACGGATCTGTGCGCATTTGGACCGTTCGCACCGCACAGCTACTTCATTCACTGCCGTCTGATCATTCGTGCGGACATGCCTATGCCGCAGCGTTCTCTCCCACCACGTCTTCCGTTGCCGTTACCGAGAACACATCCTCGAACACCTGTACGATCTGGGACGCGAAGGCCGACGTGCCTACGTCGATGTTGAGTGGTCATTGTGGACCGATCACATCAATGTGCTACCTTCCTAACGGCAATACCATCGTTACGGCCAGTGCCGACCGCACGATCCGCTTATGGGATGTGAACACAAGTCGCTGCATGGCAACGCTTGCAGACCATCATGGCTATGTAAGCAGCGTAGCGGTAAGCCCAGATGGCAAGGTATTGGCATCATGCGACCTCTCGGGCATGTTGATCATTCGTAACGTTGCACAGATCATCGCTTCAGACGATGCGGTGGACGCGGAGCTTCGCGTAGATCCGAACCCAGCGCGCGACATGGTCACGATCACGTTCGATGTACTCTCAGAAGAATCCACGGAAATCACTGTCAACGACGTGGGTGGTCGGAAGATGGCCACACCACTTGCGGCTACACAGTCCGCGCGTGGACGCCACACCGTCCGATTCGACGCCTCAAATCTCGCAGACGGTCTGTATGTGGTGGTCGCAACAACCTCTACAGGTACGCGCACCACCAACATGCATGTTATTAGGTAAGCAGGTCTGCTTCGAGTTGCCCGTCAGCAAGAGGACGCATAATGCTTGCGAGTTCTTCGCGATCGTCTGCTGCAAGCCAGTGTGTACGTACGTGAGGCTCGATAATGAGCGGCATGCGTTGCTTTACGTTGTGCACGTACGACATAAGTTCGTTCGCCTCTGTGGTCACAATCGAGAACGTTGCGTTATGCTCGCCGGACACTGTATCCGTCCACTCTTCCCAAATACATCCAAGCGTAAACAGGGATTCGTCGTGCATGTGCACGTAGTGCGGAATCTTGAGCTTGCCTTCGTGGCGCCATTCTACAAATCCATTCACTGGAAGGAGTGCGCGACGTTTTGAAATGGCATCTCGAAATGAAGGCTTCTCAAAGAGCGTTTCGCTTCGTGCATTCAACGTCATCTTCCGCAACTCATCTGCCTTCGCACGATCCTTCGTCCACCGTGGAATGAGTCCCCACTCCATCATGCGTATGCGCGAAGGGTCGTCGTTTGCAACAACGGGAAGAGACGGGAACACAAAGCCCGTGATCTTGAAATGCGGCTGATACGCAGCTCCGTCATCGAATACCGCGCCAAGGCTGGTTTCGATAACATGTGTGGTGGCGTAAATGGAAACGGTGAAGCACATGATGCTTCACATACTCCTTACCGACCGAGTGTTACCCATGCAAGGAAGGCAATAATGCCAACCATCATGAGCAAGGCGTAGTTCTGCGCAACACCCGATTGAATTTTACGCAGTGCCTCAGCACCCGCACCAACCGTTGTTGCAGAACCATTCACGATTCCGTCGATGATCTTCACATCAAAGATCTTCCACAAGAAATCGCGCGATACGGCAAGCATCGGCCCAACGATGGCGAAGTTGTACACTTCGTCTACATAGTATTTATTCCACAACAATGTGTAGATGCCCTTCATCCTTGCCGCCATACCATCTGCTCGCTCCGTACCCTTGCTGTAGATGCTCTTTGCAAGCATGATTCCAGCAATGGCGATTACGGTGGAGGCGCCCATGAGTCCCCACTCCAACATGGCGTGGTCACCAACATGCTTCGGCAAGAAGCTCATGCCGCGCTCGAAGATGGGATCGAGCCAACCTTCGAGAAGGTTGGGAATATGTAGTGCATGACCAAGAACATGTGGCACACCAAGGAATCCACCGAAGGCGGAAAGGACGGCAAGGATGATCAAAGGGATCGTCATCGTTGCCGGTGATTCGTGTGGGTGAATGTGATGATGATCGAAGCGTTCTTCACCGTGGAACGTAAGAGTGGTGAGTCGCCACATGTAGAAGGCTGTTGTAAAGGCCGCAACCGCGCCAACACCCCAAAGGATCGGACTTCCATTGAGGAAGCCCATCCACAAGATTTCGTCCTTCGAGAAGAAGCCCGAGAAGAACGGAATACCGCTAATGGCAAGTGTTCCGATCAAGAATGTCTTATACGTGGTTGGCATGTACTTCTTCAAGCCGCCCATCTTTTGAATGTCTTGCTCTTCGTGCATGCCATGGATCACAGAACCGGAACCAAGGAAGAGAAGGGCCTTAAAGAAGGCATGCGTCATCACATGGAAGACACCGGCCGTGAAAGCACCAACGCCAAGCGCAGTAAACATGAAGCCGAGCTGCGAGACCGTAGAGTAGGCGAGAACTTTCTTGATATCGTTCTGTACGATGCCAATGGTTCCGGCGATCAGCGCCGTCGTGATACCGATGCCCGTAATAACGGCCATGGTGGTGGGCGACATTGCGAAGAGAACGTTGTTGCGGGCGATCAGGAAGATTCCCGATGTGACCATGGTAGCAGCGTGGATGAGGGCCGACACCGGCGTCGGACCTGCCATCGCGTCCGGAAGCCAGATGCCAAGCGGGATCTGCGCCGACTTTCCAGTGCAGCCTAAGAAGAGCAAGAGCGTTACCACCGTGACCATCGCTGTACCAGGGCCCCATACAGTGGGAGCTTGTGCTGCGATCTCAGAGTAGCTTAGGGTACCAAACGTGTTGAACAAAATGAACATGGCGATCAACACACCGAAGTCGCCAATGCGATTCACAATGAAGGCCTTCTTTGCTGCATCGCCTGTGTAAACAATGCCCGTGCCTTCGAACTTGCGTTCATACCAGAAGCCGATCAGCAAGTATGATGCGAGACCAACGCCTTCCCATCCAAGAAACGTCAGCAAGAAGTTGTCGGCCAACACCAGATTCAACATCATAAAGACGAAAAGATTCAAATACGCAAAAAAGCGCGAGAAGCTCTTGTCGCCGTGCATGTAGCCTATCGAATACACATGAATCAAGAAGCCAATGCCCGTAATGATGAGCGTGAACAGAAGCGAGAGCTGATCCACCTGATAGGCGATGTTTACGGTAAAGGCGCCTGTCGAAATCCAGGTATAGACCGGCACATGGATGGAACGCTCTTCTCCGGGCAAGCCAACAAAGGAGAAGAAGATGGAAACGGCAATGGCAAAGGAGGCAAGGATGGCCCCACTTCCAATGATGCCAATCAGGCGTTCGCTCTTTAGTTGTTTGCCAAAGAGGCCGATCACCAAAAAGCCAAGCAGCGGGAACAGTGGGATCAGGGCGGCGGAATTCATCCGATCTCCGGAGCAAGTGTTTCAAAGTCGAACTTCTCTACTTCCATCTGTACATTCTGGAACCGGAATCGCATCGTCTCGTCGATGATCATCATGCAGTTCCGTTCCACTTTCATCCAATCAGATCGTTTTGCCGTAAAGGGCTCAGAGGAAATAACAACGGAACTTGGATGTCCGAAGGTTGGCTCCATCATGCACACTTCACCGCGACAGTGATACTCGCGTCCGTACATGTAGTACAACGACGCCGGCTGCACACTTGGGTTCGTGGTGTAGCGCACCACAATCAAGCTTGTACCGTTGGTAACCGAGAGATTCAAATACGAGTGCTGTTGCACACCGGCTTCAATGAGCAAGCCGCTGAGATCTTCAAACATCTTACCCATTGCATAGACCATCTCTTCACAGGTCACATGACCATGCGGATCGGCTATGTGATTGAGGAAGAGTCCAAAGAGATGCTCAGAGTCTGTAGAGCCTTGAATAGCATCGTAGGACGTGTCGTTCAGTTTGCGCAAGAGGCTCCGACGGATTTGCTTATAGCCGCCCAAGACGCCATTGTGCATGAACATGAGCTGACCGCACCAGAACGGATGCGAGTTCAATTCTTCCACCGAAAGTCCGGGCGATGCCGCGCGCACATGGGCGAAAATGCATGGCGCATAGATCTTGCGGGCGATCTGCTTCAAGTTCTGGTCTGACCACGACGGCTTGATACTGCGAAACACACACGGCTCGTTATCGAGCTCGGGCGCGTACCATCCAATACCGAAGCCATCACCATTGACGGCCACAGACATCTCTCCGGCATTCACGCTCTGCGCCGTTACAAGCGAAAACTTCGGCTTGAACAGGAGATCGTCGGCCAGGATAGGCGGACCGATGTAGGCAACGAAACGACACATAGGTTCTTAGTTCAGGGAGACCTTCTCGGTGCACCATGTGGTGTAGACGCCGTCGAGCAGCAAGTTGAAGGCATCAGCTGCCTCGCGTGCTGAATCGAGTGCCGCTTCTTTCTGCTCGTCGGTCTTGCACAAACGCACGAGTGCTTCACGTGTAACCTTGCGGTGAATCTCGTCTGCGTGCTCATGCACGGCAAAGAATTCCAGCGCGTTCGGCGTGTCCATGTCGTAGAACTTCTTCAAACCGGCAATCTTCGTTGTAGAGATCTCTGGGATCTGCGACTCGTAGGCATAGAGGGCGGCGAGGCCTTCGGAAGGATTGTTGCGACGTGCGAGTTCCTTGAGGATGCGTACCGATGCGCGCGTGTGCGACAGATACTTGCGACTCAACACTTCTTCGCGTGTACAACCAAGTGCTTCTGCGAAACGTAACCAGAGTTCGGGGTGGTTCTCCGGACCGTGCTCTTCTTCGATCAGGTTCTCTAGCAGCATCTGGCGGATCTCCATATCGTCGCAGTTCGCATGGGTAGCGCTTACGTACGTTGGGAAGAAGTGCACCTGATGGTAATACTCCTTCGCGTATTCGCGAAGCATTTCAATCGAAAGTGTTCCTTCGTTCCACATCAAGTAGAACGGATGTTGCAGCATATGTCGCTCGGACACGATGGCGTCGAGTTGCGCCAGAAACTGTTCTGTGGTCATGGTCGGGGCCCTACCAAACAATGATGGGAGTTGGTTCTGTGTTCTTGAGCAACAAAGATAGGAGTTTTCGTAATTTTGTACCCTGATATGAGCACATGGAATAATCTACCCTGGGAACAGGGCTCTACCGAGGACGACGTCCTGACCGAATTGGCCATGCCAATACGGGTGATCCTGTTCAATGACGACTGGCACACTTTTGACGAAGTGATCTCCCAGATCGTCCGCGCGACCAATTGTAGCGCAGCCCACGCCCAAAAATGCACGAACGAAGTCCACTACGTGGGCAAAAGCATGGTTTTCGAAGGCCAGATGACAGATTGCCTTCGGGTGTCTTCGGTGCTGGAGGAGATAGCGCTGCATACACAGCTCGAATATTAAGGCATACAAATAGTTACTTCTCACTTCTCACTTCTCACTTCTCACTTAACTTCTCACTCGTCACTTCTCACTTCTCACTTAACTTCTCACTTCTCACTTAACTCGTCACTTCTCACTTTCCTAGTTAGGGCCCCACGGGCTTCGTCGTATCGCTCGGAACCGGCTGCTGCGGTGGCGTTACGGTAGGTGCGCCGGGTACGGTAGGTAGC